>ERZ1643247.3583-NODE-3583-length-10794-cov-5.724276_pt1 | contig 10794 bp, 8 predicted proteins | sample MGYA00579264_ERZ1643247 | MGnify/ENA primary metagenome ERZ1643247 (study PRJEB29033, sample SAMEA4952262) | chicken gut metagenome | biome: Broiler Chicken; feature: Gastrointestinal Tract; material: Caecum | place: Ireland | collected 2018 | study: Broiler... | reverse complement strand
CGTTGTCCTTCAAAAACTTGTTGAGTTTGTCAAAGTCCTCGCGGTTCATAGAAGTGCCCCATACGGCGTGGACGGCTTTGTGCTCTTCCTTATGCTTGTCCTCGTAGCGCTTGTCGATTTCCTTTTTGGGCGTTGCCATAACTGCCTCCTTCAATCTGCATAGACAAGCTCGGAAAGAATTTCCTGCTCGATCAGCCTGTTTACTTCCGTCCGTTTACGCAAGTCCTCTATAAAATCGCCCGTCCGCTTGTACCTCTTGTCTTTCGACAACCTTGCATACATACTTTCGTACAGTTCATCTGCCTGTTTGTCGATGCCGTGCAGATATTCAGGCAAGTTCTCGATCGCCCAATACTTTCCGACGTTTTCCTCTTCCAGATACTTCTTTGCGAGCGTACCGTACTTGCCATAAACGTGGTGTTGCGGCTTGATTAACTGCCGATACCGTATAATCTCTTCAACGGTCAGTCCTTCGCCCGCGTCTGCTTTGGCAATGAGCGCCTTGTCGTCGATCATATTAAGCCCTCCCTGCAAAAATGTTAATACGATTATACACGCTTTGTGACGAAAGTCAAGGCTTTGGCGTAAAATTATTTGCCGTCTTTGCCGCTTTGTTTTGACTTCGCGGGAGAAGGGGATTTTGCTGCTCTTGATTTTTGAAGCAGGGCGTCGAATTCGTCCGGACAGGCGGCGATCATGTCGCTGACCATTCTGAATGCCGAGTCCTTACCTTTCCCCAGCCTTTCGGCGCGTTGCAGTTGCTCGAATAAATCTGCGGCGTCCTTACTCTTAATGTCGAGGCTCTTTTGCAGAGCGGCATTCTGCGCGCGCAGAGTTTTAATCTCGTCCTCGGTGTGCTTTCGCTTTGTGGGTATAGGTTTGTTCGTCGTGTTTTCCACCGATTTCACTATGCCGTTCAGATATTGTTCTGCTTGTTTCTTTTTAATTTCTGCGGCGGTAGTGGCTCTGCTTATAATTTCATTAGCAGTGTATTCCGCCGCCTCGACGTGCCTTGCCGTGCTTCCGATCTTGCCGCGTTTTAAGCCCCAGTTCTTCCCGACGCGCTCCGCAAGCTCCGTCTGTAATTGAGAGAGCTTTTTCGGGCTGAACAAGTCCTTGGAGCAGAGCTTGTCGCCCGTGATCGGCACGAGGTTGAGGTGAAGATGGGGCGTGGTTTCATCCATGTGGACGACGGCGGAGATGATGTTTTCCGAGCCGTACTTGTCCGCAAAGAACTTCACGCAGTCCTCGAAGAATTCGGCTTGCTTGTCCGGCGGCATAGTTTCAAAGAACGCATGTCCGGATCCCAACACAAAAGTATTCATGTAGATGGCGTCGCTGCGTACCTTGCGCTTTAAGCACAAAGACGCGATGCGCGCGTTGATAAAATCTAAATAGCTTTTCGGCGCGGCGACGATATGATAATTGTTTCTCGTGCGTGCGCTGTCGATGTTCGGATTTTTTGCCTCATACGTTTCGTCGCGCTCGTTCTCTCTTTCAACGTTCCCGACGCTCTGCCGCTTTAATTTTTTCATATTGCATACAATGTAGCTGATTTTTTATTCCTCCTTATTTTGGTAATATGGTTCGCTCCACGTTATGTGCGCCTTTGGTGCCATAAGTGTAGCTCACTACACTTATTTCATAAGTTGCGTTCGCCACTGCGTGGAGCTTGTCTGTTTGCTTGCGCAAAATCAAGGGAATCGCGGACAGCTTTCTGATAACTCTCTGCCGCCTTGTACAGTGAAAGATTTTGCAACTCTGAGTGCGCCTTTACATAGTCGTACAACTTGTCGATGTCAACACCGTTAAGGACGGGGTTTTCGGGATTCAGATTGCCCGTACAACCGAGCGCTTTGAGATCTTCGATCGTATGCTTTTTCGATGCGGGAATGTCCTTAGATCTTGTCCGCGATCTGCCGCCTTTTGCGCCCGATTTCTTGCGCTCTAACGACGCGTCCAACGTAAGGCGGGACAGCGTATAAAATTTCGCCGCCTTCGCCGGCAGATCTTTTGCGATTTTACCCTCAAAAGCCTGTTCGCAGAGGGCGCGGATATATGCGCCGCCCTCGTTCAGCTTCATGAGTCTGAGCTTATCGAAATAGCTTTTTAAAAAGGCAAAATGCTTCCATAATCGGTCGTACTTTGTCGTCCCCTTCCCCTCGGAATAAGCCTTCCGTTGCAGGGCAAGAATGTCTTTCAGATCAGACCAGATCACATTCAGGTTTTGCTCGTCGAAATCGGCGTCCTTTCCCTCGAACATATACGCGCAAATATGATGGAGCATATACGCGAGATCCTCGTCGCTTTCATCCTTGAGTACGTTCCAGAACAGTTCGTAAAAATGAAATTGTTCGATTGGCTTTTCCTCCTAATTTTATATTTGTTGTGGGTTTTGTATTGCGCCCGCGATAATTCTCTCACTCGCATGCATCGGGCGCGAACGGATGCGAAAGGGAAAAAGTTTGAATTACATTGGCGTTCACCTCCTTGTGCTTGCATACCGCTTTTGGCATAGAAAAAGTCCATAGAAAGCACCCTTCCTATGGACTGAAAAGACGAATTGAGATGTCCAAAAAACGGTATGCTTATAACAGCTCTTGCGCACAAGAAATTGCACGGCAAAAGCATACGGCAGAAATATTTCTACCGCAAACGGCTGAAAAGCCGCTTGTTATAAACAGTGACGATCGCCGTCGGCTACTCATATCATGAGGTCGTCGCGCAACAAAACGATCATTCTTCCAAACCCGTCATCGCAAGTTTCGGCAAAGCCGCCGCGCCGTTTTGGCGAGGGGGATCAATCGGTTTCCAGACCGCTCGGGTACCGTTTTTTGTTTTGCAGAGTGCCGCCTTCTACAGCCGATTGCTGCCGGCAAGCAGAAGACGTTAAAGCCATATTTTCCGAGAAGGAACAAACTTCATAAGGCAATGGGAACGCTCCTGCCCCTCGTTTCTTTCACCGATACGAGCACGCTGTTCGCAGCGATTTTTGTCGCTATACGGGCAGTATAGCATATCTATCCCCAAAAGTCAAGCAAAATAAGAACATTTGTTTGTATTTTTTGCGTTATGATAAACACAATGATTTGCCCGTGTAAACGAGGCAATCGTATTGCGTTTGACGGGAGAATGTGATATAATAACGTAGGGAAATTATAGCGTGTCGGATCAAATCAAAGAGCTCCTTCGCGCGTTATCAACAGGATAAACTAACAATGCAGATTGATATTAAAGAAAATTATCTCTATTCGTTCGATGTAAATCTCCTAAAAATCCTGCTGGTTGACAGGACTACGCGCAAAAATATTATTTGGGCGACGGATGCTTATGCTGCGCTTGGCAATCAATATCAAAACGATAGTCAGATAATACCGAGCTGCATCACGGGGCTGTTTGGTAACGTCATTAAACCTCGTTGCGACAAAACGCGTAGCGAGCAAAGTGAACGCATACGCGATAAGGCGGAGGTCTTTACGCCTGCGTGGGTATGTAATTGTCAGAATAATCTTATTGATGATAATTGGTTCGGCAGGAGTTGTGTGTTCAATACCGAACTTGAAAAAGGCTGGATCGCCACGCATGAGAAGATTGTTTTTCCCGATGAAAAAGGGAAGAGCTGGCAAGATTATGTCAAAGCGAACAGGCTTGAAATCACCTGCGGAGAAGCTCCATATCTTGCAAGCCGGTACGACAGCGTGACGGGACAGTCTATCCCCGTGGGCGAGCGGATAGGGTTGCTCGACAGAAAGCTGCGGGTTGTCGGAGAAAATGTTGACAATGAACAGCAGTGGCTTACATGGGCGAAGAAGGCGGTGCAGAGCGTCTACGGCTATGATTGGCAGGGAGACAATGTTTTGCTTGCGCGGGAAAATCTGCTTTTTACGGTGATGGATTTTTACAAAGAAAAATTCCATAAATCGCTTGCAAAGAATGAAAAATATCTCAGCGAGATCGCCCGCGTTCTTTCATGGAATATCTGGCAAATGGACGGCTTAAAGTTTGTTGTGCCGAATAGCTGCCATGACGGATGCGAAGGCTGCGCGAAACGCGATTTAGGTAAGCACAACGGCATTTATTGCAGGATCTACGATTGGCCGGCAAATCGATCTATAGAATTTTATTCGCTATACAAGGGGGCAAAAAATGGCGATTGATACAAGAGTTATTGATGCGATTATTCATGGAAAAATTGAACCTAAAATTTATGCCTTTCATACCGGGACAATCCCCGACTACTTAAAAGTGGGGGATACCTACCGTCCTGTTGCTACGCGCTTGGACGAATGGCGTCGTCCCGGACGGTTCCCCGATCTTGTTCCTGTAGACAAAACATGGGATGCACGGGTGGATGAACATACTTACTTTCGTGATTTGGAAATACATTCGTTTTTAGAAAATGAGAAACATTATATTCGGTTACAGCCCGGACAATTCCCTGCCGCATATTATTCTAGAGAATTTTTTAAGGGCGCAGAAGAAACGGATATCGATGAAGAAGTCACAGATATAGAAAAAGCCCATGCAGAACATTCGCGAAAATATCGATTTTATAGCTTAGAAGAAAAGCACTCGCAAGAATACCATTATACTCGCAATGCTACCTATTCGATGCGTCCCAATCAAGAGACAACAGTAAATAATTTTATTGCAGCCAAAGGCAAAGGCATCACGAAAATGCTGATGTTTGCCGTTATGCGTTTTGGAAAATCTTTTACTTCCATGCAATGCGCATTGGCAATGCAAGCAAAATTTGTCCTGATTGTTTCCGGCAAAGCAGATGTCAAAGAAGAATGGAAAAAGACCGTTGAAAGCCATGTTGATTTCGCCAATTTCTTCTTTTTGACAAAAGAAGACCTTGAAAGAGATTCCAATTGCATATCAAAAAAATTAAATGACGGCAAAAAAGTCGTTGTCTTCTTGACTTTGCAGGATCTAAACGGTAATGAAATAAAAAAGCGGCATCGCCAAATTTTCAAAAACAAGGTCGATCTTCTAATTGTCGATGAAACGCATTTTGCGGCACGCGCCAAAAGTTATGGACGCGTATTACGCAAGGAAAATCCTTCTCAAGAAGAACTGGATACAGTTGCCGATGCGGAGAAAACAATTAAGCGCATTCACGCAGAAATTACATTGCACCTCTCGGGCACACCATATGAGATCTTGGCCAATCGTGAGTTTGAGCGCGATGCCATCATCGCTCAATACCAATTTTCCGACATTATAGCCGACAGGCAGAAATGGGATAAAGAGAACGCAGATGCTATCCTCAAGGGCGACAGTGATGCTGAGGATGGTGCAAAACCCGTCTATGAGTGGGATAATCCCTATTTTGGGTTTCCCGAAATGATACGCTTTGCGTTCCATCTGAATAAATCAGCTCGTGAAAAGCTTGCTCAACTAGAGGAGGAAGGAAAAACTACAGCTTTTTCAGAACTTTTCGGTACATACTCTAATGACGAGGACGCGACGGGACATGATTGTTTTAAAAACGAGCGCGAAGTATTTGATTTTTTAAAAGTGATCGATGGGACCGAAGCTGATGATGAGGTTTTTGGCTTTCTCGATTATGATAAGATCAAGAAGGGGCATATGTGCCGTCATATGGTCATGGCCCTTCCCTATTGCGCTTCCTGCGACGCAATGGAAAAGCTCTTAGATGAGCATAAAGATGCTTTTCACAATCTTTCCGAATATCACGTCTTGAACATCTCTGGCTTTAATCGCCCCAAAGATTTTGATGACCTTTCCAAAATCAAAGAGAAGATTACAGCATATGAAGCGAATGACGAAAAGACGCTCACACTTACCGTAAATCGTATGCTTACGGGTTGTACTGTTCCTGAGTGGGATACGATGATCTATTTAAAAGGAACAGCCTCGCCGCAGGAGTATGATCAGGCAATTTTTCGTCTTCAAAGTCAATTTGTTAAAACTTATGTCGATGGAGATAAGTGTATCAAGATAGACATGAAGCCGCAGACGCTTCTTGTCGATTTTATGCCGTTCAGAGTATTTCATCTGCAAGGCAAAAAATCCGGCATCCATAACGCCAATACAGAAAAATTCGGCGGCAATGAATTGGAAATCCGAATCAAAAAAGATTTGGAGATATCGCCTATTATAACGCTCAACCACAATAAACTTGAGCGGGTAGCCCCTGTTGATATCATACAAGCCATCAGCCAGTATTCTGCATCCCATAGCGTGTTCGATGAAGTCGATAACATTCCTGTTGACTGTCAGCTGCGAAATGACCCTGCTCTATTCGAGTTTATTCAAAGGCTTCCTGACTATAAGTCAAAGGGCGGAATACAGATCCCCGCCACGCCGGAAGAAGGCGGAACAGATTTGGACACGCCTGACGAAACCGAAGAGGCAACAGCAACAGAATCGGATAACCCTTCTGAGCAGACTCCTTCTTCAGACAGCGGATCGCCGTTAAACAGTGCCGCTTTAAGCGATAAAGGTTATATAGCAAAGTACAAAACGCTTTTCTCGAACATCCTTTATTATGCTTTTTTGACTTCTGATATTGTCAATTCATTGGATCAGATTTTGCAGACGATCGATTCGCCGGGGAACAAAAGAATTGCCCAAAACCTGGGTTTAAGTAAAGGTTTGCTTCGCACTATCCGTAAGAAAATCGATCCATACATCTTAGGCGAATGGGACAATCACATTTTCAATATCAATAAGCTTTCAAACGATCCTGCGGTAGAGCCATTGCAACGCGCTCTTACCGTCATCGGACAATTAAGCAAAATCTCTGCGGCAGAAGTAAAAACACCGGAAACAATTTGCGATGAAATGGTCGCTCTCTTCCCTGATGATTTTTTGCGTCATGTCGCCGAAAGCGGCGGGAGATTATTGGATATTGCAAGCAAAACAGCAGAGTTCCCTTTGGCCTTTTATAAGCGCATGAAGGATTTGGAGATTGCGGATGAGCAAATACAGCAGTGTATCTACGCAATTCCGACCTCCAAGATGACATATGAATTTACTCTGAAATTCTTCCGCATTTTAGGATTAAAAGAAGATCATATTTCATGCTTTACCTCATACGACCTCCTAGAAGTGCGAGATGACAAAGGCTTGATAGATTACAAAAAAATCGCAGCCATATTGACCCAAAACAAACCGTTCGATCAAATCAAACTTACCGATACGCCGCAAGAAGGAGCAGAACCCGTGAAATTTGAAGCAGTTATTGGCAACCCGCCTTATCAGGAACCAGATGGTGGCGCACAAAAAAGCGCACGCCCCATATATCAGGAATATGTTTATATTGGAGAATACTTAACGCGCCAATATTTATCACTTATTACCCCCACTCGCTGGTTTTCTGGTGGAAAAGGGCTAGATGAATTTCGTGAACACATGTTAAACGATGCCCATATCAAAGTCTTACATGATTATACCCATCCGGAAGATGTTTTCCCCGATACAAACAATCGTGGAGGAATTTGCTATTTCTTCAGAGATCTTGAGTATGATAATGTCGCTAATCTAGTGAATGTTGTTACCCATGGGGACAAAACCATTGATTCTACCATGCGTACATTAAAAATACAAGACTTAGATATATTTGTTCGTGACAGCAACGCCATTCGCATTCTTCAAAAAGTCAATCGCGATGGTGCTGTAAACTTAGATAATTATATTTCTGCCGCAAAGGCTTTTGGTTTTAGAACGTTTTTTATTAAGGACGCTCGCTTTCGTTCTTCTTCCGCCGACTTGGATAACCCTATAAAATGTTATGGACGAGCAGGTAAAATTGGCTATGTAGAAGAATCAGAAATTCCGTCACATAAAGAATGGATTTCAAAATGGAAAGTGTATGTCCCTGAATCAAATAATATCGGAACCGAATTGAATGACGATAACCAAAATGCCATTGTTGGAGAGCCCCAATCAATATGTACCGAAACATATTTAGTTGTAGGTGCAGATCTCGATTTAAGTGAGACAAGTGCAAACAATCTTTCGATATACTTAAAAACCAAATTTGCGCGATATTTGCACGGCGTGGCTAAAATTAGCCAGCACGGCACAGCTAAAACCTACCGTTTTGTCCCCCTCCAAGACTTTACGGAGCATTCCGATATCGATTGGAGCAAATCGATCGCCGAAATCGATCAGCAGCTCTATCGCAAGTACAACCTTTCCGACGACGAAATCGCCTTCATTGAAAAAATGATCAAGCCCATGGAGTGAGATTATGAGTAACACCAGAGAATTTTTCAAAGAAAAAAGGGATTGGTCTATTTTTAAAGATGATTTATTGAAAAATTATTTGATTCCATATTTTGCGAAACTATTGGCCACTCGCCGCGACATTATATTTATTGATGGATTCGCTGGAAAAGGCAAGTTTGAAGATGGAACAAACGGATCCCCTTTAATCGTCAAAGATGCCATATATACTGCATTAAGTCAAACTAAATACGCAACTAGAATTCATCCATATTTTATTGATTATTTATACGCAAATGAATTAAAGAAAAATTTACAAGATAAATCGATGTCAGTTGTCGCAGGAGATTATCGGATTGAAGTGCCAAAAATACTTTCTGGTGCGCATAATAAAAATATATTTCTATATGTAGATCCCTTCGGGATTAAATATCTGGACTTTTCTATTTTTACGAACTTGCCTTCAGCACAAGCCAACTCGTATGAGCTGTTATTAAATTTAAATTCTTTTGGCTTTATTCGTGAAGGATGTAGACTTATGAAATATCAGTTTGATGAAGATGACGACCTACCCGACTATGAATATGAAGCTGACACCTCTAAGAACTCTATAGAGAACATGAACAAGGTAGCAAATGGTGACTATTGGCAAAAGATAATTGCGGATTATAATGCTGGGAAACACAACATCTTTACGGCCGAAGATTTATTTTTAGAAGAGTACATCAAACAACTCAAAAGAGTTTTTTGCTATGTATTTCAAGTCCCGATAAAGAAAGGCGGCGGACGCTTGGCGAAATATCGAATGATTTTCGCCTCTAATCACCCACATGGCGCATTGCTTATGGTTGATAATATGGTTAAATGCAATAATAACATACAGGAAGCGGCACACGGACAGCAACTGTGGCTATTTGACTACGATTATGAACGGCAAAACTGCTTTACTGACTTATTTCCTTTTATAACAAATAACTTTCAAGATTTAACGGATTTATATATCCGATTTTATGAGAACACTGGAATCAAGTATTATACAAAAGATTTAAATGCGACTGTAAAAAAGATGGAACAAGAAAATCTTATAGAGATTGTCCGTTTCCCCTCCCAAACGCCTAAAGGACGCCATGTTACTTCTTTAGATTATACGAAATATAAAATTCTAATCAGGAAGAAAAAATGAAAACCATAGTAAGAAAAACCATGCTATATAAAACAGGGGTTGAATATGGTGACTATACTGTCAACCATGTTCAGGGATGTTCGCATGGCTGTAAATATCCTTGTTACGCTATGATGCTTGCAAAACGGTTTGGCAAAGCTAAAAGCTATGAAGAGTGGTGCGAGCCGGCCCTTGTGTCCAACGCATTGGAAATTTTGGATAAAGAAATTCCGAAATTGAAGGATAAAATTCAGTCGGTACAGCTTTGCTTCTCAACCGATCCGTTTATGTATGGCTATGATGAAGTAAGTCAGATGAGCTTGTGTATCATAAAAAAGTTAAATGAGGCAGGCATAAAGTGTACGGCTCTTACAAAAGGCTTGCTTCCGATAGAGTTAAGTGAGTTGAGCCACGAGAATGAATACGGCATCACGCTCATTTCGTTAAACGAAAAGTATCGTGAAGAGACAGAACCGGGAGCAGCCCCTTATTTGCAACGAATAGCAGCCTTAGAATCTTTACATAATCAGGGATGCAGGACATGGGTAAGTGTTGAGCCGTACCCCACACCTAATATCATAGAGCAAGATTTTGAGGAAATATTGCAGGCAATATCTTTCACAGATAAAATAATTTTTGGACGTTTGAACTACAATAAGCGAGTTACGGAATATAAAGGTTATAAAGAGTATTTCAACAAGCTTGCACACAGGGTTATAGAATTTTGTGAAAGTACAGGGAAACAGTACCACATCAAAACAGGCACTCTAACGGAGGAATAATCGACAAGAATATCAAAAACTTTTTGCTTGACACAGAGCGTTATCTCTGTTATACTGTTTTCACCATAAAGAGTGCGCGAGGGACAGCCCCTGTGACCGCACGGCAACCTGCTTTTGTAAGGTGCCAAAGGCTGATCGATGGGCAAAAAGAAACGCAACTAAAAAGCCCATCGGACGATGGGCTTTCTTCGTACCTCTTTATGGAATATATCACAAGAGGTATTTTTATGAAGCAACGTACTATCCATTGGAGCACCAAGGCGCAACTCGCCGAGATCATCGCCGCTCTGGAAGCGGACGGGTATCACAACGTGGGCAAGCTCGATCAAGAATACGATTTTCCTGTTATTATTGCAGACGATGAAAAACGCGTATTCTTCGGAACAAACACGACTTGTATGGCAGCATTGGCATCTTCGCGCATGAAAGGGTAATGCCTTATTACGCGAACGGATATTTGGGAAGTGTTGGGAAGTGTTACAAAAATGAGTGACGGAAAACGAAAAGCAAAAATCGGGCATTTTGAGGGTGTTTTTCATAGAGTTTGCTGTAAAACCATCGGAATTTGACCGCGGATTTTTGGGAAGGTCAGAGCTGATTTTGCCTTCAAAATCTCCTCTGACTCCGTCATTCGTTGGTTCGAATCCAGCT
>ERZ1643247.3581-NODE-3581-length-10801-cov-7.914945_pt1 | contig 10801 bp, 9 predicted proteins | sample MGYA00579264_ERZ1643247 | MGnify/ENA primary metagenome ERZ1643247 (study PRJEB29033, sample SAMEA4952262) | chicken gut metagenome | biome: Broiler Chicken; feature: Gastrointestinal Tract; material: Caecum | place: Ireland | collected 2018 | study: Broiler... | reverse complement strand
AGCGCGTGCCCATCTGCACGCCGCAGGCGCCCAGCGCGAACGCCGCGACCATGCCGCGCCCGTCCGCAATGCCGCCCGCCGCGACGACGGGGATGTGCACCGCGTCCGCGACCTGCGGCACGAGCGCCATGGTGGTGAGGTCGCCGACGTGCCCGCCGCTTTCGCCGCCTTCGGCGATCACCGCGTCAACGCCCGCGCGCTCGACCATGCGCGCCAGAGCGGTGGATGCGACGACGGGCAGGATCTTGACGCCCGCCTCCTTCCACATCTTCACAAAACGCGAAGGGTTTCCCGCGCCCGTGGTGACGACCGCAACCTTTTCCTCCGCGACCATCTGCGCGACTTCGTCCGCATACGGGCTCATCAGCATGATGTTCACGCCGAAGGGCTTATCCGTCATGGTGCGGCATTTGCGGATCTCACCGCGCACCCACTCCGCGTTTGCGTTCATCGCGGAGATGAGCCCGAGCCCGCCGCCGTTGGAAACGGCGCTCGCCAGGGAAGCGTCGGCGATCCACGCCATGCCGCCCTGGATGATCGGGTACTGTACCCCGAGTAATTTCGTCAGCTTCGTCTGCATGGTACCGCCTGCTTGCGCTTACTTCGCGGCGACGGCTTCGTCGATCTTCTGGATGAGTTCGCCGACGGTGGAGAGCTGCAGGTTGTCGCCCAGCGTGATGCCGTAGGCGTCCTCGATCTGCATGACGATGTCCACCTTATCGAGCGAGTCGAAGTTCAGCTCGTCGAACGTGGTTTCGGGGGTGACGTCGATGTCCTCGCCCTTGCACTCTGCCAGGATCTCTTTCAGCTTTTCCAATGTTTCCATAACTTGAATCTCCTTAATGATTTCTGATTTGCTTGTATTCTTCCGCGGCGCACGCGCCGCGCAGGAATCTTTGGTACGGAGCGGGATCAGTCCTTCCCCCACTCCACGATGACGGCGCCGCTGGTGAGCCCCGCGCCGAAGGCGACGAACAGCAGCTTGTCGCCGCGTTTGAAGGTGCCGCGGCGGGCGTATTCGTCCAGCAGAACGGAGATGGACGTCGCGCTCATGTTGCCGTAGTCGGTGATGTTGACGAGCACCTTTTCCTTGCCGATGCGGAATTTGCGCAGGCTGGCGTCGATGATGCGGATGTTCGCCTGGTGCGGAAGGTACCAGTCGATGTCGCCGGGCGCAAGCTGCGCGAGGCGGCAGACCTCCGCGATGTTGCGGCCCATGGCGTTGACCGCGAATTTATAGACCTCTCCGCCGTCCATGTGCATGGCGAGCGGTTCGGGCGCGTGTTCGTTGTACGGGCTGTTCATGCCCTCGATGTTGGGCATGCGGATGACATGCGGATCGGGATCGGTGGACAGCACCCCCGCCAGCCTGCCCGCGCCCTTTCTGAGCACGAGCGCGCCGGACCCGTCGCCGAAAAGCACGCAGGTGGAACGGTCTTTCCAGTCGAGCAGTTTGCTCATCGCCTCCGCCGAAACGATCAGAACGGTATCCGCCTTGCCCGTCGCGATGAAGGAATCGGCGATCTCCATGCAGTACAGCACGCCGACGCACGCGGCGTTCACGTCGAACGCGGGCGCGCGCGAACCGATCGCTTCCGCCACGACGCACGCGAGCGAAGGGGTGACCGTATCCCCGCGCATGGTCGCGCAGAGGATGAGCCCGACCTCCTGCCCCGTGACGCCCGCATCCTCCAGCGCGCGCCGCGCGGAGAGGATCGCAAGGTCGTTGAGCGTTTCGTGCGTGAGCACGCGGCGGTTGTGGATGCCCGTCCGCGTGAAGATCCATTCGTCCGAAGTATCCAGAAACGCCGTCAGATCCTCATTGCTGACAATTTTTTCGGGGAGGGCGCTGCCCGTTCCCGCGATATAAAAAGACATTCCTGCCACCTCGTTCCGCTTTCATTGCCCCGCCCTGCAGACGGGCGCAGAGCGTTCAGCCTATACTAAATTATATGGTATTTACTACTTTAAGTCAAGCGCAAATTCGGATTTGTGCACATTTCACACAATCCCGGCGCAAAAAATATGGAAAAACCCCGCAGATCGCCGCGGATAAACGACAAACCGACGTATTCTTCCGCGCCGCGCGCCTTCTTATGCCTGCTTCGCCCGCGCCGCTTATGCCTGCGCGGCGCCTTCCTTCGGCGGGAGGATGGCGAAAGAAAATTCCGCCGACGTACAGACCTTGCCGTTGGCGGAAAGGTTCCCCTTGGCAAAGCAGAACACGCCGCGGCGGTTGGTGAGCGCGACGGTCATGACGGCGGTATCGCCGGGCAGCAGCGGGTTTTTGAACTTGACGTTGTTCAGCCCCGTGTACAGCGGCGTTTTGCCCTTGCAGTCCGGCAGCAGCGCGACGGCGGTCTGCGCGATCATCTCGCACTGGATGACGCCCGGCACGATGGGGTGCCCGGGGAAATGCCCCTGCAAAAAGAACTCGTCCCCGCGGACGGTGTATTTGCCCACCGCCTCGCCCGTTTCGGCGTTGACCTCCACTTCGTCGAGAAGCAGCATCGGCTCGCGGTGCGGCAGAAATTCCTTGATCTCATCTCTGTTCATGGCTATGTACTCCCGTTGCGCGCTCTCCGCGCGCGGTTCTTTGTTTTCAGCTGAAATATTCGTCCTCGAGCTTGCGGTCTTCGGGGAACAGCGGTCCGCTGACCACGGGCAGCACGACGGGCGCGCTCATGGCGGCGGTCGTGAGGTTGGTCACCGCCGAACGCAGGTACGGGAAGAGCAGCTCCGTGCACTCCACGACGGCGAAGCGCTTTTCCTCTTCGGTGGAGGCATCCGTTTCAAAGATGCCCGTAACGGACGCGAGCAGGTCGAACGGCTTGGGGCTTTCGGGCGCGCTTGCGATCTGCACGGAGAGGGTGACAAAGCTCACCCGTTCGTTTTCGACGGCGCGGCGCACCTTGCGCGAAAACGTAGGTTTGAGATCCAGCTTCCCCTCCTGCGGGCGCACATTGTTGAGCTTGAAGCTCATTTCGTCCGCGCGGATCCCCTTAAGTACGATGTTCGTTTTTTTCATAGACCTTTTATCTCCCTTGGCTCGGTTTTCTGCAACGGCGGGCACATGCCCGTCTTCCATAATTATAGACCGCCGCGGGCGTTTTGTCAACCCGCGGCGGAAATTTTTGTCATTTGCCTGCAAAGCAACGGAGCATGCCCTTTGCTTTCCCTCTTTACAGCGGCAGGTCGCCCCTGTCCGTCGTGCGGACGGCGCGAATCTCGGCGGTGCGGCCGGTGTTCGCGTCCACATACGCGAAGTAGAGCGTGCCCGCGTATTCGCCGCGCACCTGCCAACACAGCAGTTCCCCGCCCGCCTGCGGAATGACCGCCTTGCGCAGGGATACGTTTTCCAGCTTCTGCTCCGCGTTCGCGCGCACGCGCGCCGCAGGCACCTTCGCCCCGCCGACGCTGCGCGCGCGGTGATTCAGCAGATACCCGCCCGCGGATACGCCCGTCACGGCGCCGCGCTCGCGGCAGACCTTGACTTTGAGCAGGTCGGGATAGAGCAGCGCGTCGTCCTGCACGGGAACGAATTCCACCGTGCATTCTGTGCCCGCTTCGCTCGCCCAGACCGCTTCCAGCCCCTTGTAACCGCACTTTTCCAGAAAGTTTGCCGCGATCTCGGTGCAGGTGCGCGCGTCGTAGTTGTTCTGCGAACAGGGAACGTAGCTTTCGAGCAGGGCGAGTTTGCCGCCGCGCACGGTGAGCTGCGCGTAGTACTGCCTGCCCGCGCCGTCCTCCGCTTCGAAGGCGTAGCAGGGCAGCTTCCCCTCCTCCTTGCCGACGGCGCGCACCGCGGCGAGGTCATAGTCCGCAAGGTACCCTTCCAGCAGCGCCTGCGCCTCGCCCTCGCTCACTTCCGCCTCGCCCGCGAGCGCTTCGCGCGGCTGCGGCGCCTGTTCGGGGTGCCGCTCGGCGAGGCTGCGCGCGATCTTTTCCAGCTCTGCGGCGAACGCGCCGCCGTCTGCCGCCATGCCGTCCGCCGTGCCCTTGTTCGCCTGTTCGATGAGGGCGGGCATCGCGCCGCGCACGAGCCCGATCTCCTCATACAGCGACGTCAGCGTTTCGCGGTCCTCCGCCGAAAGGGTGCCGCCTTCGGAGAGCTTGCGCAGCGCTTCGCGCGCAAACCCGCCCGTACGGTTGATGCAAGCGCTCAGCGCCGCCGTTTCGCGCCCGTCGACGGGGAACGAACCGACGCACTGCTCGGCGACGAGGCTGTCCGCATAGATCTCGGAGAGCAGGCGCTGCAGCTCGCCGCCGCCCGCCACGCGCGCCTTGGTCAGGTTCGAGCCGAGCTCTTCGACCGCTTCCGAAAATTCGTACGCGGACGCCTGATACCCCGCCGCCAGTTCGCCTTTCGCGCCGCTGAGGTCGAAGTACCCGACGGTCACGATCGCGCCCAGCGCCAGCACGGCGACGGACAGCGAAACGACCGCCGCCAGCCAGCCGCCGAACCCCGGCGCGCGCCGTTTGTTTTCATGGCGGGCGTGCCGCGTTTTCCGCTCCGTTTTGCGCTGCGCGCGCGCCGCGCGCTCATGCGCGGCGCGTTCCTCCGCCGCGGCGCGGCGCTGTTTTGCCTGCTCGCGCCCGCTCACCTTTTTTTCGGCGGCGATCCGGCGTTTTTCCGCCGCGCGCTGTTGTTTCTGCGCCGCGCGCTCCGCCTTATGCCGTGCGCGCGCTTCCTTTTCCGCCTGCTTTTTTTCGGCAAGGGCGACGCGCCTTTCCGCACGCGCCTGCTCGCGTTCTTTCGCTGCCTTCGCCTGCCGCTTTGCGGAGGCTGCCCTGCCGCCCGCGGCGGCTTCGCCCTGCAGCGCCTTCCGCGCTTCCGCTTCCGCGGCGCGCGCGGAAGAATGCGCCTCGCTCTTTTTTACGCCGTTTGCGCGTTCCCTGCCGCCCTTTGCGGCTGCCGCCTTGCGGCGGGCAAGCTCTTCCACCTTTTCCGCGCCGCCCGAAAGCTGCTTTTCTTCTTTCATCGCTTTTCCCTCCTCAGATCGCAAACACATGCTTGCCGATGGTCACCACCGTCTCGCGCGAAAAGATCCATGCGCTCGTCGCCGTGACGGGATTGTAGTAGTACAGGCACCCGTAGGTCGGGTCCCAGCCGTTCATCGCGTCCTTTGCCGCGTTGATCGCCGTCTGATCGGGCGTGAGGTTGATCTGCCCGTCGCTGACCGCGGTAAAGGCGTGCCGCTGGTAGATGACGCCCGAGATCGTGTTGGGGAAATCGGGGCTTTCGACCCTGTTCAGCACGACCGCGCCGACGGCGACCTGCCCCGTATAACTCTCCCCGCGCGCTTCGGCGTAAATGCACCGCGCGAGCAGGTAGGTATCCGCGTTGGTGTACCCCGAAGAAGAACTTCCGCTCCCCGACGAGCCGCCGCTCATGCCCAGCGCTTTAAACGTCTGCGTGCCGACGATGCCGTCGACGGTCAGCCCGTTTTTGCGCTGGAACCACTCCACCGCCTTTTTCGTCCGGCTGCCGTAGATGCCGTCGACGTTGCCGGAGTAGTACCCCCAGCGTTTGAGTTTTTGCTGTACCGTTTTCACATCCGCGCCCGTGCTGCCCTGTTTGAGCACGGCGCACTCCGCCGCAAGCTGCACCGCGGGCGCCTCTTCGGCGGGCGCCGCCTGTACCGTGAACGCCGCGCCGACGGAGAGCAGCGCGACGAGCGCGAGGGCGAGCATGCCCGCCCGTACCGATTTTTTCATACTTCCTCCTCTCTATATCCGCTCACGCGGAGAGAGGAAGTTCCTCACTCCGCGAAAAAGCCCTGAATGATCTCCCACAGCCGCGAGCCGTACTGTACGTTCCCGCCCGTCGCCGCGCCCGAAAAGCACAGCGGCGGATACACGACGCACCACCAGTTCTGCCCCGCCGCGGCGCCCAGCTCGAGGATGAGCGCGTCGTACACGCCCGCTTCGAGCGTCACGCCGTCGTAGACGCGCGCGGGAAATTCTTCCTTGCGCAAAGACGCCTTTGCCCCGTATGCAAAGCCCGCCTCCGCGAGCACACCGTCCGCGACCGCTTCCAGCGCGGGCAGCCTTGCCCCGACCGCCGCCATCGTCTGCTCCTTCGTGGAACAAGCCGCCGCGACGGGGATGAGGTACTCCACGAGCGCGTCCTTCACGGCGTATTTGACCGCCTGGTCCGCCTCCGAATCGGAATTGGCGCGGACGTGCATGCGCAGGTACGCCGCAGGTTCCGCCTGCGCCCCTTCGGGCGAGGCGAGCACCGCCGCCGCTGCCGTCGCAATCAGTATGAATAATGCAAAAAAAACTATGCAGAACTTTTTCATCCCTTTCCTTGCCTTCCGCCGCGATCGCCGCGGCCGTTTTTTTGCCGCGCGGCGGGCGCGCGGCTCCCCTTTTATTGCCCGCCGTGAAAGGGTTTATACCCGGAACAGCGAAAAACCGCATGCACGGCGCGCGCGGTGCGCGGCATATACTGCGGCAGGGAGCGGCTTTGAATTTTTTATTTGCTATTGACGGGCGGCGCATTCCGTGTTATCATAAAAGCGGGGGAGCGCGGCGCGCCGCGCTCCCGCCGAGGGGGAAATGAAAATGGAATATGCGATCCTGATGGTGCCCGGCGCCGCCGTGCTGGCGCTGCTTTTCGCGTTGTTTACGGCGCGGAAGGTGATGAAAATGCCCGAATCGGAGAACACGCGCGGCATCGCCGCGATCATCCGCAAAGGCGCAAACGCCTTTTTGAAACGGCAGTATGCCGTGGTCGCCGTCTTTTTCGGCTGTATGTTCCTCGTGCTCGGCGTGCTGGCGCTCGTCGGGTTCGTTTCGCCGTTCATGCCCTTCGCGTTCCTGACGGGCGGCGTGTTTTCGGGGCTTTCGGGCTTTTTGGGCATGAAGATCGCGACGGCGGCGAACGCGCGCACCGCGACGGCGGCGCAGCACAGCCTGAACCGCGGACTGCGCGCCGCCTTTTCGGCGGGCAGCGTGATGGGGATGGTCGTCGTCGGGCTGGGGCTTTGCGACCTCTCCATATGGTACTTTGTGCTCAAAGGCTTTTACGGGATCACCGAAACGTCGCTCACGGAAGCGGCGTTCATCGCCACGAACATGATCACCTTCGGCATGGGCGCTTCGAGCATGGCGCTGTTCGCGCGCGTGGGCGGGGGCATCTTCACCAAAGCGGCGGACGTGGGCGCGGACCTCGTGGGCAAGGTCGAAGCGGACATCCCCGAAGACGACCACCGCAACCCCGCCGTGATCGCCGACAACGTGGGCGACAACGTGGGCGACGTGGCGGGCATGGGAGCGGACCTGTACGAATCGTACGTCGGCTCGCTGCTCTCGGCGATGGCGCTGGGCGTGGCGGCGGGGCTGGAATACCTGGGCGCGCTCATCCCGCTCGGCATCGCGGCGATCGGCGTGGTGTTCTCCGTGGTCGGGTCCTTCCTCGTGCGCACGAAGGAGGGCGCGACGCAGAAGGGGCTTTTGCGCGCGCTGCGTACGGGCACCTGGTTCGCGGCGGGAGCGACCGCCGCGGCGAGCGCGCTGTTTTTATGGCTCGCAGCACCCGAAAACATCCTCGTCATCGTGCCCGTGCTCATCGGGCTCGCGGCGGGCGTGCTGATCGGGTTCCTGACCGAATTTTTTACGAGCGCGTCCTACTTCCCGACGAAAAAGCTCGCCGCCTCGGCGGAGAGCGGCGCGGGGCCCGTCATCATCAACGGCACGGCGCTGGGCATGCTCTCCACCCTCGTCCCCGTGCTCGTGATCGCGGCGGCGGTGCTCGGCGCGTACTTCGTGCTCGGCGGCGGGAACATGGGCATGTTCGGCGTGGGCGTGGCGGCGGTCGGCATGCTCTCCACCCTCGGCATCACCCTTTCGACGGACGCGTACGGCCCCGTCGCGGACAATGCGGGCGGCATCGCGCAGATGGCGGGCATGGACGAGACCGTGCGCCGCCGCACCGACGCGCTGGATTCGCTCGGCAACACGACCGCGGCGACGGGCAAGGGGTTTGCGATCGGCTCCGCCATGCTGACGGCGCTCGCGCTGCTCTCCTCCTTTTACGTGCAGATCGAAACGCTGGCGGCGGAAAAGGGCATCGCGTTCACGTTCGCGCTGGAGATCACCAACCCCGTCGTGCTGATCGGCATCTTTATCGGCGCGATGCTGCCCTTCCTCTTTTCGGCGCTGACCATGTCCGCCGTGGGAAAGAGCGCGCAGAAGATCGTGCTCGAAGTGCGGCGGCAGTTCGCTTCGGATAAGGGCATCCTTGCGGGGACGAGCGACCCCGACTACGGGCGGTGCATAAAGATCTGCACAAGCTCGGCGCAGAAGCAGATGATCCTGCCCGCCGTCATCGCCGTGCTCTCCCCCATCGCCGTCGGGCTGCTGCTCGGCGTGAACGGCGTGATGGGGCTGCTGCTCGGCTCCTCCGTTTCGGGCTTCCTGCTCGCCGTGTTCATGAGCAACAGCGGCGGCGCCTGGGACAACGCGAAAAAACACATTGAGGACGGTAACTTCGGCGGCAAGGGCAGCGCCGCGCACAAAGCGGCGGTCATCGGCGACACCGTCGGCGACCCGTTCAAGGACACCTCCGGTCCGTCGCTGAACATCCTCATCAAGCTCATCTCCGTCGTGGCGATCGTCTTTGCGGAGGTCATCCTGACGGCGGGGCTGCTCTGAAAAAGCCTGCCCGCTCCCGTTCCGCGCGCAGGGCGCAAAACGGTTTACTTTCTGCCGGCGCGGCGGTATAATAATCAGGAAAACGGCGGGGCGCACTGCCCGCGCCGCACGGGAGGAGGCGAAACGTATGCGTATCGCGGGGCTGCAAAAGACGACGCTGCTGGATTTCCCCGGCAAGGTAGCGTGCACGGTATTTTTGGCGGGATGCAACTTCCGCTGTCCCTTCTGCCAGAACGCGGAAATTCTGGACGGCAGCCCCGACGAGGTCGCCGAAGAGGAGTTTTTCGCCTTCCTCGAACGGCGGCGGGGGATTTTGGACGGCGTGTGCGTTTCGGGCGGGGAGCCGCTCGTCGGCGACGTTGCGCCCTTTTTGCACAGGATCAGGGCGCTCGGCTACGCCGTGAAGCTGGATACGAACGGCGCCTTCCCCGACAAGCTGAAGGCGCTCGCCGCGGAGGGGCTTATCGACTTTGTTGCCATGGACATCAAAAGCAGCCCCGCGCGCTATCCCGCTCTCGCGGGTGTGAAGTGCGACGTTCAAAAAATAAAGGAGAGCGCCGCCTTTCTTTTAGAGGGCAGCCTCCCTTATGAATTCCGCACGACCTGCGTAAAGCCGCTGCACCGCCCCGAGGACTTCATCTACATCGGGCAGTGGCTCGCGGGCGCGAAGGCGTACTTTTTGCAGAACTTCCGCCAAAGCGACGCCGTTCCCGCCAAGGGGCTTGCGCCCTTTGCCCCCGCCGAACTCACGGCGATCAGAAGCCTGCTTTTGCCCTATATCCCGAACGTGAAGATACGCGGGGAATGAGCCGTACGGCACAAAACCGCATATTTTTCTCTTAAAATCCGTGAAACACAATATCTTGTGTTTCACGGATTTTTTTTGCCACAATATATTGACAATAAAAAGCAATGGTGCTATAATGGAACCCTACCCGCTCAAAGGACAGACTACACAACGGGGGAAAAGGAGAGAGAACTATGTACAAAGTCATCAAGCGCGACGGCGCCGTCGTCGACTTCGACATCAAAAAGATCGCGAACGCGATCACCAAGGCGTTCGACGCCAAACAGCGGCAGTACTGCGAGAGCGTCATCGACTTCCTCGCGCTGAAAGTGACCGCGGACTTCGAGCCGAAGGTCAAAGAGGACCGCATCGCCGTCGAAGACATTCAGGACAGCGTGGAAGCCGTCCTTTCGGAGGCGGGGTATGCGGACGTCGCGAAGGCGTACATCCTCTACCGCAAACAGCGCGAAAAGATCCGCAACATGAAGAGCACCATGCTCGACTACAAGTCGCTCGTGGACAGCTACGTCAGGGCGACGGACTGGCGCGTGAAGGAGAACTCTACCGTGACGTACTCCGTCGGCGGGCTGATCCTCTCCAACAGCGGCGCGATCACGGCGAACTACTGGCTTTCGGAGATCTACGACGAAGAAGTCGCCAACGCGCACCGCAATGCGGACATCCATATCCATGACCTTTCGATGCTGACCGGCTACTGCGCGGGCTGGTCGCTCAAACAGCTCATTCAGGAAGGCCTGGGCGGCATCCCCGGCAAGATCACGTCCGCCCCCGCCAAGCACCTCGCCACGCTGTGCAACCAGATGGTCAACTTCCTCGGCATCATGCAGAACGAGTGGGCGGGCGCGCAGGCGTTCTCCTCCTTCGATACCTACCTTGCGCCTTTCGTCAAGGCGGACAACCTCGGCTACGAGGAAGTCAAAAAATGCATCGAGAGCTTTATTTACGGCGTGAACACGCCCTCGCGCTGGGGCACGCAGGCGCCGTTCTCGAACATCACGCTGGACTGGACGGTGCCGAACGACCTGGCGGAGCTGCCCGCGATCGTCGGCGGCAAAGAGCAGAACTTCAAGTACAAAGACTGCAAAAAAGAGATGGACATGGTGAACAAGGCGTTCATCGAGGTCATGATCGAGGGCGACGCGAACGGCCGCGGCTTCCAGTACCCCATCCCGACGTACTCCATCACCAAAAACTTCGACTGGTCGGACACCGAAAACAACCGCCTGCTGTTTGAAATGACGAGCAAATACGGCACGCCGTACTTCTCCAACTACGTCAATTCGGACATGGAGCCGAGCGACATCCGCAGCATGTGCTGCCGCCTGCGCCTCG
>ERZ1643247.3579-NODE-3579-length-10805-cov-3.825674_pt1 | contig 10805 bp, 15 predicted proteins | sample MGYA00579264_ERZ1643247 | MGnify/ENA primary metagenome ERZ1643247 (study PRJEB29033, sample SAMEA4952262) | chicken gut metagenome | biome: Broiler Chicken; feature: Gastrointestinal Tract; material: Caecum | place: Ireland | collected 2018 | study: Broiler... | reverse complement strand
GCTCCGGAAGAAAGTCCTTGAGTAAGCTGCAGTGTTGCGGATGCCATTTCTTCCTGTGATGCTCCGGCAATCTTGAACTGCTTATTCAGATTTTCCGCGAACTGGATCATTTCAGCATTGCTGTTGAACGCCTCCTTCGCATTCATTCCTAGCCGCGTAACAATGTTCGCAGTATCGGTATACACAGCCCGGGATCTCTGCGCCGACCGATAGATCATCTGCTGCAGCTCCGCCGTGCTCTGGTTTTCATCATTGATCAGGTTGAGTTTTGCCGTCATTTGCGTCATGGTATCGGATATTCCGATAAGCCCTTTTCCAATCATGACCGCGCCTGACAAGATAGCGATACGCCCCAATATTGACGCAAGGCTGTTTGCAGCGGTAGAAGATTTTTTGATTTCTTCCCCATGCTTCTTTTGCGCCTGCGCCGCACGGTTCGTCGTGTTCACCGCCTGGTCCATCTTTTTTTGAAAAAGTTCAATGTTCCTGTTCTGCTTTGCGATCGCCTCCGCAGTCCTGTAAGCACGGGTTTCCAGATTGCTTTCCTGTATCTGCGCGCGGGCCAGCGCCGATGCAGCCTGAATGGTGGACCGTGCCTCCGCACCTTTCTCAGCGACCAGTTTTTCATATTTTGCCGTAAGCTGAGATACCTTTGAGATCTGGCTCTGCAGTTGCTGCCCCTGGGCTGCATATAAAGACTGCTGCGCTGTAAGCGCCGCTTTCATACTTTCAAGCTGCTTCGCTGCATACGCCTGAGCTTCCCCCATCTGCTGGGACGCAGCCCTTACCGATTCCGCCGTGTTTGTCGACTGGTTTCCCATCTGTATGAATGCACGGAAAGAGGCAGAAAAACCATCTGTCAATCTGAGTGTTTCATTTATGACGCCTATGTTCATCCACCTCCTTCATTTCCTTCATGATAAGTGCCCACATGAGGAATTTTTCTCTAATGGGAATTTTGACTGTCTCAGATGGCAATCGTCCGTGATTGCAGAGCATATACTGACAGAGCCGGGAATCCAGCGAATCCCCGGCAGCTAGTTTTTTGCTTCATCCTCCACAGCGTCCATTTCCTCATCAGATGTTACAATACCATTCATTTCCTGAATCTGTTTGACCAGCTTATTGTATTCGCCGACGCTCAGCATGCGCCCCGGGACATCAAGAGGATTGACGGTCTTATAATGTGCACACAGATCAGAGTTACTAAAGTCAGGTTCCACTACACAGGCAGAAACCAGCAGCTTTGCATACTTGTCGTTGTTCAGCTCCTGCAGGATCTGACCGTTCATTTTCTTCCGGGTGGTTGCCTGCTTGATAAGCTTTTCATTTGTCTCCTGATCGATTGACCGGATGATGAAGGGAACAGGTTTTCCATCTGCTCCCTTGAATCTTTCGGAAACTACAACCTCTCTGGTTTCATCCATAACCGGCGGCTGTAAAAATGCCTTAATATCTCCCATAATATCCTCCTTATGCGCCCAGCTGAGCCGGTGCGTCGTTGAAGTAGTTCAGCACTTCGATATTTGTGTAAGAGAAACCGACTTCCATCTCAAGGAAATCCGCATCAGCATCCAGCATTGCCACCGGAAGCTTCTGCAGCTTCACATTGTACAGAACCACCGTCTGCGTGCCTACGCTTGTCGCCGGATCATCATTTGTGATCTGCAACGTAAAGTACGGCAGACGGCCTGTTTTCAGGTATTCCTGCAGGAGCCGCAGGAAGTGCGGAGTGCCGTAGTAGATCGTCATGGTTCCGGTCAGGGTAACGCCGGTCGTTTTCTTCTGCACCAGCGTGGTTCCGACGACCTTGAAATCCGTCTCCTGAAATTCCGCGTCGGACTGGAACTTCTTGATGTTGAACATTTCGATGTTCTGTCCGTTGATAGTCATAAATGCGCTGCCCTGCTTTCCGTTCAGTGCATCACGTTCCAGCAGAAACGACATTGTTCACATCCTCCTTTCACTCAGCTTCCACGTTGACCGAAACAGTGACGGTCATGTAGATTTTCTCAACCGAATCAACCGGCTGGATAGCGACATTCACCACAACGGAATCGATCGTATTTCCGGCAAGGACTTCCACATCCTCTGCCGTGAAGTTCTGGATACCATTGTTGGCCATCATCTCGTTGAGATACCCTACGATCCATCCCCTCAGCAGGTTCCGGCCGGCATCATTATTGTCCACCTTACCGATGAAATAATCGCTGAAATACTCATACACGTCATTGCAGAACTGCATCACGACGCGCATCAGGCGGTTCTTGGAAAATTCCTGCCCCTTGTCCAGCGTGTAGGTGGTCAGGGAATTGATATCCGTGCAGACCTTGACGGAACCGAAATTGTCGATGAAACAGAGCTGACCTGCTTCAATGGCTGCCTGCGCCTGCGTGTCGGTAAGCTTCGGGTTCGCCTCCGCCGCGTTGGGGTACCGGGCGTAGGTAAGGGACTGATAATAAAGCGCCCCGGCCTCTGCACCACCTACCCACCACGTCGCCTGCTGAGCGGTCAGCTTCGTCCCATCATCCAGGAGTACGCCATTGTTTACCGCGATCACAAACTCGCTGTCGCTGTTCGCCGCCGCATCCCCTGCCATGACAGCCTGACATTTCTTACCAAGGCTGTTCGACATCCTCTCCACGAAAGCTGCATATGCCTGGATCGTCGTGGTATCTGAGCCGTCATAGATCAAGATGTCAAACTGGTAAGGCTCGATCGCGGTCAGGAAATTGGAATGGTCTGCTGTCGCAATGGTGGGATCTACGCCACCCGCAAGCGCTTCTCCGGCAGTCTCCGTGATCTCCGTACCGGTTCCGGAAAATGTTACCCACGTATTCGCAGCCAACTGCGAAAGATCGGTAATCGTCTGTCTGTCCACAATGGTTCCATCGATTACCGTAGAAACGTCGTAGGTTCCTTCATGATCTACCTGCTCCGCGACGATGATTGTGAGATCATTTCCTCTTACACCGTCATACAGGGCAGTCACGGTCAGCGCGCCGATCGTTGCCGTCGCCTTTGCTCCGCCTGTGCCTGCAGGGCGGTATAACAGGATCTTATTCGGCCCTGCCGTAGTGTCGCTGCCCTTCATCATCTCACGCAGGAACAGCGCCTGCGGAGTGGTGATATCATATCCGATATACGGCTTCAGGTCCTCGCCCGGGATGATCGTCTGCACCACGCCGGACGGCCCCCAGGAAAGCGGCTCAGCGATTGCCACGGTACCGCGGTCGCCCACGTTTGCATTGATGTTCCCCTGCGACTTGACGTTGATGTATACGCCGGGAAGGACTTTGTTCTGGCTTTGCCAGGTGCCACCTGCCATTTTAATTACCTCCCTTCAGGACCGCCCCAAGAACGGCCTGTGCTTCTGCGACCGTGTACTCCGGCTCCTTCAGGATCACCTTTGCGAAATCACGCTGGTACCCTGCAAGCGCCTGGCTTTTAAGGAGCTGCGCGGTCGGATATTTCTTTTCCGTTTTATTTTGCTTTGACTGAGACATTGTTCTCCTCCATCGTCATCATCGGGTTAGGTTCGCGTGGAACGGAAACCCGCTGGCGGATATGAAACTGGTAATGCAGTTCATCATCTTCTGTGGTTGCCTGCCGTTCATACGTATGCAGCAGCACCGGCTCGCCGCCCCCGTCGGAATATTGAAAAAGCTCAAGGTTTTCGTCAAGATACTCCTGGATTGCCTGAATCTCCGCGTTTCCGTTCACGATGTTCCGCTGCTGGACGAAGATCACTTCGATTCCCAGATCCCGGTAAAATCTCTGATTTACCTCTGCGGCAATCGTCGAGGGCATCAGGAAAATAAAAAAACAGGGAAAATCTGTCCCCTGCTGGTTTGGGCTGTCATACACCGGATAATCCGGGTATCGTTCCCTGAGTATGCCCGCCATGCTGTTGATAATGTTCGCGATCGTGAATGTCATTTGAACCTCTCCTTCACACGCTTATCCAGCTCTTTTCTGACCACAGTCCGGTATTTCCCGATTGCCTTTTCCTTCATATGAAGACCCTGAACATACGCTGTTTTCGTGCCAACCAGGATCCCGCCCACTGACGGATCGACCTTTTCCAGCATGCTTCCGTTCTTGATCAGCCCAGGGACATAATGACGATCCATACTGTGCCCGTCGTTCACATAACTGGCGTACTGCATGTTATTGGCCAGGACGGTTTCCGCTGAATTGCCAGTCATGACCGGGACCGTTCTGCTGTCAACCGTCCAATGCTGCGCCATCTCTCCGCTGCGGGTATTTGTGCCGGCGAGAGGGGAGCCGTTCGGCGGCGTGTTTTCCGTCGCCACGCGCACGGCCTCAATGGTCGCGCCTTCAGCGACTTCCCTCATGATATTCGGTACGTCAGCGCCGGCCTTTCTCAATTCCTCCATCCGTTTCCGGATCTGGCTTCCAAAGCTCGACATATCAATCACCCCACGATATTCTCCATCAGCAGACCCACTTCCAGATGTTCAAGCCCGGTCAGCGCTCCACCGACGGGATCATAATAGTGCTGCGGATTCCCGGCAAAGTACCGCTCCGGCTCACCACCTCTTCTCAGTGCACCGCCGCGGGTAACAAGCAGTTCATCACCGGCACGGATGTCTGTTGCGATGTCGCAGGCCAGCTTATCTGTTGACGATACACGGGCGGCATTATCGGTCATGTTCGGACCGTTCTTCTGGCTGCTGTAGACGCGGCATGGGATTGCCTTACCTACCTGCTGCCGTTCCTGCCGGGTGATATTTCCAGCCGTACTGTTGACTACGCGGTACACGTCCACAATGTCCGTGTACCACCCGGAAAAAGTAGGATTGCTCATATGCAGTACATGCCTCCCATCCCAACCTGACGGGCCAGCGTGACGAGCTGCGTCCCGTACTGGGTAGCGTTCCAGGCTCCCCACTGTTCTGTCCCTGCCGTGATCGCGCTGTTGTCGTAGCTGACCGAGGTATCGCCCATCGTGGCGGTCTTGACCACGCCGACCTGCGCCGCGCCATTCGCGGCCTGTTCGGGATTATCGGAGCCGGGAGAGTATGTTTTCAGGTACATCGCCGCGAAGTGAGCCACATACAGACCTGCGGCATAACGCCACATACTTCCCCAGCGTGAGGGGAGTACACTGTCATTTGCCTGTTCTATGAACATCTGCAGCATCGACGCCGGAAGAAGGCTGACGGGCGGATCGTCCTTTGAGAAAAATTGAGGGAAATCCACCTGAAACATTTCCGCAGTGTAATTTCCCTTTTCCCCGGGCTGCGGGATATTGGCCGCAACCGCTTTCGCTCCCTGAAAATAGGGGATCATAGGATTGGTATAATCATACGGCCACATGCCCGCGCCTCCTTACTCGGTCTTTGCTTTCCGTTTCTCCTTCGGCTGACCGGATCCCTTCACTTCTTCCGGGTCGGTATCCGATCTGACATCCGTCCGGATGTCCGCTGCATCAGCCTTGACCGTAGCCTCTGCGTCTGCTTTGTACAGCTCCTTATCCCGGTGCGTCTCCGGAGTGGCTACCAGACCGCCCCTGATCGCTCCCTGAATCAGGGAGCTTTCAAACACATCCTGCGGAATCTCACCGATATAATCCTTTTTGATGCGATAAGGCGAGCCATCAGCCCGCCTTACCAGAAAGTTTCTTTTTGAGATAATGAACATGCGTTTCCCCTCCGTCAGATCTTATCCACATATACGATTGTCTCGCTGTAGAATACTTCCACTTCGGAAACGTTTCCGGCATATGCAGTATCGTAGCAGAAGAACTGCGTGTTCGGGCTGGTCATTGCCCTGGTCAGAGGCACAAGTTCATCCATTGCCAGGAAGCGCTCCTTGTTGCAGTACACGACCATTCTATCGGAGGAGCCATCCGCCGCAGCGCCCTTACACCATGCCGTAGCGCCGATGAACAGGTCGGAGCCGTTCTGCTTCGCTACATTATTCTCCAGCAGGAAGGTCAGGATTGTCTTTTCCGCCAGTTCGGAAACGCGGGTAGTAGCGAGATAGTTGTACTGCTCATAAGGCATGACAATATGGTTCGGGACAGCATCAAGATCCCATTCCGCCTGTTTCCAGGCAGTGAGGATCGCCGTATTTATATCGTCCAGAATCTGATCCGGTGTCTTACTCTTAAAGGTCGTTCCGCTGGAAGAGCCGGTTGCCGCCGCGTCAGTGATCAGCGCATCGGGGTTGTTCAGCAGGCCGGTAGTGCCATAGGTTTTGAAACCTGCGTAGGCATTCTCATCCATGTGCTTATCGTAGGTCATACGCAGACCATCTCTCAGCAGGCTGTCCAGATTTCTTCCGGTCATGTTGCCGCGCTGCATATCGATCCACTGCACGCGGGTTCCTGCCGCAATCATGTGCGTTTTGAACAGCCCCTTGCTGAAATCAGCCTGTACCATCGGGATTCCATTTGCACCGGCAGATGCAACGATACCCTCTCCGGAACCTCCGGTGATTCCGTATCCTACCTGCATGGCAGAAATAAATTCCGCCCAGCCTCCGCCGACACGGATCGGAAGGTCTCTGGTGTATGTAAAGCTGGTGAGCGGATTGCGGACCATCATATCGCGCTTTTCCAGCTCGGAAGTCAGGAAGGCCTGACCGGATGCAATGCCGTTCGCGTCCATTGCGCAGGCTCTTACCGGGCCGCTTGCGGCCTGGTCGAGTGTTACAGTTCCAACATTTTTAAAAGGCATTGTGTTCCCTCCTTTAAGCATTTGCTCTCTTCAGGATAACCAGCTCGGCGATTCCGTTGGCATCAGCCTGGCCGCCCCACTGGCAATCGCCAAGCATGGTCGTTTTTCCTTCGTCATTCTCCGCCTCAAATCCGCCGATCACACAATTCGGATAGGCTTCATTCAGCGCCGTCCTGACATATACGGCTCCTCCCAGAGACGCAGTGCTGCGCTGGCAGACCACGTTGACGGAGCCGCGCATCATTACAGGCACTACCTCTCCGGAATTGTACTTACCAATGTTCTGATTGAGATAATCGGTAGCGCTCTTAATCTCGCGTACAGCGACACCGACAAAAGCGTTTTTAGCGCCTGCTGTTCCCATCGGTACAACATTCATGGCATTATCATACGCCACGCAAATCCCGAAAGGGATCTCTGCCCCAGCAGGGCGCGTGTTGATTACAGAATCAGGCTGGCGGGCATAAGAGCCTGCGTAGCCGTGGGGCATTGTCTTTCCAATTACCTGTCCATTCATGATAGTTAATCCTCCTTCTTGGCTTTGTGGGGATTCCGGGCATCATAAAGTGCCTGGATTGCATCGAGATCCGCCTGCGGCTTATTGTCCGCCGCATGCTGTGCGTTCTTCTGCGCAGCCTGCATGATTTTCGCAATATCGGACGCGCTGTCCTGTGCGGTCACACATTTAATAAGAGCATCAGAAACGGCCTTCCGCTGCTTCTCATCTTTAATCGCCGCAACGGTGGGGCGCATAGCCTTCAGGATGCTCGCCGCAACAGCCTTATCCATACCACTGCAATCGCTCCCCTTGTCCATCTCTTCGGCGGGAACAACGTGCGCTTCCTCACCTTCTCCCGGCCGAACCTCGGCCTCCCCGCCGGTCAGCTGTTTGATCGTTGCCTCCAGCGGGTCTCCGTCAGCCTCTTTTTCAGCGGATTCCTTCGCGGCTTTTCTGGCCATCAGCTTTTCCAGCAGACTGTCCAGCGCAGCATCGTCGATGTTCTCAAACAGCCCGCCATCCTTTGCAGGCTCTTCCTTTCCGCTGTCTTTTTCGGGTTCTTTCTTTTCAGGCTCTGCAGGTGTGTCCTCATCCATAACGGAAGCGGCGTCCTGCGCCATCTTCGCGATCTCTTCCGGGGATTTATCCTTTGCCGCCAGCCCGAACAGCTCAAGAATCTTACTTTTCATAGTTGCTTTCCTTTCTGGCGGTTTTCCCGCCGGGTGAATATCTGAATCTAAAATAGCGGCCCGCTTTCCGGCTCTTCCCCGGTCCACAACCGCTACATGATTCCCTCTGATATTTTTCTGCGAATATATTCCGTCATCGTTTGGCTCATATTCGCATTCGTAACCGCAGCTGATCTCACGTTTCCCGTTCTGGATCGCATCAATCAGTTCCCGGTCATGGATGTGCAGGTCGGCAAGAATGTAGTCCGCCCATTCGCCCGCCCCGCGCCGGATGTTCTGCGCGTGGCCTTTTTCGTAGACCGCCACGTCGTCAGGACCGATCAGATCCGGAGGATGATCGTTCGTGACCGGCTTCCCCTCAAAGCTTGCGAGAGCAGGAGAGGAGAACACCTCTTCCGGATTTCGCTGTACAGTGATAACCTTTTCGGCGTCCTCACCGTCAAGCCCGATCTCTCTCCCCAGATATTCTTGAGTGCCCGTTCGGGCAATGGGGACATTTCTGCAAATCAAAAAGCCCTCTCCAGTCTCAAGCTGGTTAGGGCTTATCGTATATCCATAATATTGCAGCATCACGCAACACCTCCGGTCTGCTCGGAGATCATCCCGGTCTGTCCAGTCGTGTATTTCACGATCATATCCTCGATAATAACGGCATGATCGCTTTCATCCTTGAAAATCTCGATCAGCTTTTCTTTATCGGCCGCTGTCGGAGCCATCAGGAGCATCGCGGCATACAGCCGCTGAGCCTGCGCTTCTTCAGCGGCGGCCTTCTGAAGAATATTTAAAAATTCCTCGGTCATTCTGTTCCTTCTCCTTTTTCCGGAAGAACCTTTTCCACATCAGAAACTGTCTTATCGTATAAAGTTTCCCAGTCCTTTGGAGAGCTTCCTACGTCTATGGTCAATGAACCATCTGGAAAAACTTCCATTACGCTTCCAATCCTCCCGTCTTTTAGAAGAACCGTATCAAACTCCTTTATGTCCATCACTCTACCTCCTTTATATATGCGCTCGACATGGACACGCTTCCATCAGGCTTATGGAGCCACCCCACTACAACATTTGCTGGTGTTCCTTTCTTACCGTATATTACTATTTTTTGAGAATACCGGTCTCCATACCCATTGTTATCCTTTAAAGTCGCCGGATATAACGGAGCCCTTTTCAGGATTTCACGCCTCAATCCCGCCCAGTTATCTATAGAATAACCGAGTCGGCTGGAAAAAGCCGCTCCTTTTGCCAGTCCATCGGGATGTGCTCCGTCAAACAGATATTTTGTAAATTTTTCTGCTGCCGCTTTTGCGTTCTCCGCATTCGGAAGCTTCAGCTTCGGGTTCCTGATAAGCCTGTTCCGTCTTCGGTAATCCAGCTTGATGAAATCGAATCTTTCAGGATCATTATACTTGATTGTCCGGAACATATCAAAGTCTTTCGGTACATCAGCACCCAGAATTGACCGATATTCTTTGTGCTGCCGGATGTCCTCCAGCAGTTTTCTACGGTTCCGTTCCTTTTCCCGATAAGCCGCTATCTGTTTCTTTGTACGCGGATCCCGGTCAAGGGGATTTTTCACAGGGTCGGAAAAGTCTTTGTCCCTCTGTATCTGTTTCTCCGACTTTCCGATAGCGGTATACCGGATCAGACTGTGCAGGCAGTTCGGATGGATGTTCAGGTATGTATTTGTCAGCTCTTCCGGGCCGGCCGGGTCTACCTTCCCGAACGCCAGTGAAAGCGGCGGATAATCCGGATTGGTCCCGCTTTTGGAATATATCCTGCCTTCAAGAGGGGCACATACTGGACAGGTACTTCCGATTTTGACGATCTGCCACAGATCCCAGTCATCCGCCGTAAGCACCGCGGCGACCTCTGCCTGTCTGGCAGTTGTCCGGGTTGCCATGTTGCAGTAATCGTACAGCGTCCATTTCCTCCCGGCCTTATCAACGAAGGCTGTGATCCCCTGATTCTTGAGTTCCTGGGCCATGTGGGTACTGGTCTGTGTCCATCCGGTACCTGCAGCTTCCTGCCGCAGGGTTTGATGAAGGGCGGCTTCCCGAAAAGGATCCGCTTCCAGCCTCGCTAGTGTGTAGAATCCCTGAACGGTCTTATATGCTGTTTCTGCGGCCTCTGCGATTTCCCCGATCAGATTTTCAGACAGCTGCGTTACCACTGACATCTGCGGGGAGGTAAGCGTTCTCGCATTCCGATAACCTGCTGCATCCTTTTCTGACCGATAGAATATCTTCTCAATCATCTGCGGGACATAATTCCATGTTTCGTCCGTCATGTTCTGCAGAATTGCCTGTACCCTTTCCAGGGCGGCCACCTCCGCATAATCAACGTATCCGGCGGTGCGCTTGCGGGTGATCTCGTCAATGATCTGCCGCTCAGTGCGCAGGAACAGAATCCGAAGATGACGGGTCAGGTCTTCCGTTTCCGGTGGTTTGATCTGAACGGCCATGCGCTATCACTCCTCATCGCTCGGTTCCCGTGGCTGGTTCGAAGTCAATTCCAGACCGGCCAGAGGGTCGGCCATCAGGCGGCTGTTGGTATAGGTCTGTCCCCGTGCGGCTTCTATGGCCTCATCGGAGATCTTACTGAACATGCCTGTTTCCTCACCCAGCGCCTGCAGTTCCTGTTGGGCTGTTGCGGCGTCAACGAGATCGTTCTGGTACACAGCCAGCACAGAGTTGGTCTTGCGCTCCGCAATTTCAGCGATTTCTTTTGCGTCCGGTGTCCACATAGGCGGGAAGTCAATGTCCAGATCATCCGGAATCATTCCCCAGGCTGACAGCGCCATCACCGGAAGCAGACGTTCGATTATCTGTCGGAATTCATTTTCCCGCAGGCCATCGATATAATCGTAATAGTTCTGCATGTCGCTTTCGCCGGTAGCGTTCAGCCCGGCGGGCGA
>ERZ1643247.3576-NODE-3576-length-10806-cov-6.311785_pt1 | contig 10806 bp, 9 predicted proteins | sample MGYA00579264_ERZ1643247 | MGnify/ENA primary metagenome ERZ1643247 (study PRJEB29033, sample SAMEA4952262) | chicken gut metagenome | biome: Broiler Chicken; feature: Gastrointestinal Tract; material: Caecum | place: Ireland | collected 2018 | study: Broiler... | reverse complement strand
ATCTCTTTTTAAAAATTCGAACTCAAGAGGGTTCCTTCAGAGTGCTGAGCCATATGGTTCAAAATCTCAATTCGAAAATGGAGCAAGCGCACCTGAATTCGAACCTTTTGAAAAAAAATAATCAACACCGAAAAAGGAGAGGTTGAAACTGAAATTGATGAGACTGCAACTGAAAATATAAACATTCACACTATCACTAACGAAGCCGAAAAAGAAAAAACAAATTCCAACACCATCACAACCAAAATTACAAACGAAGAATTTAAAACATACTCAAACTTAACCAAAACAGTAAACGAAGAATTAAAGATTGAAAGTAGGGAAGATTTAAACATTAGAATAGAGAGCAAATCAAAAACGAAAAATAAGCAAATTGCTAAGACCAAAACAAAAGTAACCCCATCAACCATTCAAAAATTTTCAAGCCACATCAAATTCATCGATTACATCCTCACCCACGAATTGATAACATATAGGCATTTGTTCGCCTATGGACTTTATGTGGAAATAGTAAAAGTAAGTATCTTAAAGTGGTCTGTTGCTATTCCAATTGCAGCGTTGTGCAATTTCACCTAAAAACAATACGCAGAGCTCATCCCTGTGCTGAGGGTCAAGTTTTTCAACAGCATCAAGGAAATCTCTCATTGCTTTATAAGCATTAAGGGTTTCTTTTTGTTGATTAAGCTGATATTGCATAATTTCGTTCTGATGTTGCCAATAATTTTGTCGATTTACAAAATTCGGGTTATAGAACCAATTATAGGTATCGTTCATAGAGTTTTACCTCCTTCTAATAATAGAGTAATTATAACCAAATTTTAAATTAATATCAATGTGAGAAATGGTGGAAAATGCGTGAATTTAAATCAAAAGAACATAGAAACTTAGAAGTTTAAAGTTATAGAGAGAATAACTAATGGATATTATTCTTGTATATAAAAACAAAAAATTGTCAAAGAATAGTACAAATTTTTAATTTTATGCTATAATACAGTTATGAATGAATCATTAGAGTCAAGATATGAAAAGGCTGAATTGTTAGAAATTTCTTCAACAGAAGATGCTACTTCAGAATATTTAAAGATATTAGAAGAGGCTAAATTATCTGATGCTTTTATACTATCTACTGTGGGGCGAAAATTGAGAAAGTTGGGCCGTTCACAATTATTTATAGATAAAATAAAGCAATATCCTTACGAAGAAGTTAAAAAGAGAAAGTATGTTAATGATGCTTATTTGTACTGCTTATATTCAGTAGAAATAGCTCAATATGTGTATGTAGAAGAAACATTTGAAAATTTTATTAATACTGCAAAATTGATAACTGATAATTGTGAACAACTTGGTGTGGATCAGTTTAATTTTAACCCATATGTTTTAACAGTATATAAGGTTGTGCAAGTTTTAAAACATAGAGTATCGACAAGTTACTTTCAAGAACTAAAATGGATAAATAAATTAAACCCTGAATTATTACCCATTGAACCAAAAGAAATTCAAGCCCAAAATGGACGAACATATGAAATGGCTTCATACAAAGAATTTTATTATCAAGTAAAAACAAAATGTTTGGAAAAAATTGAAAAATTTGAAGAATGCATTAAATTATGTGAGACAGCTTTATATACATTTGAAAAATTACATTATGGGAATAGATTGTGGTTCTCGGCGAGGAAACTTTATTGTGAGTGTTTAAAAAGTGGTAATAAAGAGGATATAGAACATTATAGAGAAATAGCAGAAGAACACCATTTTTGGTATATGTATCATAAATTAGCAAATTTGTATTTTTCATGTGGAGATGTTGGCAAGGCACTCTATTATTCTTGCAAGGCAATACTTTCAGATGTTTTTGATCAAGAAAAAATGATAAATTTAATATTTGATATAGGGATGCTATTTGAAAACACAAATAATTCTGCTAAGGCAAAGAGTTTTTATGAGGCAGCTTTATATTATAGATCATCCCTAGGATGGTTCATTCCAGAAGAGTTAAGATTTGCGGAAAAGGAATTTAATTTAGTAAGAAATCAACAGCCTAATATAGTGCAATTAAAAAATTATGCGTTAGAAGTAATTAAAAAAGTTGACAGTTTAAAATTTGGAATAATTTCAAATATCAACTTGGACAAAAAATATGGTTTTATTAAATATGATGGAAATAAATCAATTTATTTTTCACTAAAAATAATTAAAATTCGTCCTAAATTAAATGATAAAGTTTATTTTAAAATTGGTACAATAAATGACAAACCTTGTGCGGTTGATATTTATAAAATTGGGAGATAATTATGGCAAAGATATTAATCAATAAAGATAGTTTACAATATTTACTTGATAAATTTTTCTTAGAAAACAAAGAGTGTATAAAAAAAGAAATAAGAATTTCGCAAACCAAAGTTATTTGCAAATTTTTCACACACGGAAAAGATTGCCAAGTTGATATTCATTTACTTAAAGATGGGATTAATCCAGTATGTGTAGGAAAAAATAAAGAATTGGCATCTATATTGATAAGATATTTAGAAACAAAGGGGACAAGGGATGATCAATCATCTCAGCAAATTGTAATAAAAAATTGCAATGTAATAAATGATATAATAGATTATATTAATTCTGATTTTGCAGGAAAGATTACTATTACAACAATTAATAATAGATATGTTTTTACAAGTTTCAATAATGACAAAATTACAATCACAAAAAATGACAATAATATTGTAATTCAGGGAAAACCATATTATACTTTTAATATAGTAATGACTTTTATTGCAGGTTTGGACTTAATTTCATTTGATGAATATGTGGGGCTAGGAAGTCAATTTAGTGAAGAAGCATATAATGCAAATGTGATACGTGATAGGATTAAACATATTCTAAAGACTTCATATATTTATATGGAGGAGGCTCAATTAAAATCTATTTCTGGTTCGTTTAGTTTTATTAATTCAAAAATAAAATCAGAAGATTATTCCTCGCCTTTAACAGGTGTATTTAAGGCTTTAGAAGGTTACATAAAGAAGTTGCTTACGCAAAAATTCAATTTTAAATTAAAGTATAATTTAAGTCCATTTAAAAAAGACAAGAAGACTGGAAAGACGGAAATTGATTTAAGAACTGATATCATGCAAAAAGATAAAGATGCATTATATAAACTTTATAGTACTTATTGTGATAAAAGAAATGTGTATATTCACAGCACAGTGGATCCTGCACAAATGAGGGTAATACAAAATTATAAAGAAGCTGAAGAATTAAGAGATGAGATTTTGGAAATAATAGAAGAAACTTATAAAATTATATTTTAAGGAAGAGAAAATGAAAAATTATGAAATATTTAAAATCAATGAGTATGAAAGTTACTTATTATTGTTGTCAAATGAAGATATTTATTATTTATATGATGAAATTAGAACGAAAACCAATGGAGAAAAGATTCTTGTAGATATGTTTTTTAGAAATGGTTTTTCATTTAATCGTTTTATAGAATTAATATTTGATGATGATAATCAAGTAACTACAAGGGTGATAAATCCAAGATATGTCTCAGAGCCAATAAAAGAAAACACGCATGAATATTTTAAAAATAATAGAGAGTACCTTGAAAAATCAACTTTATCAAAAAGTATTAAAGCGTTTGTATATTCAAATTGATAAAAAAGTCTAATCGTTTAACAGCAAAATTAACTTTTTGCTGTTTTTATTTGTAAAAAACAATACAAAAATAAAGATTTTATGTTATAATAGCACTAAAGAAACTTCCGATAATAAAAAATTATAGGAACATAGGAGGGGAAATGGGTTTTGATAAAATAACAGAAGAAGAAACTAAAAATATGTATATAACCCCCGCATTGATTAAATCTGGTTGGACTCCGAAGCAAATGCGTATGGAAACCTACATAACTCCTGGTAGAATTATTGTGCGTGGAGATAGGGCAGAAAGAGCAAAGGGCAAGAAAACAGATTATATTTTAGTGCATAAAAATAATAAGCCTCTTGCAATTGTTGAAGCTAAAGATATATATCATAATGTTGGTGATGGTATGCAACAAGCATTAGATTATGCTGAAATGTTGGATATTAAGTTTGTGTATTCATCAAATGGGAAGTCATTTCTTGAACATGATATGTTTACTGGGAAAGAAGTTGAAATCCCTATAGATAGATTTCCTAGTGAAAAAGAATTATGGGAAAGATATAAACAAAGTTGTGGTATTACAGATGAAACTGAGAAATATGTAGAACAACCTTATTATTTTGGTGAAAATAGTAATACTCCACGTTACTATCAAGAAATCGCAATAAATAGAACAATAGAAGCAATAGCAAAAGGTCAGCAAAGAATTCTTTTAGTTATGGCAACTGGTACTGGAAAAACATATACTGCATTCCAGATAATTCACCGATTGAGAGAATCAGGATTGAAGAAGAAAATTCTTTATCTTGCAGATAGAAATATTTTGATAGATCAGACTATGACAAATGACTTTAAACCATTTAAAAAGGTTATGACTAAAATTGAAAATCGTAAAATGGATAGTTCATATGAAATATATATGGCATTATATCAACAATTGTCGGGAAACGATGATCTTGAAATTTTTAAACAATTTAAGCCAGAATTTTTTGATTTAATTATTGTTGATGAGTGTCATAGGGGTAGTGCTAGAGAGGATTCTAGATGGCGTAAAATCTTAGAGTATTTTGAACCTGCAACTAAAATTGGTATGACAGCAACACCAAAAGAGACAAAGGATGTATCAAATATAGACTATTTTGGAGAGCCAATTTATACATATTCTTTAAAGCAAGGAATTGATGACGGATTTTTAGCACCATATAAAGTGATTCGTATAGGAATTAATAAGGATTTAGAAGGTTACAGGCCAGTCAAAGGTCAATTAGATATTTATGGTCAAGAAATAGAGGATAGAGAATATAACCAAAAAGATTTTGACAAAACTTTAATCATAGATGAAAGGACTCAACTAGTAGCAGAAAAGATTACGGAGTTTTTAAAAAATACTGACAGAATGAGCAAAACTATTGTGTTTTGTATAGATATTGAACATGCAGAACGTATGAGGCAAGCTCTTGTTAATTGTAATAATGATTTATGTCAAAAAAATCCTAAGTATGTAATGAGGATTACAGGAGATAATGCTGAAGGTAAGGCTCAACTAGATAATTTTATAGATCCAGCCAAAGATTATCCTGTAATTGTTACAACAAGCAAATTATTGACAACGGGTGTAGATTGCAAGACATGCAAAGTAATAGCTTTGGATAATATTTTTGGCGAAAATGGTATGACCGAGTTTAAACAAATAATTGGACGAGGAACAAGAATTAGGGAAGATTATAACAAGCTTTACTTTACAATTCTCGACTTCAGAGATGCTAGTAAAATGTTTGCGGATCCAAAATTTAACGGTCCAGCAATTTGTATATTAGAGCCACCGATTGGTTCTAAGATTCCTCCCGATGAAGAACCTACTCCACCAACTGAAGGCGGAGAAAATGGTGGAGACACAGAACCTCCGATAGGACCATTGCCACCAGTACCACCAAAAGCAAAACGAGAAAAGATTAGAGTTAGGGGCGTTGATGTGTTTGTTATGTCTGAAAGAGTTCAATATTATGATAAGGACGGAAAACTTATTACTGAAGACCTTAAAGATTATAGCAGAAAAAACATCTTAAGCGAGTATGCCACTCTTAATGATTTTCTAACAAAATGGAATAGTGATGAAAAACGTAAAGTAATTATTGAAGAATTAAAAAATCAGGGGATTTTACTTGAAGCTTTGCGGGAAGAGGTTAACAATCCTGAGCTTGATGATTTTGATTTAATATGTCACATTGCATATGACAAAAAACCTTTAACAAAAAGCGAGAGAGTAAAAAAAGTTAAGCAAAAAGCATATTTTGAAAAATATTCTGAACCGGCACAAAAGGTTTTAATAGAATTGCTTAATAAATATGCAACCGATGGAATTACAGATTTTGAGGATAGAAAGATTTTGCAACTTGAAGAATTTAGACAATTTGGAAATCCTATAGCAATTGTAAACAATATTTTTGGGGGATTGCAGGGATATTTAGCGGCAGTTAGAGAGTTGAAAACTCAAATATATGCAGCGTAGACAAATAAGGAGTAACAAATGAGTACAGGAAACTTGGTCAAAAGAATACAAGATATTATGAGAAACGATGCTGGTGTAGATGGTGATGCTCAACGAATAAGCCAAATGACATGGATGTTCTTTTTAAAAGTATATGATGCAAAAGAACAACTTTGGGAATTAAATGATGAAAATTACCATAGTATTATTCCAGAAAATTTAAGATGGAGCAATTGGGCCATAGATGAAAAAGATGGGAAAGCATTAACAGGTGATGAATTACTAAAGTTAGTTAATGAAGAACTTTTTCCTACTCTAAAAAAATTAGAAATTAATTCTGAGACACCATTAAAGCAAAGAATAGTAAAATATGTTTTTGAAGATGCTCAAAATTACATGAAAGACGGAGTGCTTTTACGACAAGTTATAAACGTTATTAACGAATCTGTAGATTTTTTAGAATATAAAGAAAGACATGAATTTGGAACGATTTATGAAACAATCCTAAAAAGTCTTCAAAGTGCAGGCAATGCAGGTGAGTTTTACACACCTCGTGCTGTAACCGATTTTATGGTAAAAATGGTAAATCCTAAATTAGGGGAAAGGGTTGCTGACTTTGCATGTGGTACAGGGGGATTCTTAACCTCTACACTAAAATATCTAGAATCAAGTAAAAAGACGGCAGAAGATATAGAAAAATATAACAAAACAGTTTATGGCATTGAAAAAAAGCCTATGCCATATTTGCTTTGTATAACTAATATGCTCATTCATGATGTAGATGAACCGATGGTTTATCACGATAATACCCTTGAAAAAAATGTTCGTGATTATACTGAAAAAGATAAATTTGATATTATATTGATGAACCCACCATATGGGGGCTCAGAAAAAGATGCTGTTAAAAATAACTTTCCTTCAGAATTAAGAAGTAGTGAAACTGCTGATTTATTCATGAATGTTATTATGTATAGATTAAAGAAAAATGGGCGTTGTGCTGTCATTATTCCAGATGGTTTCTTATTTGGTGAAGACAATGCAAAAGTGAATATTAAAACAAAACTTTTAAATGAATTTAATTTACATACAGTTGTAAGAATGCCACATAGTGTTTTTGCTCCATATACATCAATTACAACAAATATCTTATTTTTTGATAACACACACCCTACCGAAGAAACTTGGTTTTATAGAATGGATATGCCAGAAGGTTATAAAAATTTTTCAAAGACAAAGACTATTCAGTTAGAACACTTTAATCCAGTCATTGAGTGGTGGAATAATCGAGAAGAAATAATAGAAGATGATTTTCCAAAGGCTAAAAAGTATACTAAAAAAGAACTCGAAGATATGCATTATAATCTTGATTTATGTGGTTATCCACATGAAGAAGAGGAGATACTTGAACCAAGAGAGCTTATTAGACAATTTAAAGAGAAGAGAGAAAACTTGAATATAGAAATTGAGCAAACACTAGCAAAAATTTTGGAGATCCTTGATGAAGACAATTAAAAATATGACCGCCGATCAGTTAAGGAAATCTATTCTTCAACTTGCAATACAAGGCAAACTTGTTAAGCAGGATCCGAAAGACGAGCCAGCTAGTGTGCTTGTTGATAAGATTTATGAAGAAAAGAAAAAACTTATTGCTGAAGGCAAAATAAAGAAAGAAAAAGTTGAATCTCGTATATTTAAAGGTGATGATAATCGTTATTATGAGAAGATAGGGAAAGAGACCAAAGACATAACAGACGAATTACCATTTGAAATACCAGAAAGCTGGGAATGGATTAAAATGGAGACTGCAAATTCAATTGTCGTTGGAGCTACTCCATCTACCGCGAATTCCTCTTATTGGTCAAATGGTTCTATTCCTTGGTTGCCATCAGGATGTTGTCAAGATTGTGATGTTTTAGAAAGTTATTCTAAGATGAAAAAAATAACTGAAAAGGCTTATGAGAGTTGTAGTACCATAATAATGGAACCGGAAACTGTACTAATTGCATTAACTGGTGCAACAGCTGGTAAAGTTGGTTTGTTAAAATTCAAAGCATGCGCAAATCAATCTGTTGTTGGCATTAAACCATATTTGGACATAAATCCAAAATTTTTATTTTACCAATTAATGGCTAGAAGAAAAGAGATCCTTAGCGACTGTATCGGAAGTGCTCAGCCACATATTTCTAAAGAATATGTTACAAAAATTAATTTTGCACTTCCGCCATTACTAGAACAACAACGAATAGTGGAGCGTATAGAACAAATAGAACCATTACTACAACAATACGACAAACTAGAAAAGCAGTTAACTAAACTAGAAAATGAAATTACGGATAAACTAAAAAAGTCTATTTTGCAATATGCTATTGAAGGTAAACTTGTTAAGCAAGATCCTAATGATGAACCTGCAAGTGTGCTTTTGGAAAGGATAAAAGCAGAAAAAGAAAAGCTTATAAAAGAAGGGAAAATTAAGCGAGATAAGAACGAAAGTTATATCTATCAAGGTGATGATAAAAATTATTATGAGAAGATTAATGGAAAAATTAGTAATTTAACTGAAGAAATTCCATTTAATATTCCGAATAATTGGTGCTGGTGTAGATTGGGTTATTTATTTCAACATAACACGGGCAAAGCTTTAAATTCATCAAATACTAAAGGGTTAAAGCTATCTTATATTACCACTTCCAACCTATATTGGGATAGATTTGAACTGGATAATTTAAAAGAAATGCGATTCACAAAGGAAGAAATAGACAAATATTCAGTGCTTAAAGGTGATTTATTAGTATGTGAAGGTGGAGATATTGGTCGTTCAGCAATTTGGAAATATGATTATCCAATGAGAATACAAAACCATATACATAAGTTGAGACCTTATTATAAAGTATCTGTTGAATTTTATTATTATGTATTATTCCTGTATAAACATTTAGGATTAATTGGTGGCAAAGGAATTGGTATTCAAGGGTTATCGTCAAATACTTTGCACAATATAATAATTCCTTTACCTTCGTATTATGAGCAATTAAAGATTCTTAAAGCAATTAAACGTTTAATAAATTACTTAAATAATTAAGCTTATTAATAATTAATGATTGTTCTTTTAAAGGTGGTAACATAATAATATAATTTTTAAGAATATCAAAAGGCGGAATGTTTTTTATTGCAGTTCCTTTTGCTTCTTTAGATAATGAAAGTAAGGCATTACCTAGTAAAATTTTAAACATTTCACTAATATCATTAATGTATAGCGTAATTTTCATTAAGGCTTGATTTATAATTCCTTTTGGTGAGTTTTGTGGTAATTGATATATTTCTCCAATAGTTCCAGCACAACTAACTATAAAATCATTTGTAAAAACTTCAAAAGATTTCATTTCTAGATATTTATTATATGTAATATAATAATTTCCTAACTGACAATCCTTATAAATCGCATTTTTTTGTTCATAGACTTTTATTGCATTTGGAGTTTCCACAGATACGAACATTGATTTTGTAAGAGAACTTCCAAAGGGGCCTTTTTTATAAATTCCTAAATCATTTAGTTTGCAAAAAGTCCAACCAATTGGCAATTTCTCATAATAATTTATATATGATACAAAAAGACATCTTAAGAGATGCCTTTTTATTTTACCATGTTACAATTTTATCAACGATTTGCTGTTGCTCACTAGCGGTTTTGCGAAGATAAATTCTTGTAGTTTCAATTGATTCATGCCCCATTAAGTCGGCTAATAAGGCTATATCATTATACTTTTCAAGAAAATTTTTTGCAAATCGATGTCTAAAAGAATGAGGATAAACAACTTTTGGATCTATACCAAATTTGGTTGCAAAATTTTTAAGTTGCTGAGATATTCCTCTAGTAGTAATTCTTTCTCCAAATCGGTTTCTGAATATATAACCACTTTCTAAATTTTGTTCTTCCAGCCATTTTATAGTTTCTTTTCTTAATGTAATAGGAATATATATCCTACGTATTTTACCTCCTTTTGCGTAGAGATCAATATAACCAAGTTTGACATGCTCTACTTTGATCTTTATAAGTTCACTAACACGAGCGCCTGTAGCACATAAAAATCTAACCACAAAATACCATTCTAAATTTTGTTCTTTCTTTAACTTTTTTTTAAAAAAAACGTAATCAGCATCGCTAATCACGTTTTCAAGAAATAGTCTTTGTTGTACTTTTATAAATTTTAGCCGTAAATTAGGTTTTCCTATGTACTCCAAATATCTATTAATTGCCTGAATTTTAAGATTAACCGACTTTGCCTTAAAATTTTCAATTAAATAAGTTTTGTAAAGAAGAAGATTTTTTTTCGTTACATCTTCACAAAAGTTTTGAAATCCACTTATGGCAATTTGATAAGCAGAAATCGTGTTTTTAGACAAGTTTTGCTTGGCTAAAAAATCCGTAAATGTGTCCATATAATTTTACCTCCTTTTATAGACAATAAAATTATATCAAAATAACATTATAACACATTAAACAGCCTTTCAATTTTATTTACAATACGCTGTTGCTCTGCAAGAGGAGGAAGTGGTATATAAGTATCCTTGAGTGCTTTTGTTCCGAATCTCTGTTGACCAGCTGTACCTGTAAAATGTTTAATACCATACTGAACAAAATATTCGGTTTTTATAAAATAAAATAAATATTTTATATTAA
>ERZ1643247.3575-NODE-3575-length-10806-cov-8.772486_pt1 | contig 10806 bp, 6 predicted proteins | sample MGYA00579264_ERZ1643247 | MGnify/ENA primary metagenome ERZ1643247 (study PRJEB29033, sample SAMEA4952262) | chicken gut metagenome | biome: Broiler Chicken; feature: Gastrointestinal Tract; material: Caecum | place: Ireland | collected 2018 | study: Broiler... | reverse complement strand
TTTTCTTTTTTGCAATTGCCAAGAATTGCAGTAGATACTCCAAGTCCTGTCAACACAACGCCACTTAGAACTGCAACAAGATAACCGATTGTAGATAGTGCACTTGCAAGATAGTCACCATTAAAGTCTGCTGTTGACCAGTTGATACCTTGAAGTATACTTCCTACAAGAACCATTGCAAGTCCTACTGAAAGTAAAACTATTGTTGTTACAATAAATTTTTTCATATTTTCTCCTCCTTATAAATAGACTATCATATTATGATAGCCTTGTCAAACAAAATACTTGATTTATGTAAACTTGACAAATTATCTTCTTGAAATTATAATATATTACTACTGGAGAGTAAAATGTTTAATATAGAAAGTATAATTGATAATTTTCAAATCTTTGATGCAAGACATACAAACTCGATATTAGACCATAACATGTATAATAGTGGTGAAAAGAAGATTTTGTATGTAGTTGCAGGACCAAATGGAAGTGGTAAATCAACTTTCATTGCTAATTTATATTTAAATAGCGATTTAGGGTGTAAGTATATAAATGCCGATGTCTATGCAAGGACAATTTTTTCTCATTTAAAAGATATTAAAGAGAGAAATTACAAAGCAATGCATTATACTATGGACATAATGGATCAGTTTAAAAGAACAGGAGATAGTCTTATATACGAAACTGTTTTTTCTCATCCAAGCAAATTAGATATAATTAAAGGATATAAAGAAAATGGATACAATATAGTTGGCGTTTTTGTGACTACCACAGATGCACTTATAAATATAGAAAGGGTGGCAAAACGGGTAAGTGAAGGCGGACATGATGTTGACAGGCAAAAAATAAAGGATAGATTTAAACGAAGTAATGCGTTAAAATCAAGTTTAAAAGAGATCTGTGATATTTATTATGAGATTGACAACTCGCTCTTGCCAAAAGTCATTGATATAAAAAATGATATCGAAAGAACAAAATAAAATACAATAAAAAGTTGAGTACTTAAAAAAAGATAGTTGTCTAAGCCTAAACTTAAATAACTATCTTTTTTTAAACGAAATATTTATAAAATTAATCGTTATTAGATGCAAGCAAATCAAGTTGATATTGACTTCGTTTGAAGAAATCTTCTTTTTCTTTTAGAAATTTTAATTTTCTTGATTTTGTTTTGTCAAGTACTTTATAAAAATCATCAAATATATATTGCCAATCGAAACAAAGATTTTTGTCAAGTCCTATATAATCGGCGACATTTTCAGTACCTACAGGCGCAATAGGATGAAGCAGGGCGTTTGCAGTAAAAATCATTTGCATAGTATTTACAGTAAGTTTTGCAAGGCTTTCTTCGGTCACTGCATTAGCGATTTCTTTTACCCAATATTTATTGATATTGCGGATAAATACATCAATTGTGCCATACGCTTGATGGAATTTTTTATCTTGCATAAATCTTTCATAGTCAAGAATTGCCTTTTTGCAGATTTCTCTTATGTCATCATTTACAATGCCATCAGGAATTATACCATCAAAGTGCTTTTGCGTCGAATAGAAAATGGTACGCAAAATTCTATTGTAAACGTTGGTTAACAGATTGCCTTCGCTTGTCATAGGATCAATTTCATTTTTATTTGCGTCTGGGTCGAATGCTTGAGGATTTAAGGATACATTATTGCTTCCAAGATTCATTGCAAGGAAATGAATTCGCACTTGCTCAGGGGTATAGTATTTTAAGAACTCTTCTGCCATAGGTGGTTTGATTTGTCCTGAAGAACTTGCCTTTTTATCCATATATAAAATTGATTTTATAGGATTGATTTTTGTAATTCGAAGATTATCATCATCTGGATGCAATGCAGGATTTTCGCCTTGCGAATAAAGCCACATTGCCTGCTGTGCTGGGCCATAGAAATAGATGTTGTCTTCACCTAAGAATTGATACACTTGTCCATCATCACTGCACCAATATTTTTTCCATTCATTTTCATCTTTGCCGATTTGTTCAAGATATGCTTTGCTGAAAGAAATTGGCGCCCAAAGACTTTCTGGCCAAACATAGAAAGTTTGATTTTTAAGTCCATACATATCAGGACAAGGAGCGCCCCACGCGATATCTCCAGTAAGTCTAAATGGAGTAAGCGTCTTGCCTGTACGATATCTTATATTGTTTTGCGCTAAAATTTCGCAGGCTTTCTCACGCATTTCGAGCTTGTCAAACACGATGGTCATACTTGGTGCTTTTTCGTTTGTCGCAAGTTTCTCAAAAGCAGGCAGGGAGTCTTTTATAGCATCGAATTTATCAAAATATTCGCGTTTAATATATATTTCTGGTTTTTTAAAGAACTCTCTTATTTCTTTTACCATAAACTTGCAGGTGTCCGATTGTCTATCAATTGAATTTATCCATTCATTTAAGATATCAGTACATTTTTCTAGGTCAAAGTATAGATTTTCAATCTTAACAAGCTTTGGCTTTTCACCACTCAAGGTGCTGACTGGATCTATTAAATCTTGTGGAAGATATTGATGCCCTAAATCACATTCATCGGCATATCCCTTTTCACTTTGGCAGTTTTCAATAGGACATTTACCTATAACCTGTCTGCCGTTTAATAGACATCCATGCTTTTCGTCATAAAATTGCCATGAAGAATGAACAGAAAGCATATTCGCCTTTGCAAGTTTTTCTACAAACCATTTTCCAACTTCGTTATGAATTTGTCCGCTTCTGCCAAGAGCACTTGCTCCGTAAAGATTGAAACTGATATTGAATTTATCAAAAATTTGCTTTTGCAATACGTGGTTATGTTCTACATACTGTGATATATTTTCAAAAGGGCAATTTCCTTCTTCTTGCAGTTTTCTAAAAGACTCAACTGCAGGCGAGCCATAGCAGTCAGTACCCGAAACATATATGACATTATCTTTGCCTATTCTATCACGCAAAAATCTGGCATAGATGTCCGCTCTTATAGTCATTCCTAAATGCCCTATATGCAGAAGTTTGTTGCCGTAAGGCATACCTGAAGTTACCACTGCTTTTTTGGGAAAGTTTGGTCTTGGTCTTGTAAAATTCTCGTTCATAATTCGCTCCTTATGCGTGTGATTATATCATATCTTTAATTTATTTCAAATAATACAAAGGTTTTTGCTTTGATTTTTGTGCATTTTGCTCATTTTTTCTGTGCTAAAACATTAATATTCATCTTTCAAAAACGCGAGTTTACTTTTTATTCTAGTCAGTGCGTTGTCAATGCTTTTTTTGTTTAAACCACTTGCTTTTGATATTTCATCGTAATTGTAACCCTTAAGATATAGATAAAGAACTTTGTATTCCATATCACTCAGTGTCTTTTTGATGATGGTTGCAATTTCCTTCAAATGCTCTTTTGAGATGACCTTATCATCAGGTGATGGTAAAAGTGAAGGAATTATAATTTCAACTTCTCCGTCTTCATCGTCTTCATCCACTTGTTCTGTAATAGGCAGGGCAGAGGATAGGGCTTTATTTTTATCTGAACTTGCAACTTTGATGGCACTTTGAATTTGATTTTTTATACAAATTGACGCAAAAGTTGTAAAAGATGCGTTTTTACTTGTATTAAAGTGCATAATTGCTTTATACAAGCCGATCATACCTTCTTGAATGATATCTTCGATATCTCCACCTGTCAAAAAGTAACTTCTGGCGATTTTACTTGCAAGTGACTTATATTTTATAAGTAGGGTGTTGACAGCATTGCCATCGCCATTTTGTGCAAGTTCTATAAGTTTTTCATCGTTCATTTAAGGCTCCTTTGTCTTAAAATTTCAAATAGAAAAACACCGCAAGCAACCGATGCATTGAGAGAATTGACTGTTCCTTTCATCTCAAGTGATAAAACCTTATCACATTTGTCTAAGATTGTCTTTCTTATGCCATCTCCTTCAGAGCCTATAATGAGAGCAATACTTTGGTTACAAGAAGAGTTATATACATTTTCGCCACTTGCGTCAGTGCCATATATCCAAACATCATTGTCTTGCAATTTTTTTATAGCCTCTTTTAGATTTGTCACGCGTGCTATAAGCATATTGCTGACAGCTCCTGCACTCGTTTTAATGACAGTTTCGTTGACTTGCACCTGTCTATCTTTTTGAATGATAATTCCATGTACTCCAGCACATTCGCAACTTCTAATGATTGCACCAAAGTTATGTGGATCTTGCAAACAATCAAGTATTACTATAAAAGGGGCTTCATTTTTTGATTTTGCTTTATTTAAAATATCGTCTATGCTTGAATATTCAAAATCAACGCTCTCGGCAATATAGCCTTGGTGATGAGAAGTCTGTGATTTTTTATCTAAGATATTTCTAGGCAGAAATTCAATTTTGATTTTATTTTGCCTAGCAAGAGAAATAATTTCATCCTTTCTGGATGAAAAATTTTTATCAACTAAAATTTTATTGATAGTTATTTGATTTTTAATGGCGCTTATTACCGCATTTTTTCCTTCAATATACATAATTTTCCTTTTTCGACATTTTTCTTGCATATTTTAATGATATTTTTATAAAATAATGCAAGGATAAATATTTAATTCAATTTGTTTTAACAATCAATCTAAATTTTATTCTAAAGAACTATTTAAAAATTCAATCAGTCTATCTTGATCTTCCTTTAAGTAAAGATATCCAATTAGTGCTTCATAGGCTGTAGCGAAAGAGTAGTCAGCACTTGTAGAATTTTTGGCATGATGCTTTGGCTTTGCATTTCTTGCACGCCTTACAATCTCAAGCTCATCTTCATTTAATCTATCTATAATTTGTTTTAAGGCAAATGCCTGATTTTGTGCTTTGCACTTCGATGATGAAAAACTATTATAGCTTGCCATTTTAGCATCATCCTTCAAAAGACTTTTTTCGCGTACAAAAAGGGTGTGGACACTATCTCCTAAAAATGCAAGCGGAAGAAGATTGGTCTTTAATAATTTTTCAAGTAACGATTTTTTATTCTCCATTTTTTTCCTTTTCTTTAACTTATTATTAAGGCTAATTTTCTTTTTTATGGTTTTTGAAATTTATTTATTCAAAATAATACATCTTAAATAAATTATCTATATTAAAAACTTTACAACTTAGTTATTAAATCTAAACAGCATTACGTCGCCATCTTGTACGACATAATCTTTGCCTTCAATTCTTACCTTACCTTTTTCTTTTGCCTTTAAGAATGAGCCAGCTTCAATTAGGTCATTGTAAGAAACGACTTCAGCCTTAATAAAGCCCTTTTCAAAGTCGGTGTGAATTTTGCCAGCGGCTTGTGGAGCTTTTGTCCCTTTTTTAATAGTCCAAGCACGAACTTCCTTTTCGCCAGCCGTCAAGAATGACATAAGGCCGAGAAGATCGTAACTTGCGCTGATAAGTTTTTCAAGACCACTCTCTTTTATGCCAAGTTCTTCTTTAAACGCCTCGCGTTCCTCCTTGTCAAGCCCGGCAAGTTCTTCTTCAATCTTAGCAGAAAGTACAATTGCCTTAGCGCCTTCCTTTTGAGCATATTCTTTTACTTTTTTCACCATTTCATTATCTTCGCTCCCAATGTCATCTTCGCTTATATTTGCGACATATATGACAGGTTTTGCCGTGAGAAGTTGTAAGTTTTTCATGATTTTGACTTCTTCTTCGCCGTCAATTGCAACACTTCTTGCAGGCAGGTTGTTTTCAAGAGCATTTTTAATTCTTTCGGTCAAATTTACAGACTGTATCAGGCTTTTATCACCAGTTTTTACAAGTTTTGCATTTTTTTCGTAGATTTTGCTTACTTGTTCAAGATCTGCAAGTGCGAGTTCAAGGTTTATGATTTCAATATCGCGTATAGGATCGACTGAGCCATTGACATGGATGATTTTTTCATTTTGAAAACATCTTACCACATGTACAATAGCATCTACTTCACGAATATGGCTTAAGAATTTGTTTCCAAGACCTTCGCCTTTACTTGCACCTGCAACAAGCCCTGCAATATCAACAAATTCGATACTTGCTGGTGTGATTTTTTGGGTGTTATAAAGCCTGCCAAGAGTATCAAGGCGGGCATCTGGTACATCGACAATTCCAACATTTGGTTCTATTGTACAAAAAGGGTAGTTTGCACTCTCTGCTCCTGCATTTGTGATTGCATTAAATAGTGTACTTTTGCCAACATTTGGCAATCCAACAACTCCGATTTTCATAAGTTTTTTGTTCCTTTTCAAGTAATTATTTTTAATTTTTTAAAATCGACAAATTTCTCTTAATTTTTATAATTTTTTCTTCAAAATATAAAAAATACAATAAATAAGAAATCTATCATTATTATATCAAATATTATATATTTTTTAAATAGATTTTTAAAGTTTTTTAAAATATTTTTTTGAATTTTTTAATTTATAAAAATAAAAAAACAAATTTAATTAATAATGAATTTAATGCTTTTATATCGAGAATTTTTTAAAAAAAACACAAAAAACAAGAGTAGTTTATCACTACTCTCGTTTTGAAAAGCCATTTAAGTTTTACATGTCTTTAAACGATGTCTGGAGGAATTACTTCATTTGCTTCAGTTTCCTCAGGCTTAGCATCATGCGAAGCTTCTTCACCTTCGCCTTTTTCTCTCTTTTCTTCAGCCTCTTTTGCTCGTTTTTCGGCTTCTTCGCGTTCTCTTTCTTCTTTAGCTTTTTCTTCTTCGCGTTTCTGTGTTTTTTCCTTTTCTTCTTTAACCTTTTCTTTTGTTGCGTTTTTAAAGTTGAAGAGTTTTGCAAGGAAACCATTTTTGTCTTTTTGCTCGAGTTTGTCGGCTTTATTTTCTTTTTCTTGTTCTTTCAATTTTTGACTCTCGTCTTTCATCTTTTGCTCTTTTTGCTTCTGTTGTTTGTTTATATTTTCTTGTTGAGTCAAATTAAATTGTGCAAGATCACTTAAGGCTTTTTTCATTTTCTTTTCAGAAATTTTTGCTTTTTTATCCTCTTTTAGAGATTTGGCAATCTTTTCGAATTCTTTGAAACTTAGTCCTAAAGATTGATATCTATCGATTTCTGCTTGAGTCATGTTTCCTAAATTCTCTATACCTTGTATGTGAGAGTTGTTTGTGGCAAATTCTTGTATATTTCCGCTTGCAACTGCTTCCATAAATTGCTTTACCATACTAGGATCAGTGCTATTAGCAAGATTTGTAACTATATCGGTAATTTGCTCAAGTCTTTTTGAGTATTTTTCAGCTTGCGATTTATAAACTTCGCAGTCAAGTTTGGTTTGCTCGAAGCGAGCATCTCTTTCAGTTGTTGAATAGAGAATTTTGTTTTGGTTATCAATATTGAAAGCAAGCGCATTTTTCTCTGATCTAAATAATTCTGAATTATTTTCAATATCTTTTGCAATTTTATCATTATCTAGTTTGATTTCAGTTCCATCTTTTTCATGTTTTTTGATGGCACTTAAAATCCTATCAATTTTGATGCCATATTTTGCACATTCTTTGGCGTCAAGTTGTTTAAATGCTGCAAGATTGCCTTTAGAAAGCTCATCCATTGCATTGTTGTACTTTTCTTCAAGGGCGGTGAGCTTTGTAAGATTGTTTTTCAAATCGATATATCTGCGTTGTGCTGAATTAAACATCTTGTAAGGGGCGTTGCTCTTAAGGAATTTAGCATTGATGACTGAATCAACCTGATCTTTATTTAAACCGCATTTCTTTAATAAATCTTTTAAACCTTTTTCTAAATCTGAACTTGTGAATGCTTGTACTATATCTTCCATGTCAGCAAGGCCTGACTCAATAATGACTTGCATCATATTTTCTCTAGAAAGTCGTTTAGGATCTTCAATTGCCTTTCTCTGTGCGTTTAATTCCCGATTTGCAAATTCACTATCTAGGTTTGTTGTTCTACAATTAAGCTCACTTTGAGTTTGTTGATTGATTATTTCTTTCTTTTCTTTTATAAATGCTGAAAGTTTGTCTAAATCAACTTCGCCTTTGTCGTCCAACATCTTTTTATCTGACAAAATCTCATCAAATGATTGACCATTGATAGAGAAATTTTTTCCTACGAGCTCAGATAAGGTAGCTTTTACAAGGTTGCCAGCAACGATTGTTTTGCCATCTTTCATACTTTCTTCTAAAAGAAGATTATATTGATTTCTAAATTTGTCAAGGTCATCTTTATTTTCAGCAAACAATCTAAATACTTCATCAATATGTCTATATCGCTGTTGAGTTTGTTTCATTATTGATCGTGCTTTAGCAGGATCGTTATTCTTCTTGTATTTATCGGTATTGATTAACGCTGTATTCGTAGAGTCGTGCTGTAATTTTAAAAATGCTTCTTGCGATAAGATTGTGTCTAGTAAGAATGTTGTTTGATCAATTGTTGCTTTCAATTTTGGATCAACATTTTTCTTCTTATCACTCTTGTTGTTGGCATCTACTTTCTTTTGGAATTCGGTCTGTAAGATGTTTGACGCAATATAAAGACCTATGATTGTATTTTTGGTTTTGTCGTCTAAAGTTTTTAAGAAAGGATATTTACTTAAAAACTCATTTGCATTTGCAGTAAGCTCCTCATCAGTTGGATAAGCGCCAAGGTTTGTAAATGCTGTTTTCATACGTGCAAAATCAATTTTAGTAAGTTTTTTATAATACTCGTCTTTTATTTGCTTTTCGTATGAAATAAGAGTAGTCGCATCTTTAATGTCTGAAACTTCTTTGTAGTCATACTCTTTGCCATTAACTTTTACTATATCTTTGCCATTTTTATTTTCAACAGAAATATTAAAAGTAGCTTGTATCTTTTCCGCAGACATTTTTTCTAAATCAGCTTCTGTAAAATTTTCTTTTCCATTGCTAATTACACCGTTTTCTAGGACTGTTTCTTTAAGCATTTCTTTTAAGCTGTCTTTTGCAAGACTTAGAGCGATGTTTTCAAGTGTATGATCCTTAACTTTACTGTTAGATGTTTGTGGAAATAGGGCACTATTAGGAGCGGCATTAAAAAGATCAAAGATTTTATCAGCATAGTGCTCGTCGATAAGTTTATAGATGTCGGTTTTAATAGAATTTAATGATCTATTATTAAAACTTAATATTTGGTCTATTGCACTATTATAGCTCTCTTTAATACTTTTAAATGCTTTTAGCTCGTCATTATTTAAGATACCAGTACCATTTCTGTCGTATACTTTAATTTTGGATCCATCTAATTGAGTTGCAAAATTTGTAGGTGTGGCATAATTTTGAGTGTAACTATAAAGATAATCTAAGGTTGCTTTTTTTGCTTCATCTCTTGTTGCGTAGTTGTTGTTATCTTCATGAGAGGACTCAAAATATTTAGGCAATCTATCAACATTGGTGATTCTGCTGACATTATCACGAGCGATTGTCTGTATTTCTCTTACCTCATTTTCAAGAGTTTGTGTTGCATTATTAAGGCTTTGAGCATGACTTTCTCTTTCTTCCTCTGGTACTAAATTGAGCAGTTCTTGATTTTCTTGAGTATTTAGTTGGTTATTGATTGCACGCGATCTTATGATGGCTGTCGCATGTCTTTCATCAAGTTTTTCTCGTCTTTGCGCATCAGATCGTTTATTGTTATAGATTTTATCAAGCATTCTATTATTCATGCCAGATATATCTTGTCTTTGTGATTGCAAAAGATCAATTTCTTTTTCTTGTGCCTGATTATATTTTTCTGTTGTTGCAATGAATTCGGCTAAAAGTTCGCGATTAGAGAAAAGACTGTCAATTGTATCTGAAACTTTGTCGCGTTGATCTTTGCTCATATCAGATCTATAGAATTGTTGTTTAAAACTCTCTATTGCTTGATCTTTTAACTCTTTGTTTGTTTGAAGAGTAACCTTATTCTTTCCTATGCCCTTTGTTCTTACAGTTTCATCTTCTGGCATAAGATTGATTCTTTTTAAATCGGTAATTAAGTTTTGCCTATATTGAAGATTTGATTTGTCAAGATAATCTGTGTTAGAAACAATAGGCTTACCATTTTCATCTTTTGGATGAGAAATAGGAGCAAAGGTATTTACCTGTTCAATAAAATCTGGAAATGGATGATATTTATCACCTTCGCGGTTTGCAAATTGCATAACTTCTTGTGCTATGCCTTGTGTTTCATTTTCAAGAGAGTCAAGTTTTTCTTCGCCATCAATGAATTTAGATGCAGATTGTTCCATCTCTTGCTCTAAATCTCTCTCTTCTTCTTCCAATTTCTCATACTTGGTGATTGTTTTTTCGGCTATATTGTAAGGCTTAAATTCAAGTTTGTCGGCAAGTGCACCAAGACCTATACCGCCCAATGTCAATCCTAGACCAACAAAGAGTACAACAGGACCAAGGAATGGGGCAAGTATACCCAAGAATAATCCAATCATACCCATTGTCATACCAACAGATTCAGCTTGATATTTATAACTTTTCTCTTTACCGATGGTTCTTCCAGGTATAACTTCTTTAACCTTTTTGTATCGTGGTTTAGGTTCAGTGGTATCAGATTGTTGTTCAGGCTGTGACTGAGATAGAGTAAAGTCAGGATTTTCAGTGTTAGGATCTTGAGCAATATGGTTGTCAGATTCTGACTCATCAACTTCAGGTTTCTCAGTATCACCAGTTTCAGTATCATTTTCAGTACCATCAGTGCCATCAGTATCATCGGTACCATCAGATTCGTCTGGCTTTTCAGGATCAACAGGCTTTTCAGGCTCTGGTTCTGGTTGTGGGCCAGTAGGGCCAGTTTGATCAGGGCCAGTAGGGCCAGTTTGATCAGGACCAGTTGGACCAGTTTGATCAGG
>ERZ1643247.3574-NODE-3574-length-10809-cov-3.908220_pt1 | contig 10809 bp, 12 predicted proteins | sample MGYA00579264_ERZ1643247 | MGnify/ENA primary metagenome ERZ1643247 (study PRJEB29033, sample SAMEA4952262) | chicken gut metagenome | biome: Broiler Chicken; feature: Gastrointestinal Tract; material: Caecum | place: Ireland | collected 2018 | study: Broiler... | reverse complement strand
GAAAAGGTAGCAATACTTCTTTGCCATAAAAAATTTTTTCCTCCTGATAAAGATTGGAATTTTTATCGAGTTCCCTAACAATTCTATTTTAATACACTTTCACGCAAATTTCAAGTGAAAACAGAATCTTTTTGGGATTTTTTGCAAGTATTTTGAAGCTGAAAAAGGAAACGGGAGCAAAATACGCATTGCCGCCCGCTTTTATGCGCCCAAAAGGGCTATGTATTCCCCCAATGCCTTTACGCGGGCGCCTGTTTTCTCTCCGAAATACGCGGAGAGCAATCTGAGCGCCCGCAGCACCCCGTCTTTCCCCGCAGCTTCCGCATCGTACGGCTGCCCCGCGCATTTTCTGAGCACATTCAGGGTAGAAAGGCTCGCGCCCGCCCCCCGCGCACACTTGCCGCAGTAAAAACTGCCGTCCGACAAATCGAACCGTAGCCCTTCCGCAAGGGGCGCACCGCAGCCGGCGCAGGCCCCGAAAGAAAGTCCGTATCCCGAAAGTTCCAGCGCTTTGAGAAAAAAGGAAATCAGCGCTTCCGCCTCGTTCCCGCGGCACATTTCGCCCAAGGCGCTGACGGCGCGCAGGAACAGCTCTTCGTTTACGATCCCGCCGTACAGAACGGCATCGGAGATGCCCGTCACGCAGGCAGCGGCGTAAAATTTGCCGATGTCTTCCCTGAGGGCGTAAAACCCGTCCGTAAGCGACGCCGAAACGACGGTGTGCCGCTCCCCCTTTTCCGCAAGGACATATTCGGCAAAACAGAAGGGCTGCGCCGCAAAGCGAAGTTTCGCGCCCGGCTTTCTGACCCCCTTTGCCGCGGCGGAGATCTTGCCGTACTGTAAAGAAAAGAGGGTGAGCATCTTATCGTTTTCCCCGTAATCGGCCGTCCTGAGGACGAGCGCGTCCGTTTTGATTTCCATAACTTTTTTCCGCCTTTTCTGAGAAAAATGCGCCGATGTGCGGCGCATTTTTCGCTTTCATCTTTTTTTCAGTTGTTTATACAACATATAATAAGACAGACTGCCCGTCTTTTCGAACATCTTCCAGGCGATCTCGGCAGTCTCGTCGTCCCTGATGAATCTCGCCATATTCCCCTCCCTGCGGCAAAGCCGCAAGAGAAGTATGCGCCGCGCGGCGCGGAATTATTTACGGCGGAAATCTTCCTCCCCGTAACCGAGTTCGCGCAGCCTGCCCGGCCTGTCCCGCCAGTCGTCCTCGACCTTGACGTACGCGGTGAGGAACACCTTGCTTCCGAGAAAGTTTTCCATCTCTTTGCGGGCAAAACCCAGCGTCTCTTTGAGGGCTCCGCCCTGTTTTCCGATCAGGATGGCTTTGTGGTTAGCCTTTTCGCAAACGATGTCCAAGTCTATGTCGTAAATATCTCCGTTTTCCCTCTTTTGGAAGGTATTGACAACGACCGCGACCCCGTGCGGGATCTCTTTATCGTATTTCAACAGGATCTTTTCGCGCATGATCTCGGCGATCATAAATTTTTCCGACCGGTCCGACACAATGTCCTCGGGGAACAGCGGTTCCCCTTCGGGAAGCATCTCGGCGATCAGCGCTTTCAGCCTGCCGATGTTTTTGCCGCGGCGCGCCGAAACGGGCACCACGTCGCAGCCGATGCCCTCTTCGTAAAGTTTTTTCGCGTCGGCGGGGATATTTTCTTCGGGCATGATGTCCGTCTTGGTATACGCGATCAGCATGGGGACGCCGTACGAAAGATAGCGCTTCATCAGCGACAGATCCGAATCGCCCACGCCCTTATGCCCGTCATGCACGAACAGGATGAGATCGACGTCCTTTGCCGACGTCTCCGTGGTGCGCATCATGACGTCGGTCAGCGCGTTTTTGGATTTATAGATGCCGGGCGTATCCACAAACACGATCTGCGCCCCCTCTTCGTTGAGGATGCCCAATATCCTGTCCCGCGTGGTCTGCGGTTTGGGAGAAACGATGGCGACTTTTTCGCCCACTAAAACATTGACGAGGGTGCTCTTGCCCGCGTTCGCTTTGCCGATCACGGCGACGGTACCGCTCTTCACTGTGCGTCTCTCCCTATGCCGATCTCGGAGAGGATCTCCTCTTCCTTGGCGCGCATCTCTGCTTTATCTTCCTCCGTTTCGGGGTCGTACCCGAGCAAATGGCACATGCCATGGACGATGAGATAATACAGCTCGCGGCGCAAGGAATGGCCGTACTCCTCCGCCTGTTCGGCCGCGCGGGCGCGGCAGATGACGACGGAACCGAGAAAAATGCGCCCCTCTTCGTCCGCGTCGTACGGGAAATCGGCTTTGTTGACGGGCGCATTGCGGATGCCGTCCAAGTTGGGAAAGCTGAGAACGTCCGTCACGGCGTCCTTGCCGCGTTCCTTCGCATTGAGCGCGCGGATCCCCTCTTCGTCCGTAAAGACAAGTTCTGCCGACAGGGGCGCGTCCCCCGCGATGCGCGAGGACAGCGCGTCTTCCACGGGCGCCGTCTCAAAATCTTCTTCGCACTCGATTCTAATCTTTTTCATTCGTAGTCTCCTCTCCTCCCGTCCTTTTGATCTTGAGTTTGGGGTATTGGATACGGCTGTGATATACGCCCGTCAGACAGCTGACGATCGTCTCTTTGATGGTCGTCAGATCGCGCATGGTGATGTCGCACTCGTCGAACTGATCGAGATCCATGCGTTCTTCGATGATGTCGCGCACGGCGTTTTCCACCTTTGCGGGGGTCCGTTCGGGCAGCGTTCTGGAAATCGCCTCGCTCGCGTCCGCGATCATGATAATCGCGGCGATCTTGGTCTGCGGCTTGGGGCCGGGATAAGAAAAATCTTCGATATTCAGCTCGCCGTCCGACATTTTGAGCGCTTTGGCATAAAAATATTTGATGGGGAGAGTCCCGTGATGCTGCACCGCAACATCGGCAAGGATCTTCGGAAGCCGCTTGGAACGGATAAGATCGTAACCGTCTTTCGCGTGCGAACGGATGATGTCTACCGAAAGTTCGGGGGAAAGTTCGCTGTGCGGGTTATACCCCGATTGATTTTCGGTAAAATACTCGGGCTGGCGCAGTTTTCCCACGTCGTGATAATACGCCGCCGCCCGAGCGAGGGCGGTATCTTCGTTCAGCGCGATCGCGCACGCCTCCGCAAGGTGCGCCACGACGATGCAGTGGTTGAACGTGCCCATCGCCTTTTCCCTGAGTTCGCGCATGAGCGGCGCGTCGTGGTCGGTCAGCTCGCGCAGCCTGTAATCGGTCACGCAGTTGAACAGCACCTCGAAAACGGGCAGCAGCGCCATGAACAGCACCGCCGACAATACGCCGCCTTCCAGCGAATACAGGAGCGGCACGATAATGCCCTCGTCCTTGTTGTATTCGATGCACGACGCCATGATGAGGACGGGCAGACAGACGGCAAACCCCGTGAGGAAAGAACGCAGGCGCGTTTTGACCTTGCTGCCGACGAAAATGCCGATCATGCCCGCCGAAAACGCCATGACGGGGAAACAGTACGCCGCCGTCTCGTACGCCTCGCCCGGATCGTAATTGGAAAAATGATCGATAGAAAACATCAGCAACGCAAAAACGACGTTTAAGAGGATAGCGTCGCGCCGGCCGAGCAGCATGAGCGCGAGAAGCGCCAAAAGCGCCGCCGGGCGGGCGTACACATTGAAGAAAACGCCGAAAAAGTACGAAATGACGAGCGCCGCGCCCAAAAGAACGAAGACAAGCTCGATGTTCTTCATCATTGCGAGAAAAGACTTGTCTTCAAAGATATAATAAAAATAAATGACGACGAACAGGATAAAGACGCTGGCGGCGAGATAGCCGAGCGTACTTAAATTGCTTTGGATGTATTCGGCAAAGCTCTGCCCGCCGTCCGCGCCGTAAACCGTGTTAAAAAAGATAAAGAAAGCAATGAAGGCGAGAAAAATCGCATAATTGAACAGAAAGAGAAAGACGCTTTTGATACATTCGTCGCGCCCGAACTTTTTACTTTCTGTGGTTTCGGAATACATCATTTTTCTGCTCCTCTTTGGAATTTTCCCGCTCATAAGCGCGGACGATCTGCATGACGAGCGGATGCCGCACGACATCTTTCGCCGTCATGGCGACCGTCTCGATCCCCTCGATGCCTTTCAGAATGGAGACAGCGTGTTTCAGTCCGCTCTTTTTGCCTTCCGGAAGATCGATCTGCGTCACGTCGCCCGTGATGACCATTTTGCTTCCGTCGCCCATGCGGGTCAGAAACATTTTCATCTGTTCTTTGGTCGTGTTCTGCGCCTCGTCGAGGATGATGAACGCGTTGGAGAGCGTCCTGCCGCGCATGTACGCGAGCGGCGCGATCTCGATCAGCCCGCGCTCCATCAGCTTGATATAGTTTTCCATGCCGAAAAGCTCTTGCAGGGCGTCGTACAGCGGACGAAGGTAAGGGTCGACCTTGGTCTGCAGATCGCCCGGCAAAAAGCCGAGCTTTTCGCCCGCCTCGACGGCGGGGCGGGTGAGGATGATCTTCTCCACCTCTTTGCCCTTGAACGCGCTGACCGCCGCGCAGACGGCAAGGTACGTCTTGCCCGTCCCTGCGGGGCCGATGCCGAACACGACCGTGTTCTTTTTGATCGCGTCTACATATTTTTTCTGCCCCACCGTCTTGCACTTGATCTGCTTGCCGCGGGAAGTGACCGCAATGACCCCGCCGACCAGCTGTTTGATCGCCTCGGCGTTGCCCTCTTTGGCAAGTTCGATACAGTAAGCGAGACGGGACTTGTCCACCGTTTCACCCGCGGAAATGAGCGCCAGAAGCCCGTCGAACACGCGCGCCGCCGTCTCGGCAGCATTCTCTTCTCCCGCGATTTTCAGGCCGGAACCCTCTACCGTGACGGTCACGCCCAGTTCGCGCGAGACCGCGTCGATGTTTTCGTCGTAAGAACCGACCAGCTTTTGCAGATGTTCGAGGCTCCCCGCTTCGAACGCTATTTTTGTCTGTTCCGTAAAAATTTCCTCCGGATCTTTTTTCTCAGTTTCCCGCGTTGACCGAATACCGCTGCCGATAGACCGCCGTTGCGGTGTAAATGTATTTTCCGTTTTCCGCGCGCTCCTCTTCGATCACGCGCACCGTTTCACCCTCAACGCCGATCAGCGCCAGCGCGACGGCGCGCTCCTTCGCCGCCCCGTCCTCGGTTTCGCTCTCTACGGAAGCCGTATACTCCCGCAAAAGAGAGAGATAGGCGACGGGAAACGTCTCGCGGTATACCGTATCTTCCCCTTCTCCGACGGCGACCCGCCCCGAGACGATCACCTGCCCGAGAGCCACCTCGTCTCCCGCGGAAACAAGCGCCGTGCCGCGGACGACAATCAGCTCTTCCACCCGCCCGTCGGCGGGACACACGAACTGCGCCGCGCGCTCCGGCAGGGGCAGTTCTTCGTTCTCTTCCAGCGTGACGGTGACGACCGTCCCCTCCTTTTCCACCGAACAGAAGCTGACGGACGGAAGGGACATCAGGGCAAGCTCCGCCGCGCGCTCCTTCTCTTTCCCGTACACGGAAAAAGGACGGATGCCCGCCTCCGTGAGAATGGAAAGCGCGTCGGACGCGTAATGGCTGCCGCTCCCCTCGAAGCGGATGCGCAGGACGAACAGTCCCGAACAAAAGAGCGCCGCGGCAAAAAACACCGCCGCCAGGACGAGGGCGAGCCTTTTTTTTACAAAATCGACGGCCCGCTTGGGCGCGGAACCGCCCGTTACCCTTACAGTATAACACGAACGGGGAAAAATTGCAAAAATTTTTTGAATATCTTTACATTTTACCTGCATCCGCAATACGCCCGTGCCGACTCTGCTCGCGCCGTACACGGAAATACCCGCGCGGGCGAGCTTTGCGAGCGCACGCGGCGGAGTGAGCGTTTCCAATTCTATTATGCTCAGAAAAAGCGGTTTCATCGGATCTTTTCCACCTTTACGATCTTTCCCGAAAGGACGAGGTCGCCTCCGCTGTACTGCTCCGCGCGGATCCCCTCTCCCTCCGCCCGCAGAACGCCGCACCGCACGGAAACTTCCACCGCCGAAGGAGAAAAGGAGAGGACGGACTTCACGTTCTCAAAGCAGACGCACCGCCCGGGGAAGAGAATGACTTTATCGCCCGAAACGATCTCTTCGTCCAGTCCCAGCCTTTCGGCGATCTCTTCAAAAAGGCGCATACCCGTTCTCCTTTCGCCCTTATCCGCCAAAAATTACGGCCGAGCGGGCGGACAAATCATTGATATTTTTCCGACAATCTGCTATAATGCTGCACATGCAGAAGGAGCAAAACAAAATGAGAGAAAGATCTGAAAACGAGAGAAAAATCACCCCTCTGCGCATAGGCGTTTTTATCTTTTGCGCGGCGGCGGCGTGTTTTTCGTTCTCTTACTTCCTGTATATCGTCATTTCGGGCAACGACCCTTACAACAAACTGATGACCTCGCTGCTTTTGACCGTCATGTATCTGCTCCCGTTCGGGGCGCACCTGCTGTTCAGAGACAGAGTCAGCGATTTCGTGATCACCTTCTACACGGCGTTCCTCACCGTGGCGAGCCTTTTGGGCCAGCTTCTGCGTTTCAACCACCATTTCCCCTGGTACGATAAATTCTGCCACTTTTCTTTCGGATACGTCGGAGCGCTGGCGGGGCTCTTTATCCTGTGCAAGCTCGCCGATTACGAAAAGCTCCGTCCTTCCCTCGTATTCATCGTCACGTTCAGCGTTTCGATGATGTGCGCGGCGTGCTGGGAGATCATGGAATACCTTTCCAGCATGTTCCTGGGGCAGACGGCGCAGGGCGCGCCCGTAGAGACCGTAAACGGGAAAAAAGTCGTGGACATCACGGACACCATGCTCGACATCATCAGCAATTTCGGCGGGGCGGTACTCTTTCTGCTGCACTATGCCCTGCACAAACTGACAAAAAGATCGCTGCTGCTCGGCGCAATCGTAAAAGATTTCTGCGGCCGCCCGGACGAAGTTTCGGACGCCCCGCAGACCGACAAACCATCGAAATAAGGAGACCCCTATGCCTGTTTTACAATACAAATGCCAAAAATGCGGAAAACGCTTTGAAGAACTCGTCGCAAAATACGACGATCCCGTGCGCTGCCCCGACTGCGGGGAAACCTGCTCGCGCGACTGGAGCGGTGAGATCTTTTCCGCGACGGGGAAAAAGAGCAAGAAATGCTCGGGAAACTGCAAGACCTGCGGCGGCTGTCACTGAAACATGCCTGCCCGTGCGCACGCCTGACGGCGTGCGCTTTTTTATCGCCTTTTTGCTTTTCACCCTCATGTTCAGATGACCGCCGTCCCGTCCACGAAAGACGCGATCACGCCCTCCGCCCGAAGCCCTGCGCGGCGGAAACTTTCGGCAAGATCTTCTTGCGAGGCGATCTTCCCGCTCTTCTCCTCATAATACCGTTTCAGACCCGCAAAGAATTTTTTGTCCCCAGCGGCGCTGCGAAGGGCGTCAAAGAGCAGGAATCCCTTGTCGTACGCGATGACGACGTAGCTGTACTCGCTGAGATACTCCCCCAGTTTTTTGTCCATCGACGTATCCGCGGTCCCGAAGATCTGCTCGTGCACCCCGTACAGCGCTTTATAGGCGTTTTCCGCCGCGCGGACGCGACTCTCCATCGTGACCCCGTATCCGGGCCGCGCCTCATAGTACAGCGCCGCCGAATATTCGGCCAGCCCTTCGTCCAGCCACGCGTCTTCCAGCTGATTGTTGCCGACGGCAGCATACCACCACTGATGCGCCGTCTCGTGCACGATCACATAATCCCTTTCCGCACCCGCAAGGCGGTCGCCGATCATGGTCAGCGCGGGATATTCCATCCCGCCCACGCAAAACCCGGTCTGCACGGCGCTGTAAGTGGGATAGGCGTAATCGCCGAACGTTTCGGAAAAATAACCGAGGCAGTCCTCTATAAGTTCGAGGCGTTCCTGCGGGGAATCGTCGTCGTAATAATAGTACATGACCTGCACGCCGCCGCTCTCGCCCTGCGCAACGGAAAATTCTTTGCCGAGGACGAGGGCAAAGTCGCGCGCGCCGGAAAGCTCCATCTCATACACCGTGTCCCGCCCGTCCTGCTCGGCAGACAGGATGCGCCCGCTCGAAGCGACGGTATATCCCCCGTCCGTGCGCAGCGTCACCGCATAGTCGGCGCATTCGCTGTAAAACGGGTCCCCGTCCGAATAATATTCACACTCATAGAACGCGCCGTCTTCATAGACGCACAGGATCGGATAAAAATTGCCGAGATTGACGGCATGCTCCGTTATGCCCGTGCGGTGAGAAACCTTCGCAAGCGTCAGGGTATACGACACGGTGATCTCGGCGCGCTCCCCCGCAGAAACGCTTTCCGCAAGCTCCACGCGGAGGATATTCTCGTCCGCGCCGCACACCTCCCAGCTTTTGCAGGGCGAAACGTCGGATACGGTCATCGAACCGAAACTTTCACCCGCGTAATACGCCGCGGCCGTAAGCGACGGAGAGACGGGAGAGTAAACGGAATCCTCCCTGTAAGCATTGCCGAAGAGGTTGAATTCGAGCGTGCCAAGCGCACCGCCCGTATCGTTGTAAAAGGTGAACCGCATCTCGGCCGCCAGAACGCCGTCGCGGTATTCCGCGTCGATCTGATAAAGATCGCGCGGGGCCTCTTCTCCGCCGCATCCCGCGAACGCGAAGAGGGGCAAAACGAGCGCCGCGGCAAGGGCGGCGCAGAGCAATCTTTTCATGGTCTCCTCCCGCCTATATGGTATGCCGCGGCGGCCCGTATTATGAAAAAACGCCACGCACCGTCCCCGCAGAAAAAACGCGCTTTTACACAAAAAAACTCCGCGCGGGCCGTGCCCGCGCGGAGAAAGGAAGGGAGAAAAATGAGGGTTGTCCGAATTATTTTTCGTCGAGGTCGAGATAAGACGCGGGATCTACCGCCTTTCCGTCCTCTCTGATCTCGAAATGAAGGTGCGAGCCTTCGTTATATTCCTTGCCCATGACGTCGGCAGACGCCGAAAGCGTGCCGATGATGTCGCCCTGCGACACTTTGTCGCCCGTTTTAAGGTCGGAAGACACATCGACGGACGAATAGACCGTCTGCAACCCGTCGCCGTGATCGATGACGATGCACCCGCCGTCGAGCAGCGTATCGGTGATCTCTGCAACGGTGCCGTCGTACGCCGCCGCAACGTTCGTGCCCGCGTCCGCTTTGAAATCGATGCCTTCGTGCAGATTGTAGCGGTTCAGCGTGGAATTATACCAGAAAGAATAGGTCGCCGAAACGGTCGCACCGTCTACTGGCATGGAAAACACGACTTCTCCGCCCGTCTGCTGTCCGTCATCGTCGTCTTTGTCACCGTCTTCATCGCCGTCGTTGTCTCCGTTATCGTCGTTATCGTTGTCGCCGTCCTGATCTTTGTCGGGATCTTCGATCGATACGGGCGAATCCTGCGTGACCATGATCACGGTAAAGGCGATCGCCGCCGCCAGAACGAGCGCGCATGCCGCCAATATAATGTAATACAGTTTTTTGCTCTTTGCCTTTTCGGGAGTGGAACCTTGCGTATTTTTGTCTTTCATAAACATCCTCCGAGATGATTGTGCGTTGATTTTTGACAGCGGGCAAAAATTTATACACGCCCGGAAAAAATTTTTTAATATCCCCCGAAAATGAGAGGGCTGCCCACCGCACTGCGCCCGCCGCCCACGGCGATATGCAGGTTTACGGCATGGCCGCACAGCGCCACCGCCCCGCTAAGGCGCGCGGCATAGTAATAATAGTTGACAACGTCGCCCGCGCGCTCGGTGAAGAGAAGGACCGCCCCGTATTTTTCCGCCTCGGCAAAGGCTCGTGCCTCGTCCAAATAGATTGTGCTTTCCCCCGAAAGGCGCAAAATATTCCGTCTCGCGGCCCGCGCGTCCCCCGCCGGAACCAGCGTCATTTCCGCGCCCGAATTTGCGCCGTTCGAATAAAATATGTAGTATTCCCCCGGCTCGAAGAGAAGCCCCCCGCCCATCAGCTGAGGAAGGATAAGAAGCGCCAGGCATAAAATAAACGCTCCCAGCGCAGAAACACATTTTTTCAGCATAAAAAAACCGCCTCCGTGACTTCGGAGACGGTTATTGCCAATTTTTCGGATTTTATGCGGCGCTCATTGTTTTCCCTTTTTGCCGAGCGGGATGTGCGCGCAGGCGTTCAGGGAAAGATCGGAAAAATTGCCCGCCCTGTACTGCACAAGCCCCTCGGCGGCGATCATCGCCGCATTGTCGGTACAGTACTTTTTTTCGGGCAGGACAAGTTTCAGACCCGCCGCCGCGCATTTTTCCTGCAAAAGGGCACGCAGATACCCGTTTGCGATGACCCCGCCGCCCGCGGCGACCGTTTTGCAGCCCTTTTCTTTGGCGGCCGCAACGGCGCGCTCTGCCAGAACTCCGCACGCCGCGCTCTGAAAAGACGCCGCGACGTCCGCGCGGGAATAGGGTTCTCCCTTCTGTTCCCTCTGATGGCAGTAATTGATGACGGCCGTCTTCAAGCCGCTGTAAGAAAAATCGTACCCGTTCCCCGAAAACATTTTGGGAAACGCGACCGAAGGCTCACCTTCACGGGCGAGCTTTTCTATGCTCGGCCCCCCGGGATAAGACAGCCCCAACACGCGCGCGGCTTTATCGAACGCCTCGCCCGCCGCGTCGTCGCGGGTGGACCCCATGATCTCGAAATCGGTATAGTTTTTCGTATAGATGACCGCCGTGTGCCCGCCGCTTGCAAGGAGAGTGATAAAGGGCGGTTCGAGCGTATCGTC
>ERZ1643247.3571-NODE-3571-length-10818-cov-3.911363_pt1 | contig 10818 bp, 8 predicted proteins | sample MGYA00579264_ERZ1643247 | MGnify/ENA primary metagenome ERZ1643247 (study PRJEB29033, sample SAMEA4952262) | chicken gut metagenome | biome: Broiler Chicken; feature: Gastrointestinal Tract; material: Caecum | place: Ireland | collected 2018 | study: Broiler... | reverse complement strand
CAACCTTTGTTAACCTTAAATCTAATACTATGAAAAACACATTGCAAAGATACGTACTCTTTGGTTATCTGCAAATAATACAAGAAAAAAAGTATGTTTTATAACATCATTTAAGAGTTTAACACCTGCTTTTCACTTCCTTTTTCATATCTTTGTAACGTTATTAATAAAGATATGACCATGCCGGACTATGATCTGATTGCCATTCTTGGCCCTACCGCTTCGGGTAAAACCCCTTTTGCTGCCGCATTGGCCGCAGAGTTAAATACTGAAATCATCAGTGCCGATTCACGCCAAATCTATCGGGGAATGGATCTTGGTACAGGCAAAGACCTGGAAGACTACACTATTAACGGCCGACAAATCCCTTACCACCTGATAGATATTGCTGATCCGGGCTATAAATACAATGTATTTGAGTATCAACGTGATTTCCTGACAGCTTACGAGACTATTAAACAAAAAGGATGTCTCCCCGTTCTATGTGGAGGGACAGGCTTGTATCTGGAGTCGGTACTAAAAGGCTATCGCCTGATTCCAGTTCCCGAAAACCAAGAGTTGCGTGTACGCCTGGCCGAAAAATCATTGGAAGAACTGACTGCTATTTTAAGCAGTTATAAGACACTTCACAATTCGACAGACGTGGATACCGTCAAACGGGCAATCCGTGCTATCGAAATAGAAGAGTATTATGCAAAGACACCAATAGAAGAACGGGAGTTCCCACAACTGAACAGCCTGATTATCGGAGTGGACATCGACCGTGAATTGCGACGGGAGAAAATCACCCGCCGCCTTAAACAAAGACTGGACGACGGGATGGTTGAAGAGGTACGTCGTCTCCTGGCAGAGGGAATTCAGCCGGATGATCTGATTTATTATGGATTGGAATACAAATACCTGACTTTGTACGCCATTGGCAAAATGACATACGATGAAATGTTTACCGGTCTGGAAACTGCCATCCACCAGTTTGCCAAACGGCAAATGACCTGGTTTCGGGGAATGGAACGAAGAGGTTTCACCATTCATTGGGTAGATGCTTCACTCCCAATGGAGGAAAAGATTAACTTTGTAAAGCAGAAACTCAAAGAGTTTTAGTAACTTTGGCGAAGCTCTTAACCGTTTTTGTTTCATTTATCAGTTCGTCCCGCAAGTGTGGGTCCATGCGCCCGGCTACCCAAGCCCATCAGTCCGGGAACGGAGGCAGATGAGCCCTCAAGCGCAGGGCGAGTTAATGGATAAAGAGAAAGGTAATAAATAGCCTATGATAACCGGTTAAGTCAGTGCAAGTCTGTTATTAATATATGAATGATCGGTCGTTTAACAAAAAGATCGGTCACCATACAGAGAAGTTAGAAATAAAAGTACGAAATAATAAATATAATATCCATGAGCGTAGAACCTGGAAAATGGGGTGTAATCTACAATCCCAAAGCAGGCACACGAAAGGTGCAGAAACGGTGGAAAGAAATAAAAGAGTACATGGACTCTAAGGGAGTGTCATACGACTATGTGCAGTCCGAGGGTTTCGGATCGGTAGAACGACTCGCCGGCATTCTGGCCAACAACGGTTATCGCACCATCGTAGTAGTGGGCGGAGACGGTGCATTGAATGATGCCATTAACGGCATTATGAGTTCGAACGCAGAAAAAAAAGAAGAGATAGCCATCGGTATCATTCCCAACGGAATAGGAAACGACTTTGCCAGATACTGGGAATTGAATCTGGAATACAAACAAGCAGTAGACTGGATTATCAATAACCGCCGGAAGAAAATAGACGTGGGTTACTGCAACTTTTACGATGGCGAAAAACACCAACGACGTTACTTCCTCAATGCAGTCAATATAGGATTAGGTGCGCGTATCGTAAAAATCACGGACCAGACCAAACGTTTCTGGGGAGTAAAGTTCCTCTCCTATCTGGCAGCTCTCTTCCTGCTGATATTCGAACGCAAGCTTTATCGTTCACATCTCAAAATTAACGACGAACACATCCGCGGACGGATTATGACAGTCTGTGTGGGAAGTGCCACCGGATACGGACAAACCCCAAGTGCCGTACCCTATAATGGCTGGCTGGATGTATCGGTCATCTATCGCCCCGAGTTCCTGCAAATCTTGTCCGGACTGTGGATGCTTATTCAAGGACGCATATTGAACCACAAAGTGGTGAAATCCTACCGTACCCGAAAAGTAAAAGTATTGCGTGCCCAGAACGCCGCCGTCGACCTTGACGGACGCTTGTTGCCACGCCATTTCCCGATTGAAATAGGAATTATCCCGGAAGCAACCACATTGATTATACCCAATTGATAAAACATAAATGTTATGATAGCACAACTGAAGAACAATAAAACAGGAAATTTTTTCCTGTTAGCCGGTCCTTGCGTCATCGAAGGCGAAGAGATGGCTATGCGAATTGCAGAAAAAATAGTAAATATCACCGATAAACTGGGTATTCCCTATGTATTTAAAGGTTCATACCGTAAAGCCAACCGTTCTCGCTTGGATTCATTCATGGGAATTGGTGATGAAAAAGCGTTGAAAGTTCTCGAGAAAGTACACAATATCTTCGGAGTGCCTACCGTAACCGATATTCACGCAGCCGATGAAGCAGGCATGGCAGCCGATTATGTAGACATCCTGCAGATACCCGCTTTCCTCTGCCGACAAACGGACTTACTGGTCGCTGCTGCTCAAACCGGAAAAACGATTAATATCAAAAAAGGACAGTTCCTCTCTCCGCTTGCCATGCAGTTTGCAGCAGACAAGGTGATAGAGGCCGGCAACAAGAACGTTATGCTGACTGAACGTGGAACGACTTTCGGTTATCAGGACCTGGTCATCGACTACCGGGGCATACCGGAAATGCAATCTTTCGGTTATCCGGTCATCCTGGATGTAACTCATTCATTACAGCAACCCAACCAGACGAACGGTGTAACAGGCGGTATGCCGCAATTGATCGAAACGGTAGCCAAAGCCGGCATTGCCGTAGGAGCCGACGGTCTCTTTATTGAGACACACGAAAATCCGGCAGTAGCCAAAAGCGACGGTGCCAATATGTTGAAACTTGACCGGTTGGAAGGCTTATTGACTAAACTGGTGAAAATTAGAGAAGCAATCATGTGATTTACTTCCCGGTAATGCGACTGATAGAAAAAACAGTAAGAAGGTAATTCATCTCAGGAGATGCTGGAAGTCCGGATTCTCAATACATAAATAGGATCTATGTGCTCTGAAACTCCTGCGGTGAGTGGAACTTAAAAACAGTATAGCAATGAAACATTTATTCCGTGGTTTACTTTTGGTTGCAGTCATCTTATGCTGCAACTTCCAACAGGCCTTTGCACAGCAAATGCCGCCCATCCCTATCGACAAGAACGTACGTATTGGAAAGTTGGACAATGGTCTGACCTACTACATCCGTAAGAACAATCTGCCTGCCAACCGGGCTGACTTCTACATTGCCCAGAAAGTGGGTTCTATTCAAGAAGAAGAAAATCAACGCGGATTGGCACACTTCCTGGAACACATGTGTTTTAATGGGACAACTCACTTCCCCGGTGATGCCTTGAAGCAGTATCTGGAGCGTATCGGCGTTAAATTCGGTGAAAACCTGAACGCATATACGGCTATCGATGAAACGGTTTACAATATCTCCAATGTACCCGTCAAAACTCCCGGTGCAGTAGACTCCTGCCTGCTGATTCTACACGACTGGAGCAATGACCTGACACTCGATCCGAAAGAGATTGATAAAGAACGCGGCGTCATCAATGAAGAATGGCGTACACGCATGAGTGCCATGATGCGTATGCAAGAGAAGCTTCTGCCAATGATGTATCCGGGTGACAAATACGCCCATAGCTTCCCCATCGGCACCATGGACGTAGTGATGAATTTTAAGCCGCAAACCTTGAGAGACTATTACGAAAAATGGTATCGTCCCGACTTACAGGGAATCGTCATTGTCGGTGATATCGATGTAGATGCCGTAGAAGCTAAAATCAAAACAATGTTTGCCGACATCCCTGCACAGCCTAATGCGGCAGAACGTATCTACTATCCCGTCGCAGACAATAAAGAACCGATTATCTGTATCTTGAAAGACAAGGAACAGCCTCATGTCCAAGTTCTACTCTTCAATAAACACGAAGCAGTTCCCGATAACCAGAAAGGAAATGTGGACTATCTGATACAGCAATACGCCAAGAATCTGATCAGCATTATGCTGAATGCACGTTTGAACGAACTGGTTCAGACAGCCAATCCACCCTATATTTATGCAGGAGCAGACGATAGCAACTTCTTTGTTGCCAAAACCAAAGATGCATTTCTGGGGATCGTGGTTTGCAAAGAGGACAGCATCGAAAATGGTATCGCCGCCATGCTCCGCGAATTAGAACGTGCCCGCCAATTCGGCTTCACCGAAACAGAATACAATCGTGCCCGTGCCGAATACTTGCGTCAGTTGGAATCTTCTTACAATGAACGTGACAAACAGAAAAACGAAAAGTATGTAAATGAATATGTCCGCCACTTTCTAGATAACGAACCTATACCGGGCATAGAGAACGAATATACAATCATCAACCAGATCGCCCCCAATATTCCGGTGGCAGCAATCAACCAATTGATGAAAGGACTGATTACAGACGACAATCAGGCGCTGGCCCTTTTCGCACCCGAGAAAGAGAATCTGAAACTACCATCCGAAGCCGCTATCGCAAAACTGCTGAAGGATGCAAAAACCGAAAAGCTGACTGCCTACGTAGATAAAGTATCAGACGAACCCTTGATGGCTGAAGCGCCGAAAGGTGGTAAGATTGTTTCGGAATCAAAAGACGACATCTTTGGAGCAACTACTTTAACCCTTTCTAACGGAGTAAAAGTGATTATAAAGAAAACTGATTTCAAGGCAGATGAGATCCGGATGAAAGGTGTCAGCCTGGGAGGTAGTTCCGTATTCCCGGATTCGGAAATCATCAATATAAATGGTCTGGATGCAGTCGGAGTCGGTGGTTTGGGTAACTTCAGTGCTGTAAACCTTGAAAAAGTGCTCGCCGGAAAGAAAGCATCGGTTAGTTACGATATCGCAAACAAGACCGAAAGCGTTTCAGGAAGTTGTTCACCCAAAGATTTCGAAACGATGATGCAACTCACTTACCTTACATTTACAGCACCGCGTAGAGACGATGATGCATTTGCTTCATATAAAAATCGTAATAAAGCCGCATTAAAGAATCAGGAATTGAATCCGAATGTGGCCTTCAGCGACTCTATCCAAGCCGGCATCTATATGAAACACCCGAGAATCATACGCATAAAAGCTGACATGGTGGATCAAATGGATTACGACAAGATTCTGTCTATGTATCAGGATCGCTTCAAAGATGCAAGTGACTTCACATTTATCTTTGTCGGTAACGTAGATGTAGAGAAAATGAAACCGGTAATTGCCGAATATCTGGGTGCGCTCCCCGCCGTTAACCGCAAAGAAACTTTCAAAGATAACAAAATTGAAATGCGTCAGGGCATTTACAAGAACGAGTTTACCAAGCAGCAAGAGACACCGAAAGCTTCCGTTTTCGCTTTCTACAACGGAGATTGCAAATATGACCTGAGAAACAACCTCTTGCTTAGCATGACAAGCCAGATTCTGGATTTGGTCTACACAGAAAAAGTACGTGAAGACGAAGGAGGTACATATGGTGTATATGTAGGCGGAACGCTACAAAAATATCCAAAAGAAAAAGCAATCCTGCAAATCATCTTCGATACGGCTCCCGAAAAGAAAGAGAAGCTGATGAAGATCATTTTCGGAGAAATCGATAACATAACGAAAACAGGCCCGTCGGAAGCCAACTTGAACAAAGTGAAAGAATATATGCTCAAAAAGCATACCGAAGACCAGAAAGAAAACAGCTACTGGCTGGGAAGTATCGACGAATACTTATATACCGGCATGAACCGCATGAATGATTATGAAAAGATAGTCAATAGCATTACGGTGAATGACATCCGGAAATTCGCTGACGACCTCTTCAAACAGAAAAATGAAGTGGAAGTGACAATGGTCAGTCCGGAAAAGAAATAATAAGACCTTGCAGCACGCAGATGATGCAACCCAAACAGATAAGAAGTTGTATTATCTGCGTGCTCTTTTTTGTCGAAACTTAAATAAAACGGTACTATGCTATTCAATGAACTACGCCTGCACGGCAAACTTGCAGCCAAACGACATCCGATGTACGAAAAGAATAAAATAGGCAAATACATCATGTATGCGTCCTTTATTTTCTGGGGTGCTTACTTTATATTTATTGGCATCGGTCTGGCAAAAGCCATCAGCACAGAAGTTCCCAATATGGAAGCCTATCATATTTTGAATAGTGGACTGATATTTGCGCTTGCCCTGGACTTTGTAATACGTTTCCCATTCCAAAAAACTCCTACACAAGAAGTAAAACCTTATCTGCTACTTCCGGTAAAACGAAGCCGTATACTCGACTTTCTGCTTCTCCGCCACGGGCTCAGTTCTTTCAATCTTATCTGGCTGTTCCTGTTCGTGCCGTTCGCAGCACTCACAGTCTTTCCTTTTTATGGAATATCAGGAGTTCTCACTTACAGCATCGGCATTTGGTTACTGATGGTTTTCAACGGATATTGGTATCTGCTTTGCCGTACGCTGATTAACGAACATATTTGGTGGGTGGTACTTCCCATCGTTGTCTACAGTGGAATCGCCATCGCTATTTTTATTCCCAAAACGGGATTTATAAGTAACTTTTTCATGAACCTGGGAGAAGGTTATATCGAAGGAAATCTACTTGCTTACCTGGGTACATTGGCAGCCACTGTTCTGGTATGGTGTATCAACCGTAAAGTGATGACCGGTTTAATATACAACGAAATCAATAAAGTAGAAGACACAAAAGTAAAAACCGTATCCGAATACCGTTTCCTGGAACGCTTCGGAGAGGTAGGCGAATATATGCGTCTGGAATTGAAGATGCTTCTACGCAACAAACGCTGTAAGGCCTCACTCCGGTCGGTAGCAATGCTCGTAATCATTTTCTCCATCATACTGAGTTTCAGCAGTACGTATGACCACATGAAGAGTTTTGTCCAGGTATACTCCTTCCTTGGATTCGGTATGGTGATTCTGATACAACTTATGGGATTTGAAGGAAACTATATCGACGGACTGATGACTCGCAAAGAATCCATCAAAAGCCTGTTGACAGCCAAATATTATATCTATAGCTTGGCGGAAATCATTCCGCTGATCCTGCTGATACCGGCTTTTGTGATGGGAAAAGCCAGCCTGCTGGGTGCTGTCGCACTAATCTTTCTGACAACAGGTCCTGTCTATTGCATCTTGTTCCAACTGGCGGTATACAACCATAAAACCGTACCACTCAATGAAAGCATCACAGGCAAACAAAGTATGAATACCGGAATGCAGATGTTAATCAGTTTCGGACTTTTCATCGTACCAACCACACTCTATGGCACGCTCCCCATGCTGCTGGGACAAACATGGGCCTACATTGTCATATTAATCATCGGATTAGGCTTCACCTTGACCTCCCCTATGTGGATAAACAATGTATATGTCCGTTTCATGCAACGCCGTTACGAAAACATGGAAGGATTCAGAGACAGTAAATAACGATTCAACATTTATTTTATAGAAAAAGAATATGATTACCATACATAACCTCCGGAAAAACTTCGGAACCCAAACAGCCGTCGATATCGAGAATTATACAATCAATCAGGGAGAGATGGTCGGCCTGGTGGGTAACAATGGAGCCGGAAAAACAACTTTGTTCCGTTTAATGCTGGACCTGCTGAAAGCTGATACCGGTGAAATCATTATCAACGACATTCATGTGAACCAAAGCGAAGACTGGAAAAGTTTTACCGGTGCATTTATCGATGACGGATTCCTGATCAGTTACCTGACTCCGGAAGAATATTTCTATTTTATCGGTAAAATGTACGGACTCAAAAAAGAAGAAGTGGATGAACGCCTGATCCCCTTCGAACGTTTTATGAACGGGGAAGTATTGGGACAAAAGAAGTTTATCCGTAACTTCTCGGCGGGCAATAAGCAAAAGATCGGTATCGTGTCGGCCATGCTACATTATCCGAAACTGATCATTCTGGACGAACCGTTTAATTTTCTGGACCCAAGTTCACAATCCGTCATTAAACATCTGCTGAAAAAGTATAATGAGGAACATAATGCCACGGTCATTATTTCGAGCCATAACCTGAACCATACGGTGGATGTCTGTCCTCGTATTGCCGTGCTTGAGCATGGAGTCATTATCCGTGATCTTGTAAACGAAAACAATTCGGCAGAAAAAGAACTGGAAGATTATTTTAATGTAGAAGAAGAATGAATGTATGAAGAAACACCTTTTTAATCTGTTACTTTTCACCGTCTTAGTTATCGGCCTGAGTGGCTGCCGCACCTCTGCTCCCAAACTAGACTATAAGAAATTGGCCCGTGCTTCTGTACGCTTGGGCGTAGACATCGGAATGGAGGATAACCATAAACTCTACCTGGAAGCAGCCGAATGGATAGGTACCCCCTACCGGGGAGGCGGAGAGACCAAACGTGGCACAGACTGCTCGGGAATGACCTGCCAGATTTATAAAAAGGTATATCATACCAAACTGCAACGAAGCACAGACGGTCAGAAGAAAGAGAGCAGTAAAGTTGCCCGGCGAAATCTTCGGGAAGGTGATCTGGTATTTTTCAGTAGCCGGAAATCGCGCAGAAAAGTGGCACACGTGGGCATCTATCTCAAAGACGGAAAGTTTGTTCATGCCAGCACCAGCCAGGGAGTCATTGTCAGCAGTCTCAATGAACCCTATTACCGGACTCACTGGATATCGGGAGGCAGAGTACGCAAATAACCTTTATTGAAATAAAAAATTCACTATCTTTGCCGAAAATTCCGCAAATGAAATACACTGTTTATTTATTCGACTTTGACTATACACTGGCAGACTCTTCGCGTGGCATCGTAACCTGCTTCAGAAGCGTACTCGAGAGACATGGCTACACCGGTATCACTGATGATATGATCAAACGCACCATTGGGAAAACGCTTGAAGAATCATTCAGCATCCTTACGGGAATTACTGACGCCGACCAACTGGAATCATTCAGACAAGAGTATTCCAAAGAGGCAGATATATACATGAATGCAAATACCATTCTTTTCCCGGATACTCTCCCCACGCTTACACACCTGAAAAAACAGGGAATCCGTATCGGAATCATTTCAACCAAATACCGATTCCGGATACTGAGTTTCCTGAGAAATCACATGCCGGATGATTGGTTTGACATCATTATCGGAGGTGAAGATGTGACACATCATAAACCCGATCCTGAAGGTTTGCTACTTGCCATCGACCGATTGAAGGCATGCCCCGAAGAAGTATTATACATCGGTGACAGTACAGTGGATGCAGGAACAGCCGCCGCTGCCGGAGTTTCTTTTACCGGTGTTACCAGCGGTATGACTACCGCCCAAGAGTTTCAGGCCTATCCCTACGACAGAATCATCAGTACTCTTGGCCAGCTAATCTCCGTTCCGGAAGACAAATCCGGCTGTCCGCTCTGAACAATCCAACCGGATGACATCCGTTCATCGAATAACAGTACAAAAAGAAAGTAAATATCTGTTTTTCATAACAGAGTCCTTGTCCGTTTCCGACACCCAGAGAGAAGAAAAAAGCCAAATGGAGACTTTAGAGACCGAAAAGACGGGCTTTCGGGCTCGGAAAGCCGGACTTTTCGCAAAAAGAAGCAAGCATTTGGGCGAAAAGACGTAAGCATTTACCGAAAATGTCCTTATGTTTTGGAAATATCTCCTATTGTTTTCCCCAATATCTCCTATTGTTATTCCAAATCCGGTCTGAAAGGGACACTCCGTCTTCCGGTTGGCAACCGCAGGCAGAGCTTTCTGAAGTGACAAAAAAATCGGAATGCAATCCCATCCGAAGCACTTTCACCACCGACACGACTTTTTCCTTTCCTTGTGCGTACCATCAATCAAAAGCCCCAAGATATATGTCATCGGGAAAAACCTGCAGAACGCGTTTTTTTCACCCAGGCAAGCATCCTGTCCGAAATAAACGATTCTGAGGAGTCCCGATTATCAAAGTGACAAAATGAATAAAGCCACATCCCATTTAATAATCAACCTTCTAACTGCCCCTACCCGAAAGAAGAAAAAGAGCAAAATAACATACTGCAAACAAAAAAGAAAAAGAAAAACTTGTCCGAAACAAATAAAAGCAGTAATTTTGTGCCCTGATTATTCCGCACCGGGTTTGAGCAAGTGTTTTTTAAGTGATTAAAGACCACCCGACGGAGCTAACTTACATTTATTTATATAAGATGTACGCAATTGTAGAAATCAACGGTCAGCAATTTAAAGCTGAAGCTGGCCAGAAATTGTTCGTTCACCACATTCAGAATGCAGAGAACGGTGCAACAGTAGAATTTGACAAAGTTCTTTTGGTAGACAAAGACGGAAACGTTACTGTAGGTGCTCCTACTGTAGACGGTGCAAAAGTAGTTTGCCAGATTGTTTCAAGCCTGGTTAAAGGTGACAAAGTTCTTGTTTTCCACAAGAAAAGAAGAAAAGGTCACAGAAAGTTGAACGGTCACCGTCAGCAGTTCACAGAGTTAACAATCACAGAAGTAGTAGCTTAATCAATTTTAAAAGTAAGAAGAAATGGCACATAAGAAAGGTGTCGGTAGTTCTAAGAACGGCC
>ERZ1643247.3567-NODE-3567-length-10827-cov-4.776643_pt1 | contig 10827 bp, 12 predicted proteins | sample MGYA00579264_ERZ1643247 | MGnify/ENA primary metagenome ERZ1643247 (study PRJEB29033, sample SAMEA4952262) | chicken gut metagenome | biome: Broiler Chicken; feature: Gastrointestinal Tract; material: Caecum | place: Ireland | collected 2018 | study: Broiler... | reverse complement strand
GAAAGAGGTGGGACAAGCGGTCGGGGGATAGCGATACTTTTTTTGCAAACGCGGCAATCGTATGGTCGTAGCAGTCGCATTGTTTCAGCAGGGAAAGAAGTTCTGTGATACGCTCGTCCAAAGGCTGCTTCCGCGGTTCAATCCCTGAATACAGTTTGAAATCGCGCATAAAGGCTTGCCATTGTTCTTTGGCAGAGGCGGCGATCAGTTCTTTCGCCTTGCTTTGCAGGGCGGGTAAGCCGTCGTTTTCAAATACGGCAAAAGCGCCGTCGATTCTTTCGTTCAGCGAACGGGAAAAATCGGACGCCGCTTCGATAATGACGGATATATGCGCCCTGTTTTGACTTGAAAAGGCATGAAGTACATTCTGTCCGACCGCAATACACCGCGCGCATATTTCCTTTCCCGCAATCGTGATTCTGAGCGGTTTGTCCATACTCAAAAACAGTTGGATAGGATAATGCGAATGTACTTCTGCATCGATCGTATCCGTAATGATCCCGATATTGTCGGTGTCAAAAAAGACTTTCAGCATTTGACTGTTTTTCCTTTTTATTTTGCGGGACACAGTACTTTCATCTTATCTTCAATCGTTTCCGATTCGGTTTCTTCCGCCATTTCAATATAAGTATCTTCTTGTTTTTCAGTCGGAATGACGCCGTAATGTTCTTTGAGCTGCAAAACAGTCATTCCTTTGGCTCTCAGTTCTTTGATTTCTTCTAACCTCTGAATACTGGAAACCCGCGCATACCTTCTGGTCAATTTTTCTTCCGCTTGCTCAAAGGGCAGCAGGCCTTCTTCTGTATAAAATTTTAATGTACTGTACCGCGCAGCCGTCAACCGCACGAGTTCGCCGATCGTAACAAATTCCGCTTGCCGTATCGTTTCCAAAGATCTTTGCCTGGACATACTTTGCCTCCTATTCGCCAAATACTCCCAAAACACCTGTGTTCAGGGCAATCAGATTTTCTATATGCGCAATCACTTTTTTGATTAAAGTACCGGTCGATGAATTTACGATAAAAGACAATTTATCTTTTATTTTACGGCGCTCAAAAGGCGAAAAATATTTGGACAAACAGCCGCTTTTAGCCAATAATACGACGAGAGCCGCACAATTGTCCGTTATTTCTCCGTCTTCCAACAGCTCTGCCCGAATTTCATCGACAATGATCTCGACGGTTTCCCGTTTCGGAACAAATCTCTTAAAATATCCCAAAAATCCGTTTGTAAATTTGCTCAATGCTTCTTGTTCCGCCAAAGATTTTCCCACATCGCTTAATAGCGCGTTCAGCCGTTTGCCGATTACGGAATAATTGTATTCTTCAAACAGTTTCTTTGTTTTTATGGGACTATGCTTGTGAATATACTCATAAAGAGAAAAAAGATAACGCATTCTCTCCGGAAGTCTTCCCGCAATTGCAATGATATTATTGTCTATAGAAATACATTGCTCCATTTCTAATTCCAATACTCCCGCCGCTACAAAGCAAATTTGTTTATTGGTGCTCAGCGTCGGCAATCCGCCTCTATTATTTACGGCACATACCATATATTTTTGTGTGATCGATAAGTCTTGCATTGTCAGCCTCCTACTGTCTACTTATTACTTACTACTTACAGTATAACACTGATTTTTATCTTTGTCAACTCATTTTCTGATATATGACCGATATTTGATATTTGTCAAAAAGGGGAAGCGCTGATTTTGACCGAAGTGAAAAATTTTACCGTTGGTCTTTGGGTCGATATTTTAATATGACTTGTCAGTGCTGACGCAAAGAAGCGAAAATAGGGGAAAGCGGGCAGAGAAAACGGTTTATATGATTATACAGACAAAAAGTGCTGAAACTGAAAACGAGTTAGAAGGAGGCTGGGGGCGGGATTTTTTATCGAATACTTTCCGGGATACGCGGCAAACCTAAAAAATACTTTCGAAACATCATTAATCGTCGTTGCCGAAAAGTAAGTTTTTTTGTATTACCGCCGTTTCATATATAAAATCGGATAGGGATTTCCCTGTTCGTCCGTATTGCTTCGTTGAAAAACCCGAAAACCCATATGTTCGTAAAACCCTTTTGCGAGTGGATTTTGTTCGTTGACGGTTAATTCCTCGACCGAATATTTATCGATTCCGTAACGTAAAAGGGCTTTGCCTAAGCCTTTTCCTCTCTCTGAGGCTGCGACAAACAGCATTTCGAGTTTCTGTCCGTCTATTCCCATGAAGGCAATCGGGGTACGATCTTCTTTTTCCAAAACAATTAATCTCGGTATATTTTTCAATGCCTGCGGAACATATTGCCGAATATTCTCTATTTCTGAATTTGATAAAAACAGATGGGTGGCTTTTATGGCGCTTTCCCACACAGTCAGTAACTGTTCTATCAAAGGTAAGGTTCGTTGTCGGATTTCACGTATTTTCATGTTTTTCCTTTCGTAAGATATATATTTATCAAAATCTCCGTTGCGTATACAAGCAACGGAGATTTTTTAACGGGTTTATTCTTTGGGTTCACCGGGCATCAGCCACGCTTTATGATCGGTATGCAGCAGTTCGTGCGAGCGATGCGAAAGGGGCTTTTGCAGATAATTTTCGTAACACTTGATGACGGAAGGATTTTCGTGCGAGAAACGGAGCGTATTTTCTTTGTCCAGCTTCCTGAGATTCTCCCCGCGTTCCTCGGCGGATTCCTTGCCTTCGTGAATGGGTTGTCCGCCGCCGCCCGCACAGCCGCCGGGACAAGCCATGATTTCCACGAAATCGTAATGCACTTCTTTGCGGTCGATGGCTTCCATCAGTCTGCGGGTATTGCCGAGCCCATGGGCCACGGCTACGCTGATCTCCGTTCCCGCGACGTCGAATTTTGCTTCCTTCCAGCCTTTCATGCCGCGGACGGCATAGAAAGCGTCGGGATCGGGATTTTTGCCCGTCACGAGATAATACGCGGAGCGGAGCGCCGCTTCCATGACGCCGCCCGTGGTTCCGAAGATCACGGCCGCGCCTGTACCCACGCCGAGAGGGGAGTCGAATTCTTCCTCTTTGAGATCCTGCGGAATGATGTGTTCCGCGCGGATGAGACGGTCGATTTCGCGGGTGGTGAGCACTACGTCGACGTCCTGTCCCGCACCTGCGTCGTTCATGACGTCGAGGGCACATTCGTGCTTTTTGGCGATACAGGGCATTACGGAGATACAGAAAATCTTCTCGGGGTCTACGCCCAAAATATCGGCATAGTAGCTCTTTGCGATGGCCCCGAACATCTGCTGCGGCGATTTTGCCGTAGAGAGCCGCGAGACATATTGAGGATACTGCGATTTTATAAACCGTACCCAACCGGGACAGCAGGAAGTGAACATGGGAAGTCCCGACTGTTTAATTTCGGGAAGGCGCTTCAAAAATTCGCTGCCTTCTTCCATGATCGTGAGATCTGCGGAGAAATTCGTGTCGAAAATATAATTTATGCCCATGCGGCGGAGCGCCGAAACGAGGCGCTTGGTCGTCGCAAATTCTCTCGGAAGCCCGAAGGCCTCGCCCCAGGCCGCCCGCACGGCCGGCGCGATCTGGACGACCGTGATTTTTTCGGGATCGGCCAAAGCGTCGAGAACTTTATCGGTATCGTCTCTCTCTCGGAGCGCTCCCGTCGGGCAGTGGGTAATGCACTGCCCGCAGAGCGTGCAGTCCGTCTCTTTGATCATGCGGCCCTTGGATACGTCCACGGTCGTGCGCGAACCCGTATTGGTCACGTCCCAGACGTGCATATCCTGAATTTTGTCGCATACCTGTACGCAGCGCATACATTTAATGCACTTGTTCGCGTCGCGGATCAGGGGGAAGTTTTTCGGCCATGTCGCTTTGACGAAATCTTTCTGAAAGCGCTGGTCGATGATGTCGAGGTCGTTGGCAAGGTTCTGCAAAGAGCAGTTGCGGCTCCTGACGCAGGTGGCGCAGTGCGCGTCGTGCTGGGATAAAATCAGCTCCACGTTGATTTTGCGGGTGTTGCGGACCTTGGGACTGTTCGTCAGAATTTCCATGCCTTCCTTGACGACGTTATTGCACGCGGTGACGAGCTTTTCTTTGCCCTTGATTTCCACCACGCATACGCGGCAGGCGCCGATTTCGTTCAGGTCTTTGAGAAAGCACAGGGTGGGAATGGATACGCCCGCTTTCGCCGCGGCGTTGAGAATCGTCGTTCCTTCTTCTACGGTGACGGGTACGTTGTTGATTTTTAAGGTTACCATTTTTCCACTCTGCCTCCTTTGAAAATACCGTAACCGAAGTGGTCGCATCTTAAACACCGTCTCGATTCTTGCAGAGCTTCCTCTTCGGTCATGCCGCATTCCATGAGCTTGAAGTCCTTTTTGCGCTCGGAAGCGTTGCGCTCTTTCATGTTCACGCGGCCGCAGGAACAGCGGTCGTCCAGGCGAATGGGGGGAATCTGTACGTCTACGTTGAGTTCATGGCGGAAACCGAGATATTCGTCGATGTTCGCCGCCGCGACCTTTCCCGCCGCAATCGCGCGAATGACGGTCGCGGGTCCCGTGACGCAGTCGCCGCCCGCAAATACGCCGGGAATATCCTTGATGCCGCTCCAATTCAGAGCGTCGATTACGCCGCGCTTGACGGGGATTCCGTGCTTTTCAAAGCTGCGCGATTCGATGCCCTGTCCGATCGCCACCAGCACCAAATCGCAGGCCAGCCGCTCTTCCGGCTTTTCGGAGTTGCAGGGCTTGGGTCTGCCGCGGTCGTAGGGGCCGATGATCTGGGGCTTTACCCAGAGCGCCACGGCTTTGCCGTCCTTGTCCTTTTCTATGCGGAGGGGGGATTGCAGTTCGAGAACTTCGCAGCCCTCCTGAATGGCGCCTTCCACTTCTTCGCGCATGGCGGTCATGTCCACCTGACGGCGTCTGTATACGATTCTCACGCGCTTTGCGCCGAGCCGTACGGAGGAGCGGGCCACGTCCATGGCGACGTTTCCGCCGCCGATGACGATGATGTCTTTGCCCTTGAAATCGGGCATTTCGTCGTCGCCGATTCCGCGGAGCATTTCCACCGCTGACACGACGCCCTTCGCGTCCTCGCCTTCGATGCCGATTTTTTTATCCGTCTGCGCACCGATGGCTATGTATACCGCGTCGAAGTCCTTTTTGAGATCGATGATGCTGGGATCTTCTCCGACGGTGGTCTCCGTCTTGACCGTAATGCCCACGGACATCAATTCTGCGATTTCCTTATCGAGGATTTCGCGGGGCAGACGATAGCTCGGAATCCCGTAACGGAGCATGCCGCCCAGTTTCTTTTTGGATTCGAAAATCGTGACCGCATGGCCCATGAGTGCGAGATAATAGGCCGCGGAAATGCCGCCGGGCCCGCCGCCGATGACGGCGACTTTCTTGCCCGTGGGGGGCAGGGGAGCGGGTACGGGCACATCGCCCGCATGTTCTACCGCGAAACGTTTGAGTCCGCGGATGTTGATGGAAGCGTCCATCAGACTGCGGCGGCAACGCACTTCGCAGGGGTGTTCGCAGATGAGTCCGCACACGGCGGGCAGGGGATTGTCCTTGCGGATGAGCCTGACGGCGTCCGCGTTTCTTCCCGCTTCCACCAGCGAAATATAGCCGGGAATGTCCACGCCCGCGGGACACTGCGCCACGCACGGAACGGGCTGATTGAGCGCGCATTTGCAGCGCCCGTGTTCGATGTGTTCGATGAAGTCGTCGCGGAATCCGCGGATTCCTTTGAGAACCATGTTCGCCGCCTCGTAGCCGATGGCACAGTCCGCCGAAAAATAGATGCTTTCGGCCGTCTTTTCGATCAGATCCACGGTGTCGAGGGTGGCGTTCCCGTCCAGAACGTCGTCCAAAAGTTTTTCCAGCTGTCCCAGCCCGATTCGGCAGGGAACACATTTGCCGCAGGATTGGGCATGGCACATCTTCAAAAAGGACGACGCCATGTCCACGGGACACAGACCCGAAGGGCTGGCACTGATACGTCTTTCGACGTCCTTGTACAGCTCCTCCACGGTGGCCTGCGCCCGATTCTGCGTAATGATACTCAGTCTGCTCATAATTCCTCCCGTTTTCAGCAGTTGAAAATTTTTCTCAAAATTGTTTTTTCAAAATGTTACAATTTTAATGAAATCATTAATAATTTTATCATGAATATATAACGTAAGTCAAATGAAAGTAAAAACGATTGCCGATTGTTTGTTTATTACATCAATTTCTGTGAAAATGTTACAAAAGACAACTGCGGTTTATTTTGTTTGCGGGGAGTTTTTGCAAAAATTTTTGAAAAACAGGGGCTTCGAGCCTTGTAATTTTGCCTGAAATGTGTTAAAATAATAAAAAAAGAAAAACAAAGGAGATACCTTTATGGCTAAAATTACGGCGGATACTTTGATTGCCGAATGTTTGCAGCTCAATCCCAACGCGCCCGACATTCTCATGGAAGCGGGCATGCACTGCTTCGGCTGTGCGATGGCGCACGGCGAGACGGTCGCCGAGGCCGTTGCCGTTCACGGCGAGGACCTCGATAAATTGCTCGCCAAGCTGAACGAAGGTTTGGAAGACTGACAAAAAAGACGGCGCGGAATAAAATCCGCGCCGTTTCTTTGCGAAAATCGGGAATTTGCGCGCCGAGGCGGCGGGAATTCGGCGCGGTGAGAAAGAGGAGGAAGTCGGTATGCAGGAATATGAGGAGAAGATTGCAAAATTAAAGAAGATTATCGGGGAGAGCGGGAACATCGTCTTTTTCGGCGGCGCGGGCGTCAGCACGGAGAGCGGGATTCCCGATTTTCGTTCGCGGGACGGCCTGTATCACGAAGAGTACGATTATCCGCCCGAAACGATCGTTTCCCATGAATTTTTTATGGAAAATACGGCAGAATTTTATCGGTTTTATAAGAGGAAAATGCTTTTTCCGCATGCGGAGCCAAACGCTTGTCACCTCGCTCTGGCGAGGCTGGAAAGGGCGGGAAAACTCAAAGCGGTGGTCACGCAGAATATCGACGGGCTGCATCAGAAAGCGGGCAGTAAGTCTGTATTCGAGCTTCACGGCAGCGTCTGGCGCAATTTTTGCACGAAATGCAACAAGCCGTATTCCTTGGCGGAGATCGTCGCTTCCGACGGAGTGCCGCGCTGTTCCTGCGGCGGGATCGTCAAACCGGACGTGGTGCTGTACGGAGAAATGCTCGACGACCGCGTCGTGGCGGGAGCCGTGAGGGCGATCGCGGGAGCGGATACGCTCATTGTCGGCGGAACGTCCCTGGTCGTCTATCCCGCCGCGGGACTACTGCGATATTTTCGCGGTCGGCATCTCGTCGTAATCAACCGTACTTCGACGCAGGCGGACGGGAACGCCGAACTCGTCATCGCGGAAAAAATCGGAAAGGTGTTTTCCGATTCGGGATTTTGACGCATTGACGTTGCCGAAAAAAATTTCGGAAAATCGGGAAAGCCCCCTTGCGGAAATTTCGGGAAATACGCCCGAAAACAACCGCGGGTTGATTTATTTTTCAACCGACGGTGGAGAAAAAACGGGGAAAATCAACTTTCGGTCGCTGGTTTTTTGCGCGGCGGCGCGGTATAATAGATTCAACGAAAAGAAAAAGGAGATTTTTGTATGAAGACGATCGGACAAAACATTGCAGCTTGCCGCAAGGCGAAGGGGATCACGCAGGAGGCGCTGGCCGAAATCTGTTCCGTCACGCCGCAGGCGGTTTCCAAATGGGAAAACGACGTTTCTTATCCCGATATTATTTTATTGAAACCCTTGGCGCGAACATTCGGGATCAGCGTGGACGAACTTCTGGACGACGGACAGGGCCCCGTCACCAGATTGGCGGAGGGAAAGCCCGATACCGATAAAATGCTGCTTCGAATCCGCGTCAACGGAGGCGGAGAGGGAAAAGAAAAAGTAAATATCAATCTGCCCGTAAAACTCATCGAAATTTTAGTGAGCAACGACGCCTTAATGAGCAAAATAGGCGGCGGAAAGAGCGATTGGATTAAATCCGTCGATTTCAAACAGATTCTTACGCTCATCTCTCTCGGAGTGACGGGCAAACTCGTGGAGGTACAGGGCGAAGAGGGCGAAACCGTGGAAGTGTGGGTGGAATGAAAATCGAAATTTCGGAAAACGGAAAACGCCGCTGTTTTTATATTCCGCTCAGCCGTTGGATTTTGCGGTTGATTCTCAAACTCGCCGTCCGTCCGAAGAAGGATTCGGAAGAACTCGCGGCGCCTTTGTCCGAAGATGTACGCGGCGAAAGCAGAAACGAGGATTTCCCCGAAAATATACGGGAAGGAAAAGCCGAGGGACATATTCCCGAAAATACGGGCGAGGATGACGGAAAAAATGCGGGACGCTTTTCTGAAAGCATATCGTCCGAAGGGCAGGAACATGTTTCCGACGAAACGCCGGGAAAAAAGAAATCCATGACGGCGGAGGAAAAATCGGAACTCATTTCCACGGTCTGTAAAATGCTTTCAGAACTGAAAAAGTTCCGCCGCCGTTACGGGCGTTTCGTCCTCTTTGAAGCCTCCGACGGCGACGAAAAAATCAAGATTACCATATAGCACAAAAATAAATTGCCTATAAAAATGTTCGACGTATAAATAAACAAGGCGGTTTCGTGCCGCCTTTTTGTCTGCTTGTTGCGGGACGTTGGTCTAAGTCGGTCTAAAATATATAAATAATGTATAATAAAGCTGAAAAAGGGCGATAACCGAAAGGGGAAAGCTCTTTTTTTCGGCCGGGATATGCCGAGAAGAAGGGAAATATTCCTCTTTGACGAAAAAAAACGAAAAATTTTGGAAAAATTGCTTTCAAACGCTTGACAGGACAAGCGGGATTTGGTATGATAATTAGGCTGTCTAAATATGTGTTGTATGGGTTGAGACGGGAAGTTACTGCAAATTCCGGGGCAAAAGCCGCTTCGGCAGATAATTTCTGTTGACAAAAGTGGGAACCCGATTCCTGCGACTAACCGAGGCTTTGCGTAAAAACGCTCGGTGAAAAAGAGTGTTTTTTATTTTGCGCTTCGGCCTCGATACACACGGATATGTTGATACAGCGAAATAAAATGTTAGTATAAACGGTAAAAGGAGAAAGCAAAATGGCAGTTCAGAAAATCAGAATCAAGTTGGCGGCGTACGATCACGAGCTCGTGGACGAAGCTGCGAGCCGTATCGTGGAGACGATGAAAAAGAGCGGAGCGAAAATCTCCGGCCCCATTCCCCTTCCCACGGAGAGGGAGATCGTCACGATCCTTCGTTCCCCTCATAAGGACAAGGATTCCCGCGAGCAGTTCGAGATGAGAACGTATAAGAGAATCATCGACATCTACTCTCCCAACGCGAAACTTCTCGATTCCATTCACCTCCCCGCAGGCGTGGACATCAAGATCAAGCTCTGATTTGAAAACATATTTCGCCGAGAAATACTGTTCAAAGGTATTCGAAAATAAATTTTTTAAGGAGTGAACTTTATCTATGAATAAAGCAATCATCGGACGCAAAGTCGGAATGACCCAGCTCTTTGCGGCGGACGGAACCATGATTCCCGTCACGGTAGTGGAAGCCGGCCCCTGCCCCGTAGTGCAGGTCAAGACGGTGGCAAACGACGGATATTCCGCGCTCAAACTCGGTTTCATCGAAACGAACGAGAAAGCCCTCACGAAGCCCGAACTCGGGCAGTTCAAGAAGGCGGGCGTGAAGCCGCACAAAGTGCTCAAAGAAGTGCGCGTGGCGAACGCGGAGACGTTCGCGGTCGGCGCGGAGCTCAAAGCGGACGTGTTCGCTGCGGGCGAGAGAGTGGACGTTTCGGGCGTCACGAAGGGCCACGGATTTACGGGCGTCATCAAGAGATGGAACCAGCACCGTTTGAAAGAGACCCACGGCGTGGGCCCCGTGCACAGAGAGCCGGGTTCCATGGGCGCGAACAGCTCTCCTTCGAGAGTGTTCAAGCAGAAGCACCTCGCCGGACAGTACGGTGTCGAAAACGTGACCATTCAGAACCTCGAAGTGGTGAAGGTGGATTTGAACAGAAACGTGCTTCTCATCAAGGGCGCGATTCCCGGCGCGAAGGGCAGCATCGTCACGGTGTCTGACAGCGTTAAGAAGAGCAAATAAGGAGAAAGGACATGACGGCTATTAAAGTATATAATATGAGCGGCTCCGAAGTCGGCACGATGGAACTCAACGAGTCCGTATTCGGCGTCGAATACAAAGAGTCTTTGATTCATCAGGCAGTCGTGACGCGGCTCGCCAACGAGAGACAGGGCACGAAGTCCACACTGACGAGGACGGAAGTCCGCGGCGGCGGTGCGAAGCCTTGGAGACAAAAGGGCACGGGCCGTGCGCGTCAGGGTTCCATCCGCGCGCCGCAGTGGATAAAGGGCGGCGTCGTGTTCGCTCCCAAGTCCCGCGACTTCTCCAAGAAGATGAACGTTGCGGCGAAGCGTCAGGCGCTCCTTTCCGCGCTTTCCAAGAAGGTGGCGGACGGCGAGTTCATCGTCGTGGACGAGCTGAAAGTTTCCGCTCCCAAGACGAAGGAAATGGCGGCGTTCAAGAAGGCGTTGAATTTGGATAAGACGGCGCTCGTGGTGATGGATAACGACGATATCAACGTAATCCGCGCGGCGGCCAACCTTCCCAAACTTTCCACGCTTCCCCTCGCGCAGCTGAGCACCTACGAAGTAGTGGCGAACAATAAAATCGTCATGACGAAGGCGGCAGTCGAGAAATTCCAGGAGGTTTACGCATAATGTTTGCCGAAGACATCATTTTACAGCCCGTTTTAACGGAAAAGGGCTACGACGGAATCGC
>ERZ1643247.3561-NODE-3561-length-10854-cov-5.276137_pt1 | contig 10854 bp, 12 predicted proteins | sample MGYA00579264_ERZ1643247 | MGnify/ENA primary metagenome ERZ1643247 (study PRJEB29033, sample SAMEA4952262) | chicken gut metagenome | biome: Broiler Chicken; feature: Gastrointestinal Tract; material: Caecum | place: Ireland | collected 2018 | study: Broiler... | reverse complement strand
GTACCCAAATCGATGCCGATTGTCTTTGCCATAATTAACTACCTTCCTTTGTTCTCTAAAATATACTAGGCTGATTTTGTTACAACATATATCGTATGCTTATCCTATCCAAACTGTGCTGTTCCTCAGTTGGCCACCTGCACCATGGCGTGGCGGACCACCCGCTCTCCCAGCGTATACCCCTTTTGGTACACGGCGGAAATAACGTTCTCCCCCAGAGACTCATCCTCAATGTGGGCCACCGCGTTGTGCAGGTTGGGATCGAAGGTCTCCCCCACCTGGCCCATTTCCGCAAGGCCCAGCTTCTCAAAGCAAGCCTGAATCTGGTGCTCGATCATCTCCACGCCTTTTTTCATGTCCTCAGCAGAGGCATTTTCCTGGCTGAGAGCCCGCTCGATGTTATCGGCAACCGGCAGCAGCTCTTTCACCGTATCGCTGACAGCATTGTTGTAAATGGCTGTCTTCTCTGCGGCGGTGCGCTTGCGGAAGTTGTCGTACTCCGCCAGCACCCGCAGGTGCTTCTGCTTGTGCTCCTCGAACTCTTTTTGCAGTTTTTGCAGCTCCGTCTCCTCCTGGGAGGTTTCGGCCTGCTCAGGCTCCTCCGGCTGGGGAGGATCTGCTTTCTGCTCCTGGGTTTCCGGCGCCTGCTCCGGTTCTTTGTTCTTGTCCTTAGCCATGTTTCCGGCTCCCTTCTATACTTGATATTCCTTTCCCTTGTGGAAGAAGGATTACTCTTCCCTACTCAGCACGGTGAGGTGGCGGCTCACCTGGTCGCTTACATACTGCAGCACGGCTGTGACCCGGGGATAGTCCATGCGCACAGGGCCCAGCACTGCCAAAGCGCCGGCGTCCTGCCCATCCACCAGATAGCGAGACACCGCCAGAGACATTTTGTCCAGCTCCGGCCTTCCCAACTCCCGGCCAATCAAGACCGCCACCTGCCCGGGCCGCTGCCGCAGCAGCGCGGTCACATCCTCCCGGCGTTCCAGAAAATCCATCATGCGGCGGGCCTCTGCGGGCTCCAGCTCCGGATAAAACAGCAGGTTCATCTGGCCGTTGAGAAGAAGCTCTGAATGCATGGTGTCCCGTGCCACTTCCAGCAGCGCCCGCAAAGGCGCTCCCACCAGCACGTACATCTGCCCCAAGGAGACGCCCACGCCCTGCAGAAACGCAGGGGTGATGTCCGCCACGTTCTTTCCCGCCACCTTGCCGTTGAACACCCGGAAGAACACACGAAGGATCTCACTGGTCAAGTCGAAGTCGCAGTGAAACACCCGGTTCTTCATGGTGCCCGCCGAACTCATGAGGATGAGCATGGCCGTGCGGCGGCTGGTCTGCACAAACTGTACGGCTTTTACGCGGGCCGTATCCCCGCTGGGAGTGGTAGCCACCCCCGTACAGCGGGTGACGCCTGCCAAAAGCCGAGACGCCCGAGAGAGAAGCCGCTCCGGATCGTAGGAACCGGAAAGCAGCATGGAATCAAACGTGCGGCGCTCCTCCTCCTTGAGGGGAGGAACTTTCATCAGATGGTCTACGTATTCCCGATACCCACGCTGGGAGGGAATCCGGCCTGCTGAGGTGTGGGGCTGCTCTAAAAGGCCCAGCTCGATGAGGTCGGCCATTTCATTGCGCACCGTGGCGGAAGAAACGCCTACCTCTTCCGCTACCGCTTTGCTGCCCACGGGCTCACCGCTTTTCACATAACCGGCGACCACGGAGGACAGGATGCGCTCTTTTCGAGGCGTCAGCTCCATACGTTTCACCTCCGCTTGTTTTAGCACTCTTTTAATCCGAGTGCTAATCCATGCTTATAATGTACCACTTAGGTCAGCAAAAGTCAAGGAAGTATTTGTAAATTGTTTATGAATGGGGGCAAACTCCCCCAAAAACAAAAAGAGAGGGACGCGCCGCGGCTCTCGACTCAACGACGCATCCCTCTTTTTACCATTCGTCTAGCACAATTCCCAGAGCGGGAAGCAGGTTCACCGCCTCCGGCAGGGAGAACCGGGCCCCCTTGACTTGGTTTCCCTCCAAAGAGAAAAAGTAGTCGGACGCCCCTCGAAAGTCGGCCCGGCACAACGTGTTTTGCGTAAACGTCGCCCCGCTCAGCCGGCAGCCGGAAAAATCGGCCTCTGTTAAGTCACAGCCATCAAAGATGCTGCCCGATAAATCTGCGCCGGCAAAACAAAACTTTTTCAGGTCCAAGCCGAAAAAGACACAGTGCCGCAAGGTACAGCCAGTCAGGCTGCCAAACGGGAGAAACCCCATATCCCGTTTGCGCTCGTCCAACAAAGCAGACCAGTCGATCCCGGAAAGGGAGCAGTCTGCAAAATCGCAGGAGAGCAGCTGCACCCCCTGGCACACAGGCACGAGAATGTGGCAGTTTTCAAACCGGCAGCCGGAAAACCGGCTGTTCCTCACGGTCAGCTCCGTAAACCGGCACTCTTGAAACAGGCAATCTTCAAACAGCAGCCCGGACACTTCCTCCCCTGTCCGCTGCAGCTTGCGAAAAACCTCTCCAGAGTACTCTTGCACACCTGCCACCTCCTGCAATCCGCCGCCCTACGGAGCGGTCAGTTTTTCTGAGCAGATTTCTTTTCCCCGATGCTCAGCAACAGGTTCAGCAGAATGCCGAAAATCGCCGCGCCGGCAATACAGGGAACCTGCAGGCCAAAGAAGGGAATGTTCCCGCCGAAGGCATAGTTGCCGCCGATGCCGATGATCATAATGGACGCGATCACCGCAATGTTCTTGGAGGAGAACATATCCACCTTCTTCTCAATCATAATGGCAACGCCCTGGGCGGCAATGGCGCCGAACAGGTACACCTCCAGGCCGCCGATCACAGCCAGGGGGATGCCGTAAATCACCCGGATGAGAGGGGTAAAGAAGCTGACAATCATGGCAATCACCGCTGCCACAACCAGCACCGGCACGGAAAACACCTTGGTGATGGCCATGGTGCTGATGTTCTCTCCGTAGTTGGTGCCGGCAGGACCGCCCACAAAACCGGAGATCATGTCACAGATGCCGTCGCCAACCAGGTTGCGGTCCAGCAGGCCGACCAGATCGTACTTCTTCTTGCTGCCCTTCTTTTTCGCCACGTCGTTGACGTAGATGTCCAGCTGGTACATATGGGCCGTGGACTCGGGAATGGTGGCAATGGCAATGGGCATGATGGCGGCCACAGCCGTCCAGGAGACCTTAGGCAGGGAGAAGGCGGGCACAGCAAAGATGGAGCCGTCGCCCAGCTTCCACAGGGAGGCGTCCAGAGCAGCGGCGGGCACTTCCCGGAACAGGTTGGTGCCTGTGGCGAAGAAAATGCCGGCCACGGCGCTGCCTGTGAGCACACCCAGCAGCAAGGGCAGCTGGCCCAGGAACCCCTTGAGGTACCGGGCGTACAAAATGGTGGAGAGCAAGGTGACCAGGGCCACCACGGTCCAGGCCACGGTTTCGGTGGTGGTTCCCTCCGTGGCGGCGGGGATGGCGTCCGACAGGGCGTTGCCCGCCAAGGTCAGGCCGATAATCATGGCCACAGGGCCGGTGATGGAAGCAGGCAAAATGGTTTCCACTACCTTTTTGCCGAAGAACTTCACCAGCAGGCCGGCTGCGATGGAAATCAGGCCGGAGAAAATAATGCCGAACTGAGCGTACTGGATGGCCTCCGTGGGGAGAATGCCATCCACTTTTTCAAAGCCTTCGGCAGCGCACATGCTGGCGATAGCCGTGAGATAGGCAAAGCTGGAACCGTAATACAGGGGGATTTTCCGACCTGTGATGACAATAAAGCAGAGTGTGGCCAAGCCACTGGCGAAAATCGTCGTGGAAACCTGAAAGCCTGTCACCAGCGCCACGGTTACCGTGGCGGGAAACATGACGATAACCTGCTGAATAGCGTAGAGCACCAGCTTGAGAAAGCCAGGCCTCTCCTCCGGCAGGTATCCCACAGCGGATTCTTTTTGATTCATGTGAGCAGCTCCTTTCCAATCTGTGAGCGGCAGGGGGTCTCCCACGGGCCTGCAGCACAAAACCCGCACGCGTTCCGCTCTCTCTTAGGGAGGCAGACCCCTGCCCAAAGGAGCCTGCCTCTTTTCCGCCTCTTTAGTATAGTAAATTTGCCCCCCGGTTGCAACCATTTCTTAACAAAAAGTTCATATTTCTTCCTTTTTTCAAGGGGCTGGTCTGAGCTCACCGTAATCTGGGCCGCTCAAACCGGCGTAACCGAGAGTTACGGAGACAGCACGTTCCGGCCGGGCACCTGCATCACCCGCCAGGAATTCGCCCACCTGCTCTACAACTACGCCGCGTACAAGGGGGATGAGAAAATCTCCCTTGGCTGTCTGCAGCCCTTCGGAACTTGCCTGAAAAAAGGCCAGCAGCATTTGGACGCCTGGGGAGAGTTTTTCCTCCTTATTCCAGGCGATGCCCACGGCAAGGGAGGGGGATTCCTCCAAGGGCACGGCTCGCAGGCCCTGGGTTTGGAACAGCCGGAAGTTGGCCTGGGCGAAGAAGCTGATCCCCTCCCCTGCCCGCACTTGGGACAGCAGAGACTCCATCCGGCTGGCGCCCGCCACACGAGGCGTCTCCCCGGCCTGGGCAAAAAGAGACAGGCACAACTTGTGCAGGTAGGTGTGGGGCGGCGTGAGCAGCAAGTTCTCCCCTGCTACGTCCTTTAGGCGTAGAGAATCCCGCTGGGCCAGGGGGTGCCCCTCTGGCAGGACCGCCACCAGCCGGTCCGAGGCCAGAGGCAGAAACCCATGACGGACAGGGTCGGTGGTTGCCTGCCGGGTGAAAATCACAGCAAAGCGGCCCGTGTGCAAGCCCTCCAGCAGCTCCTGTTCCTCCGCCTCTGTGAGCAACAAGACATATTCCAGGTGGGCGCCGCGGAACCGGTGCAGCTGCGGGGAGATTCCATATTGGGTGAGGATGGGAAGAGCGCCCACCTGGATTTCCCGGGCACTCTCCCGGCGGAAGCGCTCCATCAGCCGGCGAGTCTCTTGGTGCTGCTGAAACAACCGTTCCGCCAGAGGCAGGAAGTATTCTCCCGCCGGTGTCAGCACGGCCCGGCGGCGGCTGCGATCCCACAGAGCCAGGCCCAGCTCTTGTTCCAGCTTTTGTATCTGTTTGGAGAGGGTGGACTGGGTGATGTGCAGGCTTTCGGCTGCTTCGAGAAACGTGTTTTCCCGTGCTGCGGCGAGAAAGCATCCCAGCTGTTCCGGCGTCATAAAGAGGGCTCCTTTCATTCATTCCATTCTAGAAACAATCTTACCACAAAGGGAATTGATTGAAAAGAGCGGCAAGGGCTACAATGAAGAAAAAAGGAGGAGTGGCCTGTGGAACACAAGGTAAAGGACTTACGCTCCGCTTTGGAGCTGCTGCAAACCATGCCGGGGCAACTGGTGGAAACCCACCGGGAAGTGGACCCTCACGCGGAGCTGGCCGGGGTCTACCGCTATGTGGGGGCCGGTGGGACCGTGCAGCGCCCCACCCAAGAAGGGCCCGCGATGCTCTTTCACACTATAAAGGGGCACCCCGGGGCGAAGGTGGCCATTGGGGTGCTGGCAAGCCGGAAGCGGGTGGCCGCCCTGCTGGGAAGCCGTCCGGAGGACCTGGGAAAGCTGCTGTATCACAGTGTGGAGAAGCCCATCCCCCCTGTTACCGTACAGGGAGAGGCTCCCTGCCAGCAGGTGGTCCACCGGGCGAAAGACCCGGATTTTGATTTATACAAGCTGGTGCCCGCCCCTACCAACACCCCTGACGACGCCGGACCCTACATCACCTTGGGGATGTGCTACGCTACCCACCCGGAAACCGGCGCCCACGACGTGACCATCCACAGGTTGTGCATCCAGGGGAAGGACGAGCTCTCCATCTTCTTTACGCCGGGAGCCCGGCACATCGGGGCCATGGCGGAGGCGGCGGAGCGGCTGGGCAAGCCCCTGCCCATCTCCATCAGCATCGGAGTGGACCCTGCCATTGAGATTGGCTCCTGCTTTGAGCCCCCCACCACCCCCTTGGGCTATGACGAGCTTTCAGTGGCAGGCGCCCTGCGGGGGGAGCCAGTGGAGCTGTGCCCTTGCGTCACCATTTCGGAAAGGGCCATCGCCAACGCGGAGTATGTCATCGAGGGAGAGGTTCTCCCCCATGTGCGGGTGAAAGAGGATCAGAACAGCCACACAGGCTACGCCATGCCGGAATTTCCAGGCTACACCGGCCCGGCCAGCGACCAGTGCTGGCTTATCAAGGTCAAAGCGGTGACTCACCGGCGGGACCCCATCATGCAAACTTGCATTGGCCCCAGCGAGGAGCACGTCTCCATGGCGGGCATCCCCACAGAGGCCAGCATTTATCACAAGCCCCAAACCATAGAGGAGATGGTGTATCATCTGGCGGCAAAATTGGTGGAGCCCTTCGGCATTGCAGCAAAGGAGTACCGGCGATGGAATGGGATGTGACGCTTACAGCAGAACAAGAGGGCCTTTCCCTGGCGCTTTCCGCCAGGGCCGTGGGAGAAGATCTGCTGCTCTGCCTGAGCGGAGGGACACGGCCCCATCTGGGCTGTGTGGTGATGGCGTCACCCCGCCCCTCCTTGGCGGATCCGGAGAAGCGCAGTGCCACCTCTTCCGTGCTGAACCTCCCCGGCCACAAAGACGAAGCTTTGTGCCGTGCCCTGGCGGAACAGGCCGCCGCGGCGCTGGGGCGGAATGTGGTGTGCACCGGCGGCGTCCATGTGGACAGCATCACGCCCGGCCAGCTGGCGTGGTTATCGCAGCAGGTGCAGCAGCTGGGCGCACAAGTTCTGGAAAGATTTGACGCCGGGACAATGGGTGCTTACTGACCGGTTACAGCTGCTGCGGCCGCTCTTTGGAATCCCCGTCTGCAACCGTGTAATTCATGAGTCTGAGCACCAGCGCCGCAATTTCTTGGGGAGATTTTTGGATGTCCTCCAGCAGCCACTGGCGCAGCATGTAGTAGCCGCCTCCGGTGATGTAGTCTGTCAGCAGCTTTAGGCTTTCCTCGTCTGCCTCGGCCAGGTAGGAAAAGCCCTCTGCCCCCCGGATACAGGTGTCAAAGATCTTGGTGAGAAGCAGCAGAAACTCGTCGGCGGAATTGTTCTGAAGAAACACCTTCAGCAGCGCCCGATGGCAATGCAGATGGGTTGTCAGCGCCTCGATAGTGCGGGGAACGTCCTGCTTGTCCGCCGCGGTGTAGGTGGCGCTCAGCTTTGCATCAAACTCCGCCTCCATATCCAGCAGCACATCTCGAGGGGCCGTATAGTGCCGGTAGAAGGTGGCCCTGTTAATGCCTGCTTCCCGGCACAATTCCGTTACCTTTACCTTCTCCAAGGGCTTCTCCTCCAACAGGCGGAAAAGCCCTTCTTGCAGCAGCCGCTTGGTCAAAGCGACCCTCTGGTTCTCCTTCACAGCCCATCCCCCTTTTTCTGAACATTTCGTGAACCCTGCGACAGTATCCTTGCAAATGTCGCGTTTACAGCAGCCTATGTAAAACTGATTCTTCTAAAGATGTTGTCAAGGGCAGATGTGAGGAAAATTTCGATCAGACGCTCCCAAATCCCTCCGCCATCCCCTGCAATATTTTCAAAAACTCCGCCATTACGCCGCTGGGGGATTTTACCGTATGCAGGCCGTATGGGACGAAAAATCCCCAGTCTACTGGAAGCGTCACCAAGGACGGATGCACTGGCTCCCAAATGGGCGCGGATACCATCAAAGCACCCATCCTGTCGCAAAGATTAAAGGTGCGGATATCTTATCCACCAGGATGACAATAGCGGCCACCAGCAAGACGACGCCCATTGCCGATCGACAGCGAAACTGCTTCATAATGCCCATCACAATCAGGTCGATGCCGCCCTCTCCCACAGAGTCCTGCAGATCCCGACCACTCCTCTCTCTGCCAAGGGGGAAAGTTTCCGCCTGGGATTCCAGCCGTCGGAGAGCGATTGGTTTTCAGCGTAAGACTGCAACGGCGATGGGCAAACAGGGCGCCTCCCCACAGCAAGAGAACGCAAAAGCAGGGATACTGGCGGAGAAGGGCTGTATTCCGCGGAGAAACTCTTGCAAAAGGAGGCGGAATTTGCCATAATGGAGGAAAACGTGGGAAGCTCCACCGCTTGGAAAGGGGAAGGAACATGAAATTATTGGAACAACGCATTTTACAAGAGGGGCAGGTGCGCCCTGGAAATGTGTTGAAGGTGGACTGCTTTTTAAACCACCAACTGGATGTAGCGTTGCTGGACGCCATCGGCGAGGAATTTTACCGGATCTTCCAGAAGGAGGGCATCACCAAGATTTTGACCATTGAGGCCTCTGGCATTGCGGTGGCCTGCATGACAGCCCGGCATTTTCACGTGCCGGTGGTCTTTGCCAAAAAGGCCAAAAGCAAAAACATCGATGGCGACGTGTTTACCTCTACGGTGCACTCTTACACCTACGGCAGGGACTACGACATCACACTGTCTAAGAAATTTCTGGGACCTGCAGACAAGGTGCTGTTGGTGGATGACTTTCTGGCCAACGGGAAAGCAATGCAGGGCCTGCTGGACGTCTGTGCCCAGGCCGGGTGCCACGTGGGCGGCATTGGCATCTGCATTGAGAAGGGTTTTCAGCCCGGCGGCCAAGAGCTGCGCCAGGCTGGCTACAAGCTGGTGAGCCTGGCCATAATTGACAGCATGAGCGACAACAGCCTGACTTTTCGTCAGCAAGAGGCGTAAGGCCGGGCAGATTGTTCCGCTGTTTTGCCCTGCTGGCAGGCAAATTGCTTACGGCGGCACGACAGCAGAAGGCAACCTTTCCCGAACAAGATGCAAGAGGCTCGGCCAGAGGAGTGCAGACGGCTGACACCCGGATAAAGTTTGCATCCATATTCCCCGGCAAAGCCAGGGGATATGGATGCAAAAAGGCAACAGCAAAACGTAAGGGAGGGGTCAACCCCCTCCCTTACGTTCGTTTTAGCCTATGGGTTTCGCCGGCACACCACCACAAACCGCCCCTCCCCTGTGTGGTAGCTGCACGTGGAAAGGGTCAACAGTTGATCGCCTGGCTGCGGAGTCACTCCTGTGTCATAGCCATCCTTGTAGTTCACCGCGTTGATAGAGAGCAGCGCCACATCCGGGTGGAACTTGGCAAACTCCTGCTCGCAGAGAGAGCCGTAGGTGGAGCGTTCCTGGGAATCCATCTGGCCGCCCACCAGCACCAGCTCCAGGTGCGGCGCTTGGAGCAGCACGCTGGCCGCGGCGAAGTTGTTGGTGACCACCGTGCACTTCTTCCCCAGGGACAGGAGTTCCTGGGCCACCACCGTGTTGGTGGTGCCGGAGTTTAGGGCCACCACATCTCCCTCGTGAATGTAAGCCAGCGCTTTCTGGGCAGCCTCCCGCTTTAAGTCGCCATGGATGATTTCCCGCCCGGTAAAGTTGGACATGGAGACTTGAGACTCCGGCATGCAGGCACCGCCCCGCACACAGCGGATAAGCCCCTGCTGTTCCATGGCTTTTAGATCCCGGCGCACCGTGTCCACCGAGACCTGGAGCTGCCGGCTCAAATCGCTGACCTTCACGGTCGATTGCAGCTGCAGCTGCTGCAGCACAAATTCCGCACGCTGGTTGTAGAGCATCAAGAGAAATCCCCCCACACATAGCCTTCTTTTATTCTACAAAATAGAAAGGCATTTTGCAACTAAAAGAACGCTGCCGTTTGCCATAGTGCGTCCTACGGTTCCCCGCCCAGTGTGACGACCACGATCTCCGGCCGGTTGTTCACGCGAAAGGGAAACAGGCTGTTCCCCACTCCCCGGCTGACCACCATAGCCGTGCCGTCCCGCTCATACAAACCAGCGTCGTAAGGAGGAAACAGCCCCTGGCCAGGAGCCCAAAGCCCCCCTAGTCCAGGCACTCGAAACTGGCCGCCGTGGGCGTGGCCTGTCAGCACCAGATCAATCCCCTGTTCCCCGTAGAGAGCAAAATATTCCGGCCGGTGGGAAAGCAGCACGGTGTAGACATTTTCCTCTAAGGGAAGGCGCTCCAGCTCCCGCTGCAAATCCTCCGCCGTCCCGCCGTAAAAGCTGGGATCCCCCACCCCGGCAAGGGCAATAGCCGCACCTGCCCGTTCCAGGAGGACGCTCTCATTCTCTAAGACAACAACCCCCGCCTCTTCCAGCCCTGTTTTCAGCTGCTCTATCTCGTCGATCCGCGCTTCGTGGTTTCCTGTGACGTAGTAAGTGGGGGCCAACGCTGCCGCCTGCCTTCCAAAGGACAGGGCCACTTCCATGTCTGTGTGCCGGGAGTCCACCAGATCTCCCGTGAGGACCACGCAGTCCGGCTCTGTGCCCGCCAGCTCTTCTATAAGCCGGCGGTTATCCTCCCCGAACGTCCCGTTATGCAGGTCCGAAACCTGTGCCATACGAAACCCCTCAAAGGCGTGAGGCAGACGGGCACTGGTGACGGTGAGCTCCGTCACCACAAGGGCAGTATTCCCCCAGGCAATCCACACCCCAAGGGCTGCTGCCAAAATCAAACTGCCGGCTGCAAAAAGCAACCTTTTCTTTTTTCTCCCTACACGAACTGGTTTCGTCACGCCTTATCCCCCCTTTCACCGCCGGGTTTTCCTTCCTGTTAAAATGGAACCCTGCCAAGTGCACCTGCTCTAGGCGCCACAGAAAAAGAGGTCTTCTTCCCTTTTTCAGGCAAACGCAAACTGCCAAGACACAAACGCATGCAGATTCCCGCTTTTCTCATTATACCTGCGGGAGGTTTCCAAAGCAAGACGCAGCAGTTTCCCCTTTTTTGCTTTACGCCGGAAACCCGGCCTACTCATATAGGTAGACCGGGTTTCTCGA
>ERZ1643247.3560-NODE-3560-length-10854-cov-21.504676_pt1 | contig 10854 bp, 13 predicted proteins | sample MGYA00579264_ERZ1643247 | MGnify/ENA primary metagenome ERZ1643247 (study PRJEB29033, sample SAMEA4952262) | chicken gut metagenome | biome: Broiler Chicken; feature: Gastrointestinal Tract; material: Caecum | place: Ireland | collected 2018 | study: Broiler... | reverse complement strand
CGAAGTTAGTACGGGGCGCCCATGGGGGAGTGGAACGAAAAAGGATCAGGTGGTGACATGGAGAAATGCTCATCCAGAGGGAACAAAGGCTGAATGTAGAAGGGATACCGGGCTGGATCCTAAGACAATTCGAAAATGGTGGGATAGTGTTCTAGAGAAATCTCCAACGGAGGAAAAGGGCTCATTCCAACAAGGCTCTTGATTTGCTGAGAAATGGCTCTGTGCGGTTCCACAAGGCTTTTTTGTGTGCGGCCCCTCCCCCCCCTTGTGGGAGGAAAAACCGGTGTGCTGGCGAATTTGGGGGCACTCTGGTGGTGAGGGTTAAAGTATTTTCTTATTTACTGAAAATACTTGATTTATTATAAACTGAGTATATAATATAAATAGCATACATTGTAAAAATAGCATACATGATAAAAGGAGGACGGATTATGGCTGTTATTGCCGTTGCGAACCAAAAGGGTGGTGTAGCGAAGACTACTACGACTCATAATTTAGGGGTGGCTTTAGCTGCCGCAGGAAAAAAGGTTCTAATGGTCGACCTAGATAGCCAGGCGAGCCTGACCATCAGTACCGGATTGGAACCATTGGAAATGCAGCGTACCATCGTTGATGTTCTTCGGAAAGAAGCAGCTCCGATTGGGGAGTGTGTTTATCCTATCACTGAGCGTTTACATATCATTTCCTCTATCATTGATTTAGCCCCCATGGAGATGGAACTCCTTTCCAGGGCCAGTCGGGAGAAGATTTTGGATCGCGCGTTGAAGCCCATTCGTGAGAGTTACGATTTTATTTTGATTGATTGTCCTCCGCAGCTCTCCATCTTGACGATCAATGCGCTATCCTGTGCGGATGGCGTGGTGATTCCGGTAAAAACGGATTACCTGGCCTATCGTGGATTAACACAGTTGCAGGATAGTATACAGGAAGTGCAGGAGCTTATCAATCCTGGGTTGAAGGTCTTAGGCGTAATCGCTACGTTGTATGACACCAGAGTGACAGATGACCGCGAAATCTTAGAGCTGTTGAAGAAGGAGTATACTCTGCTGGGAGTTATCAAACGGTTGGCGGTAGCGAAGAAGGGAATATACGATGGACGGGCTGCTGTGGAGCAGGCCCCAAACAGTGAAATTGCTAAGGAGTATACAGCTATTGCAAATTGGCTGATTGAAAAACAGAAGGAGGATTTGGGCAATGAGTAATTTGGAGCAAAGAGAAAATAGACGGAAATCGATTGTAGCAAACATGGTGAATGAACCCGAGCAGCCGGCAACCAGTGGGCGGGGACGGCCCAGGGAAAATCGGGAGAAGAAAAAAAGTGTGACCCTATCTCTTCTTCCAAGCTTGCACGGGGATATCCAAAAAATTGCTTATGTGCAGCGCCGCAGTTTTAGCGAGGTAGTCACCATGCTCCTGGAGCAGTATCGAGAGGAACACCAGGCGGAAATTTCCGAGTATGACAGGGTAAAAAACGGCTGAAAATCGCAAGGGCAATCTTAGATTGCCTAAATGTAAACCATGTGTGGTTTACATTTAGAATACCTAACTGCAATAATAAAGGGGAATGCAATGAAGAATGAAGAAAAATTACATACGTTGCGAAAGCAAAAGGGAATCACTCAAGCAGAACTGGCTGAAATTATGGATGTATCCAGGCAGGCCGTTTCCAGATGGGAGTCTGGTGTTGTTACACCGTCAATTGAAAATCTGAAAAGGCTCAGTTCGTTATATGGTGTCCCTTTGGATTATCTTTTGAATGAGGAAACTGAGAAAGAAGATGGTAGTAGTCAGTCTCAAAATTTGGAAACCTCGGTTCCTGATGCAGGTTTAGGAATCCACTCACGAGAGGACACATCTTTTGAGAATGGTGATAAGAAAAAACGAAAACGCTTAGTAATAGGATTGCTTCTAGGGATTGCCACCATGCTTGTAATTTTGGGAATAGTGGTATCTGTCATAGAACTTCAAAATGGAGGATTGAATTATAATGAGATGAAAAGCGATAGCTTGTGGTCGAGTTCGAGTAAAAATGGAGAGTTTGACTTACAATGGTAGTGATTATTTAGGAAAGAAAGGGTGATGAAATTGCGTGGGAAAAAGGTAGTTTGTCTATTAATGACACTGATTCTGTCGTTTATGTTCTGTTGCGCTAGTGTTAGCGCTGCGGAGGTAGACGTTCAGGAAAATTTAATTGTTGCCCGTGCTACGGGTAGCTTTAATATGTCGCTCTCAGGCCATACACTAAAGAAGGCCAGTACGAGTTTTCCCCTGGAATCGGGTGAGGTAGTCACTATTAAAGCATCGTATTCACCATTCTCGGCAAATATGGACTTCGGCTTAATTGGGCCAGATGGCGCTTTTCACTATGTGAGCGTGTCTAGTGGAACGATAAGCCAAAAAATTAAAATTAGTACGGCAGGCAATTACACTTTTGCCGTCCGCAATAATTCTTCTCAGACGGTGAAAGTTTCAGGGTTTGTAAATTATTAAAAGAGAAAGAGGGGCAAGTTCATTGTATGAGCCTGCCCCTCTTTCTCTTTATGGAAACTCAAAATTAACAAAAAGTAAAGCGTAAGGTGGTGGAGTTTTTTGGAAACTCATGGTATTGTTCGAGTATATTGATGGAAGGAGCGATACCAATGGCCTAGTGAACCAACATTCAGCACAGCGAAAATACTCTTTATAGAAAGGTCAGGGATGGAATAATGAAAAAGAAGAGAATTTTGGCGATTTTCTTAGCTGTGGTCATGGCAATGATGGTTCCCTTGTCTGCGAGTGCCTTTGACGGGTCGAAGGCTATTGATTATGCTGATGAATGGGCGATGAGTAGAAATAGTAGTGAGTTTCAGACTGGTGGTAATTGGTTACTTGCTACATTCAAAGATTGGTTCCCCGGGCTTACATTTATTCCTGATGCGGATTGTACAAATTTTGTGTCTCAATGTTTAGATGCGGGAGGACTTCCACAAAATAGTAATTGGAAATACGATGGTAGGAGCAACTCTACTGCAAGCTGGTATGTTGCAGATGCTTTAAAAGATTATCTGAAATATACATATGGAGCCACTCAATTGGTGAGTAAATGGACAAAATACGGTCAAGCTAATGTTTATGCATATAAGGATAATAGTAGTAATCTTTTTGGAAATGGTAGAGAGGTAGTCTTTTATGATTGGGAAGACGATGGAAATATTGACCATTCATCATATTGTGTGGGTACAGGATGGAGTAATGATGATACCTCAAAATATGGAGATTTGATTAATCAACATACGAATGATAGAAAAAGGGTATTGTTCCATTTAGATGAACGAAATCCGTACCGAGCAACAACTGCGATCTATGCGTTTGACGTGGGATAAGGTTTGGAGGAATTGATATGAAAAAGAAAAAGACTACAACTATAATTTCATTGATAGCTTTAGCAGCAGTAGTTATTGTAACGGGTCTTGCAACTGGTTTTACCACACGATATGATGAGGTAGATCAAGAAGCGTTTAATGCTGCTGTTTCCGCGGATACGATGGTATTGCAGACGGGAGTCGTTTCAATTGATAAACTGCAAAATCAAGTGGTAGCACTATCAGAAAACAGTGTTGTGCAGGAAGATGTTATTCTTGAAAATGCTTCAGAAACTCAGAGCGTGCCAGATTATGAAGACTATTTTCCTTTAGAAAGGTCTAATCAGTTAACGGAGTCACACCAGGCCGTAATGCAGAATTTAAGTGATGAAGAAGTAACGGTTGGGGGAGGAAAGCTAAACACCAATTTGGTCAATAGCCAAGATATTTCACCCACAGAAAAGATTATTGTTATGACAGGTGAAAGCTGGTTAGAAACCATTTACCATAGAGATGGAACTTATGTAGTTAATTTAATTTTTACAAGAGATACAATATCCTATCGTATGGTGAATGAGGAAGGTTCTTGGAAGGTAGCTGAAACCCTGTCTCATCAAATGGAATTTGCTCCAGATGATTATCAAGGAGACAAGGGAACATTCGATACATTCCAGGAGGCTGTAGAGTTTGCAGCACAGTTGGATGTAGAAGCAGAAAATCCGTTTTAATGAAATAAAGGGTCTCAGGCTAAATCTGAGGCCCTTTATTTTGATATAAACAAGAATTTTGGTGGCACGCAACCAAAAAGTGACAGAAAGAAACTATAGGATGGTTTATTTTTGTATAGAAAAGGCAGATAATTAAGACACGGATTATCCATAAGAAAGTGAGGAAGAAAAAAATGAAAAAGATTGCGTCAAGGATTTTTACTATGGTAGCTGTATTAGCATTAGCCATATCGTGTTTTTCTATAACCGCTATGGCCGCGACTACGTATACAGACTCTCTCATTTTTCATGGGGATCATAAGGGCGTAACACGAGAATATACGGGTACAGATATGCATTGGTCGGGACGCACGTATACGCAATATCAAGGGGCAAATATGGAAACTACGTTTTATGTAAGGCTATACCGTCAAAATTTGATTGGTTCTAGCTTAATAGGAGGAGTTTCTTGTCCTCGAGTTGGGTACCACGACCTTGTATGGACAAATGTTGGGAGTGGAAAATATTATTTCTATTATGTTAAGGCTCATGATAATGCGAATGTCGTATCAAATGCAATTACAATGAGGATGACTTAATGCTTTTAATTGATGACATATTTACAGTAGGAATTATATTGCTTGTAGTTGGTTGTATAGTTGCGTTTATACGTAAAATGAACCCTTTGCAGATAATCGCTTGGAGTATAATATACATTTATGGAATAAGTGTTTTAGGGATAACATTATTTCCAATTCCCTTTCAGGATGTAGAAGTACTTCCACCGGTGCCAGGGAATATCGTTCCCTTTAAAACCATACTGTCCATATTGGAGTCTAACTCTATTCGATTGTGCTTGGTTCAAATTGGTGGGAATATTGCCATCTCAATTCCGTTTGGATTTATTTCTGGTGTCATAGTAAAAAGAAAATCTTTGACATACGTGGCACCTATTTTATTTCCATGTATAATTGAAATTATGCAGATAGTGATTGGGCTGCTAATTAACTATCAGTATCGTTCCTTCGATGTTGATGATTTCTTGTTAAACACTTTGGGTGGATACATAGGGCTCATAGTGGCGAAAGGTGTATTTAGAAAACATTTACCACAAATTCGAGGGATTATTTTACCACAAGCAACTAAACATAACGTAAGCTAGTCAGAACAAATAAGGCCCCAGCACCATAATGTGCACTGGGGCCTTATTTTCCTTAGAATGAAAAAATTTAGTGGATGGTAGCATTTCTGAGAGCGACCCTCAAGGGGAAAATTTATTAGTCCAGTAGTCGCTCATAATCTCTTTTGGCGTAGGTGACATACGCAATTGTAACAGTTTGCTTTTGCTCGTCTACCCAGTAGAACATGAGATAGTTCTGAATCACCAATTTCCTATACTCATGTTTTAAGGAACGAATGGGGGTGTAGCTTGGAGCAGCGTATGGAAATGAGGCCGCGCGATCAGCTGCTTCGAGAAAGCTGGTGGCGAGCCGGTTGGCGGCAGCAGGGTTGTGGAGTTCTTTGCTGATGTAGCGTACGATCTCCACCATATCCTGCTTGGCTGAGGGAAGAAACTCTAGTTTATACAACCTGCTTCCCTCCAATAGCGTCTTTCATGGCCTTCAGCACATCCTTAGAGGAGTAACGTGTGTTAGTCAGTTCAGCTTCTTTCTCTGCTGCCTGGAGCTTAAAATAAACCTCGCTTTCAAATTGGAGATTTTCAAAGGCCTCCATGCTCATCACCACCATATCCCCATAGCCATTCTTAGTGAGGAATACCGGTTGGGCGGTTTCGTGTACTGTTTTAGAGATTTCAGCAAAGTGGTTTCGCAGATCGGAAACGGGACGGATCGTGTTCATGCTATCAGCCTCCTTAAAAATATTTTAGCATAATTGTGATAAAATATCAAGGCGACTGGAGAAAAGGACAAGAAAGAATAATGCAAGAAAGAAAGTGGTATACTTGAAAAAGCCGGCTGCGTATGATACAATACCAGTAGGCTAAGTGATAGGAATGTCCATGTTGGACAGCGAAAGGCCCCGGAGCTGCCACTCCGGGGCCTTTCATTATGCCGTTTTGGACAGGGTGGCCTACTCCCTGGGCTGGCTACCAGTTACTACTCTCCATCCAGCCACTTGCACAGGAAGTAGGCAACAACCTGTGCCATGATAGAGATGATAAGTGATAGAAATAAATCCATGTTGGAACACCCCCTTTCCGTACCAGTGTGGGGGTGGTAGCTTGTCTAGTATAGCAGAAGCAGGATGGATTGGCAATGTCAAACGTAGGGGTATCAGGGTGACCTTTGTAACGGTTTACCCGTTTATGCTATGAACGGGTAAACCGTTATATAAATGTTTTTTGAAATATGTTGACATGCGATTTTTTCTGTGGTAAGATGAGACTGAAATGATATAATCTTCTGAAAACGAAAAAAGACCAGGAGATGATACGCCATGACAAAAGCCCAAGAATGGATTCGGCGATATCTCGAAACTCAATTTATTGGTGTGAGGTATGAAGAACGTGGGATTGATCGCATTGCGGTTATCGATTGTAAGGGGGAAGAAATGGAATTTATGACTAACGATTTTGCAGATATTATCGATGCAAAAACCGGCCAGATTATCGCCATTTCTGATTGCTCCCATCGGGAGGAAGAGTCAACAAAATTAGAAGAACCCACTCAATGGGAAAATCAGCCATCATATTTTGGATAACAGCTTTACTCGTCTGGGCGAGGATAAACAGTGATTAGGCCCAGAGCGTCCTGGCTCTTTGCCAGGGGTTCAGTTTATACTGATTTAAGAAGCCAAACGGGATGGATGCTCCTATGTGATGTACAGGCTTGCCGTAGTAACCCTTGTGAACAGGAAAGTACATCATGGACCCACCGTTAGTAACCCTTGTGAAAGCGTTGGTAAGAAAAAGCATCAGGAACACCTTAACACCTTATGATGAAAGCTCTAGGACGCTGTATAAGGACTAGAGAGCTGCTCACTCTGAAAATGGAGCCGGCAGAACCCTAACTGGCGAGAGAAAGTAGAAATGGGGCTGCACACATAAGCAGTAAAAAAGTGTTGGAGGGAATTCTCCGAATCGTCACACATAAGACGTAAAAAAGTGTATTGCTAACTGGTCGAGGCCCGAGGTGGCTGGCAGTTGGCGGCCTAGCTTTAACTAGTACACAATCATAGCAAATATAAAAAATACAATAAATGGTCAAAATAGAATATTTACAGAAAGGGGAAAGGGCCTATTGGGACGAAAAAATAAGCAATACTCGAAAACTCTGCATCAACAGGCGTATGAACGATTGAACAAGATGCAATCGTTTGGAGAGAGTAAAAAAGAAGCAGAAAAAATGGGGACTGAACGCGAAAAGATTTTCTCCTATAATACCTATCAAAGCTATTGGAAACACACAAAATACTTTCTCCAATATCTCAAAGAGAAACACCCGGAGTGTACTACATTAAGGGCCGCAAAAAATTATGTAAACGAATGGCTGCAATATAGGGTAGATCAAGGCTTGTCCGCCTGGACGGTTCAGTTAGAGGCCAAGGCTCTTGGTAAGCTCTATGGAATTCAGCCAGATGATTCGGACTATTTTCATCCTCCCAAACGGAATCGGAAAGATATTAAACGAAGCCGGGGGGATCGGGTTCGTGACCGGCACTTTTCAAAAACCAATAATGACGAACTGATTAAGTTTTGCCAGGGAACAGGATTGCGCCGGAGTGAATTAGAAGAACTCCGGGGAAAAGACCTGATATCTAAGGTAGAGATTGAAAAAGAAATCAGCCTTCTGGAAAAGAAGGATTGTACCCCCGGAGAACAGAGAAGATTGGACATTCTCAAAGACGCAAAGGTGTTTTCTAATGTGGAGTGGTTTACTCACGTTCGAAACGGGAAAGGGGGGCGCGAGAGAATTAGTCCAATCATTGGGATTCATGCCGAACAAATTGTCGAAAGGATACAGGGTACACCGGCTGAAGAAAAAGTTTGGCAGCACGTTAACGTGAATGCCGACATCCATAGTTACCGTTCTGAATACGCAACAGCTATTTATAAGACCCATGCTCGGCCAATTGAAGAAATTCCGTTTGATAAAGTCAATCGGGGAACTGGCCGGAGGTATCAAAGTGAGGTTTATGTGTGTAGGAAGGATGAGGCCGGCAAGAAGCTGGATAAAAACGCAATGTTGATTTGCAGCAAAGCTTTAGGCCACAACCGGATTGAGGTTGTGGCGAACAACTATATTCGCAATTTGTAAGGGGGTGTTGCGGTGGCTGAGTTTGTCAGGAAGAATATGTTGGGAGGATATAAAGTTGTACCAGGAGGCGAGAGCGATCCACTGTGCACTCATGTTATTCTTACAAAAGCAGAATATTCTGAGTTCTTAAAGGAAGAAGCAGGACTGCGGACAAGTGTTCAAGATGAGAGGCGAAGAGCTGATGCTACTAAAGAGGAAGCTGATCGAAAAATAGCAGAGGCACAGAAAGAAGCTGCCAGGGAAATTGACCAGGTGAGAAAAGAAATGGCGGTGGTCCAAAGCGCTTTGGATGATGAGGTGGAGTTGAATATAAACCTAAAGCGTATAGCAAAGGAACGCGCGAATGCCGACCGGCATCTAAAACCGAAGAAGGAACACACGGGATATGTGGTGGTTAGCTCTATGGAAAAGGCGTATAGGTATCGATCTGGACGAGGCACAGAGGTAGTATCCCTGTGGGAAACCGTCGTTCAAACTCCTTATGAGATAGGATTTTCAGAAGAAGTGGCACGCAAGCAAATTCTAGAGGAACTCCGAAATGAGATTATGCGGGATATCGGAATAGAAGTGTTCAGTAGTAAGAGATATGAGGAGCTGGTGTTTCTCAAAGAGTGGAGACAAACGCTCGTTAACTACAACGTGATGATGGATGCAAGAATGAAAGGTAACTATCGGGCAGGATACTGGGAGGTTGTATTTTTACATACCTACCCATTGGGACAAGTTCCAAAAGACATGATGAGCAAATACTATAAATAGAAAAATTGGAATAAATACATTATTCATTAAAAATATTATATTTAATGAAAATTTGCTAAATAGCCAAAATGGATTATACCATATAAGAACAGCCTAGTTCCCAGAAAAATGATGCAGGAACTAGGCTGGAAATTATGTTAAAATAGGGACATAATCTATTGATAATATACGCCCCCTGTTTATAGGAAGGTAGGGACATAATCTATTGATAATATACGCCCCCTGTTTATAGGAAGGTAGGGACTGGTTTTAGTATATGTTTGTGTTTTCTTCGTTATTCAAGTTTTATTGAGTGTTGTCGTTGATTGAGAAAGCCGGAGGGAGAGAGGGGTGGCGGAAGGGTGTGGGAATGTGGTAAACCCATAGGGTTTTCCATCATTTCCATGCCCTGGAGCCGAAGGGGAGAGGGGGAGGTGGCTTTCTCCTTGCTCTTTTGCTCCCCCTCTCCCCTTCTATTTTTTCTTTGTTACTTTCTTTTTTGTGGGAGGTACTTTTATGGCAGATGTTTTTGCAGGGTCTTCCTTGCAGCAGCTTCGTGCGTTATATCGGGAGAAAAATGTTCATCTTAATCGGGTTTTATGCTCTGTTTCTCCTTTTGAATTTTATCGTGCTGTTTTTCCTGTGGGGTCATTTGAACGGAAAGGAGAGTTTTCTGATAAAAAAGGAAATGGGCTTGTCCTCCGTTTTGAAGATTCCGGTCGGGTTTTGCGGTTCACTCTTACGGATGAGCTAGATGCACTTGGGGAGATCCTGGAATATCCGTTTGCGATCCTTTCGCCTATTTCTTATTTTGGAAAATCTCGTAGTGGAAGAAATGCAAGATATCTTTATGCGCTGGCTTTTGATTTGGATGGGGTCGAGATGCCTCAACTTCGGGATGTTTTGCATCAGATGAATAAAGGCATTTTGCCTAAGGCTACCTTTGTTGTAAATAGCGGGACGGGGTTGCACTTGTATTATGTGTTACGAAAACCCGTGCCGATGTATCCTCAGAATCAAAAGTGGCTAAGGGAGTTAAAGTATTCTTTAACAAGGCAGATTTGGAACAGATTTACCTCGACGATCAAAGAGCCTCAGATGCAGAGTGTGTTACAGGGATTTCGTGCAGTGGGTTCTGGATCCAAATTGGGTCTAGATTATCCTGTGGTGGCCTTTCGGCTTGGCAATTCGATAGAGATAGAGGATTTGCTGCCATTTATCCCGGATAGTAATGGTGAGCAGCAGCATGTTATGGGGCTTATGCAGAAAAGGAGTACGTTGACTCTTGCTGAGGCTAAGGAGAAGTATCCCGATTGGTATGAGCGGAGGATTGTTCAGAAAGAGCATCGAAGTCGCTGGACGGTAAAGCGAGATTTGTATGACTGGTGGCTCCATCGTATTTCGGATGAAATTAGGGTAGGCCATCGTTACTACGGTATTATGACTTTGGCGATTTATGCGAAGAAGTGTGGAATTAGTGAGGAAGAACTGCGGAGAGATGCTTTCTCGTTGCTTAAGCCTTACGATGAGATGAGCGAAGAAGAAACTAATCGGTTTACGGAAGATGATGTTGTGTGTGCGTTGGAAATGTTTAATGAGGACTACGTGACTTTTCCAAGGGACGATATCGGTAGGTTGTCTGGTTTAACGATGCCTATAAATAAGCGAAATGGGCGAAAGCAGGCCCAGCATTTAATGTTGGCTCGAGGACAGTTAGAAATACTCCGGCGCCTTGGCGAAGTTAGTACGGGGCGCCCATGGGGGAGTGGAACGAAAAAGGATCAGGTGGTG
>ERZ1643247.3558-NODE-3558-length-10859-cov-4.757590_pt1 | contig 10859 bp, 12 predicted proteins | sample MGYA00579264_ERZ1643247 | MGnify/ENA primary metagenome ERZ1643247 (study PRJEB29033, sample SAMEA4952262) | chicken gut metagenome | biome: Broiler Chicken; feature: Gastrointestinal Tract; material: Caecum | place: Ireland | collected 2018 | study: Broiler... | reverse complement strand
TGTTTCAAATCTTCTACTTCTGCGATTTCGTACATACTGACACAGGGGATGCCGATTTCCCGCCTGCTTGTCACTTTGCTTGCAAAGTTTATTGCCTGAGCACGGTTGGTTGTGGTATAAAAACCATATCCGAAATCCAGTGTTCGGTTCTGCCGGATCAGTTTCGGTTTATCTACAATTACATTGCTGCCATGATATAAAATCATAAATGAACCTCCATCATTTTTTTGGACAAAGCATATTCATCCTGTAATGCCTTCAGCATAGTTTGGATGTGTTTGCGCCGGTTGAGTTTCTCCTGTAGAGTATGGGCTTTGGCCTCATCTTTGCCGATGTATTCCGAAACCGTTTTTTTACCATTTCGGTACTGCAAATAATAGTAGGAATTCCCTTTGATTATCTTCTTTATTAAAGTGCCTTTGGGCAGGGATAGAAGTTCCGTTTGATATCCAGTTATCATACGTTCGATTCTCCGTTGTTCCTGCGCAATAGCCTCTGTTAGCAGACTCATAAAATCACCTATCTATATTATAACCAACAAAAATTGCATAGTCAATGTATATGTGTGTTAACTATTGTAAAGCGAACAATCAGCCGTTTCGGTTCTCGCATATAAGAGTAAAATATGAATGCCCCAGAGGGATCGACTCAACGATCCCTCTGGGGCATTTCCGTACTGCTTTACATTTAGGCTGAAAATAACACTGGAATATGCGCTTGCATTATACTTTGTTTTCCTCCTGATAGATAACCAATTCAAGCAAAGCGGAAAGCACGTTACCGTCTGTTATCAGGTTTGTAAATCCAGCTGTTGCGGTACACAATGCATATAACGCATATACTTTATTGTGTTTGTCAGGCTGTAAATACAAGGTATATACATGATGATTTACAGTTATATCTAAGTGGTAAATGGGACAGAGAAGGCTGCTGTGAGCATCCTTCAACAGCATGTCCAGAAACGACTGATACGCTTTTTCTTTTAATTGTCTGACTATCATATAAAAATCCTCCTGCAAATTGTAGCTAATTAGGCTTCCCTAGTTTGGAGCCTTCTGGTCGGGTCGAATTCTTTCCCCTTTATGTAACCTTCTGAATAAGCAAGTTCCGAAATATCACTTGCTGCTTTGGAAATAAAGTTTCCGTGTTTTAATCCTTGTGCAGCAATCAAGACCTCTTTGGGGGTAGTAAGGACAAGCCCCCATTCCTGTTGTTCTTCTTGCTGCTTTTTAAACGCTGCGCAGATCCCGGAGATAAATCCGTAGGCATAGCTGTTGCAATGCCGTTTGACAAAATCCCGTTCGTAATATCCGTCATATCCTTTTTTGATACGCTTTATTTCCGACAGGATGCAGTCCACGGCATATTTAAAAATAGCAATGCAGATATCAATATCATCTTCAAGGCCGAGAAACCCGATTGTCTGGGTCTGCTTATTCCGGCGGTACGACCGGATGCATTTACAGCAGTAATTTTCACCGATAACTGTTGCAAGGTAGGCTATCCATGGATCACGGCGCTTGCTGCAGGTAATATCCGTGAGAATCTTTTTTACGCGCTGATTTTGTTTAGAAATAACATCCGCTTCCGAGATCTTATGTTCCGCCATCAGTTTGCGCGCTTTTAAGAGCGCAGCTTTTGCTTCCTCTTCTTCTGGGCTCTGCGCCAGCGCGAGAAGTTTCCGAATCTTGTCTTTATAATCTTTCATGATGCACCTCATTGATTTTTGGTTGTACGCAATAATCGGGTATTACGAAGCTTTCTCCGACAAGGGGGAACCGTCAGTAAAAATACTCCCGGACGTCTTGCCGGCAGATAAATCTAAAAGGATCTGCCGCCGTTCGTTTTCCGATAACTCTGATATGTCTACGAGTACGCCGTCTATTACAATCGTAAATGCGGCGCACCACATTCCTCTGAATCTCATCTTATACCTCCGTTAATGGGTGGGGTTATATGCTTCAAAGCGTCACTCTTATTTAAGAGGCGATTTCCTGCTTGCCCCATCGGATATGGAAATGTCCTTCGTCGTCTTGTTCGCGATACATGAGCTTTAGGTCATAGTCAACGCCGAAACGTTTATAAATCTCATTGAGATCCGCTTCCTTCCCTTTCATGAATAAATTGATTTTTTCCTTTGCCATCACCATCTGCAACTGATTTGATTCGATGCTGTCCTCGTAGGTAACGAAGTAGATGTCTTTCCAGTCTTTCGAGTTATACCGGACAAAGCGCATATAGTATTGGCTCATACGGGCGTTGTTGTAATGAAGTTCCGGAATGACGATCTTATTTACATACTCAAAATTCACGCTGGAAGGAAGGCTTTGCTGGGTACTGAGCAGTATCCCGTTGCCGCTTTCTTTCAATTCTTTCCGCAGTGCTCTCCGCTTTGCAAGGGAAGTAGTGCTTCCCGTCACAATAAACAGTGGGCGCTCCGGGAAAGCTTTCCGGAAGGAATCCGCATAGGCCTGCAAGACATTTTTGTGCCTAACGCCTACAGCGACTATTTCGTGGCTCCAATCTGCAACCATCTGTGTGACTTTCCGGATCTTTACCGGTAAACCGCCCATATATTCTTGCACAGTATTTGGCGCCGCGCTGATCCGCAGCATCAGGACAATTTGCTGAATTAGCTGCATTGAGGAATCCTTTCTGCTGTTCCCTGTAGAATTAAAATAATTCCAGCGCATTTCATAGAACCGTTCCATTGCCTGTTCATAGACGGCGCGTTCCTCCGGGGTAAACCGCAGAGGGACTTGATGAATGCGCCGTATATCCTTCCCGACAACCTCTTTGAAAGTTCTGGTGATAACTGTTTTGCCCAAAAGCTCGTTCAGTGCGTTTGCATTATAAATGTCCTGCGTGCGCTGCCCAACGCCGAAGACCGTAATTTTTTCCGGCAGGTGGGAATCCGAAAATAAGGAATACCCTCGCTTATATGCCGGGATAGGCTCTCCGAAATATGGATTGTTCTTTTCATATAAAGTCGCCCGATCCCCTTTCTCATAGTAATATAGTTTAGGGCTCCATGAAATCATATTGGCAGAGTTGTTATAGAGCAATTCGAGCTGAGAAAAGAATTCGGCAATGTTATTGCGGGTGGTAGTCCCGGTTTCCAGCAGTTTTGCCCGGCACCGCCTGAAACAGTCCAGTACAGTTTTTGTCTGTGAACTGTCCGGATTTGTGATTTCATCGCTTTCGTCGAAAACAAGCTGTATTTTCTTCCGGTACTGTTTCAGCCATTTTTTTATCTGCCGTTTATATTTGCATAGCTTATTTAAGGTGATTATCACAAATTGCCCTGTCCGGATACGGGCAAGGTCGTGGGGCGTATCGATCAGGGTGTATGGGATGCCGAAGTTGGGCAGGGCGACGTCCCATGTATTCCGTATTGAAATTGCTGAAGAAACGACCCATGTATGGTGGAACCCCTGCTTCTGCATTCGGTACATTCCTATGGCAATGCCGGCAAGCGTCTTTCCCGTGCCTTGTTCCCATTGCAGCAGGCCGTACCTTTTTTGCAGCATAAAGTTAATATCCCGTTTTTGGCGTTCGTTTAAACGGATATCTTCATCATTTTCAGCGTCATAGAGACAAAGGTTAGACAGCCAAGCGGCGATTTCCGGATCTTCGCGCATGTCCTGAAACCGCTGGTTCTGCACCATATACTCCCTTTGCTTCCTGCGTACCAGACGCTCGAATCCGGGAAACCTATCCGTACCGTCTGTAGAGATCGCTTCATAAATCGGGATCGGCTGTTTCTGTTCAGGAGCAATCCGTGCCTGTGCGCGGGGGCTGTCCCCCTTATAGGCAAAGTCGTATTTCCTCTTGATGAACCGTATCTGATCCTGCGGCGGCGGTGCGTTTTGCTTGCGCAGAACCCGTTTGAAATAAGAAATGACTTTTGCTTCTGTGATCCTTTTCTTGCACCAGTCCTTGTAGTCCATTCCAACCGGCTGTACCTGTGTATAGAATTGGTAGAGATATTCACAGCAGCGGGGATAGTCCTGTTTCATCCGGGGATGGATTTTGATTTGATAGAGCATTTTGTGCACCTGATATTGGAACTCTACAGATAATTCTTTTGATTTTGCAAGCGCAAGCATTGCCTGAGGTTTATATCTCTGCAGCAGCTTTTGAGGCTCGCATACCATGCTGTTGTATATGGCTTCGGCAGCATGATCTACTTGAAATCCTTCATCCAAATGAAAGGAAAGAACTGTACTATAAGGGGCGTCTTCCCTGTCATTCCCATTGCGTTTCTGCCAAAATTGCAGTTTGGTCGGGAAAGAAGCAACGCCCACATGCCGGAAACTGCTGTCTGGCAGTCCTATCTGCCCGAGAAAGCGAAACCGCTTTTCCATTTCAGCGATCTTCTCCCCGTCGCTAAACGTATCTGACAGAAAAGAAGCGGGGACAATGACCGCTAAAATACCAAAAGGTTTGAGCAGGCTGTGAGCTTTGAAACAGTAAAAAAGCTGCGACAGCACGGTGCCGTCCTCTGTCCACCAGCGTAGATTATAAGGCGGGTTCCCGATAACATAATCGAAGAGGATATCCGGTTTATAAAGCCGGATATCCTTGTTTTCGATTTTGGCGTTTGGGAACAGGTAACGGGCAACCTTGAATGCTTTGACGTCGATTTCACATCCATACAGATTGTCTTCTACCGGCAGGCAATTAAAAAGGCTTCCCATGCCGCAGGTAAGGTCTGCGATGAAGTCGTCATTGCTAGGCTTCAGCGATTCCGCTATTAAGCGGCACAGCTTGGGCGGCGTAAAAAATTGCCCGTTTTCTATCTCTTTCTTTGCCTTGCTGTAGTCAGAATAATTCTCAAAGTCAGAACGGTTCAGGCCGTGCAGCCCGCTGTCCCCAGTATAGGAATTATAGATGTCTTCTTGTGTAATCCCATGCTGAGAGGCTGTATTGCTGTCAATCAAAGCGAGAACTTTTTCGTTTAGCCTGCGGCGCTCACTTTGGGGGATCGGTTCCTTTTGCCATTGATATTTCACCCAGAGCCCCCCTAACAAATCGTTCCCAAATATTCAGAAACAAATTGGCTTGCGAAAGCTTTGCTGGCAAACTTAATATCGGTGCGATTGTTCTTGAATAATTTCAGACGCTGTATCTTGCGGCAGGAAGGAAATTCATAAAGCGGGCTTCCAAGATCGCCCCATCCGAGAAGCTTGGGAAAAGCGTCGGGCAGGCAATCAAAACAGCCTGTTTCGAAATAGGCGACGCCGCGCAGGACGCTTTTCAGGGAATCTGTCAATTGCCAATGCTCATTGCTGAACCATTTACTATAGGTGCACCCGTAACTGAATTGTATCGTGTCCTGCTTCAGGATATATTTTGGCTTGTGGTTATAGGAATCCCACACGGCGGTATGGCATGTTTCTTTTATTTCAGACAACGCCCGTTCATCAAAAGTCCTTCCGTCAAGCTGGATAAAGATCTGATCTAAGATGGACCGATAATCTATCCGCAGAGAACGTAAATTCTCATGATACGTTTTTGCCGCTTGTGTATCATGCCAGAATCTATCCGGATGTAACGGCAGCAAAGTTTTTTTGATTTGGTCTGTGGATAATGTCACTTTGTATTTCTCATTAAAGTATCTTGTAAGGCAATCGATAAATTCTTGATGGGTGTTTTCAAGCGTTTCCATAATACAGTCATGGCGAAAGCCTGCTACGGCAATATACCGCAGCTTATCATGCACGGTTTCTGCTATGCCGTTATAGATATCCTGCTGGTGCGCGACGATCTCACACCACACTTTGTCCAGACTTTGCAGGCCGGCCCGGGCTGCATCATACGCTGCCTGTTGGATCTCGCAATAATGGCGGTCGCTTTCGGGTATACGGTTATCCGGGACAAACTCGACCGATGCAAATTTCTCAATAATACTCATGGAGTGGTTCCTCCTATTCCTTTTTATTTATGGTGGCTAATAGCCGTTCGGTATCCCATGAAGGGTTAATCCGGCTTTAGGAAAGGAAAATACCGCAGCGGTTATCCGCTGCGGCATCCTTGTCCGTTATATTTTCCATTTATGTTTTGGGCATCAAATACTTCCTTTGCACTGCATTAAGCACACAAAGCCAGATTGTCCGACAATCCGGCTTTTGCTGTCTCCGGGATAAGGGAAACCTTATATCTGGAGTTCAGCGTTTCGAAATAGACGAAATCTTCCCTGCTTTCTATGATTTCTACGACAAGGGAAGTGCGGATGCAGTCGCCGCCGTATAAAATAACAGCGCAGCGCCCTTCCGCCAAAGGCCTTAGCAGCTTCCCGCTGATACATAGTATTTTCTTCATGTTTTGGGCACCTCCTATGCTTAACAGTTACATAATTCTTGGGTTATCATTTGATGGGCTTCCCTGACGATGCGGTTGATCTCACGATATGAGAGATGTTCCGCTTTTGCGATATCGCACATGCGTTCCCCCCGGGCTTTCATTATGAGGACATTTCGATTTTTCCGAGGGATCTTCCTTAGCAGCTGATGCAATACCATAGTGGTTTCCAGCATTTCGAGGTTTTCATCTTCCTTCCCTGTCACATGTCCCCATGTTATATTTTTTGAGCGGTCGCAATAATCATCTAAGCGGAACAGCGTCCCGCCTCGTTTTTTCCTTGTCAGATAGCAGTAGTAATTTGACAAAGAACTGTTCATCCTCTTCCAGCAGATTGTGGAGAATTCATATTGGCGAAGTTCCGGATTCTCCCAGTATGTCTGTACGGCTTGAAGATATCCAAACACGACAACATCATAATATAGCGACGGAGGCAGCTTCTTTTTGACTAAGTAGGAAAGGACTACGTTGTGATGCTGCTCTGCAAAGCGTTTCTGTTCTGCCGTCAACGGTTTCATTATGTTCACCTCCATTAAAGAAAAAGGGATACCGCCGTTTAAATCCGGCGATATCCCTTACCTGTCCGCATAGGCGTTGCTATGGGTAGATCATTTTTCTTTTAGGCGGATAATATTTTCTTATTTCCGCCTTGCTCATCGTACTGGATGCAAAAATGCTCGTTGTCTCCCGTATCAGTATAAGACGCATCTGTTTCATAGATACTGTTTGGATCTATACGGCTTTCCGCATCTATGGCGCGTGTTTGGTTATATGTCTTGATCTGGCTGCGGAAATCAGCGGCAATCTCGCGGATTTGCTGCAGTTGTTCCCCGGTGAAGTCATACAGTTTTTTAAAGGCTGCCACGCTGTAGGAATTAGCTCCGTTTTCTACACGCCTTAAACTGATTTGTATGACAGCTGACCAAATAGGCCGGCGGCGCAGCATAAAGGTAGCGTTTGTAAACTCCCGGAAAGGCCGCAGGCTGGTCGGCGGAAGGGAAAGAAGGATCGGCATAAATTCCCCGTCACGCAGGATATATAGGTTCCGCATGTTTTTGCAGGCTTTCCCTTTCCCGTTGACGTCTGAACCATACCGGTTGTAAACGCAGGTTTCGCATAATCCGCCCGGCGTGCCAATACCGACGTTTCCGTCTATAGAGGAACAAAGCGGGGCAGCGTTGTCGCTGAATTCTTCCCCTTCTTCCCAATATGCGTATGCCGGATGGCTGTAGAGGATTACCCCTTGGACCGTTTTGCTATACATAGGGTTTTCAGGGTCACTGCTGGGTTCCTCAAATACTTTGCTCCCTCCGGATGGGATTTTCAGCTTTTGGAAGCTGAGCGGTATGCCCTCAAAGTCTTCCTCCAGATCCTCGTTTGAAAAGTCGCTGTGGGTGTAGTCTGGAATCTGGAAGCGGTATTCTGTAAGCGCAGCCTCCTCTTCAAAATTCCTGCCATACTCTGCTGGTACGTTGTCTTTGTTGTAGTTCATATGATTTCCTCCTAAATTATTTGTCGGCCTAAGCCGCTTGGTTGATTCGTTCCCATTGCCTGCTGTTCATGGCAAGCACGTTGTACCCAATACCTTCCAGCGCTGTTGCACGGTCATAGCTCTCCGTATTCGAACTGTAAACCGAAACCGCATTGGCAAAACCGTACAGGCTGAAATCATTTCTTTCGTAAATCTGCTGTGTGACTTGGTCTTGTTCCGGTTTGGTGATACCTAACGCTTGGCCGGCTGTGTGAACAACAGCGGGGATTGTTTCCGCGCTCATCCTCAGCTGTTTGGCAGCCCGCATACGGTCAACGATTTGTGCGAAAGTATCAGCGTTGATCGTTGTGCGGACGGTATCCCGTACCTGCCTTAGGAAGTCAGGATTTTGAGAGGACAAAAAGCTTTCTGGGCGCAGCAGGAAATTGCGGTTTGGAAAATAGACCGGCCCGGAATGAATGCGCCGGATATCTACCGATTTGGAGATAAACAGGCTCTCCGTATCCGGACGATATACCATTGGCTGAATCATAAGGGAACCGCATCCCGTTTCGCTGTTGCTGATAACCAAGCCCGCCTGAACGATTTCATCCGGCGCAAGCTGTTCCTGCAAATTGGGGTTGACAATTTTAATATACATGCGCTGTTCTGTGATATTGCAGCTGACATACTGCAAACCCAGAATGTCGCCAAGCACCGGCATTACAGCGCAGAAGACTTCATGATGGTCAATCCGCAGATAACGGTTGCTTACAAAAGCCCGCATCGTCCCGTCCAGAACACGCAGCATCCGATGCATCGGGGTGTGCGTAAACCAGTGGTTTACATTTTCGGCCAGAAGTGCGGGACACTGTGTCAGCATACGGCTGTAGTATTTCGCCGGGATATCCAATCTGGCGGCAATCTGTCTGTGCGCATTTTTGCTGATATCCAACGGCTCTATACGGTCGCTGTCCTGATCCAGAACACGCAGAAACAAATTGTTGTGCCATGTTTCCATACGCAGATCCCGGCTGTTCACTACATAGTCAAGCTTTACGCTGTTTTCCCGCATCACTTCTGCGGCAAGATCTTCGATAGCCAGCCCGGTTTTCATGCGTTGATACCTCCTTTCTTCTAACCAGCATCCTTCCAAAGCGGACAGGATATCCGGCAGATTTGACCGGACGGAGGCTTGTAACGGCATATTCCCTTATCTGCACAGGTGTTGCAGTTTGGCAAGGAGCAGATTTTCTCTAAATAAGCTTCATAATCCGCCAGTTCTGTTTTGAGGTGCTTGTTCTCTTGCCGAAGACAGCGGCTTGCCGTCTGGCTGCGGCTTTTCCGCAGTTTTACCCGTACTACCATGATAAAACCATCCCCGCTTCCGTGGCGGCGGCCGCAATGCCGTTGCGCTCAAAAACTTTTGTCAGGCTTGGCCAGTAAACCCTTTCCGGCATGTTTTCTACGACGCTCTTTTTGATTTCCGAATCGGCGTGCTGGACGCAGACCTCCCCGTTTTCCTTAATCAGCAGGCTGTCATAGCCCCGTGATTCTAAATCGGAAATAAGGGATTCGAGAACTTGGCGGCCGTGTACTTCATACCAGATTTGCGGGTCAACCGTATTTTTAGGCGGCTTCTCTTCCTTCGGCGCGCCTTGATTGCGGACCTCTGAAATAGGCACCATTTTCAGCATAGAGCAGGTAATGTTGGCCTGCCTGTCAAGCTGTACTTCGGCGTAATTGTAATCGGGGATATTAAATAGCCGGATACGCCCAGAACCGCCTTTGGCGATTAGGCGTTCCGGGTTTTCTTCGCACCATTCCCACGCCGCTTCCGGATAAACGGATTTTAGGTAAGCGGATATCCGGTGGTTGACATGGCGCAGAAGGACAAGGCCTACGGAATAATCGGATGTAAGGGCGTCTGCCCTTTGCATCTCCTGTTCACGCTGCTTCTGAAGCCGTTTTAGCTCTAAGAGATCTTTTTGACGCTTTACATAAGGCGTCAGGAATTTTGCCAGCATCCATATGCCCCATATCCCGAAAGCACCGATATACAGCCAGAGCTGTAATCTGCCGCGGGTAAATGCGGTAATCAACAGGATACCAACGACTAAAATAGATACGCTGCTCCATAAGGTTGTTTGCTTTTTCATTTGTGTCCATCCTTTCTCATTTGTAATACAAATAAAAAAAGAGGAACCGTTTGTGTCCTTCTGAAAAACATCAAACAGTTTCTCTTTTGCGCCGGGGGGCTTATCCCGGCCATTCTTCTTTGTCCCCGTTTACCGCGTCTTCTAAAAGTGTGTTGCGCGGCTGCGGGCTTTGATTTGGCTGCGGTTCGTCCGGTATTTTTCCAGCCGGTACATAACCCCAGTTGTCCAACAGGATTTTCAGGCGCTTGTCTTTTGTGATACCGTCCTGTTTTATGTATTCTTCCAACTCCAACGTTCCGGATATCCAAATTAAACTGCCTTTTTTAACCCTTGCTTTTGACAGACGTTCAGCATCCCCGCCCATTGCGCATACTTGATAAAACTGCGCTTTGGTGTTCGGCGGAAGGCCGATCCGTTCTGCTACATCGAACCGTACATAAGGGTTCTTGTTTGCACTGACCTTGAGCTCTAAATCAGCAACTACACGGCCAATGACAAAAATTTGTGCCATACTACTCCTTTCTGCCGCAGGCGGTAAAATATCTATATAAAAAAGCGCTGACATGCATCCGCCCCGCTAAAGGCATCATAGCATAACCAGCACTTCAAATACAAACTTAACAACAATGTGCAAGCGGGAAATTCCCACATGATTCAAATGAATCTGCGCACAAAAATCAATTACATCAGTATTGTAACACTATATATTGTGTCTGTCAAGATTTATAAATCTATATATAGTACGCATTCCAAAATCCACACATGAAATTTAGAATAACTTACAAAATATATAGAGAGTATTCCAAGTATTCAAGATACCCTTAATTCAGTTTTAACAAAAATATTTTTAATTTCTGCATTTCTGT
>ERZ1643247.3554-NODE-3554-length-10871-cov-67.223650_pt1 | contig 10871 bp, 9 predicted proteins | sample MGYA00579264_ERZ1643247 | MGnify/ENA primary metagenome ERZ1643247 (study PRJEB29033, sample SAMEA4952262) | chicken gut metagenome | biome: Broiler Chicken; feature: Gastrointestinal Tract; material: Caecum | place: Ireland | collected 2018 | study: Broiler... | reverse complement strand
TAAGTCTATCTTACATCAGTTTGAAGGTTTACACAAACTTTGGGATACTCCCGTTGGAACTGCTTCCCTGGTCCGCCAGCCTGCCAGCTGACTGCCATAGTAAACTAAAAAAATAAGGATCAGATCTTCCCCTGGTAAGCGCCGGGGGATTTCTTATTTTGTCAAGGTACGGATGATTACCTACTTACTTTACAAGAATAACGGTTTTTAATTACTTCTGAAAATTCCATGCTGTTCCTCCTCTTTTACCTATTGTTTTATGCTCAATGGCTGTCTCCGCCAATCACTCCCACTCGCAAAATCAAATTTAGTTCTATACAGTTTTGTATAGGAGATTTGGTTCTATTTGATTATATTTGTTTCCAACTGCCATGTTTCTATGGTCTGCTTCTACTAGTGTTATCAATCTGTTATCACCAATTTGTTATCAAAAATTGCTCGCATTATATTTTCTTCTTGTTAAAATTGTGCTCCTATTTTATCCATTTCTCCATCTTCGACTTTCTATTATCGTCGATATAACCAATCCACCTTTTGGATTGTCTCTGGGGCATCGAACCATCACTATTGCACAAACAGAATAAGCTTCATATCATTCATAGCCTTCTACTATCGCTTTGTCTATCAACTGTTTATCTATCCGTAAAATTGAAAAATGGCCTTTACGATATAGTCGATAGTTTTACTCTCCATCCCATAATAGATCGGAAGCCGGAGCAACCTTTCACTTTCAAAAGATGTAAAATGATCTTCTCCGGCAAAACGGCCATATTTCAATCCCGCCGGTGATTTGTGAAGAGGCAGGTAATGAAAGGCCGTGCAGATACCCTTGGCCTTCAGGAAGTCCATCAATCGATCCCTATGTTCGCAAGTTCTTGTTTTGATATAAAAAATGTGCGCATTATGCCCGCAATCTTCCGGAATAGAGGGCAACTGTATGTCTCCGCGCAGCATCAGCTCCTTTAATCGATCAAAATACCGATCCCAGCTTTCCAGACGATCTCTAAAAATCAGATCCGCTTTTTCCAACTGGGGTATTAAAAAGGCCGCATTTAGCTCCGATGGCAGATAACTGTCTCCCATATCAACCCATGTATATTTATCCACCATTCCCCGGATAAACTTGGAACGATTTGTTCCCTTTTCCCAAAGGATCTCCGCTCGTTCAATAAAATTCCGGTCATTGATAACAAGGGCTCCGCCTTCTCCCATTGTGTAATTTTTTGTATCATGAAAAGAATAGCAGCCGAAGTGGCCGATCGTTCCCAGATATCTGCCTTTATAGGTACTCATAAATCCATGAGCCGCATCTTCCACAATCAGGATACCTCTGTCTTTTGCAAGACACATTACTTTCTCCATATCACAGGCCACGCCGGCATAGTGCATGACAACAATGACTTTTGTTTTCACCGTCAGCGCCTTTTCAATCGCATCTGCATCGCAGTTCATCGTTTCCGGACAGATATCCACAAAGACCAGTTTCGCTCCCACACGCGCAAACGCTACTGCTGTGCTTGAAAATGTAAAACTTGGCAAAATCACCTCATCCCCAGGCTGTATAGAACATAAATACGCTGCCATATCCAGGGCTGCCGTCCCGCTGGAGGTGAGCAGCACCTTAGAAGCTGAAAATTTCTTTTCCATCCATTCCATGCATTTTTGAGTAAAACGCCCGCCTCCCTGCAAGCTGCCGCTCTCAATAGCCTGACGGATATAATCGATCTCTTTCCCGGTCCGAGTCGGTCTGTTTAATGGGATCATCCTGCTGTCTCCTTTCCTTTTTCCGGGCAAAGGGCTGTCAAGACAAACGGCAGATCTCCTCTCAGCTCTTTGCATCCAAACTTATGTATTACCCTTGTCAGATGATCGTCAACCCTTTTTAACTCTTCCGGCTCAAGCGGATAAGGACAATTGGCGACCCAGTTTCCCTGATGATCATATAGTTTCAGATGAATGCCTGTGATCAGACCCATTGCGTTTAAATACAGTCTTTGCATATTTTCCCGAAAATCCGGCATCCGAGTATGGTTTTCGCCAGTCTCCGACAATTCGATCCACCAAATCTCATCAATAAAATCTTTAGATTCGTATGTCTGGATATTTAACTGTTTCAGATCATAGTAATTTCTATTTTCACTGCCCAAAAACCTGTCTTTAGAATGCTTCTTCTCTGAATAAGAAGAAAACGCGTCTTTTCGTAATGACATTTTGGATGTCCCATCATCCCACACTATTTTCAATCGCGCGTCTTGCCATCTTAATGCTATAAAATCATTGCTGATCAGTTTCCCGCCTTTATCCTCGCATAACGCAAAAGCAACGGTTGTTTTTCCTGCTCCTGATTCCCCCAACAGAACTATATTTTTATCATCTACGTGTACCGCCGAACCATGGAAAGCTAAAATACCTTGTTTCAACCCTTCCACAAGAAAGATTTGTAAAAGCAGGCAGGCGATCATCTCTGTCTTTAGCAGATTCTTTTCCGATGCCCTTAAAACGATGGTCCTCCAGTCCATCGAAAGAGCCGCTCCTTTCTCTTCTTTTATCATCAGATCACGGACACATACGATCCCCCCATTGGGGATTTCTTTTTGGGGTACTGCAAATCCCTTCCCTAACAGTTCTATTGGCTGTCTGAGCATGTCCCGTACTTTCTCAGAATGTACGTCACAGTGGCATACACAGCAAAAACCGTTCCATTCAAAAACAATCTTCTGCATCCTCTTCTCCCCGATACAACTCTCCTGTCAGCTCCTCAGGCTTCATATGTTCGAACAAACCTTCCAGCAACCGGTTTCTCTTTTTCGCCATATTTTCATTGTCCACATACGGGAAATGGCATATCAGCTCTCCTCCGTCCATCAAAGGCATCTGTGCTGCGATAACCTGTTCGGCCATGGATAGCATCCGGTTTTGAAAAGACTGCCAGCTGACAGGGGTTTTCCGTGTTTTCTGCCGTCTCAATACATGCCACTTTATCGACTCGATCCGATGGCATACACGAAACTGGATATCCCGGATATAATAGTTGCCGTTTTGAAAAAAGATCTCCCAGAACTGTTCCAACCCTTCTGTGCCCACACACGGATCATATTCCCTGTATTTTCCTTTTCGCAAAAATATCAGCCGGATACCGCCGTCTGTCCCGTCTTCAATTTCACAGCAGTCCTTTCCGACCAGTATCCTTCCGTTTTGAGCCGCTTTAACATGATAGTAAAACCATCCGATATCCCGAAGTATATGCCTGTCATGGAGATTTTCTTCATGCAAAAAAACGTCCATTTCTTTCCCGTCATAAGTTATTTTCTGATCCTGATCAGAATAAAACGCCAGTTTACCATCTGATCTTTTCTGATCTTTTTCCGTCATCGGAAAGATTTTTTTCAGTTCCGTCATCACTGATCTGTCTCCGGATACATGGATCCGCCACTCTCCCAGACAAAGCATGTCCGGACTTTCATGATCATAGGTATGTATCCACTGGTCGATCAATGCCCATCCTTTCTGATTGCAGCGGTCAAAATCTTCACTGTACCAGTTCACCGGCTGCACTCCAAGATAAGGTCGGAAACCAAAATGATAGTAAATATTGATAGCGCAGTAATTCCAGGACTGGCTTGTCACATAAAGCCATTTTCCATGATCTTCCGAGTTAAAGATATCCATCAGGCAGGTCATCAGGGCTTTGCCCATGCCCATCCCCTGATAATCCGGATCCACCGCCACCCAATGTATCCGCCAATGTTCTGTCCCAAAATGTTTCCCAGGCCAAAGGGCAGCCGATGCCACAGCGCGATCTGCGTCATCTACGATAAATATACAGTGTTCTGTCAATAATTCCGTATAAGGCTTAAACTTTTGTTCAAATATTTCTCTTGCTTTTCGGACATTTTCTGTCATACCGGCCCTTGTCTGAATCTGACACCACTCGTATTCCCGACCGGGTGTATAGGGCACAAAAGAAAAGCCGTCACTAAGCCGGTATGCAGGATAAGAATGAACATCCGTCTTTTTCATGATCACACCGTAATACGGCAGTAATTTATTAATCATATTGTTTGCCCACTTTATATAAAATCTTTTCCACAGCAGACAAAAAAACAGGAAACAGATCTTCTCCTTCACAGGCATCCGATATCTTTTCAGAATATCTGTATCTTTCCATCCATCTGATCAGTCTTTCCAATGACCGGTCGCGACTTTCTTTCCACAAATATATCCTGTTTAAACACCACTGATCGGATATGGCCTCTTTGGAAAGCATACGGAGGATTTCCAGGTAAAAATCATCAATATAGCTTCGATACTGTCTGTTATAAAGAATCGCCTCTCCGCCCTTTTGGTCAATATCGCTGTAAACGCCATCCCCTGTCGGCTGGATGAAAAATACCGCTGCCTGCTGCCGGATGATCCATCCTTTCCCTCTTTGCAGCTTCAAAAGCCCCACCGTTTCTCCCAGCCGGTTTTTCCTTTCGATCCGGCTGACAGCGTAGGAATGAGCCAGTATGGACAGATAAGACCGATCCAGTAAAACAAGCCTTTTCTCTCCCTCTTCTACTTGTCTTTTCCTTTCCAGATCAAAATAGTATTTCTGCTTTTCCAGATGGGTCCGTCCCTCCAGAAAGCCCGGATCCGTATCGTATTCTTCCCGGACCACACTCTCCGGAAAACGCTTTTTTAAAGCATGTATCACACTGGTCTTTCCCAAATAAGTATTCCCGTCAAACGAAAGGATCACTGTCTTTTCCCCTCCAATAAGATTTTACATTTTTTGCAAAGTTCAGGATAGGGATAGCCCGGTTGATCGATCTGCCGCCGGATCTTTTCATAGGACTTGCCCGCCCATATATCATGTAAAGAGTCCGTTTCCACTGATCCCAACACATTTTCCCGCCGCCAATCTTGACAGCACAGTATGACCGTCCCGTCAACCAGGATGTGCATCCGTTCCATATGTCTGTTCTGGGCGCAGGTATACACCTTCTTTTCCTCTTCTTCTGCGGTAACGCTCACATGGTTCGAATGATATTTCACATTGCCTGCCCGATCCAGATAACCCCAAAAATTTAAAGTCATATGATTTTCCTGACAAAACCGTCTAGCCAGTTCCCTCTCTCCCGCCTGTAATTCCGGTAAATCCAGCACAGTCAACGATACATTTCTGAGTTGAGCGTAACGTTTGCGGAATACCAACAATTTCTCCAAATTCGTTTGAAAGGTTTCATACTTTAGCCCTTGCATGATCTGTTCATAGGTTTCTTTGGATAATCCGAAACAGCTGATCCTAAAATCATCGATATCCCATTGTTTTATAGCCTCCAGGATATCTTCGTTCAGAAACGAAAGATTTGTAGAAACTTCTATGAGGGCATGAGGACATGTCTCCCGGGTATATTGGAGCCGCCACGGGAAATATTCGTCCAAAAAAGGTTCTCCGTTTAAATATAACACGATCCTGACCGGTTCCTTGCTTACGGCAATCTCATCCACGATCTTTTTAAAAAGCAGACGATCCATGGACTGATACTTCTGCTCTATATTTCTATGGGGGCAGACCAGACAACCGCCATTGCACCGATTTGTCGTCTGTATTTCATATGCCACAGGTCTTTTTAACATCTTACGCATCTCCTGTAGGGATCATTTTTTCCAGATCAAACTCTGTATACGCAGACATGATCCTGTAAAGCTTTTTCCAACTGTTTTGCAAACTTTCCATGGAATTCCAATAATCATTTTCAAAAATTTCCGTCAGGCAGATCGGCCTCCCTTGACGTGCATGTCCGATAGATTCCCGGACAAAACGATAGATCCGCCGATTATAAGTTTTTATGTTTTTCCTATGCTGATCTAAAACAGTCCGCACATCTTCCGGAATCTGATCCCTGTCCCGCATCAGGATTGACAGCGCCAGATCGCCGGCTGTGCATAAAAGCTCCATTTTGATATAAGAAGCGCGCAGCTGGACTTCAAAAATGTCCATCCACTGAGTCTGAAGCTTCTCTGCCCGTTCATCGACCATCTTATAAGCATATGCCCCATCCAGCATATCTTCGCTTCTTTCCATATACACTTCCATGGGAGTATGGGGGATCAACCGTAACCGTTCCAGCATAATGCCCACTCGAAACATCTTTTCCATGGAATTTAAATACTCGATGCTCTTTTCCACCTGTTCCAAAGTGGAAAAAGGAAAAAATACGATATATCCGATATGACAGCTGATATACAGTTCCCCCAGTTTTTCCCGGATCGTTTCCAGTTTAAAAGAGGGATATGCGGATTCTTTGAGAACTTTGAGTACTTCAGGGTCAAAACTTTCCACACCGATAAATACCCGGATCAGTCCCACTTCCTTTAACTGTTTGATCAGGAACATGGGTGGAAAATGATACAATGACAAATAGATCATAAAAGATATTTTCATTCTGGAAGCTTTCATGCGCCGACACCATTCCATCAGACGGGGCGTATCCCTGTCATCATTCCAAAAAACGCTGTCGTTGAACACGAAATACCGTTTTCCCATAGCATACAGATATTCTATATCTTCCATGACTTGATCCACCGTTCTGCACTCCCGATCTAAACCATACTGCTCGTGATAAGCGCGCATATGACAGTACCGGCACAGGTTTTCACATCCTCTGGAAAACTCCAGATTAGTAATTTTCTCTTCCTGCATCCTGTCGATATCCCTGGATGGGCAAGGCAATTCTTTCAGAGAAAGTCGGTGGATGATTTCTTTTCGTTTAAATCCGCCGGCGGCTGTACGCCATATTCCGCCTTCCGCAAAGATATCTCCTTCAAAATCTTCTGCCTTTTCCCATATCTTTGCCAATTCCAGGATTGTATACTCTCCGGTGCCTAAGATCACCCCATCCACCCAGGGATATTGCATCATGATACGCTCCCCATTTAAGCTGGCAAAAGGTCCGATCAGATATATTCTGGCAAATGCCTTCTCCTTTGCCAGTCTGGAAAGTACCGGGAAAGTTTTTTCGTAATCCATGGAATTGACTTTATAGATCAGAATGGGATGCCGCTCCCTATTTTCACAGATTTTTGAAGCGATATCCGGATCTTTTTTCTCAAGCAGCGCCATAGCCGCATCATACCCACGGCTTTTCAGCAGGCCGCACAGATTGGCTACGGTGACGGAAACAGCCGACTGGGAATTTAAAGTTCTGTAAAAAATAAATTTAAACATCTTCTGTCATTCCTCTAAACAGGTCATCACCGTTATAATGGGTTTCTTTGATAAACATTGCCATGTCTTTCCAAAACTCACCTCTTATATAAGCGCGAAATCTCTTCCTGTCATTCTCAAGATAGTAAAAAAATGCACTCCCTGCATATTGGGGATACAGTCTCATCGCATTCTCATAAAAAGGTCCATATTTTTTTACACCATCCCAGGATTCAAACAGTATATCCACGTCCTGATAGTCATTCTCCCTCAAATGAAACACAGCCTGGGTAATATAACTCATCAGATATCTATATATCAGATCATGATCCTTCATAGTTCCCATACCGCTGAAAGCCAATATAGATATGCCTGACAAAAACCGATTTCTGGCATCCACTCCATGTCTTTTCCCCTCTGGCTGTCCCAGACTGCCTTTTCTGGTCAACCAATAGTAATAGGGCTCGTTTAAAAAAGCAACCCTTTTTGCGCGCACGGCCCACTCTGGAAAATTGAAATGATCCGACATGATTTTGGAAAAATCCTTAAATTGATCTGCAGTCCACAACCCATTGCGAAACAGCCTTTGCCAAAGCGCAGGCATGACTTCCCTTTTTAAATACAGATCCAGAAGATCTTTGCCGGTCATCACCCTTTCCGGATATTTCCGGTCACGCTCAGTCTCTTTCCATTTGTCCGGATCTCCCGTGGGAATGATATTGCACTGAACGATATCCAGATTCTCCTGCTTCGCTTTCTCGTACATACTTTTATACATATTTTTTTGAATATGATCGTCCCCGTCTACAAAGGTGATATACTCCCCTGTCGCCAAAGCCATCCCCTGTTTCCGGCTGGAAGCCAGACCGCCATTGACCTTCGCCACATACACAACTCGGGGATCATCCTTTGCCGTCTCCTCCACGATCCGTCTTGTCCTGTCCGTGGAACCATCGTCAATCACGATAATTTCCAATTCCTTTAACGTCTGATCCATGACAGATCTTAAACATTTCTCCGCGTATTGCTCCGAATTATAAAAAGATATGATCGCCGAAACCTTTGCCTTATCCATCCATCTCACCTCACTGCATAAACCACACTTTCCCCAACCGTATCCGAGTAATGCCGGATATGGATCCGGGTATATCCCAATTCACTCATGATCTTATAGGGCACTTGAAAAATATCTTCTTCTCCATGATAGATACATATAGCCAATTTTGGTCGATCCCGTTGGATGATCTGTTTCGCTCCATCCAAGGCTTTGCATTCAGAACCTTCAATGTCCATCTTTATATAGGCAACACGGTCCCTTTTGGTCAGAAACAGATCGTCAATAGAGACTACAGGTACTTTCCCTTCTCCCTGTCCAACTTTTGAAGATCCGATGGGTTCTGCCGAAAAATCAGCCACGCCTGTATAATCATACAAGGCTGCATCCATGATCTTTACCCGCTCCATACGGTGACATCGAATATTCGTCTCCAGAAGATCATGGTATCTAGTGTCTGGCTCAAAAGAATAAATCTTGCCGTAATCTTTCCCACACCACCGGGCAAATCCAATGGCAGAAGATCCGCTTAAAGCGCCCCCATCTATGAAAACCCCCTCTTTTTCCGGCTGTTTGAAAATCTCTCCCTCAGGAAAATACTGCCTGCTGCCCGTTTCCATGGATAAATCCAATGCATCACGGTAAAGCAGCGCCTGATCACTTTCCGGATCCCATCGCGCTCTTAAAAGTTTCTCCCATATTTTCTTGGACTTATCATCTACCCGTTCATAAACATATTGGATCTTTTCCCTGTTTTCAAAAAACAATTTTCGGTTTTTCTCAAATTCTTCCCGTTTCAAGGGGAACTGCAGTGTCGGAAGGGTCACGATGATCTGTCCTATACCGCTCTCATTCAACAGGTCGATCATCTTTTTTGCTTTATGATAATCATTCTCAGCAACCAAATAGATCCCCTCTGGATCTTTTCCCGCCTTTAGATCCCGAACAAAGGCGGAACAATAGTTTTTCCCAAACCACTCCTGATCCAGAGTATATACGCCTGCCATACGAAACATCCGTCCCAGCTGGATAGCCCGGATGAATATCCTTTTATACGCTTTCACTGCCTCTTTTCCGGTTCCCACTAGATACACAGGCGCTTTTTGCAATGCCAGATAGTCCACATTAAAATCTAAAAGCTGATACATCTTACGCTCTCATTTCCGTCTTTCTTTTTATGATCTTTTTTCCAAACAGCCATTTCCCCAACAACTGGAAAATGCCGCACCAGCCGGATAGGCCATGCAAAAGGAACTGGGGAATACATCCCAGAATCACATAGATCATTTCTTTAAAAGACATATTGTTATTTTTATCATACAGATAAACTGTTAAAAGATTTAACCCGGCCAAATAAAACAATATCAAACAAATTATGACTATACCGACTGAAATCGAACAAAAAAAGCTGCCTACAATAGCCGCTGCAACGATCACAGGAACCAATATCCATCGGATCGCATGTTCAAATAGCTGCATACATAGCCAAAGTAATCGTCCCTTTCCCCTCTTTCCGGTCTTATTCTCCCCTTTTATGAATCTCCCATATTCAAATGCCTGTCCCGGTCCATAAATCCATGTGATCTTCTGACGGAACAATGAAAAGACACTATCCGGCGAATCCGCCCGTTCCAACCAGGGCACTGGGATAATCTTTATATTATTCAGACAGGCCTTCAACCCAAAAATCGCGTCCTCATTTAATGACTTCTCCTCAAAGCCGCCAACCATATCATAAACCATCTTGTTAAAAAACAGGCCATGACCGATACAGTAATTCATAAACCATATATTCTTTTTGCAAAAAAGCAGTCCCATCAAAGCATGGGCCATCTCAAAACCGATACTCCACCGTGTTTGCCAAAGCATATTGGACCATAAAACAGCCTTATTGATCCAGAACTGTCCTTCGCAGTCCTTCCAGTTTTTGCAATAATAACCATACTGCTGATAAATGACCGGTCCGCAGCCATGCGCCAAATACTGTTCGGCCACCCAAAAAAGCGTGGCCTTTGTGATAACAGAATCAATATTGTAAACCGCAAAAAGGGTACGCCCATCCACCGGGTTCTCCTCACAATAGGCTTTCAACGCATAATTCAACTGATGAGCCATATAGCCGTCCCCTTCATATTTATAAGCTTTTATCCAGGAGTATTTTGATCTGTATTGATCGATGATCGCGATGGTATTGTCTCTCTTTTTCCTTTCCTTCGAAGATGTGGCAAAAACAATCTCCACATGATCCTGGACAATACGGCTGCACATCTCAATAGTTCTCCGGATCCGTTTTTCCTCATTCAATACAGGAATGAGAATCACTATCTTTATATCATCCGGCATATCCGATGCAGCCACCGCTTTAGCCTTACATATATAAGCATAGCTCAACCCTATACGAATCAACCACATACCTGTATTAACTATAAAGAAACCACCCAAAATCATTATAAATGCCGGCATAAAATCCCCCAAAAAGTCAAACATGCTAAAGCCAGTGCGTTTCTATAAAGCGAAAACTATCCAGCTACGTCATTTCTGTACTCCATACTGCTTCCCATCCCATGCATCAAATTCTTTAGGTTAGAATCGATGATGGGGTAAACGAAAAAGCAGTTTTGGCAT
>ERZ1643247.3553-NODE-3553-length-10872-cov-5.264861_pt1 | contig 10872 bp, 7 predicted proteins | sample MGYA00579264_ERZ1643247 | MGnify/ENA primary metagenome ERZ1643247 (study PRJEB29033, sample SAMEA4952262) | chicken gut metagenome | biome: Broiler Chicken; feature: Gastrointestinal Tract; material: Caecum | place: Ireland | collected 2018 | study: Broiler... | reverse complement strand
GCAGCCGCTTGCCGTTCCCGAAGGTGCATTCAACGGTTCGCCGCCTCACCTGCTCGAAACGGCGGAAGGGGAAGTCGTCCTCGTATACGGGCGGAGGATCCCGCCGTACGGGCAGAGGGCGCGCATCAGCCGCGACGGGGGAGAGTCGTGGAGCGAAGAAGTCGTTCTGCGGGGCGACGGAAAAAGTTGGGATCTCGGCTATCCGGCGAGCGTGCAATGCGCAGACGGAACCATATTGACCGTTTATTATCAGCGATTGAAGAAAGCGGGCAATCAAGCAATTCAATATACGAAATGGAAGACAGGAAGATAAAAATGGATCACAGAATTTTAGTACCGGTCATTACACCTTTCAAAGAGGACGAAACAGTAGATTATGCGGCTTTAAAAAGATTGGTTCGGCATCTTCTCGACAGCGGAGCGGAGGGAATCTATGCCGGCGGCTCTTCTGCAGAGTGCTTTCTTTTGAGCGAAGAGGAGAGGCAAAAAACGCTCGAAGCGGTCATCGAAGCGGCGCAGGGGGCGTTTGTCGTCGCCAACATCGGTTCGGTAGGCACGAGAAAGGCGGAAATGCTCGCCATGCATGCGGCGCAGGCGGGGGCAGATGCGATTTCGAGCGTACCGCCCTTTTATTTCCGTTTTTCTTTTGAAGAGATCAAAAACTATTACCATGATCTTTCGCACAAGACCAAATTACCGATGATGATTTACAACATCCCCGCGACGACGGGCAGCGATTTTACCGTGGCACAGCTGGAAAATTTGCTGTTCGATGAGTGCGTACAGTATATTAAATTTACCGATACCGACTTTTTTATGCTTGAACAGATCAAATCGCACACCGGCAAATTTGTCTATTCCGGCAAGGATGAAGATTTCCTGTCCGGCCTGGCTGCGGGTGCGGACGGTGGGATCGGCTCTACTTTCAACATTATGCTGAAAAAATTTATCGAGGTTTTAAACTGTTGGAAGGAAAGCAAAACTAAACAGGCGCAAAAGGTGCAGCACAGCATCAACGAAGTCGTGCGCTGCGTGTGCGAGTGCGGCCTGATCGAAAGCATCAAATATGTGCTCGGCCTGCAGGGCATCGATTGCGGGCATGCGCGCCGGCCCTTCAAACAGGTCGGAGAAGCGGAACAGCAGAAATTAAAGAGCGTTCTTTTGCGCGAAGGGGTTCTTTAAATAACAAATATATTTTTGATAACGAAACGGGGAAAATCCCGCGCTTCCCCGGCCAGTTATATCGTAACAGGAGGAAACAGAATGAAAAAAATCAAAGCAGTTCTTTCGGTCGCCATGGCAGCGGCGCTGTGCTGTACATGTCTTGCAGCCTGCGGGCGGGAAGACGGCGGCCGCGCCACGGCAGAAACGGGCGAGCTCGTCATCCGCATCGTAGACAAGGGTTACGGTACGGAATGGCTGGAACAGATCGCCGCCGCTTATGAAGAGGCAAACGAAGGATGCACGGTCGAAATCAAAAAGTCTAACGACTCCAGTTCGGCCGCTGCGCGTGCGCAGTCCGCTTCCAACGACGCGGATATCCTCATCTCCACCGACTCTCTTTGGAGTTTACAGAACGACGGGTATCTCTATGACATCAGAGAGGTGTACGATTCGGTACAGGAGGGCGAAGACGCCGCTTTAAAGGACAGGATGAATCAGTCTTTCCGCGAGTATTTCGAAACGGATGAAGGCTCTTTTTACCAGATGAGCTGGGTAGAGGCGTATGCGGGGTATCTCTACAACAAAGACTTGCTCGACGAGGTGTACGGCGAGGATAATTATTCCCTTCCCAACACGACGGACGAGCTGATCGCGATGTGCGTCGATCTCGCCACGAAGACGGCGGGCGGGCAGAAGATCGAACCGATCGCGCTCTCCACGGCGCAGTCATATTACGATCTTATCAAGTATACCTGGTTCGCTCAGTACCTCGGCGAAGAAAAGTATACCAATCTTCTGCGCGGTTATTACGAGAACGATGCGGGTGAATACGTTCCGTGCGAAACGGTAGAGGAATTTAGGGAAATGATCGACGCCGAAGGCCGCATCAAGGTATACGAGGTGATCCAAGACTTAGTCGTCAATTATGCGCACAGCGAGAGCGACCGCATGAGTTATACCGACTCGCAGAACGCCTTTATCGGTTTGGGTTACGGCACCAACTATACGAAGTGCGCCTTCTATCTGATCGGCGACTGGTTCTTCAATGAAATGGCGGCGTCTTTGCAGAACAGCGGCGCGGATATCCGGTATATGAAGACGGTCGTATTTTCTGACATGGTAGACAATCTCGAAAACAGTTCCATGACGGATGCGCAGCTTTCCGACTTTATCGACTGCGTCGATGCCGGCATGAACTATACCGAAGCCGCTGCGGAAACGGGTGTTTCGATCAGCGAAAGCGATTATGCGCGCATCGCAGAAGCGCGTTCCATGTCGTATTCGCCCGGCACATATCACGTTTTGGGCGTTCCGCGCCTGCGTTCGGGCGGCGCCCAGTATGCGCTCGCGATCAAATTCCTCAAATATCTCGTTTCCGACGAGGCACAGGCGATCTTTATCCAGGCACAGAACGGGCTGACCATGCCTTACGGCTATACCCTTGCGGATGCCGAGGCAGAATACGGCTATGTTCCGAATACCGTCGCGCAGTCTATTGCGGACGCGAAGGGAGACGACATGATCGTCATCGACACCGGTTCAAACAGTTTGTTCGCGCGCAGTTTTTCGCTGTACACGGGCTATTATGAAAGGGATGCGCGCAACGGCATTTCGCCGGAGGCTGCCATTGCGTCGACGGATGGAAACTACAATCCAGAGAACTGCATCGCGCTCATCGTAAAGTGATCTGACATGAAAAGAATGATATGTGCCGTGCTCGCTGCGCTGCTGTTGTGCTGTGCGGCGGGCTGCGGCGGGGGCGGGGGAGAAACGGCTGACCCGGACGCCGTGTACAGCCTTTCCGAATTCACTCTTGCCGACGCCGAATACGGAGAATTTTATAAGTTTGATACGAGCGGCATCAAAGTGCTCGACGAAAGCGGGAAGGAAACCGGCCTGACCGTTTCCGTGAGTTCGCTGGTTTGGCCGAACGGCAGGGAAACGCGCCTCGCCGGGTCGAGCGCCAAGCTGACGGAGCTGGGCGAATATACCGTCAACTATCAAGTAAAGGGCACTTCGCAGATCTTTCCCAAAACATTGCTCTGCAAGGATTCCAAGGGGCCAGACATCGCGCTCGGAGAGACCATTTTCCTGCCGAAAACCGCCGTGATCGGGCAAGAAGTTTGCCTGCCTTCGGGCACGGCGAGCGATCTGATCGGGGTGGAGGGTGACGTTACGTTTGCCGTGACGGACCCGGACGGCGAACCGGTCGAAGTAGCGGGCGGCCGGATCGTTACGGCAAAGGCGGGAACGTATGCCGTTACCTATTCCGCGACGGACGTGAACGGCAATATCGCGGCGCGGACGGAAACTTTCACCGTCGAAGATATAGCTGCTGAAGAAGATGTGGCGGGATACATGCACACGGCATACGGCGTAAAACAGGGCGGCGGCATGTATCGGCACGAGGAGTATATTCAGTCTCTCTTTGTCGCAGACGTGACGCAGCAGATGCAAACCGAGCAAAACGGCGTGGAGATCACGGCGGGCGGTATTCCCGCGCTGCCGGACGGAACAAAGGCCGCCACCCTCGTGACCCCTTCGGCAGACGTACAGCGCGTCACATGGTGCGTCAGTTCGGCGCTTCCCGATTTGACCGATTACGACTATCTCGGCATGTGGGTATACAACGACTCGCCTAAAAATATGCGCGTCAGCCTCAACTACCACAGCGCGAACGACTTTACGGTCAAACCGGGGCAATGGACATACGTCGCCTTCAATATAAACGCGTTCGACTATTCCGATTTCGCCTTCTGCGCCTACAACGATACGGGCATGGGGGTCATCCAAGAGCGGGATGCGGTCAAACTCGTTACTTTCCGCTTCGACTATGAATGGAGCGAGAGCGAGTTTTTGGAGGATGACGATTACGGATACAGGCAAAAGGGATATGCCGACCTCGGCTTTGACCTGTATATGGGCAAACTCGTCGCAGGGACATTTTCCGATGGAGAGATCGCCGCGTACGACAAGCCGTACGGCGCTGCCTTTTTTACCGATTATACCGCAACGGAGTACCCCGTCGTTTCCGACAGTTACTATCGCTATGTGACCGACGTAAAGGAGGCGGGAACAGAGGGCTCCACCCTGTTTGAAAGCGCCGCCGCGGCAGAGGCTCTTCCGCTGCAGCTCTATATGTTCCGCGGAGAGGTCAAAGAGGAGAATAGTTATATGCTATGGGTCAAGAACGCGAACGATTATGCGATCGTGTTTGACGACGGAAACGGAAACAAGACGGCCGTGCCCACGGGCGCAGAGGCGCTCGTGCCGGTCAAGCCTTATGCGACATCCTGTGCCGAATGGCAGGGCGCTGGGCTGTACAATGCGAAGATTACGGCGGAAAGCGGAATTTTGCCGGCAGAGACTAAGGTCTACCTCGGCGCGCTCCGCGAAACGCCCTGATCGAAATAAAATCTTTTTAGGAGGGAAACATGAGAAAACTCATCACCATCATACTCACCGCTTTTCTCGCGGTCGCAAGTATGGCAGTGTTGGCCGCATGCGGCGGAAACACGAATGAAACCAATGAAACTTTCTCGATCGACGCTTCGTTCACGTTTGCGGATGCAGAGCTCGGCGAAACTTACCGCCCCGACCTTTCGGGCGCCAAAGTCGTAGGCAGCAACGGCTCTACATCTGATCTCACGGTAAGGATCAAAGACAACAGCTACACCCGCCCCGACGGTACGACCGCCGTCATGATCGGCGGTACCTTTGTGGCAAATCAGCTGGGTAATTACACCGTAACGCTCACCGCATCTGACGATTCCGTCGCGGATGTGGAAAAGACGATTACTGTCAAGGATACGACGGCGCCCGTGCTCGCACCGATGAATGCCGCGAACGTGCCGACCGTCGCGCTGATCGGCAGCACCGTGACGGTGCCTACCTTCCAGGCGACCGATGCGGGCAACCTTGCCGGTTCGCCCGTGGTGAAAGTTTTTGACCCCGAAGAAAAGGAAGTGACTGTCGAAAACAGCATTTTCAAGCCGACCATGGCGGGCAATTATACCATCGTAGCCACCCAAAGCGACGAATCGGGCAACGAGGGCAGCTATAAAACGACGGTCAACGTATACAATGCCACGTTCGATCCGCAAACGGTCGGATATTTCAGTTCCGATTACGGCATGGCGCAGGGCAACGCTTGGTCCGGGCATGAGGCGTATATCGCCGAATCCTTCGTGGCCGACGTGACGGCGCAGGGCGAGGATTCCATTCCCGCTGTGCCGGACGGCACAAAGTCCGCGACCAAGATCACGGGCGCAACGGGCAACAGGTTCACCTACTATCTGAACACGCAGCAGACCGATTTTACCGGCTATGATTATCTCGGCATGTGGATCTATAACGATTCCGACATCGACTGCGTATTTGAAATATCATCTACCGGCGGCGCAGGCGCAAACGTCAACCACTTCCGCTTCCCCGCAAACGCATGGTCTTACTTTGCGATCAACCTCACGAGCGACGGTGTGCGCCTTCCTTCGATGAACGGTTTGCAGGACATTGACGATGTAACGCAGCTCGGCTTTTATGTCACGCAGGTCGGCAAGACCATTCAGGAATGGACGCAGGGCGACAGCCTGTACTTTACCGATCTGAAATTGGGCAACTTTGACGATGACAAACTCGCTTCGTACGATCAGCCTTACGGCATCGCGAACGTGACGCAGTTCGGCGCAGAAGTGGGCGTGGCGAACGTCACATATTCCACGGAAGTCGCGCAGGACGGCGCGGACGGTTCCCTGAAGGTCACGTTCGAGGTGGATTCGTGCACATACTACAACCTGAAGATGTTCAGTTTCAACGGCATCACGGCGGAAAATATCGGCGAATCTTATTACCTGTGGGTGTACAATCCAAACGATTATTCAATTCGCTTCTACGGATATGACGACGCCGGCAGCGTGACGGATATCCCCGCGCAGTCGGGTGCATATGTCAAGATCACCATTAAAGACGGCAGCCACGCAATGGGCGGGCATGCCGCATGGGGAACGTGCGTCATGCCCACGGCAGGCAACGGCGCGACGTTCGGCGTCGGCGATTGCTTCTATGTGGGCGCGCTGTACCGCGAAGAGCCTGCCGACTTGCCCGATGATCCCGTAGTCACAGACCCTACGCTCGTCGGCAGCTTCAGCACGGCAGAGGGTATGGAACAGGGCAACGCTTGGCCTGGCGGGCATGAAGCTTTCATAACGGAATCCTTTGTGGCCGACGTGACGGCGCAGGGCGAGGATTCCATTCCCGCTGTGCCGGACGGCACAAAGTCCGCGACCAAGATCACGGGCGCAACGGGCAACAGGTTCACCTACTATCTGAACACGCAGCAGACCGATTTTACCGGCTATGATTATCTCGGCATGTGGATCTATAACGATTCCGACATCGACTGCGTATTTGAAATATCATCTACCGGCGGCGCAGGCGCAAACGTCAACCACTTCCGCTTCCCCGCAAACGCATGGTCTTACTTTGCGATCAACCTCACGAGCGACGGTGTGCGCCTTCCTTCGATGAACGGTTTGCAGGACATTGACGATGTAACGCAGCTCGGCTTTTATGTCACGCAGGTCGGCAAGACCATTCAGGAATGGACGCAGGGCGACAGCCTGTACTTTACCGATCTGAAATTGGGCAACTTTGACGATGACAAACTCGCTTCGTACGATCAGCCTTACGGCATCGCGAACGTGACGCAGTTCGGCGCAGAAGTGGGCGTGGCGAACGTCACATATTCCACGGAAGTCGCGCAGGACGGCGCGGACGGTTCCCTGAAGGTCACGTTCGAGGTGGATTCGTGCACATACTACAACCTGAAGATGTTCAGTTTCAACGGCATCACGGCGGAAAATATCGGCGAATCTTATTACCTGTGGGTGTACAATCCAAACGATTATTCAATTCGCTTCTACGGATATGACGACGCCGGCAGCGTGACGGATATCCCCGCGCAGTCGGGTGCATATGTCAAGATCACCATTAAAGACGGCAGCCACGCAATGGGCGGGCATGCCGCATGGGGAACGTGCGTCATGCCCACGGCAGGCAACGGCGCGACGTTCGGCGTCGGCGATTGCTTCTATGTGGGCGCGCTGTACCGCGAAGAGCCTGCCGACTTGGCTGAATGATCCCGTGTAATCACAACAGGGGATATTTGATAAGCGATGCGATTCGATCGTATTGAATTGATGCAATAATCGTTCCAAGGTGCGGCGGCGCTTTCTGCGCCGCCGCAGAGAACGAAAAATCCACTTTTAGCCGATCGCAAAAAAGATCGGCGGAAATCTCCGTTTTACGAGGATCAAAAAATGTTCAAAAGCAAATCGAAAGAGCCCGTCTTCAAGATCAAAGACAGAATGCCGAAAACATTCCGCAAGGGGATGGCTCCTTTTATCATCGGGATGCTCGCGGTCCCGATCGCGTGGTTTATCGTCTTTTATGTCGTCGTCAATTTTAACTCTATCATTCTCGCGTTCCGCTCGCTCGACGGCGTGTCGTCTTCGGGTCAGCCCATCTATAAATGGGGCTTCGATAACTTTGCCAAATTTTTTGAAGCGTTCGCGATGGATACCGACGATGTGCAGGTGTCTTTTTGGAACACTCTCAAATATTTCGCGTTAAATGTGGTCATTATTCTGCCTTTGACCTATTTTATGGCTTACTTTTTGTATAAAAAGGTATGGGGACATAAATTTTTCCGCGTGCTGTTCTATGTGCCCGCTATTCTCTCCGCCGTCACCATGACGACGATCTATAAAAATATTCTCGGCGGATACGGGCCGATCGACGAACTTTGGTTCGCCATTACGGGAAACCGGCTGCCCGGGTTTTTCACGAGCTATACATGGGGCACGCCCATCATCATGATCTACTGCGTTTGGACAGGCTTCGGCGTAAACATGATCTTGTATCAGGGGGCGATGAACAGGATACCGGAAGAGGTGATCGAAGCCGGCAAGCTGGACGGCATTTCTTGGTGGAGAGAACTGTTCCAGGTCGTGACGCCGATGGTGTGGGGCACCCTCTCGACGACGCTCATTCTCTGCTTTACGGGGCTGTTCAATTCGAGCGGGCCGATCCTTTTGCTGACGAACGGCGCCTTCGAAACGTCGACCATCACGTTTTTCATCTTCAATCAGGTGTACCGCTATTCGGAATACGCTTATCCCGCGGCGATCGGCTTGTTCTTCACCGTCGTGAGCTTGCCCATCGTGTTCGGGTTCCGTTGGCTGATGAATAAACTTGACCCGAAGGTCGAATATTGAGGAAAAAACTATGCAGACAAATAATGTTGCGATGAAATTGCAGGGGAAAAAGCTGAAATCGAACAAAAAATCGCCCGTGTTTATCGTGGTGTTCATCCTGTTTATACTCTATATGATTTCGCTGATCTTTCCGTTTTTGTGGGCATTTATGACGACGTTCAAAACGGAAAGCGAATTTGTCAACAACCGCACTTATTGGCCGGAAGTATTTGACTGGACAAATTATATCGACGCGTTCAGGCAGCTTTCCGCCAACAATTCGAACATGTTCGTCATGCTGCTCAACTCCATTTGGTGGTCGGTGGGGGCAACGATTCTGGCCATGATCTGTTCGACCATGAGCGCGTATGTGGTGGCAAAGTATAAATTCCCCGGCAGGCAGGTCATCTACGGCGTGGCGATCTTTACCATGATGCTGCCCATCGTGGGCGCCATGCCCTCGCAGTATACCGTATACGGAGCGCTCGGCATTTTGGATAATCCCGGCATGCTGCTCACCACTATGGGCGGGTTCGGCTTTAACTTTTTCGTCCTATACGGCTTTTTCAGAAGTTTGCCGTGGGATTATGTAGAGGCGTCTTTTCTCGATGGGGGAGGGCATCTGACGACGATGGTGCGCGTCATGCTGCCGATGGCGACGCCCGTCATCACCTCGCTCGCCATCGTCGCCTTCATCAATGTTTGGAATGATTATAACACACCTATCGTTTTTTTGGAAAGCTATCCTACCCTCTCTTCAGGGTTATATTTATATCAAAATGCGACGATGCAGCATTCTGTCGATATCCCGCTCCTCTTTGCGGGCGTGCTGATGAGCGTCATCCCCGCGCTGGCGCTGTTTATCGGGTTCCAAAATTCGATCATGAATATGTCTTTCGGCGGCGGCCTGAAAGGTTAACAGGAGGATAAATAGAACATGAAAAAATTTGCAAAATTATGTGCGCTCTCCCTATCGGCACTGCTTGTGCCCTTCTGCTTTGCAGGGTGCGGCGGCACGGGCGGCGGTGGCGGCGGCCTGCCGCAGCTGGACGAGGCGCCTTCTTACCTCGAAGAGAGGACGATGTGGATCGGCGCGTGGGATAACCCGCCCGCGACAGAAGCCGCCTACAAGACGATGCAGGATTGCGGCATTACGATGGTGTACGTCTGGAACGGCAATAACCAGGGCGTGACGCCCAATTTGGCGCTCCATTTGGAACTTGGCGAAAAATACGGCATCAAAGTGTTCCCGCATCTTTCAGCATCAAAAACGGCGACCGAAGTCGATGTGATGAACGAGCAGTGGCTGGACGTATATGACGATCACCCCGCTTTGGGCGGATTCAACTATATGGACGAACCCGGCGGCGATGCCTTCGAAGGATTGGGCGCGCTCGCCGAAAACCATAATACGAACTATGCTTCCGTAGATTACTACGTCAATCTGTATCCCACATCTTTCTATGCGCAGAACGGCGCAAACGGCATAATGTATAAGACGTACGATGAATATGTGGCCGATTACTGCGAAAAGATCGTATCCAAATTGACGGATACGAGGCGCATCCTCAGTTTTGACCATTATTGTATGTCTTTGGGCAACGGATACGGCTATTTGAGCGAAACGTGGCTGCAGACCGTCGAAACGATCGCCGATTACGCGAAGCAGTATGACGCGGAAACGATCGCATTTCTGCTTACGACAAAACATCACAACTATCTCGCGCAGACGTATGAAAGTTTGCGCTATCAAGCGAACGTTTATATGGCATACGGCGTGCGCGGGCTGTCGCATTTTACCTACTCGACGGGCAGCTGGGGCGATAATTCACCCGTGGATAATTCCGGTTTGCCCCGCGGGGACGGAAGGCTGTATTACGCCATGGCACAGCTGAACGGTGAATTGCTTTCCTGGGACGATGTGTACTTGGATTTTACCTGGCAGGAAGTCATGCAGGTGTACGGCAGTGAGGAAGAATATGAAAACGAGCTTTTCTCTTGGTCAGAGCACAGCGCCGAGTCGATCTCTTTTGTCGAGGAAGTGACCGCGACCAAAGATGCGCTGATCGGGCATTTTGAGGACAGCAACGGGAATAAGGGGCTTATGGTCACAAACTTCGAATTTCCCGAAGCGCTTACGACAGAGGCAAACGACGGCGTCGCCGATGCGCCCGATTTTTCATCGTTGGGCAACAACATCGTGACGCTGAAGATCCCTTCGGCGAACGCGGCATATGTTATCGTGAACGGCGAAATGCAGTTGATCGAAGTGGAAAACGAGACGATCGAGCTTTCGCTTGAACCTGCAGGCGCGGCGTTCGTGATCCCGATGAATTTGGCAAACTGATCGATACGTTGCGGGGCGGCGATGCGACGCCGCTCCGCGGATTTTTTTGGGCGTTCCCGAAAGACGGAGGACATTGCATGAAAAAAATTACGTTATACATTGCGGCTT
>ERZ1643247.3548-NODE-3548-length-10895-cov-6.159502_pt1 | contig 10895 bp, 10 predicted proteins | sample MGYA00579264_ERZ1643247 | MGnify/ENA primary metagenome ERZ1643247 (study PRJEB29033, sample SAMEA4952262) | chicken gut metagenome | biome: Broiler Chicken; feature: Gastrointestinal Tract; material: Caecum | place: Ireland | collected 2018 | study: Broiler... | reverse complement strand
AAGGGTTTCATAACCCCATCGGTGCCTTTCGCAGAAAGGTGGTTTATAGATATGGATAACAAGCATGATATTCTTCAGCTGCTTCGAAAGGTTGCGGACGGAAGCGCGTCTCCGGAAGAAGCGCTGCTGAAGCTGAAAGAAGAACCTTTTGAAGATCTGGATTATGCGAAGATTGACTATCACCGGAGTATCCGCCAGGGAGCGGCAGAGGTGATTTACGGCGGAGGAAAGACGCCGGAGCAGATCCGGGGCATTGTTTCGGCCATGGGAAAAAGAGGATGCCACAATATTCTGATTACCAGGATCGGCCGGGAAACGGCAGATCTGCTTACCGATGAAGTCCCTCTCGAATATCATTCTGTGCCCCGGCTTGCGATTGCGTTCCCTCAGGCACACAGTCAGAGAGGAAATATTGTAGTGGCAACCGGCGGAACAAGCGATATGGCCGTGGCAGAGGAAGCGGCGCTTACGGCGGAAGTTCTGGGAAATAAAGTTACAAGACTCTACGATGTGGGTGTGGCAGGCCTGCACCGCCTGCTGTCCAATCTGGATGTACTGATGAGCGCCAGATGCGTGATCGCAGTGGCCGGAATGGAGGGCGCGCTGGCTTCCGTGATCGGCGGCCTTGTGGACTGTCCGGTGATTGCAGTCCCAACCAGTGTGGGATACGGCGCCAGTTTCGGAGGGCTTTCCGCGCTTCTGTCCATGCTCAATTCCTGTGCGTCCGGATGCAGCGTGGTAAATATTGATAATGGATTCGGCGCGGGATACCAGGCAAGTATGATTAATCAGATGGAAGGACTGGAGGAGGAGTAAATGAGAACATTATATATTGAATGTAATATGGGGGCGGCAGGAGATATGCTGATGGCCGCTCTGTATGAACTGCTGGAGGATAAAGAGGGATTCCTGAAGGAAATGAACCATCTGGGGCTTCCCGGTGTGCGGCTGGAGGCACAGCCCGGATCTGTCTGCGGAATTGCGGGGACACATATGAAAGTAACTGTACATGGAGAAGAAGAAAAAGAGCCGGAGGACGCCGGATGCATGAAGGAGCATAATCATGAAAGCGGCATTCATACGGAGCAGCACCACGGACAGAGTCATGAACAGGACCACGGACATAATCATGGGGATCATCATGAACATAATGCCGGAATACAGGACCCTCACGGTCACCATCATCATGACGGCCATCATCATGCATCTCTGGGGCACATTGCCCGGCTGATCGACGGACTGGCACTTCCGGAAGAGGTAAAACATCATGCCAGGGCTGTGTATGACGCTATTGCCGAAGCCGAAGCAAAGGCTCACGGCTGCCCGGCGGGGGACGTTCATTTCCATGAGGTGGGGGCGCTGGATGCAGTGGCCGATGTAACCGGAGTATGCTATGCCATGTATCTGCTTCGTCCGGAACGGGTGGTAGTGTCACCGGTTCATGTGGGAAGCGGTACTGTGCGCTGCGCCCATGGCGTTATGCCGGTGCCGGCTCCTGCGACCGCAGAGCTTTTGTCCGGGGTTCCCATCTATGGCGGAACGATTCAGGGAGAACTGTGTACGCCCACGGGAGCGGCGCTGCTGGTTCATTTTGCCGATTCATTCGGCCCTATGCCGGCCATGATATCCCGCGGCGTGGGAATCGGAACCGGAACGAAAACCTTTGAACAGGCGAACTGCATCCGCTGTTTTCTGGGAGAGATGCAGGAAGAAAAAAGCGGGGAGATCACAGAGCTGGTGTGCAATATTGACGATATGACTCCGGAAGCGCTGGCCTTTGCCTGTTCCCGCCTGCTGGAACTGGGGGCTCTGGATGTCTATACAGTTCCCGGTACAATGAAAAAAGGCCGCTCCGGACATGTGCTGACTGTTCTGTGCCCGCCGGATCAGGAGGAAGTATTTGCCCGGCATATTCTGGCTCAGACGACAACCAACGGGCTGCGCGCGCGCCGGTGCGGAAAATATTTCCTCGCGCCCGGTACAGAGCGGGTACAGACCCCCTGGGGAGAGGTGAGAATCAAAAAGGCAGAAGGCTTTGGCATTACCCATCGGAAACCGGAATATGAAGATGTGGCAGAGCTGGCCCGGAAGCATCAGGTATCCTGTCAGAAAATGTCGGAAAATATTCTGTCTTTCCTGGGAAAAGAGGAATCCATGTCCTGACGGGGCGAAATATTTTACTGAAGGATATTTACGGAAATGCAGCAAGGAGGAATACACAATATGAAAAGAATACTTTCCGTTATTCTGTCGGCAGTTATGGCCGTTCTTCTGATTTCAGGCTGTCAGAATGATCCGGAGAACTCATCCCGGAGCAGCCGTGCAGGACAGCAGGCAGAAGCAGGCGACTCGGTTGTTGTCGTTATGGATCCCTCTTCTGAACCGGAAGCGGGGTTTGATCCGGCCTACGGCTGGGGCGCAGGGGAACATGTCCATGAGCCGCTGATCCAGAGTACGCTTACAGTTACTAACACGGATCTGACAATCGGATATGACCTGGCCACCGCATACAGCGCCAGTGAGGACGGCCTGACCTGGACGGTGGAGATCCGGGATGATGTAAAGTTCACGGACGGCGAGCCGCTGACAGCAGAGGATGTGGCATTTACGTATAATACGGTGAAAGAGTCCAGTTCAGTCAATGATTTTACCATGCTGGATTATGCGGAAGCTGTCAGTGATACAACCGTGCTCTTCCATATGACCCGTCCTTTTTCCATCTGGCCCTACACTATGGCGATTGTGGGGATTGTTCCGGAGCACGCCTATAACAGTGCGGATTACGGGTCCAATCCCATTGGCTCGGGACGGTATATTCTGAAACAGTGGGACAGAGGGCAGCAGGTGATTCTGGAAGCCAATCCGGATTATTACGGGGAGGCCCCGAAGATGAAACAGGTTACGATTCTCTTTATGGAGGAGGACGCGGCTTTCCTGGCGGCACAGGCAGGGCAGGCGGATCTCGTTTACACCTCTGCCACCTATTCCGACCAGAGCATAGACGGATACAGCCTGGCGTCTTATGCCAGCGTGGATAACCGCGGATTTAACCTGCCTGCTGTAGAAGAGGCAACGGATGAGGAAGGAAGGACGGTGGGCAATGACCTGACTTCCGATGTGCGGGTGCGCCGGGCCATCAATATCGGAATTGACAGGCAGGAGATGATCGATAACGTCCTGAACGGATATGGCACTCCGGCATACAGCATCTGCGACGGTCTGCCCTGGTATAATGAAGCTTCCGAAGTGGAATATGACCCGGAAGGTGCTGCGGCGCTGCTGGATGAGGCCGGCTGGATCATGAATGACGACGGAGTCCGGGAAAAGGACGGCGCGAAGGCGGAACTGAATCTGCTTTACGCTGCCGGAGATTCTGTGCGCCAGGCGTTGGCTGCGGATTTTGCCAATCAGTTAGGCGAGCTTGGAATTTCCTGTACAATTGAAGGCGTGGGATGGGATACGGCGTATGACCGGGCTTTGTCCGAACCCCTGATCTGGGGCTGGGGAGCCCATACGCCAATGGAACTGTACAATATCTATCATACCATCGAAGGCACAGATTCTGCCCGGTACTCGCCGTACTCCAATCCGACAGTGGATGAATATATGGATCAGGCGCTTGCGTGCAGCGATCTGGAAGAGTCCTATGAACTGTGGCAGAAAGCCCAGTGGGACGGCACGACCGGTGTGACCCAGGAGGGGGACATTCCCTGGGTATGGCTGGTGAATATTGATCATCTTTACTGGGTGAGAGACGGACTGCAGGTGGCGGAGCAGAAGATTCATCCCCACGGGCATGGATGGTCTGTTGTGAATAATGTAGATCAGTGGAGCTGGTCATAAAATCAGGAAAGGAATGATATGCGTTGAAACACCGTCTTACATTTGCGGTAGAAAAGCTGCTTCGGATGGCCCTGCTGCTTCTGGGTGTGAGCCTCGTTACATTTCTGTTGATGTGCGCCTCGCCGCTGGATCCCCTGCAGACAAATGTGGGGCAGACGGCGCTTGGATCCATGAGTCCGGAACAGGTGGAAAAACTGGAGGCATACTGGGGGGCGGATACCTCTGCGCCGGAGCGGTATCTGGGATGGCTGGGGGATGTTCTGCACGGCGATTTCGGTACATCTCTGCTCTACCGGCAGCCGGTGCTTGAAGTGATCGGGCAGAGGCTGGCCGGTTCCATCTGGCTGATGCTTTCTGCCTGGATAATATCCGGAATCCTGGGGGAAACGCTGGGAGTGATCTCCGGCGTTTCCCGGGGAAGATGGCCGGACAGGCTGATCCGGGGATACTGTCTGCTGATCTCGGGAACGCCGGCTTTCTGGCTGGCAATTCTGCTCCTGCTGATCTTTTCTGTCTGGCTGGGATGGCTGCCTGTGGGACTGGCTGTTCCGGTGGGAACGGCGGCGGATGCGGTTACTTTTCTGGACAGAGTGCGTCATGCCGTTCTTCCGGTTCTGACGCTCAGCATCACCGGTGTAGCCAACATTGCTTTACATACCAGAGAAAAGATGGTAGATGTGATGGAATCCGACTATGTACTTTTTGCGCGCGCCAGGGGGGAATCCGGACTGTCCATTGTTCTGCGGCATGGCATCCGGAATGTAGCTCTTCCTGCCATCACTCTTCAGTTTGGGTCTGTCAGTGAGATAATCGGAGGTTCTGTGCTGGTGGAACAGGTATTTTCCTACCCCGGCCTGGGACAGGCGGCTGTTACGGCCGGCCTGGGAAGCGATCTGCCTCTCCTGCTGGGAATTACAGTCATTACTTCGGCCATTGTATTTGGCGGAAATCTGATTGCAGATCTGCTTTACGGCGCAGTGGATCCCAGAATACGGAAGGGGGCGGCAAAAGGATGAGAGAAAAAAACAGGAGAAAATCTTCCGCCCTGTTTCTGACTGTGGTGGTACTGATTCTTGCAGCAGTGACTGTGGCCGGGATTTTGATGGAAGGAAATGCAGTGGAAACCGATTTTACCAGAAAAAATCTTCCTCCGTCCGCCTCCTGGCTGTTCGGCACAGACTGGATGGGACGGGATATGCTGGCCAGAACCCTTGCAGGACTGTCCCTTAGTATCCGGATCGGAGTGCTGACTGCCGGAGTAAGCGCGGCTGCGGCTCTGCTTCTCGGAATTGCGGCAGCTACCCTGGGAAGAAAGGCAGACGCAGTGATTTCCTGGTGCATTGATCTGGTTATGGGAATCCCCCATATCCTTCTGGTTATGCTGATTTCCATTGCCTGCGGACGGGGCTTTGCCGGCGTGACAGCGGGGATTGCCTTAAGTCACTGGCCTTCCCTGGCCCGTGTGATAAGAGGAGAAGTCCTGCAGCTGCGGCGGGCGCCCTATATACTTACGGCGGAAAAGCTGGGCGTTCCCAGAATGCAGATTGTGCGCAAGCACATGTTCCCCCATCTGCTTCCCCAGTTTCTTGCGGGGACGATTCTGCTGTTTCCCCATGCGATTCTGCATGAGGCCAGCGTAACATTTCTGGGATTCGGGCTGTCATCCGAACAGCCTGCCATAGGGGTGATTCTTTCGGAAAGCATGAGCTATCTGACGACGGGAAAATGGTGGCTTGCGTTATTCCCGGGAGCGGCACTTGTACTGATTGTCATTTTATTTTCCATGTCCGGAGAGTCTGTCAGACGTCTGCTTGACCCCGCCAGTGTACATGAATAGGAGGAAATAGATTTGGAACCGATTCTGCAGATTGAACATCTGTCTATCGAATTTGTACAATACGAACACAGGACAGGCAAAGCCCGTGCCGGTCTGGGGATGCATAAGCGCAGTCTGCCGGTTATCCGGGACCTGTGTCTGGATATTTATCCGGGGCAGATCGTAGCGGTGGCAGGCGCCAGCGGTTCAGGCAAGAGCCTTCTGGCCCACAGCATTCTGGATATTCTGCCCTATAGCAGCCGCAGGGAAGGTGTGATCCGGTATGAAGGGAATATCCTGACGCCTGAACGGACGGAAGAACTCCGGGGGCGGGAGATCGTACTGGTGCCCCAGGGAGTGACCTATCTGGATCCTCTTATGAAAGTAGGGCCCCAGCTCTGGAAAGGAAAGAAAGACCGGGAAGCAAAACAGCGGTACCGGCGTGGACTGAAACGTTACGGAATGGAACCGGAGACAGAAGGTCTGTATCCCTTCGAGCTTTCCGGCGGAATGGCCAGACGGGTGCTGATTGCCTCCGCCTCTGCGGAGAAGCCCCGCCTGATTATTGCAGATGAGCCCACCCCGGGTCTGGATGTGCGGGCAGCAAAGCGGATTCTCGGACACTTCCGGGAACTGGCAGATGAAGGGGCGGGAATTCTGTTTATTACCCATGATCTGGAGCTGGCCCTGTCCATCGCTGACCGTGTGGCGGTTTTTTATGCAGGAGAGACCATAGAAGAGGCAGCTGCGGCTGATTTTTCAGATATATCCGGTCTGCGTCATCCTTTTACAAAAGCGCTGTGGAAGGCAATGCCGGAACATGGTTTTGAGCCGGTTCCCGGAGCACAGCCCTATCCGGGACAGGTGAGGAAAGGATGCCTTTTTGCCGGCCAGTGTACAAAATGCCGGTCAGAGTGCCTTTCCTGCGAAAACATTCCGCTTCAGCCTTACAGAGGCGGCATGGTGCGCTGTCTGTATCCGGGAGAGGAGGAAAGCAGATGATCCTGGAAGCAGAACATATTACATTTTATTACAGAAGAAAGGACATCCCGGTGCTCAGAGATATCAGCCTGTCGGTGTCTTCCGGTGAACGCGTGGGCCTGAAGGCTCCCAGCGGCAGAGGAAAAACCACGCTGTGCAGGCTGCTGGCCGGATACGAACGTCCTGTAAAAGGACAGATCCTGCTGGACGGGAAATTACTGAAAGAGTACCGGGGAGTCTGTCCTGTTCAGATGGTATGGCAGCATCCGGAGACTGTGGTGGATCCCCTTCTCAGACTCAGGACGACACTGGAGGAGGCAGGACCTGTGGAACAGCGGCTGCTGGACAGTCTGCATATAGAAGCGGAGTGGCTTGACCGGTATCCTGCGGAACTTTCCGGAGGAGAACTGCAGAGGTTCTGTCTGGCGCGGGCACTCCGGCCGGAGGTAAAGTTCCTCTTATGTGATGAGATCTCCGCCATGCTGGATCTTGTGACCCAGGCACAGATCTGGCATTTCCTGCTGGAGGAGGCACAGAGAAGAAACCTGGGAATGCTTATCGTCAGTCACGACGACGCCCTGTTAAGGCAGGTGTGCACACGTGTGGAGACGCTGCCTTTTGAAACGGCCGGCTCCTGACCCATAACTTTCAGGAATAGTGCAGTATTTATTTTAAGTATTTGAGCCGTACAGCTTAATGAATTAAAATAAGAAGAGTATGAGCGAAGAGCTGACAGAGAATCTGTATTATTTTAAGGAGGGGTTATCAATGACAGAAATGCAGTACAGGGTGCTTCCCCGCGGCGGGGAGAAGATCAGTGTAATCGGACTGGGAATGGGTTCGATTCATGAAGGAAGCGAAGAAGAGATTGAAAAGACATTAAGACTGGCTCTTGAGCGCGGGGTGAATTATTTTGATATGGCAGCGTCCGAGGCAAAGCCCTATCCCTGTTATGCCCGCGCGTTTGAAGGGCAGCGGGAACAGATCTATCTTCAGATGCATTTCGGCGCCGTATATGACGGGGGAAAATACGGATGGACAAGAGATCCGGAGAAAATAAGAAAAACGTTTGAAAGCCAGCTGTCCATGCTGCACACGGACTACACGGATATGGGCTTCGTTCACTGTATTGACGAGATGAGCGATTATAATCAGATCCTGTCAGGCGGCATCTGGGATTATATGAAATCCCTCAAGAGAGAGGGCGTTATCCGGCATCTGGGACTGTCTTCCCACGATCCGGAGATTATCCGCCGTTTCCTTGATACCGGCCTGATCGATATGGTAATGTTCAGCATTAATCCGGCATATGACTATTCCACCGGAACATACGGAATCGGAACGGCTGCTGACCGGGCTGCGCTGTACCGGGAATGCGAGAAGGAAGGAGTGGGTATCTCTGTGATGAAGCCTTTTGGCGGCGGACAGCTTTTAGATGCAAAGACCTCGCCCTTCAGACAGGCTCTGACGAAAATCCAGTGTATCCAGTATGCCCTTGACCGTCCTGCGGTGCTTACGGTTCTGCCCGGCGTAAGAAACAGCAGGGATCTGGAGGATGTCCTGTCCTGGCTGGATGCTTCCGGGGAAGAGCGGGATTATTCCGTTATCGGACAGTTTACCCCTCAGAATGCGGACGGCATCTGCGTCTACTGCAACCACTGCCAGCCATGTCCCCAGGGGCTGAATGTGGGGATGATCAATAAATACTATGACCTGGCTCTTGCCGGAGATGAGATGGCCCGGGGGCATTATGACAAGCTGAACATAAAAGCAGGCGCCTGTATCCAGTGCGGACACTGTGAATCCCGGTGTCCCTTCCATGTAAAACAGGAAACCCGGATGCAGGAGATAAGCCGGTATTTCGGAGCGTGACTGCAGTGCTTTTCATGGGAATTTCTGAAACTGTTAAAAGGAGGAGTCTGTTATGCCGGAATCTGCTGCGGGATCAGCTTCTTTAAATTCTACATACCGCTTCCTTCTCCGGACGCTGCTTCTGCTGTCTTTTCCTACAATCGTAGAAGAGGTCCTGTCCATGCTCCTTCAGTATGTGGATACAGCAATGGTGGGACAGCTGGGGGAGCAGGCGACGGCGTCGGTAAGCATTACTACGAATGTGACATGGCTGGTCAATAGTGTGGCAGGGGCCGCCGGCACTGCCGTTCTTGTCCTGATTTCCAGGGCGGCGGGAGCCGGGGATAAAAAACAGGTAAAAAAACTGTCTCAGCAGGCCCTGCTTCTGGCACTCGTATCAGGGGTGCTGCTGGAGGTCCTTTCGATTGCTTTGTGCCCGTATATTCCGGTCTGGATGAGAGCAGAATCCGGGATTCAGAAACAGGCTTCCCGCTATTTCTTTATCATAAGCCTGCCTCTGGTATTCCGCTATGTCAGTACAGTCCTCGGGGCGGCTCTGCGTGCGGTGCAGGATACAAAGACGCCTATGCTGATCAGCCTTGCCGCCAACGGCCTGAATATTATTCTGAACTATATTCTTATCTATCCCGCGGGGATGGGAGTAGACGGAGCGGCGGCCGCATCGGCAGTGTCCTATACGCTGTCCGGCATTCTGATGTTCGTATTCTGCAGAAGAAACCGTCAGCTCAGCTGGAACTTATCTGAATTTTCTCCGGATCCGGGACTTTTAAAAGAATGTGCGGATGTAGGCGTTCCGGTGCTGGGCACCAGCATGGTAAGCTGCTTTGGATATGTGGTATTTGCAGGACTGGTTTCCGGAATGGGAACGACAGTCTTTGCAGCTCATTCCATTGCGGTTACCGCAGAGACTATTTTTTATGTACCGGGATACGGACTGCGGTCTGCTGCTTCTACCCTGATCGGAAATGCCAGGGGCGAGGGTAATATAAAAAAGCTGAAGACAGTGGGAATATTGAGCGTACTCCTTACAGTGGCGATCATGTGTGTGAGCGGTCTGATTCTGTTTTCCGGCGCCGGTTTTCTGATGAGCCTGTTTACGCCCAGCCGTCCGGTTGTGGTTCTGGGCGCACAGATGCTGCGTCTGGTGGCACTGTCAGAACCATTTTTCGGACTGATGGTTGTGCTTGAGGGCATTTTCTACGGCCTTGGGCGGACAAGATACTCCTTTATCGTGGAAACGGTGGGAATGTGGGGGGTCCGTATTCTGTTTACGTTTCTGTGTGTAAGGTTCTGGGGACTGGGGCTCCGGGCCGTCTGGTACTGTATGATTGCCGACAATGTATGCAAGGCGGTTCTGTTCGCGGTGCCCTTTCTCACAAAGAGAAGCCGGGTGCGAAGGTGGCTCAGTCAGTCCCGGGAAAATCAGAAGACATCCACTGCGAGATCAGAGTAAGAAAACGTTTTAATACCGGCAGATCATGCTTGTGCTGACAATATACGCCAAATGAGATCCGGGGCAGGTTTGTGATCGGAATATAGCATAGTTCCGGATCTTTTGCAGGAAGGATATCCGGATATAAAGTAAAACCCAGTTGTGCCTTTGCAAGAGCAAAGGCACTTTCTATATTTTCGGCAAAAAATCTCTGCTCAGGAGACAGATTGACCAGGATGCTGTTCTGTATTGTAAAAATGGAATCCGGAATCTGCCTGGGAGAGCAGGCAATGAAATTTCCTGTCAGCTGCTTTTTGGTAAGTGTCCCGTATTTTGCCAGCGGGTGTTTGGGAGAACAGACACAGGCTACCGGAGCGGAGCAGAGTTCTTTGAAAAAAAGCGGGGACATTTTCTGATCGTCCTTTATACCAAGCGCCGCATGGATCTGATTATTTTCGATGAGACTTAAAAGCGAGGGGAAGGGGACCAGATGGATATTCGGACGAAGCAGCGGAAATTCTTCGGAAAGCTTCTTCAGTATGGGCGGAAAGAGATTCAGTTCCATATAGTTGTGGCAGCCCAGTTCCAGTGAAATAAAATGGTCGCGGCTTCCCAGACGGCCTTTTGCGGTCAGGGCGGTTTTTAAGATCAGCTGGGCGTCAGGCAGAAACAGGCTTCCTTCCGGGGTGAGAGTAACACTTTTGCTGGTGCGGTTAAACAGTTTTGCTCCAAGTTCTTCTTCCAGAGTCTGGATCTGGTGGCTGACGGCAGGCTGGGTGATTTTCAGCTCCCGGGACGCTTTTGAAAAATTCAGATATTCTGCTACTGCGACAAAACATTCTAACTGTACAGTGTTCATATGTTTTCCTCCTGCAAAATAATACAAATTAGTAATCGATAACTATAAAAGATGTTTATTGATTATAGCACTTTTGAATTTCACATTCAATG
>ERZ1643247.3545-NODE-3545-length-10900-cov-3.792254_pt1 | contig 10900 bp, 6 predicted proteins | sample MGYA00579264_ERZ1643247 | MGnify/ENA primary metagenome ERZ1643247 (study PRJEB29033, sample SAMEA4952262) | chicken gut metagenome | biome: Broiler Chicken; feature: Gastrointestinal Tract; material: Caecum | place: Ireland | collected 2018 | study: Broiler... | reverse complement strand
TGAGCGAACCGAATAAAAAGTATCAGATTGACACAGCGGAAAACCGGAAATTCCTGGAGGAGATCCGGAACGATCTGCTCCGTTTCGGACACAGATTTCCTTCACCGGGCGGAAGCTCCTATTATCTGGGCGACGACGGCACGCCCTGGACGGACCGCAACCGGGAGACTTGGATCACCAGCCGTATGGTACATGTGTACAGCCTGGGAACCTTTCTGGGACATGAGGGAAGCGAGGCCCTTGTGGATGCAGGTCTGAAAGGCCTGAAGGGCGAGCTGCACGATGAAAAGAACGGCGGCTGGTATGCCGGTCTGACTGCGGACGGCGGCATTCTGCCAAACAAGCAGTGCTATGCCCATGCGTTTGTGATTCTGGCCGCGTCCTCCGCAGTTCTGGCGGGACGGCCGGGCGCTGAGGAGCTTCTGGAGGACGCGTTAAAGCTCTATGATCTCCGCTTCTGGAACGAGGAGGAAGGACTTTCCTGTGATACATGGAATACGGAGTTTACCGTGCTGGATGATTACAGAGGCCTGAACGCCAACATGCATACGGTGGAAGCTTTTCTGGCTGCGGCGGACGTTACCGGAGATGAGAAATACCGGGTACGGGCAGGCCGCATCATCGACCATGTGACAGGCTGGGCCAGAGACAACAGCTGGAGAATTCCCGAGCATTTTACCAAAGACTGGACGCCGGATCTGGAGTGCAATAAGGATAAGCCGGACGACCAGTTCAAGCCTTATGGAGCCACGCCCGGCCATGGCATTGAGTGGGCAAGGCTGATCGCCCAGTGGACTCTTTCCACTTACCGGGATGACGCGGAGAAGGCGGCCGTATACATCGAAATCTCGGAAAATCTGTTCAACAGGGCGGTCGAGGATGCCTGGAATGTGGACGGCGCGCCGGGCATTGTATACACCACGGACTGGGAAGGAAAGCCGGTGGTGCATGACAGGATGCACTGGACCCTGGCGGAAGCCATTAACACCTCTTCCGTCCTCTGGCATGTGACCGGAAAGCAGAAGTATGCGGACGACTATGCCCAGTTCATGCAGTATCTGGATGAAAAGGTTCTGGATCACGTAAACGGCTCCTGGTTCCACCAGCTGGATCAGAATAACAATGTGATCGGCACCGTCTGGCCGGGAAAATCCGACCTGTATCACGCTCTGCAGGCGACCCTGATCCCTTACCATACGGCGGACCTTTCCATCGCTCCTGCGGTGAAGGAAGGGAAGGAAATTTGAGACTGTAAAGGTACGGTACAGGCTCAGATCGACCAGCTTCTTCCTCAGATCAATAACGTGGTGGATTCTACCATCCAGAGATGGATTATTGACGGTGGAGCGGATACGGAATTCGAACAGTTTAAGGCGGACCTGGATGCCGCAGGACTGCAGACATTTCTGGAAACCTGGCAGACTGCATATGACAGATATCTTGCCAATATGTAGGTGAAATGATAGAACAGTGATATAAGCTTCCGGTCATATGGAAGCGTGGCAGGGAGTCCCCTGGAAGTGTGTAACGGCGGTTCCAGGGGATTTTCTTTGAAATGAAACGGGAAGGGAGTGGAAATCTCTTGAATCAGGAAGAAAGATGGAGCATGGATCTCAGCCTGATGCCTGACAGGTGAAGGCACATTGACGGAAGAAGCGTGGGAAGAAGACGATGGTATGGAAGATTCCGTGCAGGAAATCAGGGGGCTGGAGGGAGTGAAGCTGCGGTATCGAAAAACGGAGGTTCAGGTCCGGATGGAAGCGGAGCGCGTCTCATCTGATCAGCAGTGATCTGGAGAACTGGGAGCAGAGGGAGCCGTTTCTGGTGCCGGGGTACACGGATCAGCCGGAATGCAGTGACTATTTTTACTGGAATGGATGGTACTATCTGATTTTCAGTAATTATGGTACTGCAAAGTACCGTTATTCCAAAAGTCCCTTTGGCCCCTGGATCTGCCCGGAACAGGAAATGCTGGATGGGCTGCTTTATCGGGTGCCCAAAACAGCTGCATTTGGAGATCGAAGGATTGCGGCAGGTTTTTTGTGTATCAATCCACAGGGAGAAAGCTATGCCGGTAATCTGATTCTGAGGGAGCTGGTACAGCATCCGGACGGCACTCTGGGGACCTGCCTGATAAAGGAACTGGTGCCCGTACAAAACACGCTCCGGGAGAAGGCTGCGCTGGAAAGTGGAGAATCCGGCGGATATGTGCAGAAAAGACTTCCGATTTCAGAAAACTCTGTTAAAATAAGAATAGAAAGGGATCGTGCATACGGAAATTATGGAGTGATCTTTCAGGCGGGGAGCAAAGAAGCCTTTGAGATCCGTATTGAGCCAGCCCTGCGTACTGTGGGCATTTATCCCGTGCACAGCAATTTGTATTTCTGTCCGACCAAAAGAGTTCTCCAGTCTGTGGGAGGAATGGAAGAAGGCTGTCTTCTGGAGGTCAATCTAAAAAACGATGTTCTGGATATGGGTATCAATCAGGATCGTACGCTGATCTGCAGGCTGGACCGGGACTATGCGGATGGGGAAAGCTTATCCTGGTATGGCTTCGTGAAGGACGGAAAGGCTGTGTTTGAAGTAAGAGGGGATATCGCTTTAAGAAGGACAGCTTCCGCAGAGGAGCTTTTACCGCTGGCACATTATGGATCCGATTCTGTTTGAGGAGGATCTGAAAGTGACGATTCAGCAGATCGGCGTGCGCCCGGGAGGGCTGTTTGAACGCCAGGACGATGTGGCGACCGTAGCCTATTGGTATCAGACTGAGCCGCATACCCCATTTGGAAAACTGATGGACAGAATGGGGCGCTGGCCGAGATAGAGAAAGGAGAAGATTTAAAATGAAAATCAAACGGGCTGCCAGCATTCCGCTGGTTCTTCATGATCCTTATTTTTCCATCTGGTCAAATACGGATCATCTGTATGACGCTGATCCGACGCACTGGTGTGGTGCGCGTCAGCAGCTTCGCGGCTACGTGACCGTAGACGGGACGGTTTACTGCTTCCTGGGGGACCGGGAATATCATGAAACAATCTGCCAGAAAGAGGTAGATGTTACTCCTACGGCAACACAATACCTTTTTGAAAATGAAAAGATTATTTTAACGGTGCGTTTTACCTCTCCCCTTCTGCTGGAGGATTTCACGCTGGTATCCAGACCATGTACCTATGTGGATTTCAGGGTGGAAAGAAAGACTGACTGTGAGGTCCGTATAGATTTCCTTGCCTCTTCTGATCTGGTACAGAGCCGGAAAGATGCGCTGGTGGGAGGAACCGGAAACAGAAAAGAAACAGAAAGCCGGCCGGCCTTTACGTATGCATGGATGGGCGGGGCATTTCAGAAGCCTCTGGGCAGCAGCGGAGATCACGTTACAATCGACTGGGGATATGTCTATCTGGCTTCCGGAGAAGCGGATGCGGCTTTCCGTTATGATGAAAACGACGGCAAGCTGTACTGCCGCCTGCCTTTTGGAAAAGAAAAGCAGAGTGCAGGGCTGGTGATTGCGTATGATGATCTTCTTTCCATCAACTACTTCGGTCAGTGGAGAAAGGCGTACTGGACAGAAAAATACGCGGACATTCTGGATGCAGTCGGAGCGAGTCTGGCTGACCGTGAAAAAGTTCTGGCCCGTTCGGCTGCTTTTGACGAAGACCTTCTGAAAAAAGCAGAGGCCGCCGGAGGAGAGGAATATGCCCTTCTCTGCTGCTTTGGTTATCGTCATGCGGTTGCCGCGCATAAGCTGATTACGGATGAAGAGGGCAATGTTCTTTTCCTTTCCAAGGAAAATGACTCTAACGGATGTATTGGAACGGTGGATGTAAGCTATCCTTCGGTGCCGTTGTTTCTGCTGTATGATACGGAATATGTAAAAGGAATGCTGAGACCGGTGTTCCGCTTTGCGGCCTGCCCTGTATGGGAATATGATTTTGCCCCTCATGATGTGGGAAGATATCCTTATGCATGGGGACAGGTATATGGACTTTCCGATGAGAAAAAACAGGAGTTTTCGGGAGAGCAGGGCGCTGTTTATCCGCCGTTTTACAGCTGGCCGGAAGGAAGCGGCATCTACGATTTCCGGTATCAGATGCCTGTGGAGGAATGCGGCAACATGCTGATTCTGACAGAGGCGGTCTGCATGCTGGATGGAAAGGCGGATTTTGCTGTACCATATATGGAGACGCTGAAAAAGTGGACGCAGTATCTGATCCGGTATGGGGCGGATCCGGGAGAACAGCTCTGCACGGATGATTTTGCCGGCCACCTTTCCCATAATGTAAATCTGTCGGCGAAGGCAATCATGGGAATTGAAGCGTTTGCGCGTCTGGCCGGACGGCTCGGACGGAAGGAGGAAGCGGAGGAATATCACAAAAGGGCGAAAGAAATGGCGGCAGACTGGGAAAAACGGGCTGCAGCAGGGGACCATTATGCGCTGGCGTTTGGAAGTCCTGAGACCTGGAGCCTGAAGTATAATCTTGTCTGGGATAAATTTTTCGGGAGTGGTTTATTCTCCGATGAAGTATATGAAAAGGAACTGGACTGGTACGGAAGAAAAACAAACGAGTACGGCGTCCCTCTTGACAGCCGCAGGGATTATACCAAGAGTGACTGGATCCTCTGGTGTGCTGCGATGGCCGGAGACAAGGAGAAAGCAGCGAAGCTGATCCGTCCGGTAGCGCATTATCTGGAAAATACGAAGACACGCGTGCCGTTTTCCGACTGGTACGAAACGGTAACGGGAGAATATTGCCACTTTATTGCGCGAAGTGTACAGGGCGGGCTTTTCATGCCGATGCTGATGCTGGAGAAGAGAGGATAACACTCCTGTTTACCCCTGACAGTCGAAACGCCTGGCGGTGTTTTTCATGAAGAAAAGCGCTGTCAGGCGTTTTTATGGTGAAAGGATGATGGCCGGGACGTAAAATCGTTTCCGGTTGTCTCCGGACGTGAAAAGTGTTATACTTTCATCAGTTTTGGAACGGGGCTGCCTCCGGAGGGGCGGCGGGCGACGTATGGAAGGAAAAACGGGTACAGTGCGGAAGTTAAAGGGAAAAGGCGTATCTGCCTGGTTGATGAAAAATATGGTCTGGCTGCTGGGAATGGCGGTCGGAATCGTGACATTTCTGTGTATTTACGGCGTTCATGTGCTGAATGTTGCCTATACGGACTGGCTGCTCGGGGGAGGAGATCTGACGCAGCATTATCTTGGCTGGTGCTTTTTTCGGGACAGCAGCTGGACCTTCCCGATCGGACTGATGGACCGGATGTCATATCCTTTTGAGGTTTCCGTAATCTTTACGGATTCCGTTCCGCTTCTGGCGGTGTTCTTTAAGCTTTTCCGGGGAATTCTTCCGGATCAGTTTCAGTATTTCGGACTGTGGGGGCTTCTTTGTTTTGCGCTGCAGGGAGCCTTCGGAGCTCTTCTTATTTTTCATTATGTGGGAAAAAAGGCGGAGGCGGCTGTGGGAAGCGTGCTTTTCGTCATCGCGCCCGTCATGCTTTCACAGATGACGGTAAATATGGCGCTGGGTGCGCAGTGGCTGATTCTTGCCTGCCTGTATCTCGGCCTGTGCAGGACGAGGATGAAGGCCGCGCATGCCGTGGTCTGCTGGGGGGCGGCAGGGATTCTGGCCGCGGGAATCCAGCTTTATTTCATTCCGATCTGCGCGCTGATTCTGATCAGCTTCTTTCTGGCGGATCTGGTGAGAAAGACGAGGGTGGCCGGCGGGCTTCTTGCAATAATATCCTACAGTGTCTGTTCGGTGGGAATGGTCGCTCTTCTGGGAGGCTTTTCCCATGAGCATATTCCGGACTTCACCGCGCTTGGACAGTCCGGTTTTAATCTGAACGGACTGTTTAACACACAGGGCTGGTCCCAGGTGCTGGAGGCTCTTCCGGTTTATGGAGACAATCCGGAGGAGGGGCTGGCATTTCCGGGAACGGGCATTCTTTTGACGCTGGCGGCGGGGCTTTTTGCCTGGTTTCTGCGTCTGATGTACCGGCTGTTTGTCAGAAGGGAAAATATTTTTGCAAATGTGGGCTTTCCGTTCAAACGCCGCGGGGAAGCGGCTTCGGACGGCCCCTACCGGAGAAAAAGAGAAAATGCTGAGGCGTTCCTTTTTCTGGTGCTTCTTTGCGTTCTGGTCGCTCTGTCTCCCCAGGTAGCTTTAGGTTCTGAAGTGATAGCGAGCTATTCCCTTCCGGTTTGGGTGACCAGGCTGTGGGGAATGGTTGGAACTACGGGGCGGTTTATCTGGCCGGTGGTCTATCTGGTCATTCTGGGAAGCGTGGTTTTCATGGAAAAGGAGATGCCCTGGCAGAGTATGGCTGCGGTGCTTCTTCTGATTTTCGCCGTGCTTCAGGTGTCCGATGGAAAGTGGCAGCTCATGCAGAGGCAGGTGCAGTTTAGCACCGATTATGAATATGAAAGCCCGCTGGACGATGCGCAGTGGGAGGTATGGGCGGAAGATGATGATATCGAGCACATGGTTTTCGTATCGTATCTGTTGGAGGACGAGGATCTGGTAAGCGAGCTTTCCGTGTATGCGTGGGAGAGCGGGATGACGGTGAATGATTTCTGCAGTGCATGTCAGACGATCCGGACAGAGGCGGCGGAGGATCTTCTGGATGCGCTGGCGGATGTGCGGGAGGATACACTGTACATTTATCGCGCTTCGGATGCGGCCATGTGCGTCAGCCCGGACATGGACTATACGCATGTGGATGGTGTGATTGTAGGGACGGCGAAGGGATAGCCGACGGCAAAGGGATAGCTGACGGCGAAGGGATAACCGACGGCGAAGGGACAGCCGGCGATGAAAGGACAGCTGACGGCGGGAAAGAGCCTCCTGAGAAACGGAAATGGCGGGAGCGGCAGGAGAAAGAAAGGACAAAACGAATGACGCAGAGTACGGATATGATAAAGGAGATTCTCGGAAAAATACCGCAGCGCATCCGCTGGTGCTTCTGCGCGGGGATGATATCGGGAATCCTGATCCATGCCTATATGTTTACCAATAAGCTGCCCAACTGGGACGACATCAATAATGTGGGCAGCTTCGGTGTGGGATCGGAGTTCGGAAGATGGTTCCTGAAATATGTCAATCCGCTGGACGGGATCTGGAGTGTTCCCTGGATCGGCGGACTGTTTGCGGTGGCATTTTTGTCTCTGGCTGCCTGCATGGTGGTCGCGGCCCTGGATATCCGGAGCCTGACCGGTGTGGTGATCGTCCCGCTCATGATGCTTTCCTTTCCCTCCGTATGCAGCATGTTCACCTTCATGTTCACGGCGGACTGTTATGCGGTGGGGATTTTCCTGGCCTGTACGGCGGCGTGGCTGATTCGCAGATACCGCTTTGGCTTTCTGCCCGGAATCGTGCTTCTGGTGCTCAGCCTGGGGCTGTATCAGGCATATTTGTGCGTAGCGCTGGGCATTCTGGTCTGCGGCCTGTTTCTTGATCTGCTCCGGGCGGAGAAGGAGGAAGGAACTGAGCAGCATCAGTCAGACCGCGGTATCCCGGCAGCAGCGGTCAGAAACGTATTCTTACGCGGTGTAAAAACTTTTGTGGTGCTTCTTGCATCTGTAGCTTTATATAGCCTGATCGCGCGGCGGATCTTTCCGGAGCTGGATTCCTATAACGGCTTAAGCCAGATGGGGCAGATTGACCTGGTGAGGCTTCCCCGGCTGATTCTGCGGGCCTTCCGCTGGGTGGCGGAGTATTTTATTCTGAAGCCATATTCCTTTGTGAACGGTTTTACCAGGGGACTGAATGTGGTCTGCTGTCTGCTGGCGGCAGCGTTTGTGATCGCCTGGTTTGTGAAAAAAAGGCTCTGGAAGCAGCCGGCAGCCGCTTTGCTCTATCTGTTTCTGGCGGCGGCTGTTCCCCTTTCCATGGGCTCCATCATCATCATGGCTCCGGATGCCAGCGTCAGCATGCTGATGCTTTATCAGTACGTGATTCTCTATATTTTCATCATGGCCATGCTGGAACGGAGCCTGCAGAAGGAGAACAGCCTGTTTTCTGCCGGGAGCGGAAGCGAAAAGGCCGGGCGGGGCTTTTCCCGCAGACTGCCCGGAGTTCTCAGCCTGTTTGTTACCGTCGTGCTTCTGCTGGTGGGATATGAGAATTTTGTGGTGACGAATGAGGCCTATTTCCGGATGGACATCGCTTACGAGCGCGCCTATGCCTATTATAACCGGATCATGGAACGGATCGAGGACACAGAAGGCTATCAGCCGGGCGATGCCTTCGCCCTGGTCGGGGAATACGGCCTGAGCGAAACGCCGGATCTGCTGGGAAGCTATTCCATGGATGGGGAACGATTTGAGGATCTGTCCGGTGTTGCAAAGGAAACCGGGCTGCTCACCAGCGGAGTGCGTCATAATTTCATGAAAATTTATATCGGCGTGGAAATGCCGGATGTGAGCGAGGAAACCCTGGAGGCCATCCGGCAGACAGAGGAATATCAGAGCATGCCCGCCTATCCGGCGGAAGGCTGTGTGAAGAAAATCCTGGATGTGTGGGTGGTGAAGACCTGCGAGGAGACGCTGACCCCTCAGGGGGAGGAGTGAGAACTCATGCCTTATCTGCCAGGCGGTTTGCCAGCGGTGTCCGTTCTGTGATAAAATAATACATCTTTTTATGTCAATGCATGCCGCGTCTGTGAAGACGGCATAATCAGAAAATGATCAAAATCATAAAGGAGACCCGGAATGAGGGATCGGATTTATGTCTGCCATACCTTCTATCATGTCTATGTGGCATGTCTGAAGGAACTGAATCTTCCGATGGAAGAACGCGGGAAAGCGGACATGGTGCTTAGCACCATGTCCTGCGATTTCGGAAATCTGTCTGAGAGACTTTCGGCAAGCGGCCTGTTCGGGAAGGTTTTCATCTTTGAAGAGCAGGAGGAGAGCAGGGTCCCCGGACTTGCGAAATACCATAAGGACAGGGGAAATATCGTCCTGAACATGCTTGCGAGAATGGTGTTCTGCAAAAAGCTGGGAGCGGCGCAGGAGGCATACGTTCCTGTGGATTTCAGGCAGTACCGGGATATTTATGTGTTCTGTGACTCCGACCCGATAGGCTATTATTTAAGCTGGAAGAAAATCCGTTACCACGCCATGGAGGACGGGCTGGACTGCATCCGTTATTATGACACGGCCAGATACGACAACCGGGGGCATTTTAAGCTGAAGGCGCTGCTGGCATCCTGGAATCTGATTTTCATCCAGAATGGCTGGGGAAAATATTGCATAGACATGGAAGTGAACAATATTTCCGTTCTGGAGCATCCCTGTCCGAAATATATTGAGTGCCCCAGGGAAAAGCTGGTGCAGGCGCTGACCGCAGAAGGGCGCGACTGCCTGCTGGGTATTTTTCTGGAAAATAAGGAAAAGCTGGTGGAGCAGCTCACCAAAGGAGCGCATCATGAGAAAAAGGTTCTGATCCTGACGGAGCCGCTGTGCGACCTGAAGACACGGGAGCGGATCTTCCGTGACATCATCGCGGAATACGGGAAAGACGCACAGGTGATTTTAAAACCCCATCCCAGGGACATACTGGATTATGAGAAGCTCTTTTCCGATTACGTGGTTCTTCCCGGGAAATTTCCCATGGAAATGATGAATTTCCTTCCGGATTTTCAGGTGGAGAAGGTGATTTCCGTTTTCACGGTGACGGACGCCATTCATTACGCGAAGGAAAAGGTGTATCTGGGAGAGGATTTCATGGACAAATATGAGGCTCCGGAAATCCACCGGCAGAACGAAGCGATATAAAAAAGGAGCGGCATTCGGATATGCGGAAAATACTGAAGAAAATGAATGTCCTGCTGGACGGCAGGCAGAAGGCGAAAATGGGCGGGATCATCGTGCTGATGTTCATCGGCGCCCTGCTTGAGGCGTGCAGCATCGGACTGGTCATCCCGGTGATCCAGACGCTTCTGGACCCGGAGGAGGTGACAGGGGACGGCTATCTGGGAAATCTGTACCGTTTCCTGGGGATGAAGAGCACCTCCCAGTTCACCATCCTGATGCTGGCGGCGATCATCGCGGCCTTCGTTCTGAAAAATGTGTTCCTGTATTTTCAGAACGTGGTGCAGCTCCGTTTTGTGTATACAAACCAGTTTGCCACGTCCCGCAGGATGATGATCAATTTCATGCAGCGGCCCTATGAATACTATCTGAACGCGGATACCTCCGTGATTCAGAGAAGCATCACTTCGGACGTAAACAACATGTACGGGCTGATTCTTGCCTGCCTGCAGCTGACCAGCGAGGTGATCATGTTCGTGATCCTGACCATCGTGCTGATGGTGCAGGACCCTCTGATGACGGTGGTGATCGCCGCCCTGCTGGTTGTGGTGCTTCTGGTCATCAAGAACATTTTAAAGCCCATCATGAAGAAGGCGGGCGAGGAAAATCAGGATTATTACAGCGGCCTGTATAAATGGATCGACCAGTCGGTGATGGGAATCAAAGAAATCAAAATCGCCAACCGGGAGAGCTATTTCATCAATGAATATGCCAAATGCGGGGCTGGCTATGTGGGCGCGGTGCAGAAGTACAACATCTACAACTCCACCCCCAGGCTCCTGATCGAAACGGTCTGCATCGCCGGACTGATGCTGTATCTGATCTTCCAGATTCTGGCCGGCGGAAACATGACGGAGATGGTGGCGCAGATCGGCGTGTTCGCGGTGGCGGCCATGCGGCTTCTGCCCAGCGCCAACCGGATCAACAACTATCTCACCTCCATTTCCTATTTTGAGCCGTTCTTCATGGGCGTGAGCGACAATCTTCAGGAAGAGATTCACGACGGCAGCGTGGACTATGACGCAGAGACCTATCTGCAGAAAAAAGAAGTGGAGAAGCTTCCGGTCCATGAAAAGATCGAG
>ERZ1643247.3544-NODE-3544-length-10912-cov-32.226398_pt1 | contig 10912 bp, 5 predicted proteins | sample MGYA00579264_ERZ1643247 | MGnify/ENA primary metagenome ERZ1643247 (study PRJEB29033, sample SAMEA4952262) | chicken gut metagenome | biome: Broiler Chicken; feature: Gastrointestinal Tract; material: Caecum | place: Ireland | collected 2018 | study: Broiler... | reverse complement strand
CGCCGTTCGGGTCTGCAATGCTGATACTGCTTCGCGTCACCCTGACCACTTCAAGTCCCACCTCTGTGAGCGCCTGAATCACATCCTGACGGCCTTTTATCTCTCCGGCACGGTAAAGCGCATCAAGCCCCCGTGTAACGCTCTCAGCAAGCGCCTGTTTCTTTTCCGGCAGGTTATCAGGGAGAGTCAGCGTCCGGCGGTTCTCCGGGGCGTTGGGGTCATGCAGCCCGTAATGGTGATTCACCAGCGTCTGCCAGGCATCAATTCTCGGCCTGTCTGCACGGTCGTAGTACGGCTGGAGGCGTTTTCCGGTCTGTAGCTCCATGTTCGGAATGACAAAATTCAGCTCAAGCCGTCCCTTGTCCTGGTGCTCCACCCACAGGATGCTGTACTGATTTTTTTCGAGACCGGGCATCAGTACACGCTCAAAGCTCGCCATCACTTTTTCACGTCCTCCCGGCGGCAGCTCCTTCTCCGCGAACGACAGAACACCGGACGTGTATTTCTTCGCAAATGGCGTGGCATCGATGAGTTCCCGGACTTCTTCCGGATTACCCTGAAGCACCGTTGCGCCTTCGCGGTTACGCTCCCTCCCCAGCAGGTAATCAACCGGACCACTGCCACCACCTTTTCCCCTGGCATGAAATTTAACTATCATCCCGCGCCCCCTGTTCCCTGACGGCCAGACGCAGCCGGCGCAGCTCATCCCCGATGGCCATCAGTGCGGCCACTACCTGAACCCGGTCACCGGAAGACCACTGCCCGCTGTTCACCTTACGGGCTGTCTGATTCAGGTTATTTCCGATGGCGGCCAGCTGACGCAGTAACGGCGGTGCCAGTGTCGGCAGTTTCCCGGAACGGGCAACCGGCTCACCCAGGCAGACCCGCCGCATCCATACCGCCAGTTGTTTACCCTCACAGCGTTCAAGTAACCTGGCATGTTCATCATCAGTAACCCGTATCGTGAGCATCCTCTCGCGTTTCATCGGTATCATTACCCCATGAACAGAAATCCCCCTTACACGGAGGCATCAGTGACTAAACAGGAAAAAACAGCCCTTAACATGGCGCGCTTTATCAGAAGCCAGACATTAACGCTGCTGGAAAAGCTCAACGAACTGGACGCGGATGAACAGGCAGACATCTGTGAATCGCTTCACGACCACGCCGATGAGCTTTACCGCAGCTGCCTCGCACGTTTCGGGGATGACGGTGAAAACCTCTGACACATGCAGCTCCCGGAGACGGTCACAGCTTGTCTGTGAGCGGATGCCGGGAGCAGACAAGCCCGCCAGGGCGCGTCAGCGGGTTTTAGCGGGTGTCGGGGCGCAGCCATGACCCAGTCACGTAGCGATAGCGGAGTGTATACTGGCTTAACTATGTAGCATCAGTGCAGATGATAAGAAAAGAGCACCATATGCGATGTGAAATACCGCACAGATGCGTAAGGAGAAAATGCCGCATCAGGCGCTCTTCCGCTTCCTCGCTCACTGACTCGCTACGCTCGGTCGTTCGGCTGCGGCGAGCGGTGCCGGCTCACTCAAAGGCGGTAATACGGTTATCCACAGAATCAGGGGATAAGGCCGGAAAGAACATGTGAGCAAAAAGGCAAAGGGCAACGAAAGGCCGCGCCGCTGGCGTTTTTCCATAGGCTCCGCCCCCCTGACGAGCATCACAAAAATCGACGCTCAAGTCAGAGGTGGCGAAACCCGACAGGACTATAAAGATACCAGGCGTTTCCCCCTGGTGGCTCCCTCGTGCGCTCTCCTGTTCCGACCCTGCCGCTTACCGGATACCTGTCCGCCTTTCTCCCTTCGGGAAGCGTGGCGCTTTCTCATAGCTCACGCTGTTGGTATCTCAGTTCGGTGTAGGTCGTTCGCTCCAAGCTGGGCTGTGTGCACGAACCCCCCGTTCAGCCCGACCGCTGCGCCTTATCCGGTAACTATCGTCTTGAGTCCAACCCGGTAAGACACGACTTAACGCCACTGTCAGCAGCCATTGGTAGAGGGTGTACAAGAAATTGCTGATACGGAGTTCTTGAAGTGAAGGCCCGACTGCGGCTACACTGAAAGGACAGATTTGGTGGCAGCGGTCTTGTACGCCCTGTTACCTTGGGTTAGAAAGCCTGAGAAACTTCTAACCTTCGAAAAACCCACGCCTGAGAACGTGGGTTTTTTCGTTTACGCCCGTAGAGATTACCCATCATAGGGGTGTAACTCAAGGTCTATTTGGATAGTTTTACCAAGGAATAATCATGGAGTTCCAAGAATTAGAAAATAGCGCATGCTTATATTGGCCCAAAGAACTTGCAGAAAGAGCAGCATCTATTAGCGCCATAAGCCCTCTTATAGAGACCCAAGATGAATTTTTATCAATACTAACAATATCAACAAATAAGCCTACATCTTGTTTTGATGCCGTACGGTTATGCAATAAGATATCACCCAACCTATTTGTCAAGCACTTAATGGTTTTGTCAGATATTGGAGGCGAAAGACTTCATCGCTTCTTTAAAGATTTAGATAAGATCTACCCCGACAGAATAATGGAGTTCAATATAGGAAATAGCTCTTACTCTTACCAATTCAATAGCAATAGAGCATGGACAACCAAGAATTTAAACGTAGAAAAATCACGGCTCTTGCAACCTGTAAGTGATTTTACACGTGAAATGCTTGATGTTTGCATGCTGATCCTATGGGGAGGTAATACTATAAACAATACAAATCTTCCAACCGAAATAGAAAATAACTGTGTTTTGGGGAATTTAATTGGAAACAAAGAAGCAATAGAACAGTTTGTAAAAGAAAGATATATAATGGTTAGTAGGCAAACAGGAGGTGCAACGGCAAATGATCTTGGACACATATGCGAGATCTTTATAAAAGAAAAACTTTACAAGCTTATTGATAACAATATATCTCTAGATGGACACCATATCGATGGTGTAACTCATAACGATAAAGATCTTACGACTTTTGATATTGTAGCAAAAAACACAACAACAAAAAAATGTGTTGGTATTGAAATAAGTTTTCAAGTTACAACAAACTCAACAATAGAAAGAAAAGCAGGATTAGCCAAAAGCAGAAGAGATTTGCTCAATTCAAGAGGACATAAAATAGCATATGTGATTGATGGGTCTGGTAATTTTCAGCGTTCAAATGCCATCAAAACAATAATTAACCATAGTGACATGACCGTTAACTTTTCAGATAATGGTATAAATTCACTAGCAACATTCATCTGCGAGACATTGAAATGATTAAATTTGTTGACCTTTTTTCTGGCACAGGTGGTATTAGACTTGGTTTTGAGCAAGCCATGAAAGAAATTGGATTGTCAACAAAATGCGTAAAAAGCTCAGAAATTGACAAAAAAGCATGCGAAACATACAAACTTAACTTCGACGAAGAATCATATTGTGATATACATGATGTTGATATAGATGAAAGCTTCGATGTTTTATTGGCAGGATTTCCTTGTCAGGCGTTCTCTTATGCTGGAAAACAACTTGGTTTTGCAGACACCCGAGGCACATTATTTTTTGAAGTAGAAAGAATCATAAAGAAAAACAAGCCTAAGTTATGTCTTTTGGAGAATGTGCGTGGATTAACTTCACATGATAAAGGAAGAACATTTTCAACAATATTAAAATCTCTTCATAATTTAGGGTATCATGTTGAATACAGACTATTAAACACAAGTAATTTTGGTGTCCCTCAAAATAGGGTTAGAATATATATAATAGCCTCATTAGAAAAAGAGGTAACACTTACTATTCCTAATGATCTTGGAGCCAAAGATACGCACAATTACAAACCATCCAAAGGTGGTCATGATTTTTATACAGAATCAAAAGTTTCTGACATACTAGAGGATAGTCCAGACGAGTCATATGATTGCAGCGATTGGTTCAAGCAACGCCTTGAAGACATTTTTGAAGGTGACCTAAATAAAGTTCATGGAATCAGGCTAATTGACACAAGGAACGGAAACTCCTTGCACTCTTGGGATCTTGGGCTAAAAGGCGAGTGCTCAAATGATGAAATAATTTTCATGAATTTATTAATTGCAAACCGTAGAAAGCATATTTTTGGCACACACCAAGACGGCAAGGCTTTGTCAAAAGCACAAATTGAAACATTTTTTAAACATAGCGAAACCACCAACATAATAAAAAATCTAATTAAAAAGGGTTACCTTAAAGAGAAAAACGGACTATACAACCCAGTTTGCGGAAATATGTCTTTTGAAGTATTCAAATTCCTTGACCCAAATAAAGTGTCAATTACACTTACGGCATCTGATGCCAATAGACTTGGAGTCTATCACAACAATAGACTGCGACGCCTTACGCCAAGAGAATGCGCAAGACTACAAGGTTACCCAGACTCATATATCTTACACCCAAAAGATAGCATGGCATATAAACAATTAGGGAATGCTGTAAGCGTACCAGTCATTAAAAATATTTTTCTTGATATAATGAAGAATAACTTTATATAAACCATATTACTAGCAAAACTGCTCTATGGTTATTTAATTAAATTTAACAGATTTACCATAACGTCGCATTACGCGCACCGCTAAAACGCGTTCAGCGCGATCACGGCAGCAGACAGGTAAAAATGGCAACAAACCACCCGAAAAACTGCCGCGATCGCGCCTGATAAATTTTAACCGCATGAATACCTATGCAACCAGATGGTACAGACCACATTAGCCCGTCTTAATCCACTTAACCTGCCATTTTTCATAGTTTCACCATCCCAGTGAAGGACCATCCAGTGTGCGTTCCTGTATTTCCGGCTGGCGCTCACGCTCCAGGGATAACTCATGTTCGCGCTCCTGTATCAGCCGTTCGTCCCTTATCTCCTGTTCTCGCTGTATAACTGGCTCAAGCGTTCTGTCCGCTCGCTCAAGTGCTGCACCTGCTGACTCAACTGCATGACCTGCTCGTTCAGCATCGCGTTGTCCTGTTGCGTAAGCGAAAACATTTTCTGCAATTCCACGAAGGCGCTCTCCCATTCGTTCAGCCGCTGCATATAGTCCTGTTGCAGTTGCTCTAAGGCGTTCAGCAAATGTCTTTCCAGCTCCGTCACTCTGTGTCACTCCGTCAGTTGTACCCAGTCCTTCCCCTGATAGGGAATCACCGTTGCCGATTTCCCCTGCGGGATGACCAGAAATTTCCTTCTCCCGTCCTGCACAAACTCCACGCCCCATGTCTTCGCGTTCAGTTTCTGCAATGTCTCTTCCTGCTTCCTGATTTCTTCCAGGTTCGTCTGTATCCGTCCGCCAAGATACCAGAGCGTCCCGCCACTCGCGGTAAACAGGAGAAAGACTATCCCCAGTAACATCATGCCCGTATTCCCTGCCAGCTTTAACACGTCCTTCCTGTGCTGCATCATCGCCTCTTTCACCCCTTCCCGGTGTTTTTCCAGCGATTTCTCTGTCGAGGCTGTGAACAGGGCTATAGCGTCTCTGATTTTCGTCTCGTTTGAGGTCACAGCCTCGCTGACAGACTCGCCGAGCTTCCTGAACTCGTCGTTCAGCATTTTCTCTGTAGATTCGGCTCTCTCTTTCAGCTTTTTCTCGAACTCCGCGCCCGTCTGTAAAAGATTGCTCATAAAACGCTCCTTTCAGTCTGATATTCCTCCCGCCGTTCGGGTCTGCAATGCTGATACTGCTTCGCGTCACCCTGACCACTTCAAGTCCCACCTCTGTGAGCGCCTGAATCACATCCTGACGGCCTTTTATCTCTCCGGCACGGTAAAGCGCATCAAGCCCCCGTGTAACGCTCTCAGCAAGCGCCTGTTTCTTTTCCGGCAGGTTATCAGGGAGAGTCAGCGTCCGGCGGTTCTCCGGGGCGTTGGGGTCATGCAGCCCGTAATGGTGATTCACCAGCGTCTGCCAGGCATCAATTCTCGGCCTGTCTGCACGGTCGTAGTACGGCTGGAGGCGTTTTCCGGTCTGTAGCTCCATGTTCGGAATGACAAAATTCAGCTCAAGCCGTCCCTTGTCCTGGTGCTCCACCCACAGGATGCTGTACTGATTTTTTTCGAGACCGGGCATCAGTACACGCTCAAAGCTCGCCATCACTTTTTCACGTCCTCCCGGCGGCAGCTCCTTCTCCGCGAACGACAGAACACCGGACGTGTATTTCTTCGCAAATGGCGTGGCATCGATGAGTTCCCGGACTTCTTCCGGATTACCCTGAAGCACCGTTGCGCCTTCGCGGTTACGCTCCCTCCCCAGCAGGTAATCAACCGGACCACTGCCACCACCTTTTCCCCTGGCATGAAATTTAACTATCATCCCGCGCCCCCTGTTCCCTGACGGCCAGACGCAGCCGGCGCAGCTCATCCCCGATGGCCATCAGTGCGGCCACTACCTGAACCCGGTCACCGGAAGACCACTGCCCGCTGTTCACCTTACGGGCTGTCTGATTCAGGTTATTTCCGATGGCGGCCAGCTGACGCAGTAACGGCGGTGCCAGTGTCGGCAGTTTCCCGGAACGGGCAACCGGCTCACCCAGGCAGACCCGCCGCATCCATACCGCCAGTTGTTTACCCTCACAGCGTTCAAGTAACCTGGCATGTTCATCATCAGTAACCCGTATCGTGAGCATCCTCTCGCGTTTCATCGGTATCATTACCCCATGAACAGAAATCCCCCTTACACGGAGGCATCAGTGACTAAACAGGAAAAAACAGCCCTTAACATGGCGCGCTTTATCAGAAGCCAGACATTAACGCTGCTGGAAAAGCTCAACGAACTGGACGCGGATGAACAGGCAGACATCTGTGAATCGCTTCACGACCACGCCGATGAGCTTTACCGCAGCTGCCTCGCACGTTTCGGGGATGACGGTGAAAACCTCTGACACATGCAGCTCCCGGAGACGGTCACAGCTTGTCTGTGAGCGGATGCCGGGAGCAGACAAGCCCGCCAGGGCGCGTCAGCGGGTTTTAGCGGGTGTCGGGGCGCAGCCATGACCCAGTCACGTAGCGATAGCGGAGTGTATACTGGCTTAACTATGTAGCATCAGTGCAGATGATAAGAAAAGAGCACCATATGCGATGTGAAATACCGCACAGATGCGTAAGGAGAAAATGCCGCATCAGGCGCTCTTCCGCTTCCTCGCTCACTGACTCGCTACGCTCGGTCGTTCGGCTGCGGCGAGCGGTGCCGGCTCACTCAAAGGCGGTAATACGGTTATCCACAGAATCAGGGGATAAGGCCGGAAAGAACATGTGAGCAAAAAGGCAAAGGGCAACGAAAGGCCGCGCCGCTGGCGTTTTTCCATAGGCTCCGCCCCCCTGACGAGCATCACAAAAATCGACGCTCAAGTCAGAGGTGGCGAAACCCGACAGGACTATAAAGATACCAGGCGTTTCCCCCTGGTGGCTCCCTCGTGCGCTCTCCTGTTCCGACCCTGCCGCTTACCGGATACCTGTCCGCCTTTCTCCCTTCGGGAAGCGTGGCGCTTTCTCATAGCTCACGCTGTTGGTATCTCAGTTCGGTGTAGGTCGTTCGCTCCAAGCTGGGCTGTGTGCACGAACCCCCCGTTCAGCCCGACCGCTGCGCCTTATCCGGTAACTATCGTCTTGAGTCCAACCCGGTAAGACACGACTTAACGCCACTGTCAGCAGCCATTGGTAGAGGGTGTACAAGAAATTGCTGATACGGAGTTCTTGAAGTGAAGGCCCGACTGCGGCTACACTGAAAGGACAGATTTGGTGGCAGCGGTCTTGTACGCCCTGTTACCTTGGGTTAGAAAGCCTGAGAAACTTCTAACCTTCGAAAAACCCACGCCTGAGAACGTGGGTTTTTTCGTTTACGCCCGTAGAGATTACCCATCATAGGGGTGTAACTCAAGGTCTATTTGGATAGTTTTACCAAGGAATAATCATGGAGTTCCAAGAATTAGAAAATAGCGCATGCTTATATTGGCCCAAAGAACTTGCAGAAAGAGCAGCATCTATTAGCGCCATAAGCCCTCTTATAGAGACCCAAGATGAATTTTTATCAATACTAACAATATCAACAAATAAGCCTACATCTTGTTTTGATGCCGTACGGTTATGCAATAAGATATCACCCAACCTATTTGTCAAGCACTTAATGGTTTTGTCAGATATTGGAGGCGAAAGACTTCATCGCTTCTTTAAAGATTTAGATAAGATCTACCCCGACAGAATAATGGAGTTCAATATAGGAAATAGCTCTTACTCTTACCAATTCAATAGCAATAGAGCATGGACAACCAAGAATTTAAACGTAGAAAAATCACGGCTCTTGCAACCTGTAAGTGATTTTACACGTGAAATGCTTGATGTTTGCATGCTGATCCTATGGGGAGGTAATACTATAAACAATACAAATCTTCCAACCGAAATAGAAAATAACTGTGTTTTGGGGAATTTAATTGGAAACAAAGAAGCAATAGAACAGTTTGTAAAAGAAAGATATATAATGGTTAGTAGGCAAACAGGAGGTGCAACGGCAAATGATCTTGGACACATATGCGAGATCTTTATAAAAGAAAAACTTTACAAGCTTATTGATAACAATATATCTCTAGATGGACACCATATCGATGGTGTAACTCATAACGATAAAGATCTTACGACTTTTGATATTGTAGCAAAAAACACAACAACAAAAAAATGTGTTGGTATTGAAATAAGTTTTCAAGTTACAACAAACTCAACAATAGAAAGAAAAGCAGGATTAGCCAAAAGCAGAAGAGATTTGCTCAATTCAAGAGGACATAAAATAGCATATGTGATTGATGGGTCTGGTAATTTTCAGCGTTCAAATGCCATCAAAACAATAATTAACCATAGTGACATGACCGTTAACTTTTCAGATAATGGTATAAATTCACTAGCAACATTCATCTGCGAGACATTGAAATGATTAAATTTGTTGACCTTTTTTCTGGCACAGGTGGTATTAGACTTGGTTTTGAGCAAGCCATGAAAGAAATTGGATTGTCAACAAAATGCGTAAAAAGCTCAGAAATTGACAAAAAAGCATGCGAAACATACAAACTTAACTTCGACGAAGAATCATATTGTGATATACATGATGTTGATATAGATGAAAGCTTCGATGTTTTATTGGCAGGATTTCCTTGTCAGGCGTTCTCTTATGCTGGAAAACAACTTGGTTTTGCAGACACCCGAGGCACATTATTTTTTGAAGTAGAAAGAATCATAAAGAAAAACAAGCCTAAGTTATGTCTTTTGGAGAATGTGCGTGGATTAACTTCACATGATAAAGGAAGAACATTTTCAACAATATTAAAATCTCTTCATAATTTAGGGTATCATGTTGAATACAGACTATTAAACACAAGTAATTTTGGTGTCCCTCAAAATAGGGTTAGAATATATATAATAGCCTCATTAGAAAAAGAGGTAACACTTACTATTCCTAATGATCTTGGAGCCAAAGATACGCACAATTACAAACCATCCAAAGGTGGTCATGATTTTTATACAGAATCAAAAGTTTCTGACATACTAGAGGATAGTCCAGACGAGTCATATGATTGCAGCGATTGGTTCAAGCAACGCCTTGAAGACATTTTTGAAGGTGACCTAAATAAAGTTCATGGAATCAGGCTAATTGACACAAGGAACGGAAACTCCTTGCACTCTTGGGATCTTGGGCTAAAAGGCGAGTGCTCAAATGATGAAATAATTTTCATGAATTTATTAATTGCAAACCGTAGAAAGCATATTTTTGGCACACACCAAGACGGCAAGGCTTTGTCAAAAGCACAAATTGAAACATTTTTTAAACATAGCGAAACCACCAACATAATAAAAAATCTAATTAAAAAGGGTTACCTTAAAGAGAAAAACGGACTATACAACCCAGTTTGCGGAAATATGTCTTTTGAAGTATTCAAATTCCTTGACCCAAATAAAGTGTCAATTACACTTACGGCATCTGATGCCAATAGACTTGGAGTCTATCACAACAATAGACTGCGACGCCTTACGCCAAGAGAATGCGCAAGACTACAAGGTTACCCAGACTCATATATCTTACACCCAAAAGATAGCATGGCATATAAACAATTAGGGAATGCTGTAAGCGTACCAGTCATTAAAAATATTTTTCTTGATATAATGAAGAATAACTTTATATAAACCATATTACTAGCAAAACTGCTCTATGGTTATTTAATTAAATTTAACAGATTTACCATAACGTCGCATTACGCGCACCGCTAAAACGCGTTCAGCGCGATCACGGCAGCAGACAGGTAAAAATGGCAACAAACCACCCGAAAAACTGCCGCGATCGCGCCTGATAAATTTTAACCGCATGAATACCTATGCAACCAGATGGTACAGACCACATTAGCCCGTCTTAATCCACTTAACCTGCCATTTTTCATAGTTTCACCATCCCAGTGAAGGACCATCCAGTGTGCGTTCCTGTATTTCCGGCTGGCGCTCACGCTCCAGGGATAACTCATGTTCGCGCTCCTGTATCAGCCGTTCGTCCCTTATCTCCTGTTCTCGCTGTATAACTGGCTCAAGCGTTCTGTCCGCTCGCTCAAGTGCTGCACCTGCTGACTCAACTGCATGACCTGCTCGTTCAGCATCGCGTTGTCCTGTTGCGTAAGCGAAAACATTTTCTGCAATTCCACGAAGGCGCTCTCCCATTCGTTCAGCCGCTGCATATAGTCCTGTTGCAGTTGCTCTAAGGCGTTCAGCAAATGTCTTTCCAGCTCCGTCACTCTGTGTCACTCCGTCAGTTGTACCCAGTCCTTCCCCTGATAGGGAATCACCGTTGCCGATTTCCCCTGCGGGATGACCAGAAATTTCCTTCTCCCGTCCTGCACAAACTCCACGCCCCATGTCTTCGCGTTCAGTTTCTGCAATGT
>ERZ1643247.3542-NODE-3542-length-10917-cov-5.242221_pt1 | contig 10917 bp, 9 predicted proteins | sample MGYA00579264_ERZ1643247 | MGnify/ENA primary metagenome ERZ1643247 (study PRJEB29033, sample SAMEA4952262) | chicken gut metagenome | biome: Broiler Chicken; feature: Gastrointestinal Tract; material: Caecum | place: Ireland | collected 2018 | study: Broiler... | reverse complement strand
GCTCGCTGGGGTCGGCCAGCCCTACGGTAGCAAGGATTAGTTTTTGTCCGTCCTGAAGGGAAAAGCCCCGCAGGGTTTTCGCCAAGCCCAGAACACCACCGGCATACAGACCGCCCAGATAAACGATGATATCTTTGTCCGAAAGAGCCGGCGCATCTTTGTAACTGACTGCGGGAATGCCGGTTTGCTCGGACAGTTTTTCCGCATACCGGCGGGTGCTCCCATACTGACTACCGTAGACAATGATGTGTTCCATAAGTACTCTCCTAATTATTATACCATTTGTCCCGTTTCAAAAGCGCGAAAAGGAAGCGGCCTTGAAAGAGAGAGGATAAAATCATAAATATGTCCGCGATAGGGATGAACAGAAAAGAGGGCATCATCACTCGCGTGAATTGGTTGGCCAACGGTTTTCCTCTGCGAACCGCCGACGAAAGACGTGCCATACAGAACAACACGCCGCTGTTGAGGAAAAGCCATGTGCATATCTGGATGGCTAGGGAACACCACAATCCACCCGGAATGGTACCGGCACTGAAAAAGGATAACGCCGTTTGAAGCAGGATGATCCCAATCAGGATGGGGTAGACGATTCCCAGTACCTGGAGCATCACCCCGCCGCCGACTCCGATTCCGCCGCCCCAAGGGATCCCTACCCTTTCGCACCACGCCTGCAGCATATGTAGCGCGGGACGGTTTTGTTTTCCCTCGACAAAGCCATTGTTGGAAAGCGCATACAACCGGAACTGGCAGGGATGGCTTTTGCAATAGCTTTCCGCTTGGTTGAGGAATTCCACCACATGGGATGGAAGGCCATCTACATAGAGAGGCACGAAAAGGCACACCGCATCTATGTCGAGAAACAGTTCCAGAACCTGCTGGAAATCCCGCCGGCCGCTGAGGGATACCACTTTCTTTCGGACGCCCGGAAGAAACAGCCGGAATAACCTTGAGAAGAAACGAGAGGCGCCGCCTTTTTTCTTGGGACTTGCATTCAAGATCAGAAGGTTCATAAGCCGGCCTCCTTTAGCTGCTCAATAGTCTCAAAGAAGACCACCTCCGCCTTCTCATAATCCAGATTCAGCCGGTTGCGCTCTACAACCTCTTTGGCTGTCTCCTGCTCAAATTCGGTGCATTTCCCATAAAAGCAAACACGTATTAGCTTCCGGCGCGGATACCGGCTAATGTGATGGGTTTGCCCCCCTCGCCAAGTAAAGAACGGGAGGGAATCCCCAATTGCGCGATCCAAAATGGCTTTGACAGGACCGCTGTATCCTCCGTAACAGCACTGGCTGACAATAATCAGCGGGTCACTCTGGCCAACGAGCGCTCCGATGTGCTGCAGGGAGTCCTTCATGATGCAAAAACCGGCGTTCTTCAGCCAGCACTTGAAACAGCCCTGGCAGGAAGCATACTGGTTGTTTGCATACAGGACAACCGAATCCTCACTCGATTTTTCCGATGCATAGGTTATCGCATCGCCAAGGTCATGAATGATTACCTTCATAGGCTAGCTTCTCCTTTTTGGGCGAAAAGTATAGAAAGTGTGCTCATGATTTCTGCTACCAAAATACACTTCTATATAATTTTCCATTTTAATAATATAATAGGCGACATTAAGTGACTACCCACTTTCGGTTAAATCTGTGTAAATTATAAGGAAAATCGAACAATCGTGACACTGTCTTGTCATACATGAGAAGATACAGAAGAAAGAATGCAAGCGTAGATCATTTTGGATAGGATGCAGCGCCCCTTTGATGCGCCGCCCGTCATCGTGAATTTCTTTTATCATGAGATAATCAAAAAGTCGGCCGGAAAGGGAGGAGCATAAGCATGGCGTCATTACTGTTGGCTGTAATTTATCTGACCTTTATCAGTCTGGGTCTCCCCGATTCTCTCCTCGGCTCCGCATGGCCTACTATGCAGGTAGCGATGGGGGTTCCCTCTTCCTGGGCGGGGTATGTCTCGATGACGATTTCATTTATGACCATCCTGTCCTCCCTGCTCAGCCCGCGCCTGATCCGAAGACTTGCAACCCGATGGATCGTGACCGTCTCCATCGCACTGACGGTGCTGGGACTGTTGGGCTTTTCCTGCTCCAGTCAGTATTGGATGCTGTTCCTGTTTGCCGTTCCTTATGGCCTGGGGGCAGGATCCATTGACGCCGCCATGAATCACTATGTGGCCAGTCACTATTCCGGGCGGGTGATGAATTTCCTGCACTGCTTCTATGGCCTGGGGGCGGTCCTCAGCCCTAACATTATGGCGCTGGCGCTGAAGTATGCGCACTGGAACGAAGGATATCGGTGGACTGCTTTTGTCCAGGTGGGAATTCTGGCCATTTGTATCCTCTCGTTTCCCTTGTGGAAGAAGACGGAGCAGGCGGATGGGGATGGCGGCAGCACAGCGGGAATCTGGGACGCCCTGCGTGTCCCCGGCGTGGTGAGCACGCTGATTGCTTTTTTCGCCTACTGCGCCGGAGAGGCGACCTGCTTCCTGTGGACATCCAGCTATTTTGCCGGAACCAGGGAAGGAATGAGCCAGGAGCTGATTGCGTCCACCGGCTCTCTGATTTTCGGCGGCCTGATGCTGGGACGTCTGATCGCCGGTTTTATCTCCGACCTGCTGGGGGATAAAAAATTGATTCGTATCAGCCTGGCGGTGGAAGCCGTCGGCATCGTGCTGATATTGATCCCCGGATCCCCGTCCTGTATCGCCATACTGGGATTTCTGGTCATCGGCACCGGCATGGGACCAATCTATCCCTCCGTTCAGCACATGGCGCCGGTCCACTTTGGCAGGAAATTCAGCGCTCCGGTGATTGGGCTGCAGATGGCATCAGCCTACATCGGCAGCACCTTTATGCCTACTGTTTTCGGCATTATCCAGCAAAATATCGGCATCGGGATTATGCCGCTTTACATCGCTCTGTTTGCCGTGCTGAACTTTGTATTCCTGGAGACAGCCTACCGAAGGATCGCGAACCATCGACAGAGAGGAAGTGTGTGACCATGCCCGAATTACCGGAAATAGAAACAATCAAGCGGGTAATCGAACCGCAAATAAAGGGCCTTGTCATAGAACAGGTCACGGTCAAACGCACGGAGGTGATCGCCTACCCCGATACCGCTGAATTTTGCAATCGGGTTTCGGGGCAGACGTTTGCCGGCGTGGGGCGCAAGGGAAAATTTCTGATTTTCCTCCTGGAAAGCGGCGACCGGCTCATCGTGCACTTGCGCATGACCGGCTGCCTGCTGGTGACACCGGCAGATTATCTGGAAGAAAAGCATACCCACCTTGTTTTCCATCTATCTGGCGGCAGGGAGCTGCGTTTTTCCGACACACGCCGGTTTGGGCGCTTCTGGCTGTTGCGGCAGGGAGAAACAGATACATACACCGGGATAGAGAAGCTGGGCGCAGAACCATTTGATCTCGGCTTTTCTGGAGAATATCTGTCCACACGCCTGGGGAAACGGAAGAAGGCAATCAAGGAATGCCTGCTGGACCAAAGCGTGGTGGCCGGGATCGGCAACATCTATTCCGACGAAATTTTGTTTGCCGCGCACATCCGTCCGGCGCGGCCCGCCAACACGCTGACCAAAGAGGAATGGACCCGCCTGGCCCGGACGATCCCCGAGCGGCTGGCCTACTTCATTGAAAAGAACGCGATTACACCGGAGGAATATCTGGAGACGAAAGGGCAGGACTACCGCAACACGCCGTTTTTACAGGTCTATGGACACGGCGGCGAACCTTGTCCAGTCTGTGGAGAAACGCTCTGCCGAACTGTGATCGGCGGCAGGAGCAGCGTGTACTGCCCGGCTTGTCAGAAGATATAAAGTAAAAAATGATAGATAAGGCCCTTCTCCCTCATGGAGAGGGGTTATTTTTTGCCCTTCTTAGATTCATTCCCGGTTCACATACACATAGAAACCTGCGTTTGGCAGAATGCCGACCGCCATGGACACAGGGGCGGCAAAGCCAATGCTCGTCAGGCTCACATTCGGCCGAATGCTCATGAGATACGCCACATGACAAGCACAAACACTAACAGGGTGCAAGAGGGCCGCCCTTGTTGGGCGGCCCCGGGGCAAGTCACTGGGAAACGGTGTAAAGGGAGTAAAAATATCCTTTTTTCGCGATCAGCTCCTCAAAGGTTCCCATCTCTGCGATCGAGCCGTTTTTCATGGCGAGGATACCGTCATATTGGCGGAGCAATCTTTCCTCAAGCGAATGGGTAACGATGACGGCCGTAACGCCACGAAGCCCGAGAATAGCGTCCGACACCTGATAGGCAGTCTCGGCGTCCAGGGATGCGGTCGCCTCATCCACAAGCAGCACCTGTGATTTTTTAAGCAGGCTCCGCGCAATGGAAATGCGCTGCTTTTCCCCGCCGGAAAGGCCGCTGCCGTTTTCGCCGCAAAGAAAATCCGCACCCTTTTCCGCAATCAGAGCGGAAAGGCCCGAAAGCCGGATTGCCGTCTTGATCTCTGTGTCGGGAAATTCCCGGAACATGGTGATGTTGTCCCTGATTGTGGCATTGAACACAAACACGTTCTGCTGGATGATGCTTTCCGTCTCATAGAGCGCTTTGCTTCCGATCTGCCGAAGCTCCGTTTCATCGAAGCAGATCTCCCCGCCGTACGATGGATCGGAAGCCATCAGCAAATGCAGCAGAGTGGATTTTCCGCAGCCCGACGCGCCTACGATGGCATATTTCCCGCCGCGGGCAAAGAAACAGCTTACATTTTTGAGAACCGGTTTTTCGGGCTCATAGCCGAAGGTGAGCCCCTTAACAGCGATGCCCTGCCGGATCTCCAAATGAGCGGATTCCGTTTCCTCCCGCACATGACTGCGAAGGGCTTCCGCCATCTTTTCCACCAACGCCCGCGCCGCTTTCCTCTCCGCAAGACATGTGGGAATGGTGCCAATGGGGCTGAGGACATAATTCATGAGCTGCACAAAGACCAGGGTTGTGCCGGCCGTGACGCCTGTTCCCGACAGAGCCAGCCAGGCCCCGAACAGGAACACACCGAGCTGCGCCGTGGCACCCGCAACGGAGCCGAACATCTGGACGAGAATCCGCATTCTGTGTTTTCCGCATTGTGCCGCAGCAAGCGACTTGATGTGCTCCGAAAAAATGGCAAGCATCCGTGCTTCCGCCTGAAACGATTTGATGACGGAAAAGCCGACCAGGCAATCGCGCAGTTCGGCAGTGTAAGCTTCGTTTTGATCTGAAACCTTCTTCTCCCGTTTCGCCACTTTGCTGCCTGTCAGCAGCGAAGCCAGCAGCGGCAACAGAGACAGCAGCATGGCAGCAGCTGTGAGAAGCGGGCTGTACCAGAGCATGAGTACCATAGCGCCGAAAAAAGTCAGGAGACTGTCAAGCACGGTAAAGGTGTTCCAAAGATAGCCGTTTTCAATTGTCTGGATGTCGTTTGTCAGCCCGGAAATGTAGGCCGCCGTATTTTCACGCAGGAAAGCAGAGATGTTTTTCTTCATGAGTTCTTCAAAAACGTACGCTTTATACTGTGAAATCCCCCGCGTGACGAATTTCGGCCGGAACACACAGGAGATCAGGAAAGCCGCCGCAATGCCGGCGATCAGCAGCAGAGTGAGGCCGGCAAGCTCCGCCAGGGTGAAGCCCGTATCGTAGCCGCCGATCCGGTCGATCAGCTGCTGCATCAGCCACGAGACGAGCAAAGCGCCAATCGCGCCGAGCAGCGTTTCACACAGCGCAAACAGGAAGCACACGCCGTTGCCCCTGTAAAATTGCCGGGTAAAGGGGCGAATGTCCGGCTTCTTCCTCTTCATTCTGCAGCCGCCTCCTCCGCCCGTATCTTGTCCCAGAGCGCCCGCAGCGCTTCATTCTCGTCTTCTACCAGGATCTGCTTTTCGACGGACGCCATGGCGGATTCCCCGAGATCGTCGTAGATGGTCGCCTTCTTCGTATCGCCGACACAGAATTTGATGTTTTGAACCTTGTAGGTTGGCGCCTCGTCAAAGGCCTTCGCCGTAGCAAGGGCGCGGCGAAGCCAGGTTTCACCTGTTTCCCGTTCCCCAAGGAGGAGCGAAAGATTTGCGCACTCGCAATAGCAGACGGCGAGCACCTTATCTACGTAGGCAACCGTACGCAGATCCATTTTGACGCTCTCCAACAGATGGACAAGCCACACAACCGACTCCAAGCTGCTCACCGTGTCGTTCGTCTTGAAATAATAATTGGCATACGCCAACATGGTTTGGACTGCAGAGGCAAGGATCTCACCGAACGCCCCCATTAGATACGGTTCTGCTTCTCTGGGATCGAACACATCGTTTTGCGTATAGGCGGCCGCAATCAGCGAATGATAATGGCCGCCCACATTGTGCTTCTTCAGGATTTCAATCGCCTGTTTCGGCTGACCAAGCGAAAGATAACACTGGGCAATCTCCTTCTGGATCACAGCCTCGTCGATTTCGGGATCCGTGTTTTGCGGCAGCAGCAAAACGGAGCGCTCCAGCAGCTCGATGCTGCGGCGCAGGTAAGTTTCGTTTTTCTGCTCAATGCCCGCCGCTGTGTACAGCCCGCCGGCGCTGAACACGATGAGGAACATATTCGGGTAGCGCAGCAGCGCTTTCTCGGCCTCGGCAATGCCTTCCTCATATTTTTTCCCGCGCTGCAGCAGCTTGATTCTCTCTTTGAGCGCGGCTGCGCTGCCGTCCCGCACTTCAAACCCAACGATCGCGTCCAACGACACGCCGAACAAATCCGCCATCTCCGTGAGAAAGCGCAGGTCCGGCGTCGCCGCGCCGCGCTCCCATTTCGAGACGGAGGCAAAGGTGACCCCCAGAGCTTCTGCCAGCTGTTCCTGTGTCATGCCGTGTGCCCTGCGCAGTTTACCAATGTTGGCGGAAAGCAACAGTTCCATCTTTTTGTTCTCCTTTCTCTTTTTGCCTCTTCATTCTACCATCGCTGTTACGCAGAAAAAAGGCATTGCGGATACAAAAAGTTTTATATTTTCTAAACCTGTGGTTTAGTCCAAATGGCAGCGCTGGCCGTTCCTGCGGGAAAGCCGCACATTGGAAAAGCCCGCTCCGGTTTTTGAGCCGGAGCGGGCTTTTTGAGATCGTTTCATTTTATTATGGGAACGGCAGTACAGCGTGCGCCCTCACTCAGAGAGGGAAACGGCGCCCTGCGGCAGGTGCAGGATCGTCGCCTGCAGGCCGGCCAGCACATCCAGCGCTTCGCGGTTGAGCAGCGGATCGGCCGAGGCGACGCACGCGGCGTCCACCACGATCTCCGCCTCCGGCAGGGCGGTGCGCGCCAGCACGGCGTTCGAGAGCACACAGATGTTGCTCACCACACCGCAAAGCTCAATGCCGGCATATTCCCTGCCCCTGAGCCAATCAAACAGGGCGGCGCTGCCGAACACCGGCTTTTCGAAGGCGGGGCAGCCGCGCAGCAGTTCGGCGGCCCTGCCGTAAAGCTCCCAGCCCGTTGTGCCGCGCAGGCAGTGCGCCACCGGCAGTTTCCTGCCCTCCTGTGTGCCGGCGTAGGACGGGCCGTGCGTGTCCAGCGTGTACACCACGTCGTCCCCCGCAGCCTGGTACGCGCGGATCTTTTCACAGACAGCGTCCTCGATGCGTTTGGCCGCCTCAAAGCCGAGCGAACCGCTCACAAAATCGTTCTGGTAATCCACCACAATCAGCAGCTTTTTCATCGGAAGCTTCCCCCTTTTGCCGGTTCTTTTCCTCTATTATATGGCAAAGCGGCCCGCCGCGCAAGGCAGGGCCGCCTGGAATACTGGAATCTTCACCTTGTCAGGCGCACGGCGGAGCCGGACGCCAGGCGGCGCGGACGCGGGGACAACTCCCGCTCCAGGAACTCCGCACCCACACTGAGCGACGAGAAAACCATGAGGAGCAACAGCGATGTCTGCGACCAGAAAACGGTCACATCCGTGACGCCGTGCACAAGCACGGCGGCCATGGCCGCCGTCATGAGCACGTTGGAGGGGCGGCCGATGCGGTTGCGGAAGCGCAGCCACAGCAGACGCGCCTGCTGCAGGCCGAACATCAGGAACACGCTCAGGCCCACAAAACCGAAATTCAGCAGCGTGTCAAGCAGCAGGTTGTGGCAATGGTAGGTCAGATAGCCGCCGAGCTGCGGCGCAATCATTTCATAGGCAGACGCGCCCTGGCCAAGCAGCGGATGCTCCAAAATGCCGTGCAGCGCCGTTATCCAGATGGAAAAGCGCTGATCCCAGGCTGTGTCCACGTTCTCCACACGCGGGAACAGCGCCGGAAAATACATGATCAGCGCGGCGGCGGCAGCCGCCAGGACGCAAAACAAGATCAACAAACTGCGGCGGCGTTGGAGCAGCAGATATACAAAAATGCCGGCACAAGCCGCAATGGCGGAGGACATGCTGCCCGTTAAGTAAAGCCCGCACAGATTCGCGGCGGCGGCAACGAGATACCATCCGCGCGACTGGCGGTTTGTCTGAAAGCGGTAAAAGCAGACGAGCAGCATGATCTCCACCACCGCGCCGTAATAATTGGCGTTTGTGAACGTGGAGACAGACCGGTATTCCGGCATGGACGGCCAATACACAATCTTCTGGCCAACGGCCAGGAGCGCACAGCCCACGCTGCAGCAGCAGGCCCAGTCCAGCATGCGGCCGAACAGGGCGCGCGTCATCACACTGCGCAGCAGCAGCCCGCAGATGATGATCGCATAGAGCACGAAGGAGACGAGAATCCCCCGCAGGTTGTTGTACATGGCGGCCACAAAGAACGGCACAATCAGAAAGCCGAGCAGAAGCCGCGCATACGGAATGGCGAGAAGACGCCGGCGGCGCCCGTCGTCGAGCATAACGGCGACGGCAATCACCAGGCTGGCCGCAATGGCCGTATAAAAACTGAGAAAGACCGAAACAGTCAGGAGCAGCACCGCAAACGCGTCCGCGCGCTCCTTCGTCCCCAGGCATGTTTGCCAGAGAACTTCCGCCTGTTTCTTCATTGTGTGTCACCCTTTCCTGAGACTTCCCTTTTCCTTGCCGGGCATCCCTCCCTTTTTCCTGCCGCACGGGCCTATTCTGTCTGATACCCCATTATAATAACTTCCCTCCGGCGGGGCAAGATGGATTCTATTGGAATTCTAAAAGGTTTTTTGCAGTTCTTTTGGACAAATCGCCGATTTTTATGAAGCAAATTTGAATATTATTACAATGGTTTGTCGAAATCAAAAAAATCTTCACATAATTGACGAAAATTCGTCACAAAGGCATCACGTGAGATAAGCGGAAGCGGCATAGCCCAGATAGTCCTGATAGCCCACCACAGACCATTCCTTCCACGTGCTGTACACGGTGACACAGGCCCCCCTGGGAATCCGCGCGAGGACGGTCGCTTCCAGGCTGGGACGCTCCCGCAGATTGAGAGGGCTTTCCTGCGTGGTCACGACGGCGCAGCGCGGCTTTCCCACCGTTTCGATGAACGGCAGGCCGAAATAGATCGTGAGGCCCTTCGTGAGGTTGGCGGCAATCTCCTCAATGTGGGAGCGAATCCAGTCCGCGCCGGTGCTGTTGTCGTGGTATTCCGTTTCCACCAGCACGGCGGGGGCATTCGTCTTCGTCACCTCGGCAAGGCGGACAGTGGCGAGCACCTGCACGCGGCACGGCGCAATCTCCCGATACGTTTCGGCCAGCGTTTCTGCGGCCCGTTTGCCCCACTCGCTGTAGCGGTAGTAATAGAAATCGGAGCTGTTGAGCTGGCCGCTCATGCTGGCCCCGGCCGCATTGGAGTGAAGCGCCAGGTGCAGATCATACTCCCCTTCGTTCGACTGGCGAATCACACCGGCCAGCGTATCGCGCGGGCTGCTGCGCGTGTAACGGATGGCGTTTCCGAGCAGCAGCGGCTCCATGGCGTCCGCCACCTCGTTCATATACTGCTGCTCATTCCCGCCGCCCTCGTATTCGTTGAACGGCTGCAAAGACGGGCTCAGAAAAATAATGGGCATTTTCGGTTTCCTCCCTCTCTCATTAGCTGCCGAGCAGGTCGGCAAAAAATGCTTCGCTGGAACAATCCGGTGGGCGGAGCCTGCGGCCCAGGCTCAGGAATCCGCCCTTCCGCGTGATCCAGTTTATGCGGTCCTCACACGTGAGCGTGCAGCGAAAGCCCAGGCCCTGCACAATTTCCTCCTCCCCGCTGCCCACGGCGCCGAAGGGATAGACAAAACAGGAGGCCGGTTCGCCGAGTTCCTCTCTGAGCTTTTCCTGCATGGCCGTGAGATCGGAGGAGAGAAGAGCGCAGTAGGCGTCGTCCCCCTCCCCTTCACACCGGGCGCTGCCGGTGCGGCCGTCCGTGAGCGCATGCAGGTTGTAGCTGTGGTTCTGGAACTCCACCAGCCCGCTGGCTCGCATTTCACGCATTCTGTCCCATGTCAGGTGCGTGTAGGGGGCGCGTTCCTCCCCCGTTTCGCTGTAGAGATCGCTGTAATAGCCGATGGGCGCAATGACGATCTTCATGTTGTATTGCCGTGCAAGCGGATAGGCGTAGAGATAATTGTTGTAGTAGCCGTCGTCAAAGGTGAGAAGAATCGGCTTTTCGGGGAGCGTACCCTCGCCGTCCGCATAGGCGAGCAGATCCGCGATGTGAACGGGTGTGTATCCGTTCGCGCGCAGCCAGCACAGATCGCTCTCGAACAGGGCCGGGTCGATCACGTACTCATTCTGCAGAGATTTGTCGCGCAGCAAACCGTGATACATGACCGCCGGAAGGGAAACGCCCTCCTCCTGCACGGCGGCGGAAGCGGGGGCTGCGCGGTGGAAGCCCCGCTGCAGGAGCAGACCGGCGGCGCAGCCGAGCAGAAACACAAGGGCAGCCGCTGCGGCGCCGCGGCGAAAGCGAAACGATGCAAACATGCAAAAA
>ERZ1643247.3541-NODE-3541-length-10921-cov-7.937143_pt1 | contig 10921 bp, 18 predicted proteins | sample MGYA00579264_ERZ1643247 | MGnify/ENA primary metagenome ERZ1643247 (study PRJEB29033, sample SAMEA4952262) | chicken gut metagenome | biome: Broiler Chicken; feature: Gastrointestinal Tract; material: Caecum | place: Ireland | collected 2018 | study: Broiler... | reverse complement strand
TAATATAGACTATTCTTCATCAATATTTACATTGTGATAAACTTGTTGTACATCATCTAAATCTTCTAGAGCATCAATCATTTTTATAAACTTTTCAAGTTTGTCATTTTCAAGATTAATATATGAATCTGGTACTAAAGTTGTTTCACTATTCAAAACATTATAGCCTGCGTTTTTAAGCTGATCTGCAAGTTTATTATGTTCGTTTGCTTGAGTGATAACTTCGAAAGTATCGTCGTATTCGTTAATATCTACAGCACCCATATCTAAAACTTCAAGCATAAATTCATCGCTATCAATTTTATCAGTCCTTTCTACTTCGACAATGCCCTTACGATTAAATAGATAACTTACGCATCCACTATTACCCAGTGATCCACCAAATTTATCAAAAGAATGTCTAACATCACCTGCTGTTCTATTTTTATTGTCAGTTAAGCATTCAACAATAACAGCAGAACCACCTTGACCATAACCTTCATAAGTACAACTTTCATAGTTTACGCCAGCAAGTTCTCCTGATGCCTTTTTAATGCTTCTTTCGATTGTATCGTTTGGCATATTGTTTTGTTTTGCTTTAGCGATTACATCTCTTAATTTAGGGTTAGATACAGGATCAGCACCTCCTGTTTTTACTACCACAGCAATTTCACGACCAATTTTAGTAAAGATCTTACCTCTAGCCGCATCACTTTTACCTTTTCTAGCTTGTATATTGTGCCATTTTGAATGTCCTGACATATTATGTTCTCCTTATAAATTATTATGATTAGATGAATGAAAAAATAGAAAAAACTAAACTTTTTGTAGTACTGGATTTAAGTAAATAAAGTATTATTCTAATTAAATGGATAAGCGTACTCCATTTAATAAAATAGTTATATAGCCAATTAAAATTCATAATATTAAGTAAATTTGCTATCTTTAATTTAGTCTATGCTTTTAAAAATTCTTTCTAAATCCATGAATATTTTAATCATTTTAACTTGTCTTGTCAAATGATTGAATATATTTTAAAAGAAATATAAGTTTTTCTTTAGGAACAATATTTCATAATTTAATTATTTTGTTTTTCCTAGTAATAACAAATTAAAACGATATATGACTAATATCATTGTTTTTGTATAATTTGGTACATTATAATTGAGCCACTCACTGCTACATTAAGGCTTTCAACATCGTTTTGCATAGGAATGGAAATTGCATGATTACATAGTGCGCTAATTTCTTGCGATACACCATTACCTTCATTTCCAAGAACTATACCTATCTGTTTTGGAAATTTCGTGTTAAATATGTTTTCACCATTCATATCTGCTTTTAATAGTGGCAGATGCCAATCAGAAAAATATGAAATAAATTCTTGTTTGCTTAGACTATGCACTTTAATTTTAAAGATTGTACCCACACTGCTTCGTATCATTTTTGAATTATTTATTTTGACACTATCGAGTAAAAACACATCACTAAAGCCACATGCAGTTGCAGTTCTTATAAGCGTTCCTACATTACCAGGATCTTGTAATGTATCTAATACCAAAAAGTTACCTTTTGGCTTGGATACAAAATCTTGTATGTATTCTATTAGACATATTACTCCTTGTGGTGTTTTAGAGTCAGCAAGTTGTTCTATTACATGATGATCAACAAGGTAATGTTCAATACTATCATCCCATACAAACTTTGATTCACTGTCTACTAAAATCAATTTTGGCAAAAGTCCTTGTTTTATAACATCGTTTATGATTTTGATGTTATCCAAAAAAAGCAAAGAACAATTTTCTCGTTTTTGCTTTTTTAATTCTTTAATTAAATTATTGCTTGCTTTCTGCATTATTTAACTTGTCCTACAAGATTTGCAAATGCTTCTGGCTCTCTAACCGCCATATCAGCAAGAACTTTTCTATTAAGTTCAATACCCTTGCTCTTAAGTCCAGCAATAAATCTAGAATATGAAATTCCATTTTGTCTGCAACCAGCATTGATTCTTGTGATCCAAAGTGCTCTGAAATCTCTTTTCTTTTGCTTTCTTCCAATATAAGCATATTGACCACTTCTCATTACTTGTTGTTTTGCAACTCTATAGAGTTTTGATTTTGCACCTCTATATCCTTTTGCGCTTTTTAAGATTGAGCGACGCTTTTTAAGTGCATTTACTGATCTTTTAATTCTCATAAGTCCCTCCTATATTACTTAGCCAAAAGGGATTTAATGTTGTCTGCATTCTTTCCTGAAATATAAGATCCCTTTCTCAATTTCTTTTTCACTGATTGTGATTTCTTTGTAAGGAAGTGTCCCTTACCTGGTCTTGCAAATTTTACTTGACCACTTGCTGTTACTCTAAAGCGTTTTTTGCAACCACTGTGTGTTTTTTGTTTTGGCATATTCTTTCTCCTTTTACTTTGTCTTTTTCGGGCTTATAATAACAAATATGTTTCGTCCAAGAAGTTCAGGCTCTTTTTCAGTTGTACCGAATTCTGCAAGTCTTGCACAGAAATCTTTAACAACTTCGATTGCCTTTTTAACATAAGCTTGTTCTCTACCCTTCATGCGCAGTGAAACCTTTACTTTATTTCCGTCTTTTAAAAACTTTGTAGCACTTGATATTCTATAGGCGATATCATGCTCCTCAATAGTCATAGAAAGACGCACTTCTTTGGTTTCAATGATTTTTTGAGATTTCTTCATCTCTTTTTCTTTCTTTATGGAATCATATTTATATTTTCCATAATTCATAAGTTTGCATGTTGGTGGCACAGCATTACCAGACATAAGCACTAAATCATAGCCTCGCTGATCTGCAATATCTAGTGCTTCACTTCTTGATACAATACCTAATTGTTCTCCGTTTTCTCCGATTAAACGAACTTGTGATGCCTGAATTTGTTCGTTTATTAATAATTCCTTAAAAATGATTATAATCCCCTTTTAATAAAAATTTGGTGAAATCATAAAATTCCACCAAAAACCTTTTAAATCAATATAAAGTTTTTTAACCAAGTCAACGCGATTATCAACTGGTGAGAAGTGGAACTTCTTCTTTCACGCTAAATAATATAACACATCTAAATATATTTGTCAATAATTTAATAAAAATTTTTTATATTTTTTAATTCATTATATTTTTCATTTCAATTGAATTGAGATTAAAGAAATGTATCAAGCATTATAGCAATATTAAGAATAATCTTATTTGCTCTGCGCAAGGCTCTTTCTTTCATAATAGCTTTAAAAAATATACTAATTCCTGCGATTAAAGCAGATACTGAAATTGAAATTAAAAGTATTATGTTGCTATCAGCAATCTGATTTGTCAATGCAACTACGATACATGCACCGCCCGCACCGCAAAGTGTACTACAAATATCCCCTACAACATCTGCACAAAATGAACATACTTTCTCTGAATGTTTGCATAGTTTAATTCCAGTACTGGCACCCTTTTCATTCCTTTTTTCAAGTTCAACAAAATATTCAATATCGGCAGATGCAGCAGCAATGCCTATCATGTCAAATAAAACTGATAAAAAGATAAAAAATGAAATACAAATAGTCGCAACTATTATGCCCATGCTATTTAATAGTGTTTGACTGATAAAACCAAAAAATAAAGATAGGCTTATAGCTATCAAGAACATTCTAATAGCCCATACATATTTTTTTAGTCCTTGATAATTTTGGATAGCTACTTTATTATATCTTTTTCTCACATGATAATATATGAAATTAGAATTATTTATATGATCTAAAGTCTAATTTTGTCGAATTACCTAAAAAATTTTTAACTCAGAAATATAAAGTAAAATTTTTATTACTTCTCTTCTAATTTATCTAAAATCTCTTTGACTTCTATAAGTTTTCCTTTGGTTTTACCCAGTGATTTATAGCAAAATTCTATTAAATTTTTTCCTTCTTCAAGAAGAGAATTTGTCTTTTCTAGTGTCACCTGTCCATTTTCTATTTGATCAATTATTTCATATAGTTTCTTTGTAGCACTTTCATAAGTAAGCTCGTTGTTATTTATATTTTCGCTCATATTATTCTCCTTTATTTTTGATTGCTTTTGCACTTAGTTTTCCATCAATGAAAGCAACATTAAAGTCTTTGTCATAATCAAACTGCTTAAGTGTATTTATTGATTTTCCATCTTGCTCTATTTTCGCAAATCCCATGGAAAGAATTTTTAATGGATTTATTTTGGATATAGTTGTTTCAGCAAGACCTAATTCATAATTTTTTTGATTTAAAAATCTTTCAATTGTCTGAATAAAAAGATTTCTATTATTTATATTGTTGTTTTGACAAATTGAAATTTTTCTATCGATAGAGTTTAAAAAGCTATAAGACAATCTCTGGACTTCATTTTTCTTAAGCTCAATGAATTTTGATATTGCGCGTTTTAAAACCTGCTCTATCCCCGCAATTTCTGCTCGTCTATCATCTATATTGAAAGTTAATAGTTCTGCTGCGGCTGATGGCGTAGGCGCTCTTAAATCGCTTACAAAATCAATGATTGTAAAATCTGTTTCATGCCCGACTGCAGATATAATTGGCTTTGGACAATTATAGGTACTTCTAGCCACAATCTCAGTATTATATGCCCATAGGTCTTCAAGTGAGCCACCGCCTCTTGCAACAATAATCACATCAATATTAGGATATTTTCCCATAACATCGATGGCATGAGCAATCTCATTTTCTGCCCCTTTGCCTTGTACCCTAGTATTATAGAGAACAATATCGACTGTAGGATTTCTACGCCATGCAATATTCTTTATATCTTGAATAACCGCACCATCTCTTGAAGTTATTACGCCAATTCTTTCGATCTTTTTAGGAAGCGGTTTTTTATGTGCACTATCAAATAGTCCTTCTTTTTCAAGTGTAATTTTAAGTTTTAAAAAGTTTTCATAAAGTTGCCCTTGCCCAACTTTTTCCACTTTAATTACATTAAAGTTTAGTTTTCCACCCTTGACATAATAATTTGGTGAGCCTGTAACAATCACCTTGTCACCTTCATTTAAAAGTGGCAAGAAATTAGGATAAAAGCAAACACAAGAAAGCATGCTACTTTCATCTTTTAATGAAAAATAGATGACATTTCTTGAAACGCTTACACCAAAAATTTCGCCTACTACAGGTATGTTGTGCAAAAGTTCTTCAGCGTCAAATATTTGTTTTATATAGTTATTTAATTTTGAAACTGTAATTGCTTCCATAATTTTCCGCTTTTAAATAATAAAATCTTTAAATATTTAAATCTTTCACAATGCTTGATAGAACGCCATTTATAAATCTTCCGCTCTTCTCAGTCGAGTATTTTTTTGCAAGATTGACAACCTCGTTTATAGCAATGCTAACCGGAGTTTTTAAGTAAATTATTTCACTTAATGCTTCACTTATTAAAGCAAGGTCTACTTTGAAAACTCTACTAAGTTCATAACCTATCAAATGGCTTTCAATAAGTTTTTCAATTTCTTCTTTATTGTCTATGTAATTTCTTACGATACTAATTGCAAATTCCCTATCTTCTTCTTTTTTTAATGACACAAAAAACTCTTCGTCAATATCTTGATTTTTGACGAAAAGTTTTTCAAAGATGATTTGAAATGCAAGTTCCCTAGCGTATGCTCTCATTACTGCACCTGCTCATCACATTCAACATCTAAAACATGAACATTGATTTTGCCAGGTTTAAGACCTACCATAGATGCAAGAGAATTCTTGATATTTTCTTGTACCCTATATGCTACATCCGGAACATTATAACCTATATATACTTTGATATAAACATCAACATTCAAAGCTCCATTTGTATCAAATCTAATACTCACGCCTTCAGATTTAGGTTTTGCAAGTTTTTTTATGAGTGGCAGGTAACTGTTTGTAAGTGAATGTACGCCGTTTATTTCTTTAGTTGCAAGGTTGATAATAGATAAAAGAATATCTCTATCAATTTCAACCTTGCCCTTTTTCTGTAGTGTTTTGTTTGATTGTGTCATCATAATCTCCTATACACCATAGTATAGCACAAAACTTTACAATTTTGCAATTATTCTACAGGAATAATTTTGATATTGTCAATATCAACATTAAATTGTGCTTGCAATATTGAAACAATTTGAGCAACTTGAGCTGACGACAATTCACTTGCCTTTACAACAGCATTGATATTTTCGCCTGAAATAGTTACTACACAATCTTCAAAGCCTTTTGCTTTGATTAAACCTTCAACAACGAGTTCTTGTTCCATTTGTTCAATAAGAGCAAGTTTGCTTTCCTCTGCACTTTTGATGGCGTCTTCTGTTGAGGTTTCACTTGCAATAATTGCATCATAATAGAGCATTTCTTGGTCGCGAGTAGATTCTCTATCTGAACGATAGGTTTGAAAATAACTAGCCGTAGTTTGTGTATTGTCATTGTCACTATTGCTTACTGAATTATTTAGCATAACATTTAAAAAGCCTGTTACACCGAGAAGTAAAACCATAACTGTAATTATTATAATTTTTGTTCTTTTTTTCATACTAACTCCTTTTAATTTCCGCAAATTATATTTATCTTAGAGTTGTCTATTTCTATCACAGTCTGCAAAACCGATAGTATATTAAGTTTAACGCTTAAGTCATCAGCTCCACTTGATACTACCACAATTCCCTGCACAATAGGATAGATTTCTTCGAGTAATAAAGGTTGTCCATCGACCATAACAACAGTTTCGCTTGTAATGCTTGTCCCATTAGATGTCGTTTTGGTTTCTTCTTCAGTTGCATAGATGTACTCAAAACCTTTTTCTAGTGTGATTGCAACTTCAACATTTCCAGCACCTTTGACTTTTGTTAATACATTTTCAAGTTTATTCTCAAGATAGTTTACATATTCCATGGAAGATGAAAATTCTTGAGTTATATTGTCATCATTTGTAGATGAGTCGCCTTGAGCGCTATTTGAAGAAATAAGTGAAAAATATATTATGGCGATTATTATTGCAACGAAAACTGTTAGATAGATCTCTATATGTTTAATTTTTCTTACTTTCTCAAACATACTTTTAATTCTTGTTTTAAAACTATCCGTCATATAAGATTGCCTCCTCGTCTATATCAATAATTGCCATAATAATGCTTGATATATCCTTCTTAATCTTCGATATATTGTTATGCTCCGCTTGTCCAGATATGACTAAATCAGATAAATCGACAAAAATAGATTTATATTGCATACTGTTATCAAAAATGTCACAATTTATAGATACCACAACATTAAGATAGCCTCTTTTTTCAATCTGTTTTTCAATCTCATTTTTCACACTATTCATCTTGTCAAGATTGACTTGATAGAGGTAATCACTGTCTATTTCATATCCACTATTATCGAATATATTAGAAAAGTCTAAATCTCTATTTAACAATTTTGGTATAGGCATAATAACTACCAAAATAATGATAAATGAAAATATTCCCTTTATATATCTATTCATTTGTCCATCAGGCAAAATAAGTTCGACAATGACTGACACACAAATTATTCCTGCTATTGAAAGTATCCAATTTGATAATTCGCAAAGCATACTTTCGCCTCCTAGAAGATATTTGCACTGCACATTACAAGTCCAATTGTTATAAAACTTGCAAAGGCTATGCCTACAATAGTTACAATTAGTAAAGTCATGTTTTTTGAAAGAGAAGATACAAAATTTGCAATTTGTTTACTACCTAAAGGCTCTATGATGGCACTGACAAGTTTTAGTGCCAACATGAATAACACTAGTTGCAAGATCGGTGTGATAATACTTGCTAAAAGTAAAAATAACCCACTTGCACCGACAGCGTTTTTAATTAGATTTGATGATGCCAAAATTACACCCATACCGTCACTTATATAAGAGCCTAAGATTGGAACATAAGATTTTATCGCATATTTTGCGGTTTTGATTGAAATTCCGTCTATCGAGCCTGCAGTTATACCTTGTATAGATAGAAATGCCGTGAATATCGTGAAAATTAAACCTGTTATCCATTTGAATGTACTATTAAAAAATGATGTAAATTTATCAAGTTTTATAGTATTTGAAAGATTAGATACTACACTGAAAATAATTGAGAATATAAAAAGTGGCATAAGAACATAAGTAAATAAATTGATTATAACGCTTGATAACAATGCCATAGCTGGCTGATAAACACTCACTGAAACTGTACCACCTACTGCAGTCAGTAAAGTTAGCAAAAGTGGAAAAATGGCATCCATTTGATTTTTTAAAGTGAAGATTGTATTTGTTGTCATGGTAATCATCTTGACGACAATGGATAAGACGATTACAACGATTATTCCATAAGTCACAAAATGTATCAAATTTGATATACTCTTTTCGCTTTTTGTAGGTTTAAGCCCTTGTATTAAATTGCCTAAAAGTGCGACAGCAATTATGATTGAAATAAACGGTATAATTTCCAAAAGACTATCAAAAAAGATTTCTAAAATGCTTGTCCAAAGACTTGTTCCTTGAGATATTTCGCCAGATAACAGACTTGTAATTTTATCTAAAAACCCTTTTTCGCCAAAGAGTGCAAGTTCTTCATCCGTTAAACTATCAAGCAAATTTTCAATTGATGACATATCTAAATTATCGAGTTGATTTCCCAGTTCATCTTCAATTTCCTGTAAAATTTCTTCCTGCGAAAGTTCATCTTCGGCGACATTTTCTGCGTTTGTTATATGTTTAAATGACGGAAAAAATATTGCAAGTATTGCCAGAAATATAATTAGCAATATTAAAATATATCTTCGCTTATCTATTTTTAATTTTCTCATGGCAAAAGCTCCATAATAATATCTAAAATAGTGGTAATGATAGGAAGTGCCATAACCATAATTATTATTTTTCCGCCAAGAAGAACCTTGTCACCTAGACTTGAATTGCCAGTATCTGCACAAATGCTCGCTGTAAACTCTATTAGATAACCAATGCCAATAATCTTCAAAAGTACTGTATAAAGACCAGAGTTAATGCCACTAATGCCTAAAATTTGATTTATAATATCAAAAATGCCGGTGAGATAATTTATAATCAAAAAGATGATTATAAGTCCACCAACAATGCTTATTATAATTGCAAAATCGGCTCGCACAGGCCTTACAATAAGTGTGGCGACACAAGTTATAAGCCCGATTGCTATTATTTTGAATATAATATCCATGACACCTCAAAATTTAAAAATTAAAAATCGTCTTTAATGAAGTGAATAAATCTGCTATAAGATTTAGCACCATTATAAGCACAATTATTAGACCTGCAAGTGTTGCAAGTGTTGAAATTTCATCTTTTCCTGTTTGTTTTAAAACCTGTCCAATAATTGCAGTCAAAATACCAATCGCGGCAATCTTAAAGATAATATCTACATCCATAATCACTCACCTTTTATATAAAAAGTACTATCACCATAAGCCCAAAAGCGACTCCTAGTTTTATTGATAACGAGCCATATTTCTTTTGCTCCTGCGAAGCCTTTAAACTAAAATCTTCAAATCTATTTAAAAAGTTTTTAATTTCTTTAGATTGACTCTCTACATCACTGCGTCCAAGCGTTTTAAAAAAGTTAAATATAATATCTTTCTCCTCTTCTTTTAAGAAGCCGATGTTTTTAAATAAACTTTCTTTATCTAGTGACATTTCTTTATCAACAAATGCTAGAAAATTTTTATCAAGCCCTTTTAAATCTTTTTTATATTTTTCATCAATTGAATCAAAAATAGATTTCATTTTTTGGCGAGAATAATTTATTTCAATATCAAACTTTTGACATAGATAAATGATTGCTTTGAAAAAATTATCTCGCGTTTTATATTTTCGAGAAAAAAGATAACCAATATATACACTTACAAGAAAGAGTAAAACTAAAATCAAAATTTTCATAACTTTCTCCTATAATACAACTCTTGAAAAATTTTCATTGTAAACTCCTTCAACAGTACCTGGACCATTTCGCATAGACAAAAGTACATATCTTTGAAAGACCTTTTCTGCTAAAATAGGTTTAAAAAAAGGCTTTTTAGATAGGTTTTCAAGGCTGTCACTATGAATTGAAGCAAAAATTTTAACACCACTATTGATTGCATAGAGAATTGCATCAATATCCTCTTTTTGACCGAGTTCATCTGTCACTATGATGTTAGGACTTAATGATCTAATACCATTTTCAAAACCTATCGATTTTCTAGCGAAGGATATTTTATCACTAAAAGAACCTATACAACCCTTTTGACCGATATCTAACTCTCCACGCTCATCAAGTACAAGTACATTGTAAGCATAATTTCTTTCTGATAATTGATATATAAAGTCGCGTAAAAAGGTAGTTTTTCCAGCACCTGGAGGAGAAACAACTAGCGTGTTCATTACACCATTTACATTCACAAGATAATCAAATGTAGAAAGAGAGCAATTTCGAACTTCATGTGGCAGACGAATGTTTACACTTGAGTAATTTGTCATTGTCTTTATTTGACCATTTTCTTCGATAATATCTCCGCCAAGTCCAAGTCTTATACCACCCTCAGTTACAATAAAACCCTTTTTTATTTGTTCATTAACTGAATATAGCGAACACTCACTCGCTCTAAAAATCACATCTTCTACCATAATCTTGCTTGCATAGATTGCATCTTTAATGTTGCTTGTAACTCCGTTTTCGCCTAAAAATATGCGTTTGCCACCTATTTGCAAGACAATAGGTTTATCTGCTCGCATTCTTATTTCATTTATTGAATTTAGATTGACTTTATATTTTAATATTTTATAAATGTCATTAGGTAAAATTTTATCTAACATAACAATTCCCTTTGCAATAGATTATGAAAGATAAATGCTGGTTTTGCAAATATGACAACAAAAGTCAAAATTAGACTTGTTAGATAGGAT
>ERZ1643247.3540-NODE-3540-length-10922-cov-3.544861_pt1 | contig 10922 bp, 13 predicted proteins | sample MGYA00579264_ERZ1643247 | MGnify/ENA primary metagenome ERZ1643247 (study PRJEB29033, sample SAMEA4952262) | chicken gut metagenome | biome: Broiler Chicken; feature: Gastrointestinal Tract; material: Caecum | place: Ireland | collected 2018 | study: Broiler... | reverse complement strand
CATTTCTCCGGGCCATGCAAAAGGGTAAATATACTGCCTGCGGAATCCGGGGGATATTTTTGAAATCATGAATATCCCGGCAGGAAGTATCGTATACAGCGAATGGATTTCGCCCGTACTGTCCTCTTATTTTTTTAATATCAATGGTCTTCTGCTTCCGGAGGTCAGTATTCTGTCTCATGGAGCAATTCTGGCACGTGAAATGGGAATCCCTGCCATTGGTGGAATTTCCTGTGGATTTGTAAACGGTACGGAGGTTGAAATGGATGCCTCGGAGGGCAGGTTGATTGTTATCGGGGAAGGCTTTTCAGAATAAACAATGGAGCTGCCGGAAACCAGTATACATTTCATGATAATAGGGATATCCCGCAGACATTCATGCTTTTCAGCCTGCTTTGTTCTGCGGGATATCTTTTTTCATTTGAACAGTATGTTTCATGCGAAATGATCTTGCCGATGGCCCTTTTTCATGCGGTCAGAAAATTCAGCGATCCCGCCGGATTCTCCGTTCCCTTTTCCAGAAGGGAGACAAGTCCCCGCATGACATCCTCGATCCCTTCTCTGGAGGAGGGGACCAGCGTATTGTCCAGCTTGACGGTGAGAACGATCAGCACGATCTCCGCCAGCGCGGCCGGACGGTCAAAATGAATCTCTCCGTTGTCTATGCCCTGCCGGATGATTTCCGTCAGCACGGGCTTCAGTTCGGAGATCAGATGCGCCATATATTTCTGATGGATGAAGGCATGCTCCTGCGCGCTGGTGAGGGAGACAGGCTCCTCCTGCCGTAAAAATTCCGTGGAGGAACTCCGGCATGCCTGAAAAATCATCGCCATGCGGGTGAAGGGGGAAATTTCCGTCTGCCCCGCCAGCGTCTTTGCCGTTTCCAGCGGCTTCTCATAATTTCTTTCGATCAGAGCGTCAAGGATGGCATCCTTGGAGGGAAAATAGTAATAAATGCTCCCTTTTCCCATTCCCGCCGTCTGCGCAATCTCGCTGACGGAGATGCTCTGTATGTTTCTGCTTTCCATAAGATTCTGGAGCGCATCCAGAATTTGGTCATATTTGGGACGATTAGCCACATGCACTCCTTTCTCCGGCATCTGTCCGGTTCTGCTCCGGCTGTCTGTGGGGAAAACCATATGCCTGATTTTTCCGGCCGGGACTCCAATCCCGTGAACAGCAGGGTATCAGTTGTGGAATTATCCCTTACTATAGCACGTCTGGGGCCAAAAGAGCAACAGGGAAAAGTAACAGAAAAAGAGTATGGAAGGAACCGTAAATTCGTCACCCTCCATAATTGACCGATGGTCGAAAACGTGTTATCGTATGGACAAACGGAAATCGACCGTTGGTCGAAAAATAAAGAAAAAGGAGAGGAAGAGGAAATGACATACGCGGATTTTTTTTCTGAAGTAAAGAGCAGGCTCATGGGAGCGGATGTATCGGATATCGGCGAGCATCTCGCGTTCCAGTTCAATATCGTGGGAGAGGGTGAAGGCATCTTCTACGTGGAGGTGAAGGACGGACAGCTTCATGTAGAGCCCTACGAATACTATGACCGGGACGCCGTATTTACCTGCAAGGCGGAGACACTGAGAAAGATTGCGGACGGAAAGCTGGACCCGATCCTTGCCGTTACCCTTCAGAAGCTGAAGGTGGAGGGAAACATAGAGAAGGCTCTGAAGCTGAAGGACATCCTTGCAAAACGCTCTGCAAAGTAAGACGGAAAAAAGAGGCATAATATTATGAAAAAAATACTGATCAGTGCGGCGGCACTTCTGGGAATCCTGACGGCTGCGGAAGCGGGAGGAAGCGCCTATTTTTACCGCAGAATCATGAAACGAAGCAGGGTCAGCGTGGAACGGACCATGAAGATGGCGGGAACGGACTGGCAGCAGTATTTTCCCATCATAGAGGAACGAAGGGAAAGACTGCTCGCAAGGCACCATGAGGAGATCTATGTGGAGTCCTTTGACGGCCTGCGGCTTCACGCCACCTGGTTTCCGGCAAAGGAGAAGCAGACGGAGATCACAAAGGCGGTCATCTGCTTTCACGGCTATTCCAGCTGCGGGATGAATGACTATGTGGGCCTGTCTGACTATTACCTGAGAAAGGGCTTTTCCATGCTGATCGTGGATGAGCGGGCCCATGGGAAAAGCCAGGGAGAGTACATCGGCTTCGGCTGTCTGGACCGGAAGGATGCGCTCGGATGGATTAACTGGGTGGTGGGAAGATGCGGCCGGCAGGTCCAGATCCTTCTCCACGGCATTTCCATGGGAGCGGCTACAGCCCTGATGACCACAGGCCTGCCGCTGCCTTCCCAGGTGAAGGGTGTGATGTCGGACTGCGCCTTCACATCTCCGAAGGAGGTCTTCACCCATGTCCTGCGTTCCATGTACCACCTGCCCGCGTTTCCCATGATCCAGATCGCGGATTATGTGAACCGAAAGAAGGCAGGATACGGGCTGGACGAATGCAATGCGGCGCGTGAGGTAAGAAAGGCGAAGGTCCCGGCGCTTCTGATTCATGGATCTGCGGATACTTTCGTACCCTGCCGGATGTGCGACCAGATTTATGAGAATTATGCTTCTGACAAAAGAAAACTGATTATAGAAGGGGCGGCCCATGCGGAGAGCTATTATAAGGATATGGACGCCTATGAAAAATCGATGGATGAGTTTATTGGAGGTATCCTGTCATGATGCGAAAAAGAAAAGGCTATCCGGTGTATCTGCTGACGGCTGCCCAGAAGTTCCACTTTTTTTACCAGAATTTCTGCCCGAAAAAGGAGGTGCTCAACATCGGCACCAGCCTGACCATCGAGACGGAGCTGGACTGGGAGGAGCTTAAGAGGGCCATCTATAAGGCCTATGAGCGCTGTGACTCCATGCGTCTGCGCTTTGCTCAGGATAAGGAAGGAAACTGGTATCAGTACGTGGTGGACAGGGAAGAGCGGGACATCGAGTTCATGGATTTTTCCGGAAAGACCATGGAAGAGGCAGAAGGCCTGATGCAGAGCTGGACGCAGGTGCCGTTCAAACGGGAGGATTCCCCCATGAACCGGATCGTGATGATTCAGATGCCGGACGGATTCAACGGCCTGTATCTTCTGGTGGATCACATGACCATGGACGCCCAGTCCCTGATCTGCTTTTTAAAGGATATCATCGAGATCTACTGCAACGCAAAATATGAAGGTGTGCCCTATCCGAAGGATATGGCCTCCTATCTGGAGCAGGTGCAGAGGGATCTGGCCTACGAAGCGGACTCCGCGGCGAAGAAGCGGGACGCGGCATATTTTGAAAAGCTCATCGAGGCTTCTGAGCCCATCTATAACGGCATCGACGGCCCCGGCCTTCTGGAGGCGGAGCGGGAGAGAATGCACAACCCGAATCTGAGGGCCGCGATCAACGTTTCCGATTCGGTGGACTCGGCTCTTGATATTTTCCACCTGGAGGCGGAGCCCACAAAGAGGCTGATGGATTTCTGTGAAAAATATCATGTATCTCTGGTCTGCCTTCTGCTGATGGGACTTCGAACCTATTTTCAGAAGATGAACGGAAACGATGACGTTTCCATCAATACCGCCATCGCAAGGCGCGCCACTCTGAAGGAGAAAAAATCGGGCGGAACCAGAATCCATTCCTTCCCCTTCCGTACCATCATTTCTCCGGACAAAACCTTCCTGGAAGGCATTTATGAGATCCGTGACCTGCAGAATGAATACTTTATGCACGCAAACTACGATCCGGTTTCCTATTTTGCCTATCGGAATAAGATCTATCCGCCTGCGGCTCCGGGAGAGACATATGAGCCCATGTCCCTCACCTATCAGCCGCTGACCCTGCAGGAAAAGGGGCTGGACAAGCTGGGCGGCATTCGTTACAAGACGAAATGGTATCCAAACGGCGCGACCACGCAGGCCATGTATCTGACCGTCATGCACCGTCCTGAGGACAATGGACTGGACTTTAATTTCGAGCATCAGGTGAAGGCCGTGTCCCGGGAAAAGTTGGAATATCTGTATTATTATCTCTGCAAAATCATGTTTAAGGGCGCGGAAAATCCGGATCTGCCCATTGGAGATATCATCAAACTGGTTTAAGGAGATGGCGCGGCTCTGTCTGTGGCCGCGCCTCTGTCAGAATGCCGCGGGTGCGGCGGATAAGGAGAAATTATGTTTGAAAAGCTGGTAGAACTGATCTGTAATTATGTAGAGGTGGAGCCGGAGGCGGTCCATCCGGATTCCCGTTTCGTGGAGGATCTGGGATTTTCCTCCTTTGACTTTATGAGCATGCTGGGCGAGGCAGAGGAGGAATTCAGCGTGGAGATCGATCCTCAGGCGGCATCTGACATCCGCACCGTACAGGAGGCTGTGGACTACCTGAAGGGCCTTGGAGCAGAATAGAAAGCTTCGGAACCGGTAAAGGATCAAAAACGTGAAAAGAGAGGATCAGGTTATGATGGATAAGGAAACTGTGATTCCGGCAGAAAATGACGGCACTTCAGAGAAAGCCGGAACAGGGAACATTCCCGGGATTCCGGAAGCACATCTGTGCAGCACTATCCGGGAGATTCTGGTGGAAAGTGAGAAAAAATACGGTCCCCTGGATGCCATCCGGTTCAAGGAGGGAAAAGGCAGCATTGCTTCCCGCAGCTATACGCAGCTTCGCCGCGACAGCGAAAGCTTTTCCGGAGCCATCCGCGCGCTGCTGCCGAAGGGAGCTCATGTGGCGGTTACGGGAATGACCTCCTACCCCTGGCTGGTCACCTATCTTGGAACCGTAAACGCTGGCAATGTGGCGGTGCCTCTGGATGTTTCCCTTCCGGCAGAAGAGCTGTGCGAGCTGGTGGACCGTTCCGATGCCCAGGCGCTGGTTCTGGATGAGGTCAGGCGGGACGTGGCGGCCATCGTCCGGCAGCGCTGCCCGAAGCTGAAGTATCTCATTTCCATGCAGAAGGAGGAAGACGACGGATCGATGCTCTCTTTTACCGGTCTTCTGAAAAAGCATGCGGAAGAACTCTGCACCATCATGTTCACCTCCGGCACCACCGGAAAGAGCAAGGGAGTCATGCTGACCCACAGAAATGTGGCGGAGAACGCCACCTGCCTGGACATGAAGATACCGTCCAGAACGGTCATCCTTTCCGTGCTTCCAATCCATCATGCCTATTGCCTGAGCATGGATATTCTGAAGGGAATTTCCCTGGGAAGCGTGATCTGTATCAACGATTCCCTTCTGCGTGTGGCCAAAAACATAAAGCTGTTTGCGCCGAACATGATTCTGATGGTGCCGCTGATGATTGAAACCATGGCAAAAAAGCTGGAGGACGCCGCGGGCCTTCCGCCGGAAATCGTGAAAAGGGAGGTGTTTGGAGAACAGTTCCACACCATCTGCAGCGGCGGGGCTTATCTGGCGCCGGAGTACATCGATCTGTTTGCCCGCTATGGAATTACCATTCTGCAGGGTTATGGCATGACGGAATACGCTCCGGTCATCAGCACCACTGTGAGCTGGAATATCCGGAAGGAATCGGTGGGACAGCTCCTTCCCAACTGTGAGGCAAAAACCGTGGATGGAGAGCTTTGGGTGCGCGGAAGCAGCGTGATGCAGGGCTACTATAAAATGCCGGAGGAAACGGCGGAGGCCCTTGTGGACGGGTGGCTCCGTACCGGAGATCTGGGTTATGTGGATGAGGACGGCTTTGTTTATCTGACCGGCCGCAGGAAAAATCTGATCATCACCAAAAACGGAGAGAACGTATCCCCTGAGGAGCTGGAAAACCGTTTGGGAAGAAGCCGGCTGATTCAGGAGATTCTGGTACGGGAAAACGCGGGCGTGATCGAGGCCGAGATTTTCCCGGACTATGAATATGCGAGAAAGCAGGGAATTACCGATATCCGTGCCGCCCTCCAGAAGGAGATCGACGCATATAATAAGGAAGCTGTAGCCTATAAAAAGGTTTATGGTCTGAAAGTGAGAGAGACGGAATTTGAAAAGACGCCGTCGAAGAAGATTAAGAGATATTGACTATTGATGGAGCATATCACAACAAAAAGGGAATCCGCTTTTTAAAACGGATTCCCTTCTGTAATTTTAGAAAATTCAGTTTTGAATTTTATCCTCAGGCTTCAGCGGCCGTTCCATCTTCTTCGCCTTCCTCAGCAGGCTCATCGATCGGAGCGTTATGCGCCAGACCAACGGAAACGACCACAGCCTCCGGATCGGTCATCAGATGCACATCCTTGTCGGAAGCGATCGGAAGATCCTTTACCTTGATGGAATCGCCGATCTTCATCTCAGCCACATCAACTTCCACTTTTTCTACCAGTGCGGAAGGAAGCGCTCTGTAGGAGATCTCGTTCAGATGCTGTTCAACGATGCCTTCTGCCACCTTTTCATGATTCAGAAGAACGATTTCTGCTACGGAATGGATCATCTCACCGCTTACCAGCGCCTGGAAGTCAATTTCCATCACTTCATTCTTCAGATGATTCACGTCTATTACCTTGATCAGGACGTCCATGTTTTCTCCGTCCACATCAAGCTGGATTCTGCTTCCCTTACCGCTGGTCTTAAGAAGACGCTCCAGAGCGGATTTCTCGATCTTTACGGGAATGGAACCCTCAATTTTCTTACCGAATACATTACCGGTTACAAAACCTTCTCTTCTCAGTCTTTTTGCCTTGACGTCCATGCTTCTTTTTTCAGCTTTTAAAGTATTCATTTGACTTTTCCTCCATAAAACTGAATGCTTAGCAGGCTTTTGCTTGTCGGCTCGTTTGGGTCAATAAGCAGGTCTTGTTAAGTATCATTTCCTTGTTACACTTCTATTATAGCACCGGGTGTCAAGAGTATTTTCACTAAAAATCAGATTGAAAACCGGTCAAAATATTAATTTTTGCCAATACAGATAAAATATTGAAGGATCTGTTAATGGATTTTGGTTTTCTATTCCTTTTCTTTCAGCCTTTTTTCCAGTTCTCTGTTTTTCTCAGCGAGCTCTTTCTTTTTGCTTTTTTCAAAAAGCATGGACTCATTCGTTTCCTTGAAATTCTTAATGAGGTTAACCAGTATCGCTTTTTGTTCAATGGTTAAACCGCTGACATCCAGAGAATCGTCCCTGCTTCCCAATAACAGATAGTCCGTACTCACATGAAAAATTTCGGCAATCCGTACCAGAATATGGAAGGATGGCTGCCTTGTATTATTTTCATAAGTAGCTACGGCAGAGCGTGTCACTTCAAGCTTTGCCGCCAGCTCCGGCTGCGTCATTTTTGCGTCTGTTCTGAGCTGCTTTATTCGATCGCCAATCATCATACAAGATCCTCAATTATTACACATGAATACATTCTTTGATTTATTCTACTATATGCACCGTATCCTAATGGAATACATAAACGTCACTAATAGTTGACAATGCCGTATACTCGTGCTATATTCAGAAAAGAAATTGTTGAAGAAAGATACAGAATGAAGACAGGGAAATATGTAGATATTCATTGCCATATTCTTCCAGGAGTGGACGATGGAGCACCGGATCTGGATACTGCGCTCCAGATGCTGAGACAGGAGGCACAGGAGGGGGTTGGAAGGATTATTCTGACCCCCCATCAAAAGCCGGGACACTGGTGCGTTACAGCCGGAGGAATAGAAAAAAGACTTGGCCGCCTCCAGATGGAAGTAGAAAATCTGAACATTCCGGTACGGCTCTATCCTGGTGCTGAGCTGATGTACTGCCGGGACATGAGAAAATTACTGGATGCAGGAAAAGTGTGCACGCTTGCCCATTCCCGATATGTGCTGGTTGAATTTATGCCAATGGAAGATTGGAATTACATTCGAAATGGAGTCTATGATCTGACAGGCGGTGGATACTGGCCTGTTCTGGCACATGTGGAGCGGTACATGCAGCTGGCTGACAGACCGGAGCGTGTGCAGGAGCTGATAGAAATGGGAACATATATACAGATGAATGCCGGAAGTGTTGCAGGAACAGAAGGAGGCCGGATCAGGAGAAGCTGTATGAAACTCCTGCAGCAGCAGCTTGTGCATTTTATAGGAACAGATACGCATAGAGCGGAGGGAAGCCGATCACCGCAGCTGGAAGCATGTGTCAGGCTGTTGAAAAAACAGGTAGGTAATTCCTACACCAGAAGGCTTCTTTGGAAAAATGCGGAGAATATTCTGGAAAATATACAACTGTGAAGGGGACGATACATATGGAAAATCAATATCGCCAAATGACGGATGAAATAGAGATTGATCTCGTGGAGGTCTTTCGACGGCTGCTTACCAGAGCGCCGATGATGATTGCGGTGGGACTGCTGACTGCGCTCATTGCTTTTTTTGTGAGTGGGTTTGTAATAGCTCCAACCTATGAGTCCACTACTAGAATTTATGTGTTAAGTCGACAGGACAACATGAATGTGACATATTCGGATTTACAAATGGGAACGCAGTTGACCCAAGATTATGCTGAATTGATTCAAAGTCGGTATGTATTGGAGCAGGTTATTGAGATTCTAAAGTTGGATATGGAATATGATGGACTGAAAGAAAAGGTATCGGTAAGCGTACCGACTGATACTCGGATTGTCTCTATTACAGTCAGCGATTCTGACCCTGTGCAGGCGATGGAGATTGCTAACAGTATACGGGAAACAGCGACAGAATATATCACTGATGTAATGGATATTGAGGCAGTAAACGTGGTGGAAACGGCATTTTTACCCACACAGAAGTCTGGACCAAATGTGAGACTTGTGACTATTATAGGAGGAATTTTGGGGATGTCTGTGATTGCAGCTATAGCAATCATAGAATATCTTCTTGATGATACGATTAAAACTACAGACGATGTGGAGAGATATCTGGGACTTTCAACTCTTGCGATGATTCCTCTTGGTGAAGGAGAGAAGCAGGGCAGAAGAAAAAAGAAGAAATAAGGTGGAACAAGAACATGCAGAACGTAATGATTCGGGCAGTAGATAAGCAGGATTTCAGAGTAAGAGAAGCATATAAAACACTCCGAACGAATTTGGAGTTTTCTGGTGTGAACGTGAAGGTAATCGCCCTTACAAGTTGTACTGAGGATGAAGGAAAGACAAGTGTTTCCTTTCAACTGGCTCTTTCGCTTGCTGAAACAGGGAAAAGAACGGTGCTGGTAGATGCGGATTTGAGGAAATCCGTCATGCAAGGCCGATATAGGGCAACCCGTGAAAAATACGGTTTGTCTCACTATCTGAGCGGACAAGTGAAAATTGATGATACGATCTGCAGCACCAACATTTCTGATTTTTATATTATTTTTGCTGGACAGTTTCCTCCAAATCCCAGTGAACTTTTGGGTAGTGAGAATTTCAAACTGCTTATAAAGAGACTCAAGGCAGAATATGACTACATAATTATTGATACACCACCATTAGGGAGTGTTATAGACAGTGCTATTGTAGCACGGGAATGTGATGGAACCGTGCTGGTAATTGAGTCAAATGCTGTCAGTTACAAATTTGCAAGAAGTGTTAAGGAACAGTTGAATAAAACTGGTAGCAGGATACTCGGCTGTGTTTTGAATAAGGTCGAACTAAAAAGCAATGCATATTACAGCAAGTACTATGGAAGTAAAAATGCTGATCGAAAACGAGAAAGAAATGCAGCAAGGGACCGTGTAAAAGAAGAGGCTGAGGGAAAGGAAGCTATTGGTTCGGAAATCTCGAATATCGGGTCTGAAAAAAATACAGATGAATTAGAGGTGGAAGAGATTAAATGAAAAAGAAAAGTATATTTTGGGGTGTATGTGTAATAGATGCATTGGCTCTTTCTGGGTGTATGTATTTATATATGCATCAAGATCGGACACCTCCTGTTATTTCTTTTACAGAGAAAGAAACATTTTATACAGACGAAATGGAAAACTCAGAGCTTCTGGAGGGAGTGAATGCATTTGATGAACAGGATGGCAATGTTTCTTACTCTCTTTTGGTAGAAAAAATTTCTAAAACAGGAGATGGAAAAGTGATAGTGACTTATGCTGCAAAAGATTCTTCCAACAATATTGCAAAGAGCTCGCGTATTTTACCAATAGAAGAATTTGAAGAAGAAGAGGTTGAGACTGAAGCGGAGATTTTCCTTGAAATGGAATCGGAAAGCGAAACAGAGGAGATGGATACTTCTGAACAGGCGGATGAACCGGAAGCGGAAGAAGATGAGCAGGAGGATGAACGTTCAGACGAAAATTTATCTGCAGATGCAGTGGAGAATAGAGAAATAGAAAACAGGGAAAATGAGGCGCCTGTATTGACGCTGACTACAGATACGATTCTGGTAAATGCGGGAATAACTACCGTAGATTGGAGTAGCTATATCCAGCAGTTGGCAGACGACAGAGATTCACGAGAACAATTATTTGGCAATTTGGTAATGGAAGGCCATGTGGATTTGAATACACCAGGAAATTATCCCGTAGTTGTATATACCAGAGATTCAGATGGAGCAGTTTCAGAACGCAGAAATATCAGTGTTATTGTGGTGTAAATAATAACGGGAAGGCAATAAAAATGGATGAAGTATCGGAATGTGATAAAGAGGTAAAAGAAAAAAAGAAACATAAGTCTTCCGGAGGAAGAAATTTGACTGATCTGACGGGAAAACGTTTTGGACGGCTTGTGGCAGAATATCCAACAGAAAAAAGAGATCATAAGGGATCTGTGTACTGGCATTGCCGCTGTGACTGTGGTGGAGAAACTGAAGCCACTGAGGACGGATTAGTTTATGGTAATAATTTAAGTTGTGGATGCCTGAAAAGGGAAAATCAGAGGCGTGTATCGGAGCAGTTACATCATATAGATGGCACTTGTGTAGAATGGTTGGAAAAGAGAAAGAGCAGGAAAGATAATACCAGCGGTTTTCGAGGAGTAT
>ERZ1643247.3538-NODE-3538-length-10928-cov-9.041939_pt1 | contig 10928 bp, 9 predicted proteins | sample MGYA00579264_ERZ1643247 | MGnify/ENA primary metagenome ERZ1643247 (study PRJEB29033, sample SAMEA4952262) | chicken gut metagenome | biome: Broiler Chicken; feature: Gastrointestinal Tract; material: Caecum | place: Ireland | collected 2018 | study: Broiler... | reverse complement strand
ATTGACAGCAGCTATTGGACCAGCCATTACTATGCCTGCGGCCGCTTACCATAAGGGGCCGCAGGCCATTTGAAAGAGGTGAGGATGATACGGATTGGACTGATTGACGTGGATGGACACAACTGGCCGAACCTGTGTCTGATGAAGCTCTCCGCCTATCACAAGGCGCGGGGCGACACGGTAGAATGGTACGACAGGAAAGGCTGGTATGACCTTGTGTATCTCAGCCGGGTTTTTACCGATACCTATTCCAAAGACTATCAAGGCCCGGTCAATGCCGATTGTGTGATAAAAGGCGGCACGGGCTACAACCTGACGAACCGGCTTCCGGACGCGGTGGAACACACCCGTCCGGACAGTGCGTTATATCCGCAGTTTGCGGGGACCTCCTACGGCTTTTTGACGCGGGGCTGCCCCCGAAACTGCGGATTTTGCATTGTCAGCCAAAAGGAAGGGCGGCGGTCCGTGGCCGTGGCGGAGCTTTCCGAGTTTTGGGATGGCCAGAAGGAAATCAAGCTCTTAGACGCAAACCTGCTTGCCTGCCCTGACCACGGACGGCTTTTGCGGCAGCTTGCAGACAGCCGGGCCTATGTGGATTTTACCCAGGGGCTAGACATCCGCCTGGTAACGGAGGACAACGCGGCGCTCTTAAACCGTGTGCGGACAAAAACGCTGCATTTTGCCTGGGATAACCCGCAGGAGGATTTGCTTCCCTTTTTCCGCCGGTTTGACCAATGGAGCCGGATTCGGGACAGCCGCCGGCGAAGGGTTTATGTACTGACGAATTTTGGGAGCACCCATGAGGAGGATTTATACCGGGTGGAGGCTCTGCACAGCCTGGGGTTTGACCCCTATGTGATGATCTATGAGCGCCCCAGTGCGCCGCCTCAAACAAGAAGGATGCAACGGTGGGTAAACAACAAGCGGATTTTCCATACGGTGAAAGATTTTGCAGACTATGAACCGAATTGGAAGGGAGGAAGCCATGCGGATTGACAAGCTGAAGGCCGAGCTTTCAAAGGCCAGGGAAAAAGCCGCTGAATGGCAGGCCAGGGCCAAAGAGATTGAACGGCAGATTACAGAACTGGAAAACACAGAAATTTTGCAAATGGTGCGCGGCGTGGCCGCGTCGCCGGAAGAACTGCGGGAGCTTTTGGACTGGATACGCACGGCTAAGGAGCTGCCCCAGATGGATTCAGCAAAAAAGGAGGATTTTGAGCGTGAAAATAAGAATGGTTAAACGGTTGGCGGCCCTGGCGCTGTGCCTGATGGTAGGTCTTTCGGCAGCGTTTCCTCTGATGGGCGCGGCTTATGCCGCCGCCGATACCGGCCCGACGGTGGGGGTTTCAGAAAACAGCGCCCCGGCAGACAGCGCAACCTGTATCTGTGAAACAAAGTGCAGCTCCGCGAGCAAGAACGCATTTTGCCCGGTCTGCCTTGCCGGGGAGGATGGGTACTTAAACTGCGCGGGCAAAGACCCGGAGCCGGAGCCGGAACTCGCCCCAGCCTGTTTCTGTGACGTAAAATGCACGGAAACCACAAAGAACCCGGACTGCCCGGTGTGCGCGGCGGATGTATCCGGCTGTACTGGCAAGGAGCCGGAACCTGCCCCGGCCTGTACCTGTGACGTAAAATGCACGGAAACTACAAAGAACCCGGACTGTCCAATCTGCGCGGCGGACATATCCGGCTGTACCGGCAAGGAGCCGGAACCTGCCCCGGCCTGTACCTGTGACGTAAAATGCACGGAAACTACAAAGAACCCGGACTGTCCGGTCTGCGCGGCGGATGTATCCGGTTGTACTGGCAAGGAGCCGGAACCTGCCCCAACCTGCACCTGCACTGTGAAATGTGAAGCAGGCGCGGTCAATGGGGCCTGCCCTGTTTGCAAAAACGACCTGACCGGCTGTACCGGAAAATCCCCGGACCCTGTTCCGGAATCGGGCGTGACGATCACCATTAAAGCCCCGTCCGGATGGGCGACCAAACGGGCGGAGGCGGTTATCCGCATTACCGATGATACGGGAAACGGGTTTGAAAGCGCAAAGGTGAAAATTGAGAAAAATGGGAACTGGCAGGATATTACGGACGCGCTGGAAAAGGATGGGAAAACCTACGAGGGAACGGCGGAGCTTTCAGAAAATTGTACCCTGTATGTTTCTGTCACCGGCAAGGACGGAAAAACCTATGAAAAATCCCGATATATCGAGTGCTTTGACCGCACCGCCCCTACCCTCCGGGCCAGCGTGGACGGGCGGCTTCTGCGGGCGGAGGCCGACGACGACCTTTCCGGCGTGGCGGCCATCTATGTGGACGGCGAAAAATTCACCGATTTAACCAACGGGACCCTGGATGTGCGCCTGCGGGATTTGGACTGTGAGTTTGAGCAGATTTCCGTGCAGGCCGTAGACGAGGCTGGCAATAAGTCAAAGACGGTCCAGGTGAAAAACCCGGATTATGAAAAGGAGCAGGAAAAGGAACAGGACAGCGGCAAGGATAGCGGCAATACCAGCAATTCAGAGGATACAAAGGAGGAAACCAAACCGGAGGCTTCTGACCAGAAACCGGCTTCCTCTGCGGGAGACAGCACACAGAAGCCGGAGCAGGCGGCTTCCGCCGCTGGCAGTTCCACCCCTTCAGCAGATACCAGCAAGCCCGCCGCTTCTGCCAGCACAGACCCGGAGCAGACTTCGGATACCGAGCCGCACGACCCCACCCCTCTCACACCGGATGGCCAGGGAACGGTTGTGGACAATGCGACCGATGAGGACGGCAAGGAATTTTATACGATTTCCACCCCGGATGAAAACATCTTTTATCTGGTGATCGACAAGCAGCGCGACAGCGATAACGTGTATTTCCTGAACGCTGTCACCGAACAGGATTTGATGGCCCTGGCGCAGAAGGAGGAGGACAGCCAGGAATCTGCCGTTCCCGACCCGGAGCCGGTCTGTGACTGCAAAGAAAAGTGTGCACCCGGAGAGGTAAATACGGGCTGCCCGGTCTGCATTAGCGATCTGGAACGCTGTGCCGGCGAGGAGCCGGAACCGGAGCCGGCGGCGGATGAACCGCAGGAAGAACCGGAACAGTCAGGCGGCGGGGCCGGCACCCTGATTTTTGTCCTGCTTGCAGCCCTGGCTGTGGGCGGCGCGGGCTATTACTTTAAGATTTACCGCCCCAAACAGGAGCTTGACGATGCGGAGGACTTTGACGAGTTGACCGGCGCAGACGAGGAGACGTTTGTCAACGAGGATGAACTACCGGAGGAATCTGACGAACAGGAACCGCCGGAAGAATCTTCCGGCGGGCCGGATACGCCGGAGGAACCGGCGGGGCCTTTCGACGAGCCGGATTACCCTGACAGCTATGACAATGAGTATGAGGACGGTGAACCGGAGGAAGGGAGATGATGAAGATTGCCCAGGTTCACCGACAGCCCTTATGAAAAAATGATGCAGCAAAAACCAACCACCGGGAGGGCGGCCAGCCGGCCGCCCTCTTTTCCTCCCGGCCACCCGTGCCGTCACTGCCCGTATGGAAAGAACGGTCCGTGCGTGGGAATCTGTTACCGGGAGCTTTTACAGAAAAAGGAGGGGAAGAAATGCGCCTTGTGATTGCGGAAAAGCCCAGTGTGGCCCAAAGCCTCTCGCGGGTGTTGGGCGCTTCGGCGCGCAGGGACGGCTACCTGGAAGGCGGCGGTTATCTGGTAAGCTGGTGTGTGGGCCATCTGGTGGAGCTTGCCCCGGCGGACAGCTATGACGCGAAATATTCCAAATGGGCGTATGAAGATCTGCCGATTATCCCACAGGAATGGAAGTATCAGGTCCTGCCGGATACGAAAAAACAATTTGATGTGCTGGTTGCTTTGATGGCAGACAGCCGTGTGGAGGAAGTGGTGTGCGCCACCGACGCCGGGCGCGAGGGGGAACTGATTTTCCGCCTGACCTACCATCTGTGCGGCTGCAAAAAGCCGGTCAAACGATTGTGGATTTCCTCAATGGAGGAATCTGCCATCCGGGAGGGCTTCGCCCGCCTTCGGGACGGCGCAGACTACGACCGGCTGTATGAAGCGGCCCTTTGCCGCGCCAAAGCCGACTGGCTGATCGGGATCAACGGGACCCGCCTGTTTACCACGCTCTACGGAGGGCGCACGCTCAATGTAGGACGGGTGATGACCCCGGTTCTGGCCCTTCTCACCGAACGGGAGGAGGCGATTGCCGGCTTTCAAAAAGAGAAGTTTTATACGGTGGAGCTGGCATTTTCCGGTTTTTCGGCTGTAAGCGGGCGTTTCCCTTCCAAAACCGAGGCGGAAAAGCTGCGGTCTGCCTGCCTGGGGAAAAATACCCTGGTGACGGGGATTCAGAAGCAGGAAAAGAAAGAATGTCCGCCAAAACTCTACGACCTGACTTCCTTGCAGCGGGACGCGAACCGCCTGTTTGACTACACCGCCCAACAGACGCTTGATTATCTGCAAAGCCTGTATGAAAAGCGGCTGGTTACCTATCCGCGCACGGACAGCCGGTTTTTAACGGAGGATATGGAAGCGGGGATTCCCGGCTTATGCGAGAAGATAGCCGGGGCGTTCCCCTTTGCCAGCGCCCTTCCCATTGCCGTCAACGCCGCCCAGGTAGTGGATGGGAGCAAGGTCAGCGACCACCACGCGATTCTGCCGACCAAAGAAGCGGCAAGCGCCGATCTTGCCGCCCTTCCCACGGGGGAGCGAAACATTCTTTCTCTGGCTGCCGCGCGGCTTTTGTGCGCCGTAGGCAAGCCTTATCAGTATGAGGAAACCGCCCTTGTGTTGGAGTGCGGCGGCGCTTCCTTCTCTGCAAAGGGCCGCAGAGTGACTGCGGAGGGCTGGAAGGCGGCGGAACGGGCCTTTTTATCCACTCTCCCGAAAAGACAGAAGGCGGAACCGGAGGCCGCCGTTCTTCCGGAGCTTTCCCAGGGGCAGGCCCTTCCTGCGGCGGAAGCTGTATTAAAAGAAGGGGCAACAGCCCCGCCCAAACGCTATACCGAGGATGCGCTGCTTTCGGCAATGGAACGCGCCGGAGCTGAGGAATTTGCACAGATTGAGGACGCAGAGCGCACCGGTCTGGGGACCCCGGCTACCCGCGCCGGGGTGATTGAAAAGCTGGTACGTTCCGGGTTTGCAGAGCGCCGGAACAAGCAGCTGATTCCGACGGCAAAAGGGCAGGAACTGATGAAGGTACTGCCGGAGACATTAAAATCAGCGTCGCTGACCGCCCAGTGGGAGGAAAAGCTCAAAGAGATTGAACGCGGGGAGGGTTCTGCCTCCGGCTTTATGGACGGGATTGCCCAAATGACGGCGGAGCTGGTGAAAAGCTATGCCGGGGCAAAGCTTGTTTCTGCCACCCTCTCCCAGTCCGGTAAGCCTGTTGTGGGAACCTGTCCCCGCTGCGGCAAAAATGTGGTGGAGGGGAAAAAGAGTTTCTTCTGTGAAGGCTGGAACGCTTCTCCGCCCTGCGGCTTTGCCCTGTGGAAGAACGACCGGTTCTTTACCAGCAAGCATAAGGAGCTGACCAGAAAGACTGCCGCCGCCCTCCTGAAAACAGGCCGCGTCCATCTGACCGGCCTGTTTTCAGAAAAGAGGGGCGTATTGTATGACGCGACCATTATTCTGGACGATACCGGGGATCGGTTCGTCCACTACAAAATGGAATTTGACAAGAAGAAGGGAGAACAAAAATGAATCAGGAACCGAGAACAGAGAGCGTGCAGTTGTCCCCAGTACCGTTTCCGCCGGGAATGGAAAAGGACCTGGAGGGAGTGGAATATCTTCTGGAAACAGGAGAAGTGCTGTATTCCTGCCCGACCGCACCGGATTATTTTGTGTCGGATAACCGGCTGGCAGACGGCACCCTTACTACCCCGCATATCTACCGCGCTGTGACGGGGGAAGATGGACTGGTGTTCTGCCGGGACGATACGGCAAACATCCCATCCCCCTATGAAATGCAAGGGCCAGATCTTCCGATTCAGCAGGAAGGCGTTCCCTATGGGTTATTTCACCCCCGTATCGAGCCGGGATATATCCTGAAAAATGGGATTGCCCTTTTAGAGTGTGAAAAGGACGCATACGGCAACTACAAGGGCGGGGCCGGAATAGACGGGATGTTTTTGCAGACCGGGCGGCTTTTTGCTCCGGTTAAGGATGAAGGCGGCACGCTCCTTTCCTTCCGCGAGGTGCAGGAACGGCCTGAGCTTCGTGAAAATTACCTGCGTATTGCCGAACTGGAAACCGAGCAGAACTATAACCAGATTGACGGGATTATCAACAACGAGCCGCCCCGCGTCAACCAGGGATATGTGATTTTGGAAAGTGTTGAGGTGGGAAACAAGGAATTTGTCCTGGCGGAAAACCCACGCGCACCGCAGCCCTTTGTCACCTGGATGCGCAATATGGACAACGACCGGGAGCGCGGCGGGGAGAATTTTTTCTGGGGCCACTACTTTACGGACAAAGACGAAGCCCAGAAAGATTTGGCTTCCCGCGTGGATGGGGAGCGCGGGCACTTGGCAGAACGCCGCCCCTCCCTGCTGGAACGCTTAAAGCGCGGCCAGGCGAAAGTAGCAAAGCGCCCTGGCAGGGACGCGCCGGAAAAGCCGCGCGGCGAGATGGAGAGGTGATGGGATGAAGCTGTCCAATCTGGAACGGGAAACCATTATCCTGTGGAATGAGGCGGAAAAAACGGCCAGCATTTATACTCACAGCCCCGCTTTGCAGCGCCAACTCTCCGAGCTTTGCGCTGCTTACCCGGAATCAACTCTTGCTGTGGAGGATAACGGATACGGCGGGCTTACCTATGAGCTGCCGAAAAAATGGGTGAAGGTCGTGCCGCCCCGGATTCTTTCTCCGGCGCAACGGGAAGTGCTGGACCGGATGAACCGGAACCGGCACGGGAAGCAGGACTGAGGGCGTCTTGCCCTTTCCTAAAGAAATATGGTACACTAAATAAAAACGGAAAAGGAGGCGGCTTTGGATGGATAGCGAGCAGGAGCGCCCCAATATACGGCCCAAAAAGAAGAAAAAGAAAAAAGGCAAAGCGGCAAAACGGAGCCTGCCCCAGTCCGTCCGGCTGGAACGGGCGAAAAAATGGCTGGAAACCTATTCCGGCGAAAACATCCTGAAGGATTACCGGAAAAAGTTTGCCACCGACCGGATGCAGACCTTGCAGGAATTGCAGCTTTTGGGGCTTACCTTCACTGAGGAGCAGATTGCAAAGGAAAAACGGGCGGTGGAGGCCCGCAGACAGCAGGAGCTTGCCAAAAAGCGCAAGAGAAAGTTAAGGCGGCAGGAAAAGAAACAGGGCGGCCCCCACCCGGTACAGATGGAGCAGGACGACCGTTTTTTCTTTATCGCTGGCTACACCTCCGGCGGCGCGCCCTACGGCGTGACCTGGGAAGAAATGGGGCTGAAGCCCTGGGAGGAGATAGAGTAAGGCGGTTATCGGTGAACGGATGGAGAAATTTTTGCGCTGCCTTGACTTCGTTGTATAATACGGATATAATATAGATAGAATGTTACTATTAAAATCAAGGAGGTGTCCCTATGACGATTCGTCCATCCGCAGCAATCCGTCAGAACTACAATGAGATTGCCGAGCTGTGCAGAAGAACCGCCGAGCCGATCTTCCTCACCAAAAACGGCGAGGGGGACTTGGTGGTGATGGATATTGAAACCTACAACCGCCGGGAAAAGATGCTCAAGCTCCGGGAAGAACTGTTGGAAGTCCAGGAGGACAGGATTCGCGGAAGTAAGGGCTATTCGGTTGACCAGGTAGCCCAGATGATGCGAGACGCTATTCAGGAGGCTGCAACAGATGGAACAGTCCGGTAACTACCAGGTCATCGTTTCGGAACGGGCAGCCCGGATGCTCGTTTCCCACGCCGCGTTTCTGGCGCAGGTCAGCCCGGAGGCGGCAGAACACTTGACCGCAGAATTTCAGACAGCCGCCCACTCCCTGGAAACGATGCCCCAGAGATGTCCCTGGCTCATAGGGGAATATATCCCCAGAAACACCTACCGTTTTCTTCTGTTTGAAAAGCGGTATATGCTGATCTTCCAGATCATAGACAACACGGTATATGCGGACTATGTGGTGGATTGCAGACAGGATTACGGCTGGCTCATACACTGATACAACGCACACTTGGCCCAGAACAGGACAGTTTTAGGACTGTCTTGCTCCGGGCCTTTTTTCTATGCAGAAATCGTAAAGGAGGCAGTAAATGGCAGCAAAACTACAATATGTTTCCGAGCTGGCCGGGCAGACCGCCCGCGAGGTGACAAAAAATGTGGACAGCTGGAAGCGGTATTTAACCACCGCTTCCCGGCTCTATAAGTACCCCTTTGACGAACAGCTCCTCATTTTTGCCCAGCGTCCCGACGCGACGGCCTGCGCGGAAATGGAGCTGTGGAATGATAAAATGCGCCGGTGGGTCAGGGCCGGTTCCAAAGGGATTGCCCTGCTCCGCCAAAATGGAAACGGGCGGCCCCATCTGGAATATGTCTTTGATATTGCAGATACCCGCCCGGTGCGCGGGGCGAAAACCCCGTGGATTTGGGAACTGAGGGAGGAACACCAGGAGGCGGTGCTGGCGGCGCTGGAACGCCAATACGGGGAGACAGCCGGAACCGATTTTGGCAGCCGCCTGATGGAGCTTGCTTCCCGTGCGGCAAAGGAAATCTATCAAGAGCATTTGGCCGAGCTTTCCTACGGTGTGGAGGGCAGCTTCTTAGAGGGACTGGATTCGCTCAATCTGGAAGTCCGTTACCGGGATACCCTGACCGCCAGCGTCCAGTATGCCCTCCTGTCCCGCTGCGGCCTGGACCCCTCCGCGTATCTGGAGGACGACGACCTGCGCGGGATTACCGAGTTTTCCACCCCTGCCGTCCTCTACCAACTGGGCGGCGCGGTAAACTCCCTCTCTCAAAACCTGCTGTTAGAGGTGGGCCGGGCGATAAAAGCCTATGACCGGGAACACGCGGCCGCGCAGAAAAAAATACAGGAAAAAGAGGAAAAAAACCTTGCAAAAGCAGAAGCGATCCGCTATACTAAAGATACAGAGAAATTTAACACTTTAAAGCGTGAAATTAAAGAAGGGAGCGAACAAAATGGCAGAGCTGGCATACAAGAAAGCGGGAGCCTATCTGATTCCCGACCTGATGTTAGATGGAGAGAACGAGATGGAGGAACTGCCCCTGGGCAAGTACGGGATGCTGCGGGATACGTTCCTGAGAGAGAACCACAGGACGACCTATATGTCCTGGATGCTTCAGGGGACGCTGCAAGCCCATCTGCGGGAAGTAGACCAGAGGGCGCAGGAAGAAGTGGACCAGATGGTAGCCGAAATGATGAAGCGGGACGGCGTGAACGAGGAACTGAAAGCCCGCGACCCGATGGCCTGGGTACAGAAGGTGAACGCCCTGACCGCGCAGGCCGAGGAAGTGGTACTGGGAGAGATCATCTACAAGTAAATCAGGAAATCCAGACGGCGGGTGAAGAACCCGCTGTTTTTTTGTCCTCCGAACCGGCCTACCAGCAATTCAGCCTCTTTCCTACCCCGGAGGAACAGGTGGAGGCGATTGTCCGGGCGGAGGAACGGGAAAAGGCGGGAAGCCGGGTGGATAGGGCGCTTTCCGGTGCGCCGGAGCCTGTGCCGAAGGCGGTTGTTGGCCGCACCCTGACCAGCGGCGGCAACCGCCCCCGCAGTTTGGAGCGTATTGTGGCCTTCTTTCAGAAAAATCCTACCGGCTCCGCAGCTGCGTCCTTTCTGGAAAAGGAATTTGGCGTGGGCGGCAAGGGCCTGCGGATCGGAGGAAAGGAATATGCCCTGTGGTTCGATAAAGAAGGGCTTCGGATTGCGCCGGGCAAAAGCGCCCGCATTCCCGGAAGCACGCTGGTTCCCTGGGTGGATGCGGCGGCGCAGGTATCCCTCCTGCTTTGGGAGGGGAAGTTTGCCAGTCAGGAGGTAATTGACCGGGCGCGGGACAATGAGTTCCAGGAGCTGTCCGAAAAGCTGTGGTATCTGCGCCAGAATTTCAGCGACGAGGCAAAGGAGCGCGGCTTTCTTCCAACCATCAGTGCGCTGTACGGCGGATTCCCGGACAGTACCGCCAACATCAAAAAGGAACTGCAAGGGCTTCCATCCCGTCAGGCGATTGTGCGGGAGCTGGCCCTGTTTGCAGACGAATATGAAAAGGACGGGGAACTGCTGCGCTTCCGGCCTGCCCCCGCCCCCAGAGAACTGCTGGAGGAGGTGAACAACCTGTTCCTCCCACCGGAGAGGTTTACCGCAGACCCGGACTTTTCCCCGGCAAGGGGGAACTTCATCACGCAGGATGAAATCGACCATACCCTGTGCCGGGGCAGCGGCGTTTCGGAGGGGAAACTGCGCATTTACTCTTATTTTGTGCAGGGACACGATGCCAAAGAATGCGCCGCCTTTCTTCGGGAGGAATATGGGGATGGAGGCCATTCCTATACCGGCTATGACGAGTGGCACGACAGCAAGGGAATCAAACTTTCCCGCGCCGACGATTTTTCCCATCCCACGGACTATGATACCGTTAAGCTGAACTGGAACCAGGTGCAGAAACGAATTCGGGAACTGATGGACAGCGGGCGGTATTTAAACAGCCGCGAGCTTGCTTACCTTCCGGAGTATGAGAAAATCCAGCTGGCACGGGAAATTTACGCTTTTCAATACTACGACCCAAACGGCGAGGGACGTACCTATCCCCACGAATGGGACTTTGAGGCCGCACAAAAGGCAATCCGGCCACTGTTAGACGATGCGGAAAAAAGCGCCGCCCTTTACCGGGATATGGTGAAGGCGATGGCCTCCGTACCGACGGATCACCGGCACTATCAAACGATGGAACGGGCGCTGGACAAGATGGC
>ERZ1643247.3534-NODE-3534-length-10940-cov-20.074966_pt1 | contig 10940 bp, 11 predicted proteins | sample MGYA00579264_ERZ1643247 | MGnify/ENA primary metagenome ERZ1643247 (study PRJEB29033, sample SAMEA4952262) | chicken gut metagenome | biome: Broiler Chicken; feature: Gastrointestinal Tract; material: Caecum | place: Ireland | collected 2018 | study: Broiler... | reverse complement strand
GAATAACATGAAAATATTAGATTGGCAAGTTGTTTTGGATACTTTGATACTATTTATCCTTCTATCTTTTTACCATCTGTATATTTTCTTTTGGCATTGATCTTTAGCTTTTTTACAATATCTTCACCTAAGTCACTACCTAGCATTTCAGAAATTCCTAAGAGAAAAATTGCTACATCAGCTAGTTCTTCATTTATGTTGTCATGATCGTCTTTTAACCATGCTTGAAATAATTCATTAACTTCACCATACAGTAAAAGCAACTCAAATTTTACATCGGTAGTATTGAAACCATGATTTTTCTTATTCTCGATAACTGCTTTTTGTAATTTCTGCGTATCAATAATCAAACTAGTATTCCCCTTTATCTTTTTACTACGTCATTCATCACAACTTCTAGTTCATCTTCCAAACTCATGTCAATCGTGAATTTCTTTTCGGGAATAAAACCAATATAATCCTTCTCTAGCCACCATGAACGCATTTTTTCTTCGCCAAAAGAAGAAATATGCCGTTCTTGATGCCTTTTCATTGTTTCTTCAAAAGGAATGTCAAAATAATAGGCATTAATTCTGTCTCCAAATAATTCTTTTGCTTTCTTAAACACTGGAGCATACCACTTAACATTCAAGATTCCCTCTAAAATTACGTAGTCACAATGCTCATGACCATACCCCAATAAATCCATCAACAAAGAGATTGCTGGATTATCAGCTCCATCTTTTGCATTTAACATTTCTCTTCGAACTGTATCTTGAGGAATGAGTAGAGTGTTTTTACCTATTTTCTTTTGGATTTGCTTAGATAAAGTAGTTTTGCCACTACCCGAATTACCTCTAAGAATGATTAAGTTGGACATAAGACATAGTACCTCCTTCTTAATTAACAGCATCTTTTATTGTTGCATCCCTATCAAATTCATATTCAAATCCTCGGATAGTCACTATCGGAACCATATTGCCTCTTTGTCCCATCAGCAATCCAGCGGAAGCAGCAAGCATATCACAGATAGTTTCAACATTAATTTTTCCGTTACTCTGAGTTTTTCGAAGACCATTTATTCCATAAAGCCCAACTTTGAACACGTTCAAATTAGTGCTGTTTCTACAACTAGTTCATCACAAGCAATTAAAGGCAAAAAGTTTGATGTAACTCAAGTACTTAATATGCAATATGATGAAGTAAAACATACTAAAGGTGTCAACTTTGTTGGAGAAAAGGGCATGACTTATAGTTTTATTGCCTTTAAAGTTGGAAAATGGGATGAAAAACTAGGTAAAAATGTTCAAAATCCACATGCTAAGATGAATAATCTGTCTTTACGAAAAGCTATGCTTCATGCAATGAATATCGATCAAGTCAACCAGAGATTCTTCCGTGGATTAGACTACCGCGTTAATTCATTAATTCCTGCTCAATTTGGTAAATTTCATGATGCTAAGGTTCCGGTTTATTCCTCTAATTTAGAAAAAGCAAATAAATTATTAGATCAAGCTGGCTATAAAAAAGATAAGCAAACAGGATATCGTCTACAGCCTAATGGAAAAAAGTTAACTATTAATTTAGCTGTTCACGTTTCAGATATTAATGTAGAAGCTTTATGGACAAACTATATTCAGGAATGGAAAAAGATTGGTTTGAAGGCTGAGTTTTTAACAGGACGTCCAATGGGGTTTAATAATTGGATTAATGCAATTAAATCAAGTGATCCTAGAATTGATGTTTTATCTAATGCTTGGGATCCATCAGGTGATTCCTCTCCTGCTGTATTCTATGAAGAAAAAATGCCTTATAATTTTGCCCTCTTTGTTTCACCAATGAATAATAAATTATTAGATGAAATTGATTCTAAAAAAGCATTTAATGAAAAATACCGCGTGCAGAAAATGCATGAATGGCAACAATGGATGTATAAAAAAGCATATGTCGTACCAACAACTGGTACTTATTCAATCACTGCAGTAAATTCAAAAATTACTGGATGGTCGCTTAAACCTTCAGCTGATGTTTGGTATGAAGCTGGTTTTAGCAAGAATTAATAAACCTACATTATAATCCAATTATAAATATTCTTCCTTAAAAATATAATTTCTATATTGAGATAACTGTCAAACTTTTGTAAATTTGTTAAAATTAAACTGAAAATACAATATTCTTCCCACCGGAGAACAAACTTGTAAGAGCAATTGATACACTTCATTAGGTCTTTGAAGAAGTGTATTGGTTGCTTTTTTTAGTTTTAGAAAGGAAAGAAGATGACGTGGATTTACTTAATATTAGCAGGATTATGTGAAGTTTGGTGAGCAACAGCAATGAAACTTAGCGATGGATTTCATCAGATTGGCTGGGCTATTATCACTATCATTGGCATGATAGCTAGTTTTGCAGGCTTAATTATTGCTTCGAAGCATTTACCTATTGGAATCGCCTATCCTGTTTGGACGGGTATTGGTGCAGTGGGATCTGTAATTGTAGGAGCTGTTCTTTTTCATGACCAGATGAATTGGCTTACCTAGATATTTGTAATTTTGCTTATTATTTCTATTATCGTAATAAAGATTCCTACAGGAAAATAGCATAAAAATACTCTGCAACTAACAGCTTTTGCTTAATAGTTACAGAGTATTTTTTTATTCAATTTAATTTATTAAACAATCTTATCGTAGCCTAATGCTTTTTGTGCAACTAAGTTTACCATGTTCCATTGACGATCGAAACTTGGTGAGAAGAAGAAATCAGCTTCAGCTAAATCTTCTAACGTCAATTTTTCTCTAATTGCAAGAGACAATACGTTAGCTTGACCTGTAATGTCATATGTCGACAAAGTGGAGCCACCTAAAACTTGATGGCTGTTCTTGTCATAGACCAATGAAATGTAAATTTCTGGATTCTTGTCTGCTGGAATGTAATCTGGTCTCAAGGTATCCTTCAATGTAATTTCTGCCACATCCATACCAGCCTTTTCTGCATTCTTCTTGTTTAAACCAGTAGTTACAGCATGCATGCCAAATGCTTCTAGCACTTGTGCACCAACAATTCCAGTAAATGGTCTGGATGGTGTTAATTCAAATAAGTGCTCAACAACATATTGTGCTTCATGACGAGCAGCAATGGCAGATGGGATTGGAACCCGACGGTTAGCTGGAATACTATATGGGAATACGGCATCCCCAATTGCATAAATATTTGGTACATTGGTTCTAAAGTATTCATCAGTCTTGATATAACCATTGTCATAAAGATCAATAGTGCCATCAAGCCAATCTGTGTTTGGCTTAACTCCAATTGCTTCAATTACTAAATCAGTTGGAATATCACCATGATTAGTTTTAACTGCTTCAACACGTCCGTTACCAGAAAAGCCCTTAACCATAGTATCCATTGCTAGGTTAACGCCATTTTTAGTTAAAACTTTTTCAAAAACATCAGTGTAGGTATTGTTTAAATATTTCTCAAGTGGCTTCTTACCACCATCAATTAAAGTTACGTTCTTGCCAGCTTTGCGCATAACTTCTGCTGCAGCAATTCCATTACCAGCGCCGATGATTGCTACGTTTTTAATACTATCATCGTTTTTAGCTACTTCAATCTCTTTTGCCCAGTCGTAACCACGCATTAAAAGAACATTCTTTAAGTCACTGCCAGGTACTGAAAGCTTCGCTGGATTTACACCAGATGAAATAATCAATTTATCAAAATGAAAATCTTTCTTTTCTCCTGTTTTAACATTTTCGGCAGTTACAGTATTGGTGTAAGTATTAATTGCGGTGGCCTTAGTATTGTTATACATGTGGCCGCCTCTATTCTTTAAATCCTCGGCTCTGAAATTACGAACATCATTAATGCCAGTAGTTTCACCTTCAAGATAAAGCTTCATTCCGCAAGACATGAATGAAATATAATCAGATTGTTCTAGAACGGTGACATCAACGTTGTCATAGCGATTCAAAATTTCAAAAGCGGCCTCATGACCACCATGAGAAGCTCCGATAATAACTATTTTTCTCTTATCCATAAAAATCCTCCTAACTTTTTAGATTGAATGTTGGCTTTGTAACACTTTTACCCTAACACTTACTGTTACCAAAGTTAATTGATATGACTTAGAGCTAGATAATTTATGTTCACAAAAGAATTCCATTATAATTGATTCTAAGAAGGTGATTTAATGGTTGCTAAATTTATTACAGATAAAGATCATGCAAAATTATTTATCATTTCAGATACTCACTTAATTGCCAATCAATTGCATGATAATGGATCAGCCTTTCAACGGATGAGAGATACGAGTGCTGGAAAAGATTTGGATTATCAAGAAATAGCTTTAACAGCTTTTACTCGCAAAATAATTGAAGACAAGTCTACTGCACTAATTATTACCGGCGATTTAACCTTTAACGGTGAATTAGCATCAGCTAAAAAACTACGATCTATTTTTTCTCCATTAAAAGCGGCTGGTGTTCATCTTTTTGTTGTACCTGGAAATCATGACATTTATGATGGTTGGGCCCGTAAGTTTGAAAATGAAAAGGAATTGTACGCACAACAAATTAGTCCTTTTGACTGGAAAGCAATTTTTCCAGACGGTTATAAAAATACTGATAGTGCAGAATTGTTTTATAGTGTGAATTTAAATAGCCAGTATCACTTAATCTTTTTAGATTCTAATATTTACAGTCATCAAGGACTTACTCCAATTACTAATGGAAGAATATCCTCCAAACAATTGCAATGGCTTGAAAATGATTTAGAAAAAGCTAAAAAGAACAATCAACGCAGTTTAATATTTATGCATCATAATTTATATGACCATAATCAGGTTATTCATGGTGGTTATACTCTGGATAATACGTCAGAGTTACAAAAATTATGCACTAAATATAAAGTGACCGCTGTTTTTTCTGGACATATTCATGCGCAGAATATCGTTCGCGGTAATTCCTGTTCAACTCCAGATATAGCTAGTTCTTGTTTTGCCATGACAGACCAAGGCTATGGAGTTGTTGATCTCTCACCTGCTCGCTTTTCTTATCAGCGTCACAGTTTTAACATGACACATTATTTAACTGATAAGGAAAAAGCAGAATTACCAACCGAAAATTTTCATCAATATTTAGCTGGGCTATTTAATTTCACCAATCACACTCAAATGAGCTGGCTCTATAAAGCAGTAACTGATCGAGATGAACAAACAGCAATAACTCAATTTATTGATGAATTAAACTGGAATTTCTTTATTGGAAAAAGCAACTATTCTGAAAAACAAAAAGCTCAATTTAAAACTAATCATGCTTACCAGCTAATTGCTCAAAAATTACCGGAAATGAAAAACTATCTTGATTCACTACTGGCAGTAAATCAAGATAGTTGGCATTTAGATATTGATTTTTAGATTAATTCTCCCATCAAAATAATTTTAAAGAGGTAAAAAATATATTGGATGTAGTCTTGGATTCATAGACATATGTATCAAAACTATTTATCTCGTTTTAAGTTTTTATTGTATCGCTTAAATAATACAGGATAATAATTATCAAAGTAATTCAATAAAGGATGATGAGATGAATAAAAAAATATTTAGTTTGGATGGTAATCAATTAAAGACAATAGCTGTTATTTTCATGATTTTCGACCATGTTAATACCTATTTATTCAATCCTAGAAGGTAACAATATCTTAGTCACTTTGACAATTTTTTTAGGATTAATTTGGAGTTTAGAATTATTTAGAGAAAATAAAAAGCGCGGTGCTATTTACTTCTAACAATTATCTTAGGAATTTTTAGCTTACCTTTTGAAGGTGGTTTATATCTTTTACCAGTTTTATTGATCTTCTATTTTGCTTATCATAAGTTGACAGTCGAATCAATTGGCATTTTTATTTGGTGTTTTTTGATTTTAATTAAAGCAATTCATAATGCTCAAGTCGCTAACATTAGTTTATACTCTTCCCTAACCTTTGATAGTGAGTGGATGATGATTGCTGTCATCCCATTTATACTTCTTTACAATGGTAAGCGAGGCAAAAAGAGTTTGCTAACTAAATATTTCTTCTATATTGTCTATCCAGCACATCTGTGGATTTTAATGATGCTTAAATATTGCTTATTAGGCTAAAAAATAGGATGATTGTAGTTTTTATATACAATCATCCTATTTTTAATTATTAATATAAAAATTCTATCCCGAATTACGAAGTCCTGAGGCCACACCATTAATAGTAATTGGAATGATACTTTGGAAGACGCCTTGAATTTCGTCTTCACGATCACGTTTGATCATTTCTAGTTGAATGTAGTTCAAAATATTAAAATATGGCATTCTGGCTGCTAAACTGTTCTTCAATTTGGGTGCATCATTAAGTAGATCATCGTGTCCTTCAATTTGAAGAATGATTTGTCTAGTCAATTTCCATTCTTGATAAATAATGTCAAAGACTGACTTTGTCTTTTTATCTTGACATAGTTCAGCATATTGCTTGGCAATTTCCATATTAGATTTTGATAAAACCATATCCACATTAGAAAGTAATGAATGGAAGAATGGCCAGCCTTGATACATCATCTGTAATTCTTTTAAATTACTTGGATCAGCATCGATAAAGTGTTTAAAGGCAGAACCTACACCATACCAGCCTGGGAGCATTACCCTACTTTGTGACCAAGAAAATACCCATGGAATAGCTCTTAAACTTGAGAAGTCAGACAGTTTCTTTCTCGAAGCTGGACGTGAACCAATATTAAGATTTGAAATCTCTTTAATTGGTGTTGCTTGCAAGAAGTAATTTAAGAAGTTTGAATTCTCAAAGACTAATTTCTTATAAACTTCATTACTTTCAGTAACGATTTTATCCATTGATGAACGGAAATCTGCAATATGGTCTTCACTAACAATTTGTTTAGAAGTGATACGATCGACTGTGGCTGAAACTAGCATCTCTAAATTATAGTATGCAGTATCTTTATTGCCGTACTTGTTTTGAATAATTTCGCCTTGTTCAGTCATTCTAATACGATCATTGATTGACTTAAATGGTTGTGCGGTAATTGCTTCATAAGATGGACCACCACCACGACCGACAGTACCACCACGGCCATGCATATAAGTAATCTTAATGCCTAATTCTTCACCGATAGCAGTTAAATCTTTTTGAGCCTTGTAAAGATTCCAGCATGAAGCTAAGTAGCCACCATCTTTGTTAGAATCTGAGTAGCCTAACATTATTTCTTGATAATTGTGTTGAGAAGCAAGCCATTTCTTAACAATGCCTAAATTCAAGTATTCTTTAATGATATCACGTGCATTGTTTAAATCTTCAACGGTTTCAAATAAAGGTACAACTTGAATTCGAGCATTTTCGTTGTCGATCAAGTCATACTCCTTGAGCATGATTGCTTGTTCCAACATATCTGAAACACTTTCAGTATGAGAAATAATATGTTGCTTGATCACATCTTCGCCTAAACGATCCTTAAGATCACGAGCAGTTTTGTAAATCTTCAATTCTTTTTGCAATAATTCTGATTTAGGCTTGTTATTTGAGTGCAAATTACGAGGATCATTATTCAATTCGTTAAGTAAAAGACTTACCTTCTCCTTTTCGCTTAAGTCGCTATAATGATCACAAATTTCTGCACTCTTAAGTAGTTCTGCAACACATGCTTCATTAACACTAGAATCTTGTCGCATATCGATTGTAGCTAAATGGAAGCCAAAAACATCAATTGCTTCTAAAATTTCAGTGAAGTAACTCTTGACTACTGCTTGATCGCGATTTTCTTCTAATGAACGCTTAATAACTTCTAAGTCTGCCTTAAATTCTTGCGCATCTTCATAAACAGGAATCTGATCTAAATGTTCAAGATCACGTTCTTTAAGGAAACTATGTTGATTAGTGATATTTAGTAATTTTTGTTCAGTACGAACCAAACGACTTTCAATATAGTAGAAAGCACGTCTGTATGGTTCATTAGTTCTGAATGGCGAATCATCATTTGATAATTCAGATAAATGCATCACTTCAGTTGAAGGCTTCATATAAGAAGTGGATAAAGAAATCGAACGATAAAGTTGATTGATTTGTTTGATGTAATATTCAAAAATGACTTGACTTTGAAGTGTTGCACTTAATTTCAAAGTATCTGCAGTAACATATGGATTACCGTCTCGGTCGCCGCCGATCCACATCCCCATTGTAATAGGTGTAGCATTAGCAATATCCAAGCCATGCTTTTTAGCTAATTCCTTATAACGAGCAGTAAACTTAGTAATTGCAGGAATTAAGGACTTAGGATAGTAAGTCAATACGTTGGTAATTTCGTTGGATACCTTCAATTTATGGCCACGGATAATATCCGTTTGCATTAAAATTTCGATGCAAGCACGTAATTCTTCTGTCCATTCATCACGATTGATAATGCCATTTTTAACTTCACGATAACTACGCAAGAGAGTGTGAATCTTATCCGTTAATTCAAGCACAGTCTTTCTTTGAACTTGAGTTGGGTGTGCAGTTAAAACAGGGACTACATTTACCTTTTCCAAAATTTCTTTGGCATTCTTCTTTTGCGCAACAATATTAATAGTGTCGTTTAATTTCCCCAAGTAATCTTGATCAGTATTGTTCAATACATTAACTTTGCTGGCTAATTCCACGTCTTCTGAAATATTAATCAAAAGTGGTAATGTAGCAAAATAACGAGCAACGACGATCATTTCACGATTATCTAAACTGGCGATTTGATCTTCAAGTTCTTGATAATTTTTATCTGCAGAAATCTTAATTAAATTTTGAATCTTAGTAAAAAGTTCTTTACCAATTAATTGTTCTGTAGATTCGTTAAGCAAGTCGGTTAAAATCTTAACTTCTTCAGTCACTACATTTACATCGCTGCTATTTTCTAATTTTTTAACAGTCATGTTCGAAATTCCTTTCTACTTTTATTAAGACTAAAATACCATGAAAAGTGTAAAAAATGAATTAAAAAAGGAAAGCAATTTCAGCTTTCCTTTTGATCTACTTTTAGTGCTTTTCAGTAAAATAATCCTACGCCCATATAGTCATGGAGGATATGATCTGCGGCTCTCTTCAACTTAAAGTAATTAATATTATTAGAAAATAGCATAATCATTCGTTTAGTCTTGTAATTAGCGACAAAACAACAATTGTATCCAGGGATACTACCATCTGCGCGAATAACATTACCCTTGAAGTACACTCCACCGAAGTAAGCTACTTCCTGATGTTGGGCTTGACGAGAATATTTATTGATCATTTTAGGATCTTTAAGAACACGGTCATAAACAAATTTCCAGTAATCATTTGGTGACATAAATAAATTACCGGCACCAAAATCAGAAGAAGTCGTGATAGTTACTTTATGCCAATTGACATTATTAACCATAGGTTGAGGAACTTCTTTTTGAGACACTTCGGAAAAATCCTTAACCTTGTGAAGATAAAGCGGCTTTGCAAAATTATTTTGAACATAATTATTATAAGTTGTGTTGTTTATACGACTGATAATTGCTGCTAATAATTCATAATCTATGTCTTGATAATCCCAAGTATGAATATGATCATACTTGATGTATTTTAGCATATAAGCAATCTGTTCTTGCTGATTCTTAAGTGGAGATGATGGACGAGCATTATTAATCAAACCACTTGTATGATTCATTAATTCACGAATTGTAATATTCTTACTACCCGGAACTTGAGGAAAATATTTTGATAAAGGTGTATTCCAACTGAGCTGTTTTTGTTCCTCTAGCTGATTAATCGCAGTTCCTGTCATGATTTTTTGAAGAGAAGCAATCGGAAACAACTGATCTGCTTTTACTATCTGCTCTTCGTTAGTAGTTTCATTATTTTTAACGACAATTGGTCGACTTTTATCCTTTTTATCGTTGACTAACATTACACCATTAATATGATGAAACTTCATATATTCTTTAAGCTGCTTAGGTGAATCTCTGATACCACTATCCATCCTGTCGCCAAAAGGTATAACGAATAAAAATAGTAAAAAAGCGCAGATTCCTATCAAGCTGTATAAGAAGAATTTTTTTCGATGCATAGTTGCTCTTTACCTCATTTCTTTTTACTCCCGGTAACATTTCAAGATCAACTTTACATTTATGATAATCTATTTTGGTTTTAGAAAACAAATTTATTTGTACATTACGCATTTGAGTATAAAAAAAGAAGCAATCAAGCTTCTTCTCTAATCTATTGGCAATTGTTATCAATAAATATCTTTAATCTTTTCAAATCAGTTAATGAAAAATGACTTCTAACTTTTGTTATTTTTAAGTCATTAATATTGGCAATCAAGTATTCTTTTGTATCAATATATGAAGGTTTATCAAAATTATATTTTTCCCAATCAAAAATTGGATAATAGTACTTTCTTATATTTTCACTTTTCTCGGTGTACTTCGACGTAATCTTTAGTAGCCAAACTTTTGCATCGGTTAATTTTATTATTAAAACTAGTCTGCTTTTACCACCTGTTTTAATAATATATGCTACAAAAACATCCACAATATCGTTAGTCCTCATTCAGCCAATCCTCGATATCTTTCGTTGATTTAGCCTCTTTATGAGGTAATTTTGAAATGGTTTGTACCAAATCTCTTGTTGCTTTTTGTTCTGGCGTTTCTTTCAATTCAAAAGGAATACCTCCCGTTGCAACTACTTTCTTTAAAAAAACATTTATAGCAGTAGTAGTATTGAGTCCAATATCTTTAAATATACCTTCAGCTTGTAAAGCTAAATTTGAATCTACGTTTGCTTGTATTTTTTTGTAAGATGCCATTGAAATCACAGCCTTTCCATGTCTATTATACCATCTATTTGGATCTGTTGTAATCATATATACTACTGAGGTATCTTAAAGACTGTAGGAAGTAGTTAAATGATCCAATTTTTAGTAAGAA
>ERZ1643247.3532-NODE-3532-length-10947-cov-5.515608_pt1 | contig 10947 bp, 7 predicted proteins | sample MGYA00579264_ERZ1643247 | MGnify/ENA primary metagenome ERZ1643247 (study PRJEB29033, sample SAMEA4952262) | chicken gut metagenome | biome: Broiler Chicken; feature: Gastrointestinal Tract; material: Caecum | place: Ireland | collected 2018 | study: Broiler... | reverse complement strand
CAAATCGCTTGGAAGATTTGCCCTTTGATATTCCAGATACTTGGTCATGGGTAAAAATAAGTGATATTGCGTTTGTTACAAAACTAGCTGGTTTCGAATACACAAAATATGTTGCACCGAATTTACAAGATGCTGGGGTTCCTTTATTCAAAGGCAAGAATATACAAAACTCGAAAATCAATTATACTTTCGAAAGCTATATTCCTTTATCAATTTCTAATGAATTACAAAGGAGTCAAATTTCGAAAAAGTGTATTCTAACGCCATATGTGGGTACAATTGGCAATATTGGTATTCATGATAAAGATGGAATATACCATTTAGGTTCTAATGTTGGCAAGATAGAATTAGAAACTGATAAGATTACAACCGAAGAATATGTTGTCCTATATTTGAAATCATCTTATGGATATGCTGAACTAACAAAATATAAAAAGGCTACTGCTCAAGAGAGTATATCTATAGAGGCAATAAGAGAAGTGTATTTGCCTATTCCACCTCTCGCCGAACAAAAGCGCATTGTGAAAAAAATCAATGAAATATTTGGAAAACTATAAAATCAAATCCCCTCGGAAGTCCGAGGGGATAATTTTTACCATGTAACAACCTTATCGACGATTTCTTGCTGTTCGCTGGCTGTCTTGCGCAGATAAATACGCGTAGTCTCAATACTTTCATGTCCCATAAGGTCAGCAAGCAAGGAAATGTCGTTGTATTTTTCAAGAAAATTTTTTGCAAAACGGTGGCGAAAAGAATGTGGATAAACAACTTTCGGATTTAAGCCGTATTTATGGGCATAATTCTTTAATTGTTGCGAAATACCGCGCACCGTAATGCGATCACCGAACCTATTCAAAAACAAGTAACCACTACTCACGCCTTTTTCTGCAAGCCACGCTTCTGTTTCAATTTTCAACTTTTTGGGTATGTACAGCCGCCGCAATTTTCCGCCTTTGGAATACAGATCAAAGTATCCGTTAAATAAATGCTCCACCTTGATTTGTATCAGTTCGCTTACGCGCGCACCTGTCGCCGCTAAATACCGCACGACAAAATACCATTCCCAATTTCTGTCGCGTTTGAGGCAGTTTTTCAAGAATTTGTAGTCCGCGTCGCTGATGACATTCTCTAAAAAGTTCTTTTGCTGAATCTTCACCGGAGCAAGCCGCAGTTTGTCTTTTTTAATGAAGTCGAGATACTTGTTGATCGCCTGTATGCGCAAATTTACGGTTTTGGGCTTATAGGTTTCAATCAGATATCCCTTGAAGGCCAAAAGGTTCTGCTTCGTAATTTCACCCGAGAGTTGCTGATACATTCGTATTGTCAGCAGGTACGATGAAATTGTGTTTTCAGATAGGTTCTGCCTTCTAAGATGTGTTTCAAATTCGTCTAACATAAGTTAAACCTCCTCAAAAAGTAATACCTCAATTTTACTCTTTGCGAGGTTTTTCATCGAACGAATCCGCGGCGCATAAAGAATATTTCTGTTATTATGAGAAGATTGGCATAAATGAGCCAAATCGCTTGGAAGATTTGCCCTTTGATATTCCAGATTCTTGGTGCTGGGCAAGGTTGGGAAACATTGGCGACTGGGGCGCAGGAGCAACTCCGGCAAGAACAAACAGTCGATACTATGGCGGAAATATCCCGTGGTTGAAGACTGGCGAACTTAATAACGATGTCATCTATGATAGTGAGGAGCATGTAACTGATGAGGCTCTTCAAAGCTGTTCATTGAGATCTTGTTCTATTGGTGATATTCTGATTGCCATGTATGGCGCAACGATAGGAAAATTAGCTATTGCAGGCGCACCTCTCACGACGAATCAAGCGTGTTGTGCGTGTACACCGTATAAAGGCATATATAATCTCTACTTGTTTTACTTTCTCATGGAAGAAAAAGATAATTTTACTCATATGGGATTTGGTGGAGCGCAACCAAACATCTCGAAAGAAAAAATCATAAAGCATTTATTCCCCGTACCACCTTATGAAGAACAGAAAAGAATTGTAAGCGCATATATTGACATACAAAACAAACTAAAAGACGAGGATTAGTCCTCGTCTTTTAATTTCTCTAATATTATTTCCACTTGTTTGACAATTCGTTCTTGTTCGACTAACGGAGGTAGTGGAAAGATCAATTTGCCGAGAGCACCGCTCGATAATCCCTGAATGCCTATTCCTTTACCACCTATTAAGCCAATACTTTTATAAACAAAGAAAGCAAAATAATAGAACGGAGTACACATAGGATAATATGCCCGCAATCGGTGAATATGATTTTGTATACACATAGGAATATCATTTTCCCATATTGCAGCGCGACCGACGTCGCCACCTTCGCATACCAAAAGGTCTCCGGGAACAATAGAACATTTGGCAAACTCGTCTTCAGTGAAAGGCATTTCTTTAATACGTTCTAAGTTAAAATACCCCCAATAAACATTTGAAGTCGTGATGTATGGATGCAGTACGCCTTGCATGTTTGATGAATTTAATGCCTTGCCTGTATTGTGTTGAAAAAGGTTGTCTATACGAATCCATCTCCAGCTATCCGGTATGTCAAAAGGCATATCGTCCAATCTAATAGGTTCTTTAGTGCCTACCTTCTCATAATAACAGTTATCATCACCTTTATAGATATAGCTGTCGACATATTTCTTGCCAAGTTTGGCTTTCTTTTCGGCACGGATACGTTCTAAAAGAACGCTTGCGGGTTCGTCGTTCGGATCCTGCGGAACAAGCTTTCCTTGAATGGCATACTGTAAAATGGATTTCTTGAGTTTGTCGTAAATCTCATCGTCCAGCTTTGTAGCTTGTTGTTCAAGCTTATCGTACTCCGCAATCAATGGTTCAAACTTTTCGATCTCTTTTACAATACGTATCTGTTCTGCAAGAGGAGGAAAAGGCACAAACATTGAAGATATTTTGGAAGAATTTAATGTTGCTCCTTTAATTGCATCCGTCGTTTCAACATAGCTAACTATCAGTGAAAGTGTATTGAATAAAAAATTACGTGTTGCATCATTATCTGGTATAATTGGGAATACTGAGATGATAGCCTCATTATGTACAGCATCTATTCCTAAAATCGAGGTCCGTCCAACTGTCAGTTTAAAACTCATTAAAAGAGTTCCTTGAGGGATAAGTTTTCCAGAAAATTTTTCTTTCAACGCAGTCGCGCTTATTTTTTCTTTTGTTGAATATACTGTTGCTTTTTCTTGAAGATCGGATATAGCGAACCACGGGTATATGCCACTACTCCAAAACTTATCTGTATGTCGGTCAGGTGTTTTACCAAGTCCAAAAGATACAATTTGCGAAAATCTTGTCCATACCCAAGTATCTGGTATCTCAAACGGTAAATCATCGGTAATATCTTTGACTTCCGGGCCGACCTTCTCATAATAGCGATTATCATCACCTTTATAGATAAAGGAATCAATCTTATCTTTTTTGATTTTTCCTTCCTTAATCAGCCGTTGTTTTTCCTCGTGGATACGTTCTAACAAGTCGGACGCAGGCTCGTCGTTAGGATCTTGTGGAACAAGTTTCCCTTGTATTGCTAATTGAAGGATAGACTTTCGTAATTGTTCAGCTTTCATTCTTTATTCCCCAAAAGCGTCATTATTTCGGACAAAACTCTATCGATATTGGCATCTAAACTTGCGCGCTTTTCACGATATTGTTGAATTAAATCTTGAGGTGCAAGGATTTCCTCCTCTTCATGGGGGAATCCGCAAAGATCGATATTGTAACCGAGAGCCGCAATTTCTTCAACGGTATATTTTTTTGCTTTCGGCGCATCTTCAACAACAATTTCTTCGCGATTATTCCACCAATCCATGGCCGGCTGGAAGTGTTCAAGTTTCATCGGCTTAGTCTTTGAAAAATGCTTATATCCTTCCGGCATATCTAAACGATAAAACCATGTTTCTTTGGTCGCTTGTGTCTTATCGAAGAAAAGAATATTCGTTGTTATAGAAGTATAAGGAGCAAATACGCTACCCGGCATACGGATAATCGTATGCAAGTTGAACTCTGATAACAATTTCTTCTTGATTGCAACCTTCGTATTATCCGTACCAAATAAAAAACCGTCCGGCAAAATAACCGCCGCGCGCCCGTTATCTTTCAACCGATACATAATTACAGACATAAACAAATCTGCTGTTTCGCTACTCGCTAAATCTGACGGGAAGTGGTTTTTAACATCCGCCTTTTCGTTTCCGCCATAGGGGGGATTCATTAAAACGACTTCAAACTTATCTTTTTCGGTATAATCCAATATGTTATGGAGTAACGAGTTACCATAGTATATTTGCGGAGTATCAACATCATGCAAAAGCATATTCGTTACACAGAGAATATAAGGAAATTGTTTTTTCTCGATACCGTATATGGAATTGTAAATTTTTTCAACGTCGTCCGTGCTTTTCTTTTTTCTTTCCAGTTCTTTCAGCCAACTAATCAAAAAACCGCCTGTGCCGCACGCAAAATCTGCACAATGTTCTCCGATCTGCGGATTAATCATTTGTGCCATAAAATCGGTAACGGCACGGGGGGTATAAAACTCACCAGAAGAACCGGCACTTTGCAATTCGCGCAGAATTGTTTCGTAGATTTCGCCGAATGCATGACTTTCTTCGTAATCGCTCAAATCCAATTCATCAATTACATTGATAACCTGACGGAGGAGTACGCCATCCTTCATATAAGTGTTCGCATCTTCAAATGTTGTCTTGACGATAGCTTTCTTAATCGGCGTTGAGGGATCCACTTGAATGCCTTTTATCAGTATATTACCGTTGGGATCTTTGATATCTTTACCTTTAAGAACAGGGAATAGAATATTGTTGACAAAGTTAAGGAGTGCGTCGCCTGTCATGCCCTTTCCGCTCTCCTCATGAGCCCAGTTGCGCCAACGGCAAGATTCCGGAATGATTGACTGATACTTATCATCTTCAAATTCCCAATCCTGCTCTTTTGTATCGTAAACTTTCAAGAACAACAACCAAGCGATTTGTTCAATACGCTGTGCGTCGCCGTTGATACCTGCATCATTGCGCATAATGTCGCGCAAACGTTTAATAAATCCAGAAATATTACTCATTTGTTACGCCGCCTTATAGATTTCATTTTCCAATTCTCTTACCGCCCGAATGTAACCATCTCTGCCGCCGAACAAGGAAGCAATTCTGGCGGGCTTTCCAAATTTTACAAACGGATCAAGTTTCAAAATATCCATGTCTTCAATTTCGTAAATACTGCTGTCAGCATACTTTTCAAGTAATGCTTCAAGGACCGCGCGCGCTTCGCCTCCGTACTTCGCAAACACGTTGCGTTTTTTCACGTTCTCGGCACGTTCTCTCCTAGTCAAAGGTTTTTTGTCGAATGCGATATGACAAATGAAGTCAAAATCGTCGACATCGGTCATACCTTCATTGGCCTTTATTTGTTCTAAATCAATACCGCGTTCATAGAACAATTCTTGAATCTTTGCTTTTTTCTCTTCTGCCGACCATTGTAGAATAAAGTTATCCAGTGAAGAAAATTCACCATATATATTTGCCTTTGTATAGTCAATGATGCTTTCTTGCCGTAACAGTTTGCCGTCCGTGTCATAAACAGCAACCATTCTCTGCGAAATCGTTACTTTGCAACCGCGACTATCTACGACATATTTATGCTTATCTTCTACGGGCGGCGGTGGTAAAACGACAACTTCACCGTCTGCTTCTTTCGTGTCAATATGGCGAAATTCATCATCTTGTTCAATTGGACCGTCCCAATCCGGATCAGCGAACAGACGAGTTACCCCACGAAAGTCCATTATGACAAAATGCGTTTTTCCGTCATCCCAACGCAATCTTGTACCGCGCCCGATGATTTGCTTAAATTCCGTCATTGAACCGATCATCTCGTCAAGAACAATCAGTTTGACCATTTTACAATCCGCGCCAGTAGACAAAAGTTTCGATGTTGTTGCAATCACCGGATACTTCGCAGATACGGAAATAAAATAATCCAGCTTACTCTTGCCGTAATCATCGCTTCCTGTTATACGCACAACATAGTCAGGATCTTTTGCACACATATCGGCATTTAATTTAGTTAACGCAACGCGCATCCGTTCGGCTGCATCCTCCGTTGCACAAAAAACTATTGTTTTTGCCATCCTATCAGTTGCTTTAAGATAATTTGTAATCTCATTTGCAACCATATCGATACGATCTTGGATTATAATATTGTAATCGTAATCGCTGTTATTATAAATGCGATCTTCAATTTCGTAACCATAAATATCGCGCTGACCTTTGCGCGGACGCCACTCTTCGTCAATATCTGTCTTTATCCGTATGACCTTAAAAGGTGCGAGGAAGCCGTCGTCGATGCCTTCTTTCAGGCTATATTTATAAATCGGATCACCAAAATAATCAATATTGGAAATGTATGCCGTTTCTTTCGGTGTTGCCGTCATACCAATTTGTGTTGCAGAAGAGAAGTATTCCAACACTTTACGCCAACGGCTTTCTTCTTTCGCGCTTCCACGGTGACACTCATCTACAATAACCAGATCAAAGAAATTTTCGTCAAAAAGTTGTTTGTAGTGAGCAAGCGTTTCCTCGTCTGTTTCTTCTTCTGTCGTTTTGTTTCCAACTAATTGCTGATAGAGCGAAAAATAAACTTGATGAGAGGTAATCGTGGTGCGATCATCTCTTGCAAAATTGATTTTATGAATAACCTTTTCAAGAGGTTTAAAATCCCCGCTTATTGTTTGATCGACAAGATTGTTGCGGTCTGCAAGGTAAAGAATTTTTTGTTTTATCCCGCTTTGCAGCAGTCGGTAGACAATCTGAAAAGCCGTATAAGTTTTTCCAGTCCCCGTTGCCATAACAAGAAGAATACGCTGTTGGCCTTTGGCAATCGCTTCCATGGTACGATTAACGGCAACTTGTTGATAATATCTAGGGGGATAGGTGTTTTGACTTGTATAATATGGCTGAGCGATAAGCATACGCTCTGTTTCTGACAATCCTTTTCCATTATTTATTTCATTTTGATAACGAGCCCAAAGCTCCTCAGGTGATGGAAAATCATCTAAACCTATTTCTCGTTCGATTCCTGTAATAAAATCATACTCTTGAAAAGCATCGCCGTTAGAACTATATGCGAACGGAACATCGAGCATTTGAGCATAGAGTTTGGCTTGTTGCATCCCAAACGATACGCCGTGATTATTATCTTTGGCTTCAACAACAGCGAGAGGATTATTTTTACTCAAATAAAGTATGTAGTCGGCTTTTTTTGGAGCTTCGCGGCTGACCAGATTCCCACGTAAATTCACCTTGCCGGCCGTAAATTTGACCTTCGTTTCCATTGTAATTTTATCCTGCCAGCCCTTTTCTAAAATTGCCGGCGTAATAAAATTCAATTTTATATCTTCTTCAGTCATTTGTTTTTTATCAATAATGCTCATAGTTCGCTCCTATGTTCCTATTATACCATATTATCGGAAGTTGATGGGGAAATTGTAATTATTTTCTTATAGGAATAATTGCAACTGCCTCTTCCGTATTTTGTTGTTTTTTCTTGTCAAAAGATTCGACAATAATAAAATCCACATTGTCTCCAACTTTAGACAAATCAGATTTTCCAAAGAAGTTTTTATATTGAAAGTAATATTGTTTATTGGCTTGTATAAAACCTCCGCGATGATTTGGGAATATTTTTACTATTCGACCATGTTTTACGCCGGCTTTATTATGTAAGATAGTTATCCAATGTTTTCTAATTTCGACAAACCGAATTGGCATCAGGGTGCTGATTTTGTTACTCAATGTATGGCTTACGACCCAATCGTTTTCTTCTCGTATTTGTCTGGCAAAATTATAATTTTCTTGTGCTAACGTTATTTCCTGCATACTAGTCAAAATATCGCCAATAGATTCGATTAGCTTTACTTTCATTTTTTCAGGATCTTTTGTGCATGCAGCGCGTAACATTAAAATTAGTGCTTGATTTGTTTCATTTTTTCTTAAATAAAATTTCCCAAGTTCATATAATAAAAACCATTTATCGCTAACCCCAATGAGTTTTTTTAAGGTTTTTATCGCATCATCAATGTGCCCAAGATTGTCTAATGCTAAAGCAACTCTACGTTCCAGCCAAATATCATTGCCATAATGAAAATTTTCTATTTCATCAATTGCTGTTGTACAACATAAAACACAATCTTCATATTGCTTTTCACGAAATAATAAATCTGATTTTAACTGGAAATAGGTTTCTTTATCAGAAGCCATTTCACGTTCTTTGCCTGTATGATCTGTATATTGAGTGGAAATGGAGGACAATTCCTTAGGATCTATTAAATTGATTATAGAAAGCATTTTACCATTGTAATTTTTGCTCGTTTTGATTAAGACTCTTATTACAGATAATGCGCAATAGTTAAATGAAGGGAGCAGACTATCTTGTCCTGCAAGTTCAATAATTTTGTGAAGCAAAAATAATTTATCTAACACTATATCTTCATGTGGATAAGCAGGTTTTCTTATGGGTTTTATATATTTATCATTTATAATCCATGCGTATAGATTTAATATGTAGAAAAAAGGACGACTTTGATATGAGGGTAGATTTTGATTGTGATATGTTTCATATATATAATTGCATACATTTTCTGCTTCATTCTTGAGTATCGGAAAAATGTGCCCATAATTCCTTACATAAAGGCAGAGCTTCATTGTAATCTTCAATTGAAGGATTTCTATCACGAAGAAGAGACTTCGTTTTTTGTCGCAATTCAATTAAATTTTCCATAGATTAGTCCTTTTAATTAATGATCTTTTGTGTTGTTTTAAAATGCAGTTTAACAAAACATTTTAGTTTATCTATTCCACCAGAAAAATAAATTTTCTTTGCGGCCTCTTCAACAACTGGATTAACTCCTTTTGCAATTGGAATTTTAACAGTTTTTTCTATTTTATCTAACTCTTCTAAAAAACGAGCTCTTGCAAGAATTGATGCTGCGGCAACTCCTATGTCGCGTTCTCCTTTTGGGGTTTGCAAAAGTTTAATTTGTTTTCCTTTTTCCATTAAGGCACTGTTTATTATAGTTTCATCGCCAAATTGATCTGCTATCGCATGCTCACACATATTAATAGCAAGTAAGTTTTCGATTGCTCTGGCATGTCCCCATCCAAGCAGGCGATTTAAATTTTTCCCCATTTCTTCATATAAACTGTTATACCTTTCTGGTCCAATACATATTATTGAAAATTTATCTTTTCCTAATATTTCACGTATTTTTTGAGCCAAATCTAAATTTTTACTATCCGAATTATTTTTACTATCTCTAACACCTAATTCAGCAAGAATTTGTTCTTCATATTTAGAAACATATACTCCTGCAATAACTAAAGGGCCAAAATAATCTCCCTTACCAGATTCATCCGTACCAATATGACAATCTAATATGGGAATTTCTTTAATCTCATTGTTGCTTGTTGAAACAGAGGATTTATGTACAAGCATTTGTTCTTCGGAATATCCATTTTTAATTATCACCTGGTAAGCCGTAGTAATAGCATCGCATACCGCTCCAATTTTCATTTCTGCTTGCTCAATAGTAATAAGATCTGATATATCATTATTCCTAGCTGGATCTGAATGCATTTCCAAACAGCGAATTCCTTCCCATGCCGCAATTAACGATTTATTAATTGCCCCATCCCTTCGTATATCTTTAATATACTTTGAAAATTTTTCGCCTCTAAGCCAATTTCCGATATTAGCAATTTCTGGATTTTTTTGATATTCTTCTAATGTAAACGCCCGTTTATCCATCATCATTTTTAATATAAACCCCTCAAAGGCTTTAGCAACAGGGTAAACTATAGGATTATACACAGGAAGTTCAATAGAATTTTCTTTAATTGCTTGCAAAAGACCAAATGCTGTTACTATTTGTTTTTTATCTGTTAAAGATAGATAGTCATAAGCATCTGTTGATAACGCCTTTTTTGCTTTATCGCAATATTCGTCAAACCCAATAATTTGTTCAATTGCTTTTTGAGTTTCCGCTTGTTTTTCTTTCGCAACATAAGTCAAGGCTTCTTCTTTGTTAGAAATTGGAGCATAAATATTTATAATTTCTTTTATCTTATCTACAAGTAAAGAATCAATCCCTTGTAATAACAATTTTCCTGAATTAAACTGAGTAACTGTTATATGATAATTTTCTTCTGTTACATCTAAAATATAAGTAATTGTATCTTTTTTTGCTGGTTTCTCTGTAGTAACAAATGAACTTATGATGGCTTGTTTAATATCTAAAAATTTATCAGAATGGACAGTAAAACTAGCATAGATAGGGATGGACTCAATTCGTTTTTCTTGCATACACAAGTTTTCTAGAAAAGCAACTATTTCTGTGTTTTCTTTTTCAACATAAATTTTTGAAGTTTTAGACTTACTACAATAAAGTATTATTGCAGCGCCATTTTGGAAAATAAATTTTGTTCCATGTTGAATTGATGTTTCTTTGAGAATGATAATACCTGCAGTACTCAAAGCATCCTTTAGTTTATTTATGCCAATTGCTTCTTCATAACAATATTCATACGTTTTTCCCATAATCATTCTCCTTATCTTAACAGTTCAAGACTTTTAAGCATTTAATCCTTTCGTAATCTCCGTAAAGAATTCCGTGTTCCAAATGTCCAACTTTGTTTTGTCTTTGATAAAGGGGATTACGTCTTGTTTAGCTTGTTCGTAGTCAATTGCCGAGAAGCGTTCGTTCAGCATGGAAATCAGGGCTTCGCGGGTAAGGTTGAAATCCTTGTCGATAAACCCAGAGTCCACAAGCCGTGCTTTTAGGTGCGGCATATTGACCGCGACGTTTCGCGAGAGATAAAAAATATAGTCATATAAGTCCCT
>ERZ1643247.3531-NODE-3531-length-10947-cov-20.186926_pt1 | contig 10947 bp, 14 predicted proteins | sample MGYA00579264_ERZ1643247 | MGnify/ENA primary metagenome ERZ1643247 (study PRJEB29033, sample SAMEA4952262) | chicken gut metagenome | biome: Broiler Chicken; feature: Gastrointestinal Tract; material: Caecum | place: Ireland | collected 2018 | study: Broiler... | reverse complement strand
GTACACTTCTGGCAGCGATCCAGCTGGCCGAAGGCCACGCACATGTCGCAGTCGCCGCACACCTCACAGACAGAGCAGGCCTCAAAGCACACCAGATTCCTGCGGCAAAAAAAGCGGTCCCGCATCACGTTCCCCTCCACTGGAAGCACTCCTCTCCCTCCCAGCCGGGGCAATAGTCCTCCACGGGTCCGTCGTATTTGCAGAGGAAGCAGCACTCAGTGTCGTCGATTGACCGGGCGCGGATGGTGGCGGCCATTGCCTCCATATCCCGCACCGCAGCGGCCAGAGACGCCTCGGCCTCATCCGCCCGGGCCTCCGCGTCCTCCAGCGCGAACCGGACGACCCGCAGGATGGCGCAGCCGTGAGTACTGCAGTCGTGCTCCCATCCGCAGCCTAAGCAGGCCAGACTTCCTGTCTCCACCGACAACCGTCCCAGCGCCTTCAGCAGCTTTTCATTGTCCATATGGCTTCCTCTTCTGTCTGGCTGCCCAAGAGTCACCCTATCCGATATATATTTATCGCAAAATGTGTATCCATACGGGCCCCCATAACGCTCACAATCTTTGTTGATGCAATGCTGGCAACTAACGTATTGGCTCACATTTTCACCCCCTCAACCGCTTCTCCAGTTCTGTCGGCGGCTCCGGTAAGGGCATCCAATGAGTCACCTTGGCCCCCTTCCATTCCGGCCAACAATTCAAAATCCATCCTTCTTCAATCGACCACTCTGCAAGTTCATAAGCGTATTCCAGGGTTATATTGCTCTGCGGTTTCCCGCTGACTGTTACAAGCACAATCTGGCCGCCTTCCGGCATACGTTCGCTGGCATTCATCCATATTCCTCTGCCAATGTGGGCGGGAGGGTAGGTGTAGGCGATCCAACCCAATTGGTTCAGCCCGCCCTTCCCATCCGGGTCAGGATATGTAAGCCCATATAGGCCCGTATCCCTATCGCAAAGATAATCTTCTGCATCTTCAGATAATTCCCAATGTCCCCAGTCTGGCTGCTCCACAATCCACACAGGCTGCCCGCCCATCCCCCGCAACTGCTCCAGAGTAAGGGGATTGTCAGGGAGTGTGTTTCTGAACTCCTTCAAAGAAGATCGGTAGACTCTATAGGCCCCGCTCGGATTGTCCAGTGACTCCCCCTCCACCAGGTCGCGCAGCATATCCTCAAAGCCAGCACCCTCCAATGTGTCGATGCTGTAGAGCTGCCCACCATACACCAAAGCCCATTCCCCATTATCCGGTTCCGGACCGTAAGAAATCCAGACCTTGTCAAAATCCATTTTTTCTAGGTCTGCCTGGGTTAGAGGGCCTGCCACAGATAAATAGTTGTCTTGATTTTTACTCATGCCGCACCATCTTTCTGTTTTTCCGTGCCACTTGACCTTTTCCGCTTTGGTAGCTTAGGCGTACCATCCTCATTGCGCGGGCTGCCAGCTCGGAGCCAGCGCAGCCAGGTATCCAGAAACTTCTTGTGAACCACCCGAGGCTGGGGACTACCGGGCCGGGTATCGTTGTGAAACCCGTGGATCTGCCGGAGCTGATTGCCGTCCATCTCAATCGTGACGTAAGGGACACCTGGCCGGTCAGAATAGCGGAGAAATAGAATGGTCAATACACCCTTCATGTGCCGCTCCGCATAGCCAGCCACACAGTGGTCCAGCGCTCTCCCCTCCCGCTTGATGGCTCCGGCAGTCATGGGGAACAGAATCCGCAGACCGTCCAGCTCAAACTCATACTTGTCCCTGCGCTCCTTGGCGCTGGCAGCTATGCCGTTTTTCAGAGACTTTGCCTGCCGGATTGCCAGCTTCTCCAGGGCTGCGGCATGAGCCGTAAAAAGTGCTTCTGGCCAAAGCATCTTGCTGTGCTCCATGCACCACCCCAGCGCATAGGCCGCCTCCAAATAGTCCCGGTAAATCCCATGCAGAAAACCATAGGTCACCATCTCAATGCGCTCCCGGTCAAAGATCCCGCCCAAATACCGCAGAAACCGCTCCGGCTCCAGGCGGAACCGTTTGAGGAACCGCAGCACCTCCATGGGGCTGGTATCACATCCCCAGATCTGCGTGAAATCCACACAGAAGGAAATATCCCACCGCTTGCCCCAGTGCCGAAGCACATAGTTCCGCACCTCCAGAACCTCCATGGGCGGTTGGGCAGCCAGGAACCAGGACAACTCCCGCCTGTTTAGTCCAAAGGACTTACGGGGATCGGTCTCCTCCCAGCACATGGCTGCGGCGTTCCGCTTGCGGGAATAGATCAGGTCGGACACCGGCTGGACATAGCCCACCTTGACCAGCATCTCCACCTGCCTGGGGTAAATGGAATAGGCGGTCAGGTAGGAGACAAAATCGTCAAAGCGGAAAGCGTAGCTTCTAGCCCCACCGGGCCGGTACTGCCAAAGGTTGAAGTAACCGCAGTATTGAAACAGCGGGTGCTTGTCCAGTTCCTCCCGGTTCAGGATGATGTAGGACTCATGGTGATAAAAGGAAATACTTCCTGATTTGAAGGGCTCCTGCACCAGCTTGCGGCGGCCCAGCCTGTCCCGCTCGTAGGTGATACAGGGATGCTCGTCATCCCACCCGCATTGGTGATCCGCTTGCATGACCTCACCCGGAGCAAAGCGGTACCCGCTGGAACACCAGGCATAAGGCTTTTCCGTCAAAGCGGCCTCGTCTCCATAGTCCTTGATAAGCACCAGGGCATCGGCATAGAGGGCATCTTCCCTGGCATGCAGGAGTAAAACCAGCTCCCGGTGAATCAGAGTTTTCCGTTTCCTGGCCTTGGCCAGATCAATGACCGTCACCTTACGGCCGCACCAAGGACACGTCCACTCCGCCTTATGCTCCAGTCTGCAAAGCAGCTCCCGGTGCTCCGGCGTCTCTGTGCGGGTCAGATAAGGCCTGTACTCCGTATGTCCGCAGCAGGAGGCATACAGCCGCACCCCGCCCAGACCCATCAGATCCTCCTCTCGCCGAAAAAACAGGTAATGTGGGAACAGGTCGTTCATCCGTTCCAGATCCTGCCCGGTGATGGTAGGCCAGCCGTTCAGGATCTCCCGCTCCCGATCTGTGTACCTCGCCATATCGTCGCCTCCTCAGAAGAAGTCGGACAAGTCCAGCAGGATACCCGTCTGTTTTGCCTCGGGTTCTGCCGGCTCCAGCTGGATGGTCATAGTGAAGTTGACTTTAGCCCCGTCGAAGTAGAAGGCCGCTGCCCGGCGGTAAGCCTCCAGATCAGAAATGGACCCGCCCACCCCCTTGGCCACCGCCGCCATACAGTCCGGGAAGGTGCCGCCCTGGGCCACCGCCTGGGCAAACTCCTCATTCTGGCGGCAGAACTCCAGCAGAGCGTCTCGGACAGCGCCCTTCATGACACCATCCTTATAGCCCTTTACCCCGTCGTACTCGTCCTTCAGGCGCTTTTCCGCCTGCTCATACCAGGTATTCACTCCGCGCACCTCCCGATAGCTTCGTCCTTATTGATCCGCTCGAACTCGATCACCCACACCCAGGGATTAGCGTCCCAACCGTAGTCTGGAAGGTCCTTCGCCTTGATGGTGCTATTCCACACGGCCTTAAATCCATGATAGGAATAGCCATCTTCATCAAGTGTGATCACAGTTCCATCTGGCGTATTATATTCAAATGCCTTCGGGGGACCTTCTGCGCCTACTTGCTCCCCGGTAATCTCCTGCAACCGCTCCACCCGCACATCGGTCACCCGCAGGAAAACCCGGGCAGCCTCCTGTGGCATGTGGATGGATGGGTGCCATCTGATCGGTAGATTCGCTCCCTCTCCCACGCCTCTGTCAGCGTCCGCTTTGTAGAGATACCGTTTCTGGCGGATGTAGACTTGGCTCCAGGTCTCCCGCACCCACAGGATGTCGCCGGGGACGCAAGGAGCCCGGAACTCATACCAACAATCAGCGCCATGGGTCCGCCAGATGTTCGTGCCGTCCTTCCGGTACAGAGTATTAACTACTGACAGCGGCTGCGGCTTTACCAACCGCCGGGTGACGGTTTTCCGGCCCTCCAGGATGGCACGGACCATCTGAGCATTAAACAGGATCGGCTTCATCTGCCTCCACCTCCAACTGTATCCGTTGCTCCGGTAACGGTACCCAACCGATACATACGGCATCAACATTGGCCCCATTTGCAGGAAACAAGTACTGATTCAAATCAGCATCATAATGAGCTTTGCTCTCCATGGCATAACCATCCACAAAAAAGGTGCCAAATACCGTCCGGCTCCTCCGGGGCGGAGCAGCCAGCCACTGGGGAGATGGGACATCCTCGCACACCTCCTCTGGCGTCAACCAGGGGAGCCAGCGGACAACATCTTTCACCGCAATAGGGTTGGCAAAGTCTTCTGTATCCAGTTCCAACCACTGCCCACCCTTAAAAATTGCCAGCTCATAGTCCTCGTCCTCTTGCTGGACAATGGCCCGTTGCCCTTCTTCCGGGGGGGCTACAGCGTCTTTCCACCCACTGACAGCCGTGCGAATGGTATGAGACTCCACAATTTCCAGATCTGAAGCAGCTACTTTGTACTGTTCATCCGGCTCAGTTTTGCTCTCCGGCGCAGTCTGGGGTGTTGGCGTCAGCTCCTCGCTCATCCCAAGCAAGTAGTCAGTAGAGCAACACAGCTTTTTAGCCAATTCGACAGGATGATCAAATCTATCCAAGTCATTCCCATAGAAGTAGCGTCCCAGAAAGTCTCCTGATGCATACGATCGCAGTTCCTTTACCGAAACCGAAGGTCGGTAATCCCTGATCTGGAGCGTATCCTGCTCCTTCAGGCCGGCCGCCTCCGCCGCTCTCAACAACCGAGCGGCACTGGCCCGAATCTCCGCCTGAAACCGTTGCTGGCGTTTCCGATCTTCTTCCGCCGCCCGCTCCTTGGCTTCGTCCCTTCCATCCTTGCGAAGATTCTTGGCTTTCCCGCACATCCGCTCGCAGGCGCCATATTGTGTGGTTGCTTGGGGACATTGGAGGCAGCATGTCTCCCCCTTACAGAGTTCATATGTCAGGCACTCCGCATCATGCCGGAGGAAGGCGTCTCCCCGCTGGCATGGTTTCCCGTTTGGACAGGTTAGAATGGGTTCCCAAGCACATCCTTCCTGTTGAAGCTGTAACAGTTCCTCTGCTCTTCTCCCATTTGGAGCATCACCTTTCAGCACACGGTACAGGCGTGCCTGAAAATCATCCTGCATCCTGGCCAGCGCATAGGCCGTTTGTTCCGGAAGCCTGTTTGCCTCAAAAGCCACCATATACTCCGGGATCAGGTGTTCCCGGATCACCTTCAGTCTGGCCAATTTGGGGGCGGACACATTGCACGCTGCCGCCACCTGATCCCGCATCCTCCCGGGAAACTGATAGCCCTCTTCCTTCAACTGGTAGAGCAGCATCTCGATCCGCTCCGCCTGTCTCATTTTATCAGCACTGGTCAGCTCCCGGGCTGTTGAGTTGGCCAAAATCAGCTGCAATTCTGCCAGACGCTGGCTTTTGTACCGCCGCACCAGACAGGGAACGCTGCGCAGCTTCGGCAAGGGATCCCCACTCTCCTCCAGGAGCAGACGGATAGCTGCCCGTCTCCTGTGGCCGGAAAGTACCTTGTATCGGCCATTCTCCTCCGGCGTCACTACCAGGGGCTGCTGCAAACCATCCATGGCAATGGAATCCGCCAAGGGCTGGAGATTACTTAACTCGTAGAAGTTGGCTTCATTGGCGTCCAACAAGTCAATGTCCAGATACTGAAGCTGCTCCGATGTGTCCAACTTGGACACCGCTGCCCCCACACTCTTGGCAAAGTCGCCAATCTGGAATTTACTCACCGCCGGGCACCTCCCCGAATAATTCCTGGGCCAACAGCTTATAGTCCCGGCTGGCGGCGCTGGTGATGCTGTAATCCAGCACAGCCTCCTTGCGGAAAGTGCTTTCCGGTACCTTGTCGGTACGGCGAATGGTCTGCTTGAACACTGGCAGGGGCATAGAGCGGAGCAGCGCTTCTCCCTGCTCCACCGCTGGGCTGCGGTGCCACTGGTTGATCAGAATCCCAGATACACGGAGCATCGGGTTAACCTGTCGCATGGACTCCACCTGCTCCAGCATATCCGCCATACCCTCAATGGAGAATCCATCCATCAGGACTGGCACAATAATCTCCCTGGCAGCCATCAGGGCCGCCGTGGAGGCCGCTGTGAATCCCGGCGGGCAATCAAACAGCACCACATCCACCTCGCCGTCCTCGGCCACTGCCTCCACAAAGCCCTGAAGCGCATCAATGCCGGAGACGCCGTACCGAATAGCTGCCAAATCCAGCCGATACAGTTCCGGACTGGCAGGCAATAACGAAAGGCGCGGACGGACATCTACCACGTTGTCCCTCCAATAGGGTTCATGGGTTCCCTCCAGGACGTCAGCCAGGGTGAGGAAATCCGGCACAGCCTTCAGGTAGAATCGGGTCAGGTTGCACTGGCCATCGCAGTCCACCACAAGTACCCGCTGTTGGTAATCCTCCGCCAGGATACGGGCCAGGGAGATAGTGGTCACAGTCTTGCCCACTCCTCCCTTCAGATTCTCAATGGCTATGGTTCTCATACACAATCACTCCTATTTTTAAACTTCCGGAAGCTTTGTCTGCTGGAAGGGGTCACCTTCCACAGCGTCCGGACGCGCCCTGGAAACCGATGTGATTCGGCTGGACGCCAGGGAGAATGCCATCTCGCATTTCCCGACACAGCCATGCCGGTTTTTTGCTAGATTGACCTCCATCATGGATGGGACCTTGGGATCAAGAGTACCCGGGTCTGCGTAATAGTCTTCTCGGTAAAGAAAGATTACACCATCGGCGTCCTGCTCCAGAGCGCCGGTGTCCCGGAGGTCGGAGAGCTGCGGCCGCTTGTCCTGCCGCGTCTCCACCTCCCGGTTGAGCTGGCACAGCGCCAGCACCGGAACCTTCAGGGACCGGGCCAGGTCTTTCAGCGCCCCCGAGTTTTCCGTGGTATACTCCACCCGGCCGGAGCGGCGGGACTCCGGCGGCGGGGCGATCTTGCCGAAATAGTCCACCACAATGAGCCGCAGGCCCCCAATGCTCCGAGCCAGCGCACTGATATCGCCCACTGTGACCGCCGGAGCCTTGTTGGTATAAAGCGACAGGGTGGACAGCTTCTGAGTGGCAGCTGCCACCTGGGCATACTCCTGGTCGTTCAGCGGCTGCATCAGCAGCTTCTCCGAGGAGATTCCCGTCTCCCGGGAGATCCGTTTGGCCGTCAGCTGCTCGTCGTCCATCTCCAGGGAGACAAAGAGCACGGGGTCGGCCTGGGCCACCCGGTCCGCGATGTTCAGGGCCAGAGTTGTCTTGCCCATGCCGGGGCGGGCCGCCAGCAGATAAAGCCCGCTGTTTATCATTCCGCCGCCCAGGAGCTTGTCCAGCGCCATGTAGCCCGTGCAGACGTACCCCTTGGCGTCCCCGCTGTCTATGGCGTCCCGCTGCCGGTAGAAGGCCGCCAGCTGCTCCGTAGGGCTGGAGAGCCGTCCGGCATTGCCCTGGGTCATGAGATCTGTCAGCATCTGCGCTCCCTGGGCCAGGACAGCCTGGGGTGCCTCCCGGCCCAGCACCCCGGCTCTGATGCTTTCCGATACCCCCATCAAACCGTTCCGCAGCACATACTCCCGGACAATCTGTATGTATGCGCCCACATTGGCGGCGGTGGGGGTGATCTCCAGCAGCTGGAATGCGTATTCCCGGGATACCGGCTGGCCCATCTTGGCCGCCCGGTCCAGGATCGTGACCACGTCCATCTTTTCCCCGGACCGCTCCAGCGCCAGCGCCGCCTCGTAGATCGCCCGGTCAACTTCCAACCGGAAGTCGCTGGGCCGCAGGTCCCGCTCTACCTCCGGCAGGCAGTTAGGTGACAGCAGGATAGAGCCAATCACGCTCTGCTCCGCCGATACGTCCCATGCCAGCTCATCCGTTTCCATCCGGGACCATGACCTCCTCTCCGTTGATAACCTCCATGTGCCACCCGCTCATCTGCCGGGCGGCCGGCCGACTCGGTCCCTGCAAGGCCGGAGCCTTGGGCGGCTCGTCCATCCAGCGCTGGTTTTTCAGGTACCGGCAGGCGTAGGGCACCGGCCAGTCCGGAGCCTTGGTCTGCCAGAGCAGCGCCCGGGCGATTTCATCAATCAGCTGGTCGGACGGCTTCAGCCTGTCCCATTCCCGGACAGCAGAGACCCGGTCCTCATGTCGGGGGTAAAACGCCCAGAACTTCTCAAACCGCTCCGGCTTCCATTTGGGAACGCTCTTGGCCTTTTTCTTTTTGGCCTGTCCCCCTTGGGGGACTATAGGGGGTATATTATTTAACTGGTCAGTAACTGTTTCCTTATTACATTTCACCGAATCGGGAAATGGTTCCCCCGGTTTGGTGAAATGCATTTCACCATCTGGTGAAATGGAAGGCGCAAGGAGGCCGTACACCTCCAGGACGCTATCTGCCAGGGCGTACCACACCGTCCGGTCGGTCTTGTCTTGGCTGAAGTTTCCGGTAAGCAGTACCCCGTCCTCCTTGAGCTTTGCCACGATCCGCTCCACTTGCCGGCGGGTCCAAAACGGGAACAATTTGGCCAGAGCCTCCAGGGTGTTGTACGTCCAGGTACGGCCCTCATGGAAGTGCCGCCCATTGGCCTGGTTCTTGGCGATCCAGAAGGCCATGGCGTGGAGGAAGATAGCCCCATTCACCCCGTGCCGCTGGGCCAGCTCGGCATTGAAATGATATTCTGTCACGGGCCGCCACCCCCTTGCAAATCCATGTCATTTGTGCTAATATAACTATGGTTTTCATGCACGAAACCATTGTTTGGTCCTGCTGTCTGTGCCCGCAGACAGTGGGGCCTCTTTTTTTGCCCTTTCATGGCCGTTCCTCCTACCAGATCCCCTGGTCTATCATGGCCTTGATGGCCGCTTTTTTGATCAGCTCCCGGTTGGCGGCCCGCTCCTCTTCGCTGACCTCAATATCCTTGTGGGGCGTAAAGCACAGGGTGGTGCCCAGCTTCTCCCCCGAGTCCATGGTGGCGCTCTCATCCACCAGCACCCGCTCCCCCGACATCTCGGTGAGCCAGTGCAGCCCCTTCCGGCGGGTCATGATGGTGTCCACCTCATACCGGCCGATCTTCTCATGGATGACCTTCGTGGTAATCTCCAGCTCCTCCAGCGGCTCAATGTTCAAATCATGCATATGTATCCCTCCCCCGCTTTGTTGTATGAGATTCCCAGGCTGTCCTATGCTTGGATACGCTTTTGCGTCTCCAGCTCCTCCAGCAACCGATCCAGAATTTCTGGAAGGATCGCTACCTCTTGCGGCTGATTATTACCGCTCAGTACCCGGATGCAAAAATCCATCATGGCATCTTCCAGTTTCTTCTTTTGGTTGCACACCTTGTACCCCTCCTTCTGTGTTCTTGAGGTTTCCCTACGAGGATTCCCGGGCGCACCGAAGCTCCAGGGCGGCCTCCACGATCTCCTGAAGGTCCTCCATGATGGCGTCAAACTCGGCCCGCTCGCTTTCATCAATGACGTTATCCTCGGTGATCCGCAGCAGCCGCCGGTCAGCGTGGGACTCCGCAAAGATAAAAATGCGGTTGGTCAGCTTGGCGCTGGCCTCCAGGATGGACTTGGGCTGCACCTCCGGCACCACGCTGTTGTACAGGGCGTTGGTCTCCCGCAGATGCTGGAAAGCCAGGTGCTGGGCGTTATACAGAATCACCATCAGCTCCACCACTTCATTGGGCGGTACCCGCTGACCAGTCTCATAGGCCCGCAGACTCTCCACGCTGATACCCAGCCGCTCCGCTGCCGCCTCCTGGGTAAAACCGGCGGCTTTGCGGCAGGTCTTATAAATATTCCGGCAATCGTCCGGCATGGTTATCTCCTCCTTGGCAGGGTAAAATGGATATTGGAATCAGCTGGCCTCCCCGTCTGACCGCCCAGTCCCGGCACGGCCATAAAGGGCATCAATGGAACACTCCAGTACATCGGCCAGTACCGGGAGATAGTCCAGGCCAGGCCTACGGGCACCGGATTCCCACATGCAAACCGTTGGTCTTGATGCCTTCACCGCCCGGGCCAGCTCCGCCTGAGTCATCCCTTTGCGCTCCCGCAGCTCTCTGATTTTCAAATTCTTTCCTCCTTTCCGGTTGTCCTTTTCTCTCTCCTGTGATATGATTTACAATAAGCTAACTACCTGTGTTATCAACTGTACCTTTCGCATGGAGGGGCTATGGATATAAAAATTCCAAAAATCAGCAAGGAGTTTATGGCTCAAGTGGAGCAAACCCAGGCTGAAATGAAACTCCGTGAAGAATTGGCCCAAAAGTCCGCTCGCCATGCGGCTCGACGGAAGTGGTTACTTGATAACATTGTAGGGATTATTGCTGTATTGGTCGCCGTGCTCTCCATCATCGTCTCTGTATTGATGGGATTCCAGCAGCCGGCGGATCCCCTCCGGAGCACTAGTTCTCCTCAAGTAATCTCCGTCGAATGATTTCCCAAACTCTGTCATATCGACAAAGTCAGTCGCCAGAATCAGCGCCACCTTGACAGATCCAGGGGTCAATTCTTTCTCTGTCAGGCTCTCTAATGCGGTAATGGCTGCATCAGCCAGTGCCATCTCAAAATTGAACGATTTCATTGCGTGACCTCCCTTGACTTGAATACTATCACATTGCCTTTCGAGAGCGTTGGATACCCTACTGGATAACGACAGGGCTCTCGATCCTCGCTATTGTTATCTCAGGCATTGCGCTATTATCAGAATTAGGTTTGCTGCAATTGCAAGGCCCATAATCATCCAAGTGATAAACCAAGCCCAATTAGGTGGGCCGCCAGAATAAGGACGTTTCTTCAACCAATCAAACAGCACGATCATCCTTTCTTTCG
>ERZ1643247.3530-NODE-3530-length-10949-cov-4.451533_pt1 | contig 10949 bp, 7 predicted proteins | sample MGYA00579264_ERZ1643247 | MGnify/ENA primary metagenome ERZ1643247 (study PRJEB29033, sample SAMEA4952262) | chicken gut metagenome | biome: Broiler Chicken; feature: Gastrointestinal Tract; material: Caecum | place: Ireland | collected 2018 | study: Broiler... | reverse complement strand
CCTATAAGGAACAGGACGGTTACAGACTGGGCGCGTGGATATGCAATCAAAGGGACCGGAAAGAAAGATTAAGCGTTCCGCGTAAAGAAAGGCTGGACGAAATCGGAATGATATGGGAAAAAACGGATTCGTGGGAAGTGAGATATGTCTTGGCAAAGGCATATTATATGGAACACGGAGATTTGCAAGTCCCGCCGAAATATATCGCGGAAGGCGTATGGCTGAATAAGTGGCTGAACGAACAAAAACAGATTTACCGCGGAAACCGAAAGGGAAAAGTTTTGACGAAAGACCGGATAGCAAGGCTTGAAGAAATCGGAATATGTTGGGAAGACAAAAGCGCGGTCGATAAAGTGTCTGTATGGGAACAAAACTATACGGAAGCGAAGAAATTTTATTCGGAGAACGGTCATCTGAACGTACCGAACGATTATCTGACGTCGGACGGAAAAAAACTCAATGCCTGGATAATCCGCCAACGGGCGTTGTATAAAACAAAAAAATTATCCGCAGAACAGGTAGCTCGTTTGGAAAACATAGGAATGGTCTGGACACCCGATGACGCATGGGAAGTCGGATTCGAACATGCGCGGTCGTATTTTGAGAGACACGGCGATTTGCTGGTGATGAGCCAGTATGTCTGCAACGACGGATATAAACTCGGAAATTGGATAACCAATCAGCGCGCCAATAAAACGAGCGGAAATAAGTACGGAAAGTTGAGTTCGGAGCAGATAACGCGGCTGGAAAGGATAGGAATGGTCTGGAACGTACAGGAATATCAGTGGCTGAGGTCGTATGAAACCGCATTGCAATATTATGAGCGGAACGGAAATATTCGCGTGCCGCGCGGCGTGAGATACGGAAATATAGATTTACAATCCTGGGTAAGCGAACAGCGCAAACGGTATAAACAAGGAAAACTTTCCGAGGAAAGAATATGCAAACTTTCGAGGATAGGAATAATCACCTCTTCGTGCAGGAAAAAGGAAAAGCGTGTAAAATCGGGCGTATGACAAATAAGAATTTATTAATCCTCGGAGCGGGGCAGTACGGGCAGGTAGCCAAGGAAATCGCCGAAGAAACGGGATGTTTTGACAAGATAGCCTTCTTGGACGATAACAGCGAACAGGCAATAGGAAAAATAGACGAATACGAGGATTTTATTTCAGAGTATTCGTATGCGGTAGTGGCGATAGGAAATGCAGATTTGCGGCTCGACTATATCCAAAAGCTGGAAGAAGCGTGTTACAGGGTGGCAGTTTTGGTAAGTCCGAGAGCATATATAAGTAAATCCGCGCAATTGATGAAAGGAACGATAGTGGAGCCGATGGCCGTGGTGAATGCAAACAGCACGGTGGCGATAGGCGTATTCGTATGCGCGGGAGCGGTCGTCAATCACAACGCATTTGTGGGAGACGGATGTCAGCTGGATTGCGGAAGTGCGGTCGGGAGCGGAGTAATACTCAAAGCGAAAACGAAACTCGGATATAACGAAGTATTCGATAAAGAACGCGCGGAAATCGCTCTGCGCCGCCCGCCCGACGGTTACAAATTTGAGGATGGCATGTAATGTATAAGCATTTTTTCAAAAGATTTTTCGATATCGTATTATCGCTTATAGCTGCGGTAATGCTGTTGCCGTTGTTTATCGTCGTAGGGATTATTATCTTTATAGATGATCCCGGACCGATATTCTTCAAACAAAAACGTGTCGGGAAAAACAAGAAACTGTTTTGGATGTGGAAATTCCGCACGATGAAACGGAATACTCCCGATATCCCGACGCACTTGCTGGAACATCCCGAGCAGTACATAACGCGGACGGGAAGATTATGGAGAAAGTGGAGTATCGACGAATTGCCGCAAATTTGGTCGATATTGTTTAACAAAATGAGTATTATAGGTCCTCGCCCCGCGCTTTGGAATCAGGACGATCTGATAGCGGAGAGGGATAAATACGGAGCAAACGACGTAAAGCCGGGGCTTACGGGCTGGGCACAAATCAACGGGCGGGACGAATTGGAGATACCGGAGAAAGCGAAACTCGACGGGGAATACGTCCAAAAAATGTCGTTCAGATTTGATTGCAAATGTTTTTTCGGAACGATAGCGGCGGTATTCAAACATGAAGGAGTTGTAGAGGGCGGCACGGGAGAGTTGCACAGAAACGAAAAATAGGAGACGAATGAATTGAAATGACAACTGATCCTTTAGTTAGTGTCATAGTTGCAACTTACAGAAGAGACAGCTCTTTAAAAGGAGCATTGGAATCTTTAGCGAATCAGACATATAAAAATATTGAAATTATTTTGGTTGATGACAACGATGATTATGGCTGGAATCAAAAAGTAAATCCCTCTGTTATGTTTACCGTTTTTCAAAATCATCCGAATCAAGGGGCTGCAAAAGCCCGAAACAGGGGAATTGATGAGGCACACGGGGAGTATCTTACTTTTTTGGACGACGACGATTTATATCTTCCCGAGAAAATAGAAAATCAATTAAGAAAAATGCAAAATCATTTTGCGGATTTTTCATTAACAGATTTATATTTATATACTCAAGAAGAAAAACTTGTCGGTAAAAGGATACATAGGCATCTCGATAAGAATTTAGATGTATATAAATTATTAGAATATCATTTCAAATATCATTTGACAGGAACTGATACAATCATGTTTCGTAAAAATTATCTTATTGAAACGGGAAAATTTCCGCCCATTGATATTGGAGATGAATTTTATCTTATAACAGAAGCTATATTGCACCAAGGGGAATTTTTATATATACCAGGTTGTTTTGTAAAAGCTTATGTACATAAAAATGAAGAGGGATTATCGACTAGTGTAAAAAGAATTGAAGGGGAAAATGTATTGTTTGCCTATAAAAAAAGATTTTTTGGTTTTATATCTAAAAAATCTCAAAAGTATATAAAAATGCGTCATTATGCAGTTATAGCATTTATTGAATTAAAAAAAAGAAAATATTTTAAATTTTTATTAAATAGCATCAAATCCTTTCTTATTTCTCCATTATCGTGTATTAAATTATTTATAAATATTAAACATTAAGGTTATATGAAAAAAATTCTTATAATATCAGGAGTACCATTTTATACGGATACAAATTTGGGTAAGACGCTCAAAGCACTATTTCAACATTTTTCTAAAGAAGAGCTGTCTCAGTTATATTTTAGTCCATATTATCCAAATATTTCAAGTTGTAGCAGTTATTACCGTATAACTGAAAAGCAAATAATTCATAGTTTTTTTGGCTTAAATAAAAAGAATTGCGGTGGTGAAGTTAAAGAACATAGTGAATATGTTCTCCAAGAAAAAAATCCCTCTGTATTTGTAAAATATAAAAATACAACGATTCTATTAGTTTTAAGAGAATTATTATGGAAAATAGGAAGATGGAATAATGACAATTTGAAAAAGTGGCTAGATAGAACTAAGCCAGATGTGATTTTCTACGTAATGACAAATTCATATATAAAAACTGATTTTGTCCAAAAACTGGCTGTCCGTTTAAATTGTCCTGTGATTTTATTTGTCACAGATGATTATTATAATGATACAAAAAAGCATTCCAGTGTATTTCGTAGAAAGTTTTTTTATAGGTTGCAAAAGAGTATAGATTCTTTAGGAGAAAACGTTGTAAGTACAGTGGTTGGGTGTTCAAAAATTGCGGCAGAAGAGTTTGGAGCAAAATTTCATAAGAAATTTTATCCTCTTTTTACGCCAACTTCTAAAGAAGGAATTGTATTAAAAGATAGAATTTGGGATGGAAAAACAGTAATATTTCGTTATTTTGGCAATTTAGACTTGGACCGTTGGAAAGTTCTTAGTAAATTAGGAAAAGAAATTGCAAAATACAATAATAAGAAAGGGAAAAAGACTTTTTTAGAAATATATGCCCCTATTCCTTCAAAAAAAATTTTAACAGCTCTTAATATATTTAACGGCAGCTGCTATATGGGATGGGTCCAAGGAGAAAATTATTGGAAACTACTTGAATATACCGATGTTGCAATTCATGTTGAATCTTTTTCCGATGAAATTTGCCGACAAACCAGATTGTCTATCTCAACAAAAATTGCAGATTATTTGGGTGCGGGAAAATGTATTTTGGCAATAGGTGATGCATCATTAGCTTCAATACAACATCTTCAGAATTCTGCTTATATAGTTAATAATCCTGAAAACATTTTCGAGGCCGTATGTGAACTCTCAGAAAATGCGTGTTTACGTTATTTTTATCAAAAAAAAGCAAGAGAGCAAGCAAAAATATATCATGATCCCATTAAGATTACAAGAGAATTTCGTAATATTTTTGAGTGAAAAATTCTGAAAATAACAGTAATTTTGTCGATAACGTTAAATAGCTCAAATTGATAATAGGAAAAGTTATGATAAAAGAAAAAAAAATAGGTTCTCATGCCTTAATAATTTTGTTGTTTTTGTATTCGTTAGGAATAGGTAATTGGGAAAAATATTTTGTTCTAATTTTTTTTGTATATGTTTTATTTGGAAAGTATAGATTTAGAGTTAGCAATTCACAATTCATTCCTTTGATATTATGGGGGGTGACTTACTCTATAATGTATATCCTTCGAGGTAATAACTTTTTTACGGGGAGCATTTATTATTTAATATCTCCGTTGGTGTTTTTTTTGTTGGCAAAAAAAATGTATCAAAAAGTAGCTCTCGATAACAAAAAGGAATTTATCAAGCTTATATTATTTACGGTGTCATTGGGCTTCTTTTTTCATGGAACATTAAATATTCTAAGTTCAGCACTTAATGGTACATTTAATGTTAGTTTTGAATATGTTTATGATATTTGGAGCCATAAATTAAATAATAGAACTATTATAGGACTTTATTTGTCTCCAATTGTATTTATTACCGTTCCGATGCTTTTTTTTGAACGGAAGAGTATTAAAATTGGATTTAGAATAATATGTCTTATTTTATTAACATTAGCCCTTTTACAGTCTATATATATCGGAAATCGTACTATATTGGTAATATTTGTTCTGTTATCAATAATTTGTTTACTGATTATTATTAAAGATTCAAAGAAAAAATTTCAAATAATCGGCGGAATAATTTTTGTCGGCATGATGTTTGTCGTTGCTTATCAAATAAATTTGTTTGGTCTTAAAAAATTTATATTATCTTCCCATTTAATACAAAGAAATGCAGGGCTAGAAAGTAGTCGTTGGCAAGTTTATCGAGAAATAATAACAAATTTCTTCGAATTTATTGGCGGATGGATGACAGGAGGTGATATTGTATTATCGACTGGTTATGCTCATAATATGTGGCTAGATATTTATATTTTTTCAGGAATTGTTCCGACTTTGTTTTTTTTGATTTATACCATTCGAGTATTGAGAGAAATGTTTAAATGTTATCAAAAGTCTGAAACAATGAAAGAAAAATTAATGATAGTCGCTTTTGTATTAGGAATTTTATTAAATTGGGCAGTGGAACCTGTATTGGAGGCTAACCCTTATTATGTTTCTGTCTGTATAGCGATATTTTCATTGATTGAAGAATATGCATTTACTTTGCGAAAAAATTTTTTAGTGAAGTTCGGGAAAGAAAAAGTTTATGAAGGTTTTGCAAATCAATACAACATACCTTGAGGGAAGCACAGGGAAAATAGTTTTTCATTTAATGAATTTATTGAGGAATACGGAACAGTCGGATTGCCATATCTATTATGGCTATTTTCGTAAACATCTAAAAGATAGAAGGGCAAAATGTATACAGTCACATAAAAGGTATTTGTTTGAAAATTTTTTATCTAGAATTTTGGGAAATGAAGGAAGAACAAACTACTTAACAACAAAACGTTTGTTGTTGGACAAAGATTTTTTTTCAGGTGATTTAATTCATTTGCATAATCTTCATGGACATTACATAAATGTAAATTTACTATTTTCTTATATTAAGCGAAAAAATATTCCTGTTGTTTGGACTTTACATGATTGCTGGGCATTTACAGGACATTGTCCGCATTTCACAATGGTTGATTGCGATAAGTGGAAAACAGGGTGTTATAAGTGTCCGCAATATAGAGAATATCCATGGAGCTTGTTTGATAGTTCGAAAAAAATGTATCGTTTGAAAAAACAGTGGTTTACAGGTGTTAAAGACATGACGATCGTCACCCCGTCGCAATGGCTTGCAGGATTGGTAAAACAATCGTTTTTGAAAGATTATCCGGTGAAAGTGATCAACAACGGAATTGATTTGAGTGTATTTAAACCTATGGAAAGCGATTTCCGCGAAAAGCACGGAATCAGGAAATCCGATTTTGTGCTTCTCGGCGTCGCTTTCGGCTGGAGTACAAAAAAAGGCTTGGACGTCTTTATTCAACTGGCCAAAAAATTGCCGCAAAATTACCGGATTATTTTGGTGGGAACGGATGATAAGACGGATAAGCTACTTCCTAAAAGCATTATTTCGATACATCGTACGCAAAATCAGACAGAACTTGCAGAGATTTATACAGCGGCAGATATATTTGTTAACCCGACACGGGAAGATAATTATCCCACGGTAAATATGGAAGCGATAGCTTGTGGAACACCGGTAATTTCTTTCGACACGGGAGGAAGCCCGGAATGTATCGACGAGACATGCGGTGCAGTAGTTCCTTGCGACGATGTAGAGGCTTTGGAAAAAGAAATTCTTCGCGCATGCGAACAAAAAATATACACTCGCGAAGATTGTGTCAAAAAGGCCAAAGCATTTGATCAAAACGAGAAATACAAGGAATATATTTCTTTATACAAGGAACTTTATGACAGAACTGCAAAAAGTGGAATTTAACATATTGAAAACCGTTATCAAAATCTGTGAAGATTTGAAAATAAAGTATTTCCTTGTCTGCGGAAGCGCTTTGGGGGCAGTGAAATATAAGGGATTTATCCCTTGGGACGACGACATAGACGTAGGAATGTTGCGGGAGGACTATTGCCATTTTCTCCAAAAAGCGGAGGGATTGTTGCCTGAATATTATTTTTTGCAAAATTATCATACCGATCCAGAATGTCCGTTTCTTTTCAGTAAGGTACGGGATTCAAGAACTACATATATTGAAAGCAGTGTTGCAAAGATTAATATGAATCATGGGGTATTCGTTGATATTTTTCCCTTGGATTTTTATCCGAAAAGCGTATTTAAGCAACGAGTTTTGGAATGTAAAAAAAAGATATACGCACATCAGATAGCGTGCATATATAATATCGAAAGTCCGAGATTAATGAGTCGTTGGCTCAAAAAGTTCAATCGTTTGTTGGGTTATCATCGAAAAACGGGGAAAACGCTCGAAAAGTACGAAAAAGCCATATCGCTGTACCGCGGAAAACGTTCGGATATTATCTGTAATCATGGAAATTGGCAGGGAAAACTGGAATATGCACCTGGCTGGCATTACGGAGACGGAACTTGGGCGATGTTTGAAGGCTTAAAGGTTCGTATCCCCGAAAACTATGACGCATATCTTACGCAAAAATACGGGAATTGGCGGGCGGACTTGCCGAAAGAAGAACGTGTCGGACATCATTTTTATGATATCCTCGATTTGAATAAGCCTTATACGGAATATTTAAAATAACAAAGAAATCCGAAGGACAAACGGAAATAAAAAACGGGAGGACAGAAATGAGCTGAATGACCAAAGAATAATTTCAGTGCAAGCGTTTTTTGCAGGAATATAGAAAAATAAAGGAGAAGAAAGATGCGGAGCAGGTTAAGAAAAATTAGTTTATGGTTTGTTTCGATGATTTTTGCAATCGTCATGTCGTTGAGCATATTGTCTTTGACGATCTTTGTAAACGGTAAAGCATTCGAAAACGTAATGACAACGACGACAACGACAAATTATTCTATTTCCCAAGGCGTGACTTTGGATAAATACATAGTGAGATCAGCCGAAAATAAACAATCAATCGGCTATATGACTACAATAGATTTGACGAAAGATGTCAAAATTTTGGCAACTTATACAGGATATTACACCGCTCAAAGTACGGTAGAGACCCGTAAAGAAAATGCCGAAAAACTGAAAAACGGTGAGGCTTGGGCTATGAGTCAAACAACTCACCAAGCAGCCGCTTACGATTCAATAGCGGATAAAGCAGGTACGGTAGTCATGGCGACAAACGCAGGATTTTTCAATTTGCAGACTGGAAAACCCAGCGGATATTTGATTATGGAAGGCAATGCGATCACAACGGGAACAGAGCCTTTTTTTGCCATTTTGAAAGATGGAAGCGCGGTAATTCGCGATGTCGGAGCGGATATTTCGGACGTTGCGGAAGCTGTTTCCGGCCGTGAATTTCTAATCCGAAACGGAGAAATTGTTCAGCCGAATAACAATGCTTCTTTAGCTCCACGCAACAGCGTTGGAATCAAAGAAGACGGTACGGTAGTCTTTTTCGAATTTGACGGGCGACAAGAACCGATTTCCGCCGGTCTTAATCTTTATGAACTGGCGTGCATGATGAAAGAGGCCGGTTGCGTGGATGCGCTGAATTTGGACGGAGGAGGTTCGGCGACGGTTGCGGCAAGAATGGAAGGAACTGATAGTTTAGAGCTTATTAATAGTCCGAGTGACGGAAGCGAACGTACAATTTCTTCCGGAATATTGGTCGTCTCCACAGCCTATCCTACCGGTGAATTTGATCATGCGGCTGTGTCGCCGGATAACGAATTGTATACACCCGGTTCAACGGTGGAGTTCAGCGCTTTGGGGGCAGACCCCAGCGGAGCTCCCGCACCTTTGCCGGGAGACGGTTTAATTTGGAAACTTGATACTTTGGAAGCCGGGGATATGGACAGTGCAAGCGGGATTTTTACGGCAAGCAAAGATTTTTCGGGAACGGTGGCCGTACATTTGGAGTATGAAGGCAAAAATGTCGGTGATGCCGAGATTATCATTGCCGAACCGGATGAAATTTCTTTTGACGGTGATTCTGTTTCTTTGGATTTCAATCAAGAAAGCGATTTGGGATTAAAGGTTTCCTGCAATTATAGGACGATTCACTATAAGGACGGTGACTTTGAATGGGAAATTATTCCTGAAGGTGATTATTCGGCTGAGGCGGTGGGGCATATCGTCGACAATAAATTTATTGCCGGAAATCAATCGGATGTTTCTATGAGAGCAGAGGTACGGATAACCTACACCAATTTGAAAGGAGAGAAGCTGTCGGATAGCATAGAAGTAGAGATAGGGAAATTACCCGTAGTACTGATAGACTTTGAGACGCAACAGAAAAACGGTTTGGACGTCGGGGCGAATTCTACCTGGGGAAACACATATAATTGGAATAATCAAGCGGAAAAAGGAATTTCAGGTTATGATCCTTCTGCACGAGACGGAAAAGGTGGATTTGGTAATGCGGAAGGAACGGCAGTAGACCCGAACGGGATTACAATTCCGTCGAAAATAGAAGGCGAGTTGGGGGTATCCGCTTGCGGAGACTTTGTAAGCGGCACAGGCGGGAATAATTGTTGGCATGAGGCTCCCTATGGTTGGAATTGCCCTCAAGATCCTGCCGCGTTATTCCGTACAATGGGATACGACTGGACCGTCGGAGGTAACAGTTCGTCGGCAGACGGGGCTTACAATATGTATGCCAAACGCGTGAACTCCGAAAACGGAGAAGTACGTTTTGGCGAAAATTCGCTTGAATTTCATTACGATTTTACCGATATTACCGGAAAGGATAATACCAACGAGTATTTGATCTATACCGGGGAAGATATAAATATAGAGGGTTCTCCGAACGGTATAGGGATGTGGATATACGCGCCGGAGGGTACGCCCAACTATTGGCTGATGATGTATTTGGCGTATTGGAACGGCAGTGGTTATACTTCGACGAGTTTTCACTTCAAAACGACGGCTGTAAACAAAGCAGGAGAAACAGTTGATACGACGACACAATATACGGGTATTAACTGGTCGGGCTGGAAGTATGTGGAAGCAGATATCAGCAGCATTTACACAAAAGCCGCGGAAGTCAGCGAGGAACATCCCTTAAAGATCATGGCGGGAACTCGCCTTTTGAATATTATTATCATTGAAGGCGGTACTCCCGATGTGGACGGAAATAAGATTACTTGCGGGGCACGTTCCGCCGGAAGCCTTTATATCGATAATATTCGTGCCGTATACGGGACAACGGTCGATGATATGGATAATCCCGTAATTGATTCGGTAAAGATCGGAGCTGCCGATTCGGACTATACTGATTTAACGGAATTGTCTGAAGATGAACTGAATGTTTTGACAAAGAATGAATTACAAATAATCGCCGAATATCACGAATACCAAGGAGAATATGCGACGGGTATTTCCGAAGCAAATACGGAAATCTTAGTGGACGGAAAGAATATCGAAATTTCTGCCAATAAAGACCAGGCGTTGGGTTACATTATATTGCCTAACGGACGGCATTCCGTAACGGTCCAGATTATGGACGGATTCGGAAACAAGACATCGGTCGAATATGCGTTTTTGGTGGAGGCGGAACAGAACGACATTCCCGAATTAGATATAGAATATTCCGAAGAAGCCGTATTGGGCGGAAATTATACGGTTCGTGTTTCTGCCGAAAGCGTTGAGAATATTGATTCCGTCGTTTTGACAATCAATTACGGAAATATCGATAAACTGGATGCGAGCACGGGACTGACCGATCCGCGCTTGACGGCAGCAAAAGTTACATACGGCGAACAATTTGATGCTACCTTGTACGAACATACGGTAGATAAAGGTGAGACCTACATTACTACGAATTATTATGCGGAACGTCTGACGACCACAAAGAAAATCGTGGAAATGACGGCCACGCGCAAAGAAGGCGCGAAAGGGAACGGAGATATCATCCTTTTTGAAATGCCGATTCCCCGTACCAT
>ERZ1643247.3527-NODE-3527-length-10958-cov-8.271118_pt1 | contig 10958 bp, 14 predicted proteins | sample MGYA00579264_ERZ1643247 | MGnify/ENA primary metagenome ERZ1643247 (study PRJEB29033, sample SAMEA4952262) | chicken gut metagenome | biome: Broiler Chicken; feature: Gastrointestinal Tract; material: Caecum | place: Ireland | collected 2018 | study: Broiler... | reverse complement strand
CTGGGGTATCAAACGAACGTACAGCGGTAGTTCAACCTGCATAAATCGAACGGCTATAATGACAGGTTGGCTGACTGGCTTTCTAGCGGACGCCTAGCGGTCCTAGGAGTGATCGTCAGACCGATGCCTAATCATTATACAGCTTAAACAATGAGAGGATTAAGTCCCAACTGGCTGTTGGGTACTGAAACCCTACACTTATATATTAGGAGGACACGACAGCCATAGAGCCGCCGCCGGACGCTTATCCCTTTCTTGATGAGGAAGACTACGAACAGGAACCGGAAGAGGACGGCCCATGGGATTTGTCTGGCAGTATCTTTGACTGCCTGCTACGGTATGCAGACTTATTGCCGCCAGAAGAAATTGAGGAGATCATTGGCGGTATGGAAGATGGGCTTAGTAATCAAGATATCAAGACATACTTTGCTTTACATGATGCTGTAAAGATGCGGCAGTATCGTCGGGCACTTATGGCAGGAAGATGAAGCAGTATAGAAAAGCACTTACTTAGGTAAAATAAAGTTATGAGGATAAATGTTATGAATTTTTATCTTGTTGAAGTTGTCTATAAATTTTAATTTTGCTATGATTTGCCAATTTTGTGCTGTGACATAAGAAATATTGAGTTCTTTTGCAACGAATCTGCATGTTTTCCGTACATAGTGCCAAAAGAGCAGAACGTTCTTGTTCTGAAAGTAATCCCACCAGCATATCAATTTTATGCTTAGTTTTTGGAAGATATAAATTATGAAGTATCATATGGGGATTATGGGAAAATGTGGATTGCGTAAAATGTGAAACCATACTTGGAAGATTCTCATAATAATAAGGAGTATGTCAAAGTTTGAAGGTTTACACAAACTTTGGTATACTCCCGATAAAGTGTTATTATCTAAAGTATATCAGAAAGAAAAAATACCAGAGTCAGGATTATAAACCATAGTAAAATCAGTGCGGCAATTAATCTATGATTTCGGTACCATGGTATGGAAAAATTTTCCTTTTCAAATTTTGAACTATCGAGGAAATCCTGTATAATTTCTTTTGCTTCTTTATAGTCTTCTTCGTTAACAAAAAGATTGATATAATTTGCAGGAAATCCCCAAATTATTTTCATATACTCTTCTGTATTTTTTTGATGGACATATACATTTATGTTGTTTCCTTGAAGCTGTCCAATGAGTGCATTTGCTTCAAGTTCATTTCTTGTGGTATAAACTTTTATCATATTCATCTCTTTCCTTCAAAGACATTTCCGAATTAAGTTCGAATATCATTCTCGGGCTACAAAAGATTGATTCCAAGCAGTAAACGGGGACTTTGTCTACAGTCTGACGGCTCCATAAATGGAGCCGATCTTAACATACCATCGGATTCTTGTTATATATAAATCACGGGAGTAGATGGCAAAAAACTCCATTTACTCCCAGACGATTATCATAGAAGACCGATTTACAGAGAAAATTTCACACTGCCAAGTGTTTTCTTATGAATATGATATATTCAGATAAATATAATACTAATTCCATAAATTTTCATGAATTTATTTTGTGATATTGTTTCTATTAACTTCTGTATTTTGTATAAAGTTAATTACGGATTCTATGGTTTTATAAGAATCTCTGCGCTTTTCATATTTTGAAGCCTTGAGATAACCCAGATTCTTTATCACCTTTCCGTTTCGTTTAAAAACGGATTTGTTTGTTTTATCGCTTCCCTTTGCGCTATGGCAATTAAAATATTCATGAGTGATGACTTTATCTTTTTTTATTGTATAAAATGTGGCAGCGTCAGAAAGGCCATTATTTAAATAATATTTACCATTCTTTTCTTTAAGGCTAATGGAGCGTCCGCCATAATTTTTAAAAGCCTTCATTTTTTGTATTTGGCCATTAGAAAATGTATATACCTTGCAATTTTGGAAACAAGTTTTATTATTTATGTTATCTTTTTGTCCCTTTCCTATTATTAAAACAGGAGTATTTTTGTTCCCGATATTGACAATTTGAAAATATTTTTTTTGACTAACTTTTTCTGCTAAAAATTGTCGATAGGCCTGTTCCGGTGTGATAGATTGTGCTGCCTGTACTGAGTGTGGAATAAAAAGAGATGTTAAGGCAAATGTTAAAACTAAAAACAGTGATGTAATCTTTTTAATTTTCATAACGTTTCCTCCTCGTATTTTAAATGTATAACATAATTTACCATGTTACAAATTGAGCATTATTTATGCACTGTTTTAATTCTGTTTGATAAATAATGGATGTCTTTCCATTATGGAGATTTATTTTACATAAGTTACTGCTAGAATCTTCTCCCACATAATCTGTAGTGACATAATAAAGTTCATTATCCTTTAAACCGACGAACTCACCAATGGATTTACCATCATTGATTTCAATGGTGTTTTCCTCCCCTGTTTCAAGATTTCTGACATAGGTAGTATACGTTGGATTAAATATTTGGTTTCTGATACGATAAACTAAAATATTATCTTCCATTGTCACACTATCTATATAACAATTGGATTTGTGAAGAATTTCTGTTCGAGATAGATTTGGTAAAGTATACATATAAATATAATTATCAATACCAATAATATCACCCTGATCAAAAATCTCTTCTTTTGCTTTATTTGAATGTCCAGCCACTAATATCCGAGAAGAATTTTCGTTTTTTCCTGCACTACGAACGTAAAAATCATCATCCCATGACAAATCATTTATCTCTTCAGATTGAAAATCATAAAAAAACGGTTGTACAACATCGCTATCTCCCTGTAAAACAGCATTAATAAACAACCCATTTTCTGTTACGTATAAATAATTAATTGCAAAAAAATTATCTGTTAATTGAGTTGTTTTACCAGTAACACAGTCATAGCTAAAAATTTCGTCACCATGATTATCTTTGGCACAGGCAGTGTAATAAACTTTGTTTTGATTTGCCGAATAACATGTTAAAGGATATTGCGAAGTATAGGGAATGCTTGCGATAGTTTTCAAAGAATAATCTTTTGTGTCTAATAAAATAACATCCGATTGAAAACTATCGCTTTGCTCAGTGGCATGTGTAATGGTCATTGAAATAGTATCACAAAAGTATTCCTTAGCATCTAAGTTTTCGGTAGAAAGTTTAGATGGTTCTTGATTATGTCTTGTGCATCCATTTAAAAGAACTATCACAATAATCCAATATAACAACATTAATACGGTATTATATTTTTTTCTGAAAAGATTAATATTGATCAGCATGGACAATTTTTACTTCTCCTGGTAAAGAAAGACTGGATGAGTATGTATATCCCCAATATTCTACACCTGTTTTCCAAATATCCACAATTGCATTTGGCATTCCACCAACATCACATTTTTTCATATTATGAGATACTATGGTTGAAGAGCCTTTTTTCTTTGCTTTTACTTTTACTTCTATACCAAATTTACAGTTATCGTATGCCATTTTAGTGGCAACATCGCCTTTAACAAGGGTATGGTCACGTTGACCAATCTTATCGTTAAATGTAGTTGCACGTCCAAAACCAACAATTTTTTTTGTTCCATTTGCTGTAGTTTTGCGGTAGAGTCTATTATTATTTGCTCCCCAAGATGCAATTTTTACTTTTGAAGCAGTTGCTTGTAAACTAATACCATCGTTGGAAGACTGGGTTTTAGAAGTATTGTCAATGTATTCCTGTCCGTTTTCATCTAATATCTCTGTTAAAAGACCATCTGAACCGTAAATAATTTTCATACCTTTTTGAGGATCAGGATAAGTTTCTTTGATAGCTGTTTGTGCTGTACCGTTATCCTGACATGCGGCTTCAAGTTTGTCTGCTTCTTTAAACAAACCTTGTTCTAATAATTGTTCCTGTAAGTTGATTCCTCTGGAGACACCACCTTTTAGAATTTTATAGCTATTATTGCTGGTAAATTGGATTTCTGTATATGGTTGCATAGTTTCAGGTATTTTGGAACTGGTAATCTGTTCTGCTGCACTAACTGATTTACCTATGCATAATATCATTGATAACATAAGTGATGTATATCCTATTTTCCGTAAAGTTGTCATAAAAAATCCTCCTTGTAATTAAAATAATCACTCAAGATTTCAAGAGATTTTGATTGATAGTGTAGAATAACTAGCACTATTGAATAACTAGCCCTTGTTAATCATAGTTTACTTTTACTTTTGGAATATTTCCAAAAAGTAGAGAAAAAAATGGCAAACAATATACTTTATTTAACAAAAAAGCATTCCCAATGGAATCATCTCCCTTCGTAGAATATGTTATATTGTTATAATAACTATAACATATTATTAATTGTATTGTCAATGATAAATACCTTGTTATTATGGGTATTGATTTATGAGGCAGATGTGTATTATAATAAACTAAAAAATCAATAGCAGGAGAAAATATGTGAGAAACAGAAATTCTTTTAAAAAAGGCTCTATGGAAATGCTAATTTTAATTTTGTTACGGAGCCAAGATTGTTATGGATATGAGTTGTCGCAAAAAATAAAAAAGCAATCAGAAAACAGTATAAGCATTACGGAAGGATCTTTGTATCCAGCATTATATCGTTTGACGGAAAAGGGATACATTTCTGATTATAAAAAACAGGTAGGAAAACGGCTCACGAGAGTTTATTATCATTTAGAACCGGCAGGAGAGGACTTCTTGAAAACACTCATACAAGATTATTTGGAAGTGCATCAAGGTATTCAAAAAATATTTTCTTTTAACCATCTGGATATGGAGAATAGATAATATAAGGAGGAAAAACAAAATTATGAAAAAGGATTTAAAAAAAAGGTATATAAGAAAAATCCGGCATTGTTTTCCTATTTATGGAAAAGAAGAGAGGAAATATTTGAAAGAATTAAATACCTATCTTGATGAGTATATGGAACGTAATCCGGAGGCATCCGAGGAAGAAATTATTCAGGAATTTGGTTCGCCCTCTAATGTAGCAGGGGAATATCTTTTAGGGGCAGATGAGAAGTATTTGTTAAAAAGATTACAGATATCGCATTTTATAAAGTTAGGCATTAGTCTATTTATTATTTTGGTGTTACTGTATAACATATATATTTCTTATTTGGCTTATTTAGATTATAAAGATGCTTTAAATTATCAAATTTCCACTGAAGAAATATCAATTGAAACAACTAAGGAGGAATAAGAATTATGTATTTAAAACAACTGTTTAAATTTTTATCAACTATTACCTGTTGCTTGATTTTGTTTTTTTCATCGTTTAGTGCTTATGCATACGAGAAGGTTTCTACCACTGAAATAGAATATTTAGATGATGGAACTTATTTTGAAATTACGATTGAGGAGATTCCGTCTATTGCTAGAGCGTCTACTATAACAGGAAAGAAAACGGCAACACAAAAGGCTGCCAATGGTACAGTGCTTTGGAGTGTTACTGTAACTGGTACTTTTTCTTATAATGGTAAAACTGCAAAATGTACGAAGGCGACAGATTCTGTTACAAGCCCTGGTCCATATTGGAGTATTGTTTCTTCTTCTGCTTCCAAAAGTGGTGCTACTGCGAAAGCAACCGCGACTGCGAAAAAAACTGTAAATGGAAGAGTTACACAAAAAGTTACAAAAACCATAAAATTAACCTGTAGTCCATCAGGTAAACTATCTTAATTATTGTGTTTTCCCTCTTATATTATCTGATAGGGGTGATATTATAGGTACTATGGAGAATCACCTATCAGAAATAGATATTACGAAAAAGTTTTTAAATAAAGCCAGAAAGTTTTGAATGCTTTCTGGCTTTTTTGTCGGATTTTGTAATTTTTTATCAGGATAGTTCAAAACATGGTTTACCATCTATCAGAATGAAAAAAGATTGGTGAGTAGAAAAAAATCTTTTATTTACCTGATACATATATGAAACGGAGAATGGAGACAAAGTTAATTACCAAAATACCGGATTAAAAAAATCAACTTTAACAAAAAATGGAAGTATACTTTTTCAATCATTAATGAGGAAAACTTTGATCGGAAGCTAGAGGAAGACGGTCCATGGGATTTGTCCGGCAGTATTCTTGATTGTTTGCTGCGATATGTAGACTTATTGTCACCGGAAGAAATAGAGGAGATTATTGGCGGTATGTAAGATGGGCTTAATGATCAAGATATCAAGACATACTTTGCTTTACATGATGCTGTAAAGATGCGGCAGTATCGTCGGGCACTTATGGCAGGAAGATGAAGCAGTATAGAAAAGCACTTACTTAGGTAAAATAAAGTTATGAGGATAAATGTTATGAATTTTTATCTTGTTGAAGTTGTCTATAAATTTTAATTTTGCTATGATTTGCCAATTTTGTGCTGTGACATAAGAAATATTGAGTTCTTTTGCAATGAATCTGCATGTTTTTCCGTACATAGTGCCAAAAGAGCAAAGAGGAGATTTTGACTCTTTCTACTCTTTTAGAAAAATTTGAATAATGCACAAAATTTTCAATTGTTCTTTGTGTGATAACAGGGAAATTTGTTGGGATAATTTACAAGCAATACTTTCTGTTGCATGGTCAACAACATCAATGGGCAATGAATCAGCAGATACATCCAGTGCATTAGCAATGGCGATAAAAGAATCTAGATTGGGGATTTTCAAACCACACTCAATAATGCTGATATGAGCAGGGATGAGATCGACCAAAGCTGCCAGTTTTTCTTGCGTCAATCCTTGTGACTCTCGAGTATTTTTCATTCTTTGTCTAACCGCATGTGCATCCATTTCATCACATCCGCACATTGAACTACTTTTCTGTTTTAGTATATCTGTTATTCAGAAAAGAATACAGAAACTAAAGAGTTTAAAAAAGTTCTAAAAAATTAAAGTTTTAAGGAGATAGAAATATCTAAGTAATTATCAATTATACTGCATGATTTAATTGAATGACAAATACATATAATAAATAGGTATTTTTTATTGACAATATGATATATAATATGATATATTGAAATCAATTAATTGTGAATTTGCTATAATTATAAATTGAGTAGATTCATATATTTTATCTGTAATGTCAATATAAAATGGGAAGGATGTGATTCTATTGTGCATATAATAAGGCACATAAAACTGAACAGATTGACATTATTAATATGAGTGTTTGAAGTATATATAGATATATTATCAATAATAGTAGAGTTTGAAATTGTAATAATAATATTTTAAAGGGAAATATTATAGATATTGGAAAAAATACAATTACTTAGAAAAGAAAAAAATTTCTGAATGGGAAAAGAGGGGGTTGGTGCCCGGGTTAGATGATGTTGTAAAGCTAAGTTATTTTTTTCAAGTTCCAATAGAGTATCTCTTGTACAATGATTACAATGTGATAGACCAAAAGATGGGAGCAAAAATTGATAATAATAAAACAGCAATTGTATACATAGTTTTGGGAATTATAATAGAAGAGATTGCCTTGACTTTATTCATATTGCTCAATATTTTGATATATAAGTGAATGGTAATGCGTATACAGATATGTATAATTATTAATTTATAAAGAAAAATACTTGTTTTATTTGTACGATTATAAAAACAATGCATAAATTATAAAGAGCTATTTGGCAAACATAAACAGAGATGAGCAAAACTCCCTGATAATTGAATAGAACTTGGCAGTTGATCTCTGTAAATCGAAAAGGTGAGATTTTATGGCATAGCAAAGCTAACGTAAGTCCAAAACCTACGAAAATCAGACCATATGAGATTTTAAGAATCACGAGATTCTCTTTACAGCCTTCAGTCTGCGGTAAAACTGATTGGAAAGGGAAGTGATTGCAGCGATTGCGACAGCCAGCAGACTGATATGGGCAAGAGTATTTAAGTTCGTGACAGAAACTTTGTTCCTTACCCACATACGTTTCTGACCGGTGTTTTTAAACCGGGAGTTATAGCGTTCACATTCTGTACGGAGAGAATAGCGGCTTTTGAAATATTTACTGTTTCTGTCTATAGACAGTCTTAAATCATTCGGGATGGTTATATATTTTGTGCAGTCACGATGTTTTTTGCCATTATAAAAATTTTTATGGTGGCAGGGACAGTCCGCAGTCCTGGAGGATTTTAATGGACAGCAGAATTTCTGACGGGTACGCCCGCAATCGGAACATTTACCGTCTTTCCACATAGCCAGGCCTGCTTCGCATACAGGGTTTCCCTGGGGAAGAAGCTTTGGTTTTTTGGTATTGCGCTTATTCAGGGGAATGATGCATTCGCCATGATAAAGAGCGTGCACTTGCTTGTAGATATTTTTGGCATCATACCCTTTATCTGCAAGAAAAGTACATTCGGTCACAGGAAGAAACGAATGGGTATCTGCCAGGATATCTAAGGCAACCGAAGAATCATGGATATCAGCAGTCGTTGTGATCTCATAAATGGGAAGGCCGGAGATACAGTCCACAAGGACATGATTTTTATATTCCCAGTAGAATGCATAGTTCTTTTCATTTGTTTGGTTAGAGGCAGAATGGACGCCGAGCCTGCAGTCCTCATCCGACTTTGGAAGATTGTCGGGAGAGAACTTATTTTTAAGGAAAGACTTTGGATTATTTTGAGAAATGTTGGCAAAAACAGGGGTGGAATCCAGCCCGATAAAAGAAGTATCCAGGGTGCCAAGCTCCGTAAGGGCAAGGACCTGTTTTTTCATAATGTCAGAGAGGACAGAAGGATCAAAGTTTTTCAAAAAGCGGTCAAAAGTCCAGTAAGAGGGAAGAGGAGAAGTAATATCAAAACCGCAGTAATGTGCGATGAGAAGATTGTTGTTGAGATAATCGACAAGGTCGATAAGCATGGAGAAACCTTCACACTTCATGACAATGAAAAAACAGAGCATTGCATGATTGGAAAAGCCTCTTCTTCCGGTTTTAGGGAATTCCGGAACAGAGGATAAGTCTAGATTCAAGAAAAGCGAATCATAAAATTTTGCGGCAGGTTGTGAAGTGAAAAGACGAATGTCTTTCAAAATTTCCTGACGATAGATAACGATCAGCTCCTTTCAGGTGAATTGATTTTGGCAACTTCATTATACCATTTGGAGCTGATTGTTACTATAAATTTGGAGTGATAAAGAGATTTGCCATGTATCGAAAACCCGTATAAATACTGAATATGTGGAGTTTTGCTCATGGCTAATATAATATATAAAAGAGGTGATGACTATGAATGAATAAATGATAAAATATTTGTTATTTAAATTAAAATGTACATTGAAGGAGGAGATTTTATGAAAAAAAGAATATGCTTACTTTTATCATTTTGTTTGTTATGCGCCACCTCATTACCAGTGTTTGCTGAAAGTAAGAAAGATGATGAATACGATAAAAATGTGTTTTCACCGGCAAATGCAGGGATTTCTGAATCAGAGATCGCAAAACAGATTCAGCCGTATAGCAAATCAGAGGATAAATATAGTTTTACTTATAAGTTTAAAAATTATGTAGAAGCAAAAATTAATTTTTCTACTCAAAAAACATCAGATATTTCTGTTAAGTTAGTTACTACTTCATCAGGAGGAGCAAAAAATATATTTTATAGAATATACCAAAAGAAAAATTTAAGTAGTACATATTTAAAACAATTAAAATTTCCTACAGATAAAGAAGTAATAAAAACTACAACTTTAGAAAAAGGTGATTATACATTTAGAATATCAAGAAATCCCCAAAAATATAGTGACAATAATAAAAATGTTGTTGGAAGTGGATACATGATTATAAAAAAATAGAGGAGTATTATGATAATAAATGCATCATTTTCTATTTTAATATTATCAATTTTTACTTTATTTTTGATAATATTATTAGTTGCAAAGTGGAATTGGAGTTTTCGAGAAATATTAAAATTTATTGTAACTTTGTGCGTATATATTGGATTTCTCACGATTATTCTATTTCCAATGCCTGTATATCCGGAGGATGCTGGATTCAGTAGTATAAATTTTATTCCACTGAAAACGATCATCGGATATCTCATATCAGCAATAGAAGATGGGATGATAGGAACTGCTATCTATCAGGTTTTGGGGAATATACTGTTGTTTTATATTTTGATGATAGTCACATGCTGGTATATTAATATTAATACTTTTAAAAAATTTTTTATATGGCTAATAGGATATGCTGTATTAACAGAAATATTGCAGGCGTTTGTCAGCCTTATTCTAGGGTTCCTGTACAGAAGTATTGATATTGATGATATCATCTTATACTGTATCGGAGGTACTTTGTCATATTTAACGATGAAAGTTTTAACAAAAAAGTATCGTCACACAAACAATGAAGAGGGAACAACGTAATATATAGAGAAATATTCTGTATATAATGCATACAACAATTGAAAAAAATATAAATAATATTAGCAGGAGGTAATATGATAAACAAAAAATATTCAATAATTACAAGTATTACTTTTTCTTTGATGATGGTTGCGGGTGTTATAATTCCAGTTAATGCACAAACGGTAAGTTATGAATACAATTTGAAAGTAGGAGAAAGTGAAACGAATTATGGCGCTACAAAAGCAGGTGGCAATAAATTTGAAAATAAATTTTATGTGACACATAGGTTTACTGCCGGCCCATCTAATAAAGGAATAGAATTTGTGTATCATCCTAAATATAATGGAGCCAAAGTAGGAAAGAATTTGTCATTGAAATGTGGACAAATGGGAGCAAAAGGCAACAAAGAATATTTGCCAGGACAAGCTGTTGCAGGGAGAAAATATAAATTACGCTGCAAGGCTAAATCCAGTAGTGCTCAAGGAGTTAATACTACAGTAAAAGGAAGATGGACACCGTAAATAAATTTCACACAGCAGGCGTAATAATTTTTGCGCCTGCTGCACGTTAATAGCATGATGATATTGAAGGAGAAATATGAAAAAATCAATTTTTATTCTAAGCATGTT
>ERZ1643247.3525-NODE-3525-length-10961-cov-3.501192_pt1 | contig 10961 bp, 9 predicted proteins | sample MGYA00579264_ERZ1643247 | MGnify/ENA primary metagenome ERZ1643247 (study PRJEB29033, sample SAMEA4952262) | chicken gut metagenome | biome: Broiler Chicken; feature: Gastrointestinal Tract; material: Caecum | place: Ireland | collected 2018 | study: Broiler... | reverse complement strand
CCTACATAAGTCTTGACGCACACGTTTGCAATCTCGGTATACGTCTGGATGAAATCGCAGGTGATCGTCGTCTCTTTGCCCGCTTCGAGCGTAAAGCCCGTATACAGTGCGCGCGCCTGCCATTCGAGCGTCTTATCCTCGACGCAGATCTCTCCCGACTGCGCGTTTTCCGCCGTCATCGTGATTGAGAGGCGATACTTATTCTCCGAATTTACGGTCAGCGTCGTATCTTGCTCGATCTTGTTCGCCCAGGTTCCTTCCGTACTGTAACCGGTGATCGAAGCGACCGCTTTGCCGTCCGCGCAGGAAATGCTGCCCATTTCGGCATTGCTCATGGAGATCGCAGGTTGCGCCGCCGTATAGTCGGATTTATATACGGATGTAAGCGTTTCTGAGCCGGTCCTTTCGACAAGTTTCAAATACAAAATATCGATAGTATAAGCATCGGGGTTCTGTTTGTTGGGCGCTTCCGGTGTGCCGAAATCGTGCTGCCCGAGTTCAAGTATGAACTGCAATTTCTGATCCGCTTCCGCAGGGGATTTAAAAGTCATTACATACTCTTTATATTCCGGTGTCAATTGTACGTTATACAGGCTGAACAAAGGATTCCAGCTATCCAACGTCCCATTGTTAACCGCCATGCTGAAAAGAACGTTGACCGACGATTTCATCGTCAGGATCAGATCGTACTCTACCTGATTTTCCGAGGAGGGCGTCGGTACAAAACCTTTGCGTTCCAAATGCACGTCGGACATCGCCGCACCGGAATTGGTAACATCAATCCTCATTACGCCGTCAGTAAGTTCTTTCGTCGCAGCGCCTGCCCCCGCCGTCGTCAATTCAAAGCCGAAATCGTCGACAGTCGAATAATCCGTATTCCCGAATTCGTATTTTTCATAAGTCGTTTCCTGAGAAATGGAACGCGTGACAGTAAGCGTCGTATAGGCGTTCCCCTCGTTGCCGGCTTTATCTTTGACCGAATAAATGATCTCATAGTCGCCCTGATCGGTCACCGTCGCTTTGCCGTCGGTAAAAGTCAATTCCGGAATAGAACTGACCGTAATCTTGTCGGTAAGATCTCCGTCCACGTCGTCGGTCGCGGTCACGCCCGCAAGCGCATCGAACACCTGCCCGGATTCGACGGCTACCGTCGACTTGACGCCCGTTATTTCAGGCGCGACTTCATCTTTTGTTCCCCCGCCACAGGCCGCAAACAAGCCGAGCGAGAGAACGAGAGCCAAAATGCCGCATAACAATTTCTTCATACAAATACTCTCCCTGTATATTTTTTACGAACCGTTGACCGCGCGTTCGTATCCGCTCTGATAAATTTCAAACACTTCGTCCACGTGCAAGCCCTTCAGATCGTTTTTGTACGTCTCCCATTCTTCATCGGTAACGCCGCCGCCGCGCAGCCACTGGATTTCCATGCCTGCAATATAATCGTAAACGTTCTGCTCATACAGAGCCAGCTTATTGATCTCCTCCAACGTATATACCGCATTGCTGAAAGGCTCTACGTTTTCGGGAACGAACGGATTGATATACTTTTCAAGATTTTCCAATCTCAGTTTTGCGCGCGGCTCCATATTCAGATAATTCTCCCATGTCTCCCAGGAGAGGTAGGAAACGCCCATCGGCGCATATTTGAGACGGAATTCGTCCGCAGTCAATCCTTCCGGAATAGGCTTTTGCACGAGCATGCCGTTTTCGTCAAGCTCCTCTTCGTACACGATGCCGATCGGACCATACACGATCTGCGCCGAAACATACGGATCATAATACCTGTCGTAATAGGTAAACAGGATCTCGGGGTTGGGGCAGTCCGCAAACACGACGGCAAGGCACTTTGAGATCTCGGGGCTGTTGGAAAGCCCGACCATCTGCTCCCCGTCCGGCCCGATCAGCGGGTTGAGGTAGATATAATTCTCGGGATGCTCTACGACCGTTTCAGCTTCCCACCAATAGAAAACGCCCAGCTTTTCGACGCCCTTGCCGCTGGCGAGAAAAGTATCTTCGCTGTTTTCGAATACGGTTTCGGGAATCAGACCGCGCTCTACCCAATCGGAATAGTAATTGATCGCCTCTTTATATTCGTCAAAAACCGCCGTGTTGGTAACCTTCCCGTCGATGACCGTCTTAAAATCGGTATTTGCGGGGAACCCGAACGCTGAATACAGATCCGCCTGATTTCCTTGGAAAGAATTGTTGTAAACGAAATTCAGGGGGATCTCGTCGCTTTTGCCGTTCCCGTTCATATCGCCTTTAAATCCTTCCAGGATCACCGCGAGCTGGTCGACCGTAAGGTCAAGCCCGTCTTTAACGTCTTCCGCAGTCAAAAAGTCTACCGTTCCGTCCTGAATCAGCTGCAGAAGCCAGTTTTTGTTCATAAACAAAAGATTCGGATGGCTTGAAAGCCCCATTTCTTCCACTCGGGGAAGCGCCCAGATCTTACCGTCGGGCATCGTGATCATGTGTTTGACGTCCGGCCGCTTTTCCAAGATCGCCGAAAGGTTGGGCATATATTCCAAGTAATCGCTGACCGCAAGAAAAGTCTTTCTCGTTGAATAGCGAATCATCTCCGCGTCGGAAAAATACGCATGATAGATGGAATCCGGCCAATTCCTTCTGTCAGACATAATCAGGTTTTTCTGTTCCGCATATTGGCCTGCGGAAAGATTCTGCCATTCGATGTCCACATGTGTGCTGTCCTCAAGGTCGTTGAGTACCTTCATATCGTTGAAATCGTCCGCCTGCGCGTTTTTCTGCGATATAATATTGTACTTTTGCGCCCCCTTTTCAGCGATGATCGGCGCCGAAGTATCTTCGTATTGATACCCAAGCTCCTGCAAGCTTGCCGACGGCCCGTCGCCCCCTCCGCCGCATGCCGCGAGCGGGAACAGCGCAGACGCCGCCAAAACGATACTCAATAAAACCGACGAAAGTTTTTTCATTTTTTCCTCCTTTTCGATTTTTTCGGTTTTTTTATCCTTTTAACGATCCGATCATGATCCCCTGCGAGAAATACTTCTGCACGAAAGGATACAGGCAAAGGATGGGCACCGTTGAAACGATGATCGACGTATACTTGAGCTGATTGGCAAGTTTGAGCTGTTCGAGAATCGTCTCGCTGCTGCCTCCGCCCAATGCGCCCGTGTTTTCCACGATGAGGATTTCGCGAAGCACCATTTGAAGAGGGAAAAGCTCGTCCTTGGTCGTGATAAAGATGAGCGCATTGAAATAGCTGTTCCAGTTGCCCACCGCATAAAAAAGAAACATGACCGCTATGACAGCCTGAGAAACGGGTAAAACGATGCGGACAAAAGCCGTAAACTCATTGGCCCCATCTATACGGGCGGCTTCCAATATCCCGTCGGGGATATTCGATTCGAAGAATGCTTTCGTCATGAACACGTTCCACACGTTCAGCGCGGAGGGCACGATCAGCGCCCATCTCGTATTAACCCAACCCAAACGAGAAACAAGCGTCAAAAATGCCAAAATTGCGGTATTGATGATGTAGTAAACGGTATCACTGTTAAATTTGAATTTCCTCTTTTTTCGAGAACTCTTTAACGTTTCGTTGTTTTCCATCTCATCCTCCCGTCACCACAGAGTATTTGCGCTGAACCGCTTCGCAAGAAAATTTGCCCCGACAAGCAACACGACGTTGATCAAAGAACTGAACAGACCGATCGCCGTCGCATAACCGGGCTGCGTATATCCCGTCAAACCGCGCTTATAAACATAAGTCGCAATGATTTCGGACGTTTCCAGATTCGCTTCCGTCTGCATGAGAAGCGCCTTTTCGTGCCCGGACGCGAGCAGTCCGCCGATCGCAAGGATGAGTTGGATCGAGACTGTACCTGCAATCGCGGGAAAATCGACGCTCAGGATCCTGCGGAAACGGCTGGCGCCGTCGATGACCGCGGCTTCGTGCAGCGTCGGATCGACGCCCGAAAGCGCCGCCAGATAGATGATCGCCGACCACCCAAACCCCTGCCATACGCCCGAAAGGGTGTACAGCGGACGGAACGCCTCAGGCTCTAAAAAATACGAATAGGTATCCAACCCCATCAATTCCGCTATGTTATTGATAAAACCGTCCGATCCGAAAAACAGATATATAATTTTCTCATAAGTAAAAAAACCGAGAGAACAGGGGAAACAAAAATGAGCGGAACCATAAAGATCACAGACATCGCGGAAAAGCTTGGCATCTCGCGCAATACCGTATCCAAAGCCCTCAACGGGAAACACGTGCCCGAAAAGACGAGGATCGCCGTACTCAATGCGGCGGCAGAGCTGGGCTACAAAAGTTTTCCGAAATCGTTCGAACCGGCTGAAAAGCTGAAAGACAAAAAGATCCTTCTTCTTTCCACGCGCATGCTCATGAATATCCCCTTCCACATTTATGTGCTGCGCAGCATCGAAAACGAACTGGCGCGCCTGAACCTGAGCCTCTTGCGGTATACCCTTTCGTCCGACAAATTTTTCGAAAACCTGAAAAGTTATATCGAAAAATCCAAGGTGGACGGGATCTTATGCATGGAATTTTTCGACGAGCATCTGATCGAGCAAGTTGTGTCCCTCAATCTTCCCATCGTATTCATGGACACCGTTTTTTCCGATACGGCGCCCAATTTCAATTACGACGTGGTGATGATGGAAAACCTGAACGCCGTGAAATCGTATTGCCTCACGCTGATCGATAAAGGCAACTGCCGTTCGTTCGGCTTCGTGGGGTATTACAAAAACTGTCTTTCCTTCTACGAACGATATTTGGGCATGCGCGACGCAATGTTTTTGCGAGACATCCCTTACGACCCTCGCTGCAACATCCTCGCGGGCAACGACCTGCCCTACAGCAATTTGGAAAGACTGTCCGCTCTCATCGCAAAGGCAAAACTGCCCGACTGCTTTGTCTGCGCCAACGATTACATCGCCTCGATGACTCTGGAAGCGCTGAAAATGCTGGACATTCCCGTCCCCGAACGGATTAAAGTGATCGGCTTTGAAAACTCGCCGACCAGCAAATACACGACCCCGCACCTTTCCACCATCAACGTAGATAAGACGATGCTCGGCAAAGAGCTTGTAAACGCCCTGGTCAATAAAATGACACGCCCGTCCAAACATGCGAAGATCACATACAGCAGCAGCTACCCGGTTCCGAGAGAATCGACCGATCATATCTGATCCGCACAGATTGCTGTTAAATGGACTTCTCTTTTTGGTGAAACCAAAAAGAGACACCGCGGTGTCTGAATTTTCGAACTTGCCCGATTATATCATACTTTTATTTTATTTTATTTTCAAGGTAGAATTTTGCCGAACAAATTATTTCGTCACGCGATACCGACACACTCTCCCCGCAAGATTTTGCTATATTTGCGCAACGGGGTATAGTGCGTCGGTTTATTGTTTTTGATATAATGACAGTAACAAAAATCCAATGACCCTAAAAAATCAGGAGGAAGATCATGAACAAAAACATGCGTAAATGGCTGAGCGACATGATCGCATCAGACGTCAAAAAAGCGTTGCCCGTCCTTTCTTTCCCGGGGGCGAGCCTTCTCGGCATCAACGTGAAAGACCTCATCTTTTCGGCAGAAAACCAGGCGAATGCCATGGCGGCAGTCGCAGCGCGAGTGCCCTCCGCGGCATCTGTGTCGCTGATGGACCTTTCCGTCGAAGCGGAATGCTTCGGCGCGCCCATCCACATCTCCGAAGACGAAGTCCCCACCGTCACGGGCTGCATCGTCAGCACGCCCGAAGACGCCGAGGCGCTGAAAGTGCCCGCGGTCGGCTCGGGCAGGACGGATATTTACATCGATGCGATCCGTCTCGCCGCGAAAAAGATCACCGACAGGCCTGTATTTGCGGGCGTCATCGGGCCGTTTTCTCTGGCGGGCAGGCTCACCGACGTGACGGAGGCGATGATTTACTGCTACGAAGAGCCCGAAATGATGCATACGGTGCTTGAAAAGGCGTCTGCATTCCTCATCGACTATATCAAAGCATACAAAGAGGCAGGCGCGGACGGCATCGTGATGGCGGAACCGCTCGCGGGGCTCCTTTCCCCCGACTTGGCGGAAGAATTTTCAGCTCGGTACGTCAAAAAGATCAACGACGCCGTAAAGGACGAAGATTTTATCGTCATCTATCACAACTGCGGCAACACGGCGATCCTCACGATCGACTCCATCCTCTCCACGGGGGCGGACGCCTACCACTTCGGCAACGCGATCGACATGGCGGAGATGATGAAGCACATCCCCGCAGACACCATCGCGATGGGCAACGTAGACCCCGCGGGCGTTCTTCGCAACGGCACTCCCGAAACCGTCGAAAAAGCGACGACCGAGATCATGAACGCCTGCTGCAAGTATAAAAATTTCGTTATCTCTTCCGGCTGCGACATCCCCCCCGCCACACCCTGGAAGAACATCGACGCTTTCTTTGACGCCGTCGCAAAATTCTATTCAAAATAATTTGTCAAAACATCAAAGGCGCCCCGAGGAAATTTCCTCGGGGCGCCCCTTTTGCCGAATGGCTATTGCACCATCGATTTTCTGTATTTGGCGGGCGTCACGCCCACATATTTTTTGAAGATCTTGATGAAGTAATTGCCGTCGTTATAACCGACAAGTTCCGCCGTTTTTTCTACCGAAAGCCCCTCCATGAGGCATTTTTTGGCATTGTCCAACCGGACTTTGGTGAGATAGTCGCTGAACGTCGTACCCATCTCGTTGCGGAAGAGATGGCTGATATAATAAGAACTCACAAAAACGTTTTTGGCTAGCGTTTCCAAGTCGAGTTCGTCCGCATAGTGTTCGTTGATGTAGCGGATCGCCTTTGCCAGATGCACGTTGGAGATTCGCTTGCTGCGGCTCTCGTACACGACGTCGATGAAGTTTTCCATGACCTCTATGGTCGTCGAGCACAGGTCCTGAAAGTCGATATTGTCCAAAAGAAAGCGCGCGCTCTTTTTTACGATATCGGTGAGCGCCGACAGCTGTGCGCCCGCCTCGACGGCGCTGCGGGAAAGGAACGCGGTAAACTCGTACAGCTTCGCCTTGATGATCTCCAGATCTCCGCTCGCGAAGGAAAAGATCTCGTTCAGAAAGCGGTTGATGATCTTTTTCGCGCTGTTTTTATCGCCGAACTGCACATAGGCGATCAGTTCCTTTTCCAACTCCACGGGGTATTTGTTGTAACAGGGCTGGCTCTGCTTGATCTCGATCTCGCGCTGCACGCGCAGGCGTTCCAGATTCATACGCGAAATTTCCAGCCGCTGTTCCAAAAATTTCTTCTCCTGCCCCGCCATATACTCCACGAGAACGCGCAGCATTTCGGAAATGCCCGTCATGCCCTCGCAGTCCACCTGCCGTACGCCCGCAAGGAGCGAGCCGTCGAACTCCGCACCCATCTCCGCGTACTTCACGCGCATTTCATCGTAAAAGTATTCGTCCTTTTCCCATAAGACGACGGGACCCGTCGTGATATACCCGACCGCCTGCCCGTCCAGGCTGACGGCGGCGATGCACATGATCAGCCCGCAGGGCGTTTCGTAAATGTAGCTGGTTTTCAGCTCTTCCGCTTTTTTCCCGCTCTGAACGATCTTTTCCCTGCATACGGGAGCGCCTCGCAGCGCGGTGCAGACAGACTCCGCGCGGCGGACGGCAAGCTGTTCCGAACCGTCCAGCCCGTAAAGGACCACGTCGCAGCCGCTCGTGAGCGAATAGCTTTTGAATAATTTTTCAAGCTCGCCGAAATTGAGAATTTCGCGCAAGCTGACCTCTTTCAACTCCATCTTTCACCGTAAAAGCGCGGCGCCCGCGCCTTCCTTTGCCTATAAGTATAAACGATTCTTCCGATTTTGGCAAGGGATTCGCGGCGCGACTACTCTTCGGGAAAATTCATGTTTTCGATATATTCGTCCATAAATGCGGGATCTGCCGAAAGATCGATATATTCCGCCTCTGCGGCGATCTTCTTCGCCCGCCCGAGCGCAGCTTTTGAAAGCATGCACGCCTGCGTGCCCGCAAGCGCCGCGTTTCCGATCACGCGCGTGCCCGCGCCGGCGGGGAGAAGCCCCACCTTTCGCGCACTCTCACCGCTCAGGTAAAACCCGAGCCCTCCAGCTATATATAAGCTGTCCTCCCGGCAAAGGCCCAGCCCCGCGCGCGCCGAAAGGACGTTGATGCCCGAAGAAACGGCGCTCTTTGCCAGTTGAAAGTTACGGATGTCTTTTTGCGAAATATAGACTTTGTCGGAAATATAAAATTTATCGCCCTCCGCGAAGGCACCCGTCTCGTCGATCGCGCCGCATTCGAGCATGAGGGCGACCGCGTCGACCAGTCCCGCGCCGCAGATGCCGCGCGGCGCCGCGCCGCCGATCGTCGTATAGGTAATTTTGCCACCTTCCGACGTGACCCGATCGATCGCCCCCGCAACGCCGCCCGTACCGCACTCGATATTCGCGCCCTCGAAGCAGGGCCCCGCCGCCGTAGACGTACAGAGCAGCCTGCCGCCCGCGTGCGCGATCATCTCTCCGTTCGTGCCGATGTCTGCGAGCAGCGCCTCTTTTTCGTCCAATCCGGAAGCGACGCATCCTGCCACGACATCCCCGCCTACATATGCCGATACGGAGGGCAAGATCTGTACCTCCTGCGCGGAAATCCCGAACTCCCTGCCCGGCGACGATCTGTATTCGGTAAACGCGGGCGTGAACGGATACCTGCCTATGCCGGAAACGTCTTCCCCGCAGAACAGGTGCAGCATGGTGGTATTGCCGCACACCGCGACCTTTTTGACGGCGGGAAGGGAGTATTTCGCACTAAAACGCGAAACGGCCTCTTCGATCTGCCCGCGCACCGCCTGCGCCATGGCGGGCGCATGGCCCGCTTCCGCCGCCATGATACGGCTGATAACATCCGCACCGAACGGCGCCTGCCCGTTCAAAACGGCGTATTTTTCCACCGTTTTACCCGTAGAAAGCTCGCACAGGGCGAACGCGACCGTGGTCGTTCCGATGTCGACGGCGACGCCGAATCCGTCTTCCCCGTCGCAGGCGAACTTTTCGGCATCGCTGTCGGTAAGCCCCCCGCCGCGATACTCGCCAACGCGGACAGTCATCCCTTCTTCGACCGAAGTTTCGCACGCGAGCACAGATCGCTCATTTCCATCGCCTGCGGAGATCTCTACCCGGCACTTGCCGCACACTCCTCTGCCTCCGCAGCTGGCAGGAATCATAAACCCGTTTTTACGAAGCACGCCGAGGAGATTTTCTCCTCTTTCGCACTCTGCCGCCGTCTGTTTTTTACCGGAAACGATCGTGATTTTCATTTTTCCTCCCTTTTTTCCGCCCTCTTCCTGGGCGGAAAAAAGGCAGCCTGCGCGATGCGCGAGCTGCCTGTCTTAATGCTTGTTTTTTAAGCGAAGTATGAACGCGCCTTTTCCGCCGCGCTCGCAGCGTCCGGCGTATACGCATCCGCGCCGATCTCGTCCGCAAACGCCTGTGTGACGGGAGCGCCGCCGACCATGACTTTGACCTTGTCGCGCAGCCCCGCGGCTTTCAGCGCGTCGATGATGTCCTTCTGATACATCATCGTCGTCGTGAGAAGGGCGGAAAGGCAGACAATATCCGCATTGTTTTCTTTGACGGCGGAAACAACCTTTTCCGCAGGGCAGTCCACCCCGAGATCGATCACGCGGATCCCGGTGCCTTCGATCATCATTTTTACGAGGTTTTTGCCGATGTCGTGCAAATCCCCTTTAACGGTGCAGATGACCGCCGTGCCGACAGGCTCTACGCCCGAATCCGCAAGCGCGGGTTTCAATACCGCCAAAGCCGCATTCATCGCGCGCGCCGCAATCAGAACTTCGGGAACGAAAATCTCGTTGTTCTTGAACTTCGTGCCGACGATCCCCATGCCCGCGATCAGGCCTTCCGTCAGAATGTCCTTCGGCGCAACGCCCGCCGCCAGCTCTTCGGAAACGAGAGCAGCCAAATCTTTCGCTTTACCGCGCTGCAAAAGCGCAGAGATCTCATCAAATTTTGCCATAATATGCCTCCTAATCTTGCTTACTTATCAGTATACACATTATAGCACCCGGCCAATCCGATTGTAAGTGATTTTTTTGTTATAAAAGTGTAATATTTTGCCGCCGATCCCGCAAAAAGCTGTAATATTTTGCAATAGCTCAAATACGCCGCACCTGTGCGAACGCCTTTCGCAGAGGTTCGAACAGAACGGCTATCGTAACGATCACGCACGCGGGCTGGATCGCGAGGACAATGAGTGAGTTGTAAAAATACACCTTCGCCGCACGCAGACTGTAACCGAAAAAGAGGGGCGTGATCACATCGTCCAAAAGGGTAAAAAGGACGGTCATGAATGCGGCCGCCGCCGCAAGGATCACGATGCGCCATACCGCCTTCATATTGTTCAGTTTTCCGCCGATCAGCCCGAAGACGACGGCAAACAGATTGTAATAGACGAGATACAGGATGACGACCGTGGGAAAAAATCCCCAGATCAGGCACCGCAGCAGGGAAAAGCAGTTTGCTACGATCACCCCGCGCACAACGCCGAAAGAGTAGCGGAACGCCAAAAAAAGCACGGTGACGACCTCGATCCCCTGCAACCCGCTTAAAGCGAGCTGACAGGCGATCAGAAGCGCCGTCATCAATCCTATAAAGGCAATCTCCTTCGCCGTTGCAAACAGCGCATTCCGCTGTGCGCGCACTTTGCGCATACCGTATCCCCCGTTCCGATTATTTTCAGCCCCAGACGATGGTCGTGATGTAGACGATCGCTCCGTCCTCTATGGTCATGGAACTGATGCTGTTCATCGATTCAGCGAGCGTCTGGCCTTCATATTCGACCGTCGTCATACCCTCGTAGTCGTTTTTATCCTTTTCAACGTTCGTATAAAGATAAATGTACTTGCCT
>ERZ1643247.3520-NODE-3520-length-10979-cov-3.386214_pt1 | contig 10979 bp, 8 predicted proteins | sample MGYA00579264_ERZ1643247 | MGnify/ENA primary metagenome ERZ1643247 (study PRJEB29033, sample SAMEA4952262) | chicken gut metagenome | biome: Broiler Chicken; feature: Gastrointestinal Tract; material: Caecum | place: Ireland | collected 2018 | study: Broiler... | reverse complement strand
TCATGCATGATCTGATGCATGCCGAAGATGGGGGTGAGGATCTCGGTCATATCCGCGGGCACGGGGAACGCGAGTTCCACCGTGCCGATTTCCAGCTCGCCGGAACGCATGTTGACGACCGTCATGCGCTGGCGCACGAGGCCGCTTTCGCGCAGTTCGCACCGCCACAGGATGCGCACGCCCTGCTCGGCGTCGCGCGCGTCGACCGTCACGCCGTCATCGTCGATGCGCACGTCGGTCACAGCGAAACGGCAGAACAGCTCCATACCGCCGGCGCGCACCACGAAGCGCGGCGAGCCGGTCCATGCCTCGGCCTGCGTGGGCAGGATGCTCGGCCAGGCCGTCTCGTCGAGCGCGCCGGAGACACGCTGCGGACGCAGCGCATCAGCCGCCGCAACGAGTGTGCGCGGGTCGGCGAGCGGGCGTCCCCAATGCACGATGCGCGGCAGTTCGTCGCCCACAATCGCGAGCGCGAACGCGGACCGTGCGGCGCGCTGCTCAAAATACACGATGCGGACCTCTTCGCCGCGGCTCGAAGTCCCGTGGAAATCCATGATTGCCATATTCCTGCCCTCCCTGTGCGGATGCGTCATTGCACCAGTTGATGCGATCCTGCGACCATCCTAGGGATTCCCGGATTCCTTGCCACGGTTCGGAGTGTTCCCTGCACCACGCAAGAAAATCATACGCGGCGCTCGCGGAAGAAGTCGGTGAGCATGCGCGCGCACTCCTCTTCGCGCACACCGCCGATGACCTGGGGCTCATGGCCCACATGCGGGTCGCGCGGCAGGTCCCATACCGAGCCGCACGCGCCGAGCTTCGCATCCCACGCGCCGAACACGATGCGCCCGATGCGTGTCTGCAGGCATGCCCCCGCGCACATCGGGCACGGTTCCAACGTGACGACGAGTGTGCAGCCCTCCAGATTCCAGTCGCCGCGCATGCGTGCGGCCGCGCGCATCGCTTCCACTTCGGCGTGCGCGAGCGGGTCGCCGTCGCGTTCGCGCAGATTGCGGCCCGCGCCGATGAGCCGGCCCTGTTCGTCGATCACGACGGCGCCGACCGGCACATCGCCGGCGAGCGCCGCCAACGTGCCCTGGTCGAGCGCCGCGGCCATCGCCTCGTCGAGCGTCAGCGGGGCGAGCGGCGGCGCGGAATGCATGGAATCGGTCATGGAATCATTGTGGCACCACCCGTGGTTGTTCCTCAGGCTGACATGGCTTCCACATAGTGGCCTTTCGCTTGATATTCTGGATTTCTCAGTGGTTGGCGAGCGAGGAGGATGGTTGTGCCCTCATTCGAGTTGATTCTATGCATCATTGCGGCGGTCGTGCTCTCCTCGTTCCTCAGCCGGTTTATCCCCAAGGTCTCCACGCCGCTCGTGCAGATTGCGCTTGGCGTGCTCGCCTCGCAGCTGCCGTTCTTTCCGGACACCGAGCTCGACCCGGAATTGTTCATGGTGCTGTTCATCGCGCCGCTGCTGTATCTGGAGGCGCACGAGATAGACAAGGGCTCACTGCTCAAATCGTTGAAGCTCTCGCTTTCTCTGGCCGTGGGGCTGGCCATCGCGACAATGGTGGGCGTGGGGTTCACGCTGCACGCGGCATGGCCGGTTGTGCCGCTCGCCGCCGCGCTTGCGCTCGGCGCGGCCTTGGGCCCGACCGATGCCGTGGCGGTGAGCTCGCTGAGCCATGAGGCGTCGCTTTCACAACGCCAGGTGGGCGTGCTCAAAGGCGAATCATTGTTCAACGACGCTTCCGGCATCGTCGGGTTCCAGTTCGCCATCGCCGCCGCCGTCACCGGCACGTTCGAAGTGGGCGAGGCGATCGGCGAGGTCTTCATCTCGTTCTTCGGCGGCGCGATCGTGGGCGTGGTGCTCGGTCTGATCATCAACTGGCTGTTCGAGACCGTGCGCTCACTCGGCTGGGAGACCACCACCACGCGCGTGCTCATGGAGCTGTTCCTGCCGTTCCTGCTGTACTTGGGCGCCGAGGCGATCCACGTCTCGGGCATTCTTTCGGTTGTGGCGGCCGGCCTGATCATTCGCTTCGACCGCTCCGGCGTGGGACCGAATGTGGCGCGCACGAACATCGTCGCATCCAGCGTGTGGTCGGTGCTCTCGTTCGCGTTGAACGGCGCGGTGTTCATCCTGCTCGGCATGCTGCTGCCTGACGCGATGGAGGCGAGTTGGAACGACCAGCAGATCAGCAATCTCACCCTGCTCGCCACAATCCTCATCGTGGCAGCCGTGGTGGTGGGCATGCGGTTCGCCTGGGTGGCCGCCATGCTGCGCATCACCCGCCACGAAGTGACGCGCGAGCGCCGGCGCATGACGAAGGAACGCTGGCGCTCGGCCGCCGTCATGACTTTCGGCGGGCCGAAGGGCACGATCACGCTTTCGCTGATGTTCACGATTCCCTACACGCTCGCGGACGGCGAATGGTTCCCGATGCGCGACGAACTGATCTTCATCGCCGGCGGTGTGATTGTGGTCACCCTGCTGCTCGCCAACTTCCTGCTGCCCGTGGTGGCGCCGAAGAGGGGCACCGACGATTCGCGCGCAATCACCGAAGCCTCAATCGAGGTGCTGCGCCGCACGGTCGAGGAGCTCGCCGAACGTGTGACGCCCGACAACCGCCGCGCCGTCATGGCCGTCATCGACTCGTTCACCAAGCGCATCACACGCCTCAAGCACCGTCTGGGCGCGATCGACCCAATCGGGTTCTCGGAACTGCAGATCGCGGCGCTCGAGTGGGAGAAGGACTATGTGAAGGGCCGGCTCGCGGCCACGAAAGCGCAGACCGGCGAACAGTCCGTGGACCGTGACCTCGAGATCGAGGCGTGCGAGCGCCTGCTCGACCAGATCATGACGTCGCTGCGCCACGCGGTCACCGACCACGATTCCGCGCACGCGATCTGGCAGATCAAGGGTCGCATGCGGTCGCTGCAGCGGCGCATCAAGATCCTGTCGAGCCGCGTGAACAACCTGATCCGCAAGAACACGCCGATGCTGAGCGAACACCAGATCTACGCGCACATGCGCACCGTGCAGACGGCGGCGATCGACAATGTGATCGACCACCTGTACGACGAGATGGGCAAATCGACGTACAACACCGAGTATTGCTCGGCGCTGCTGCTCGACTACCGCCGCGCGGAGGCGACGCTCAAAGCGCGCCCGAACATGGGCGCCACAACCGAGATGATCACGCAGATCGAAGAGATCAAGCGCGAAAGCTACGGCATCGAGCTCAGCGTGATCCAAGACATGCTCGAGGCGGATGACATCACACGCTCGCAGGCGCGCCAACTGCGCAAGAACGTGTATGTGATGAGCGTGGCCGCCGATTCCAGTATCTGACTATGCGCGCGGGGTACGGCCCGGGTGGAGCCGCACCCCGCGTTGGGTTACTGCGTAACGCCTGTGTCGGTGGGTGTGCCGGTGTTGGTATTGGCGTTGGCACCTGTGTTGGCGCCAGCCGTATCGCCTGCCGCGTTCCCACCGGTGTTGCCGGTATCTGGGGCCACACCGTTATTGGTTGTGCCGCCAGTGACGCCGCCGGTCGTGGTACCCAGACCAGTGCCGGCATCGGCGCCTGTGGTGCCGGGTTGCGTCTGCTGCGCCTGCTGTTGCTGGAGCTGCTGTTGGCGCAACGCCTCCTGCGCGGCGGCTGCATTCGCCTCGGCGAGCGCGTTCTGCGACTCGACGACGGCGTTCACTGCGTTGGTCAGCTTCTCTTTCGCGGCGTCGACCGCGGCCTTGTCGAGCGACGGCTTGTCGGCGACCGTCTGGGCCTCGCCGATCGCCTGCTGCAGCGCCGTGCGCGTCTGCTCGTCTGCAACGGCGTTCACGGATCCATCGTACACCGCCTGCGCGTCGGCAATCGCTTTGGTCAGATCGTCTTTGAAGCCCTGCGTGCTCTTCGCGTCACGCGACGCGGTCAGCGCGTCAGCGTCGGTCTTGAGCTGCTTCGTGGCGGCCTCCACGCCGTCGAGCTGATCGTCCATGCTCTGCGCGTTCTGCTCGAGCTTGTCGCGCGAATCGGCCGCGTTGCACTCGACGAGGATGTCGCCCTGCTTCTGCTGCAGGTCGGTGGCGGCCTTGTTCGACTTCTGGAACGCCTGCAGTGCGGCGGCGTCGGCCACCGCGGACTCCTCCGTCTGCGCGAGCGGCTTGGATTGCGTCACCTGCTTGTCGAGTTCCGTGTACGCGGTCTGCAGGGCGGTGTGCGCGCGCTCGCAGCGTTCGACTGCGGCATTCTGCGCGTTCGCCTCCTGCGCGGAGCGGTTGCGCTGCCACAGCGCCGCGCCGCCGGCGACGAGCGCGAGCGCCACGACCGCCGAGACGGAACCGATGATGATCTTCTTGCGCTTGCCGTCACCACCATTCGGCGCGGCGTGCTCGGGCGATTCACCGTCGCCGCTGTCGCCGCCGTCCATCGGCACGAACGACGCTGGGGCGTCGAGTTCGGGCACGGCGGTATGGGTTTCGTTCACATCGTTGACCACGGTGCGCGTGGGGCCGTTCTGCGCGATGAGCCGCGTGCGCTCCACACTGGTGCCGTCGATCGCGGGCATCGCCGTCGTCTTGGTCTGTGCGGCGTCGGCCGGCGTGAACAGCTGCGTTGGCTCATCGTCGTCGTGTGCGGTGGCGCCAGCGCCCCACACCGGCAGGTCGAATCCGTCGCCGGACGCGGGCTGTACGGCCGGCTGGGATCGCGCCGCTGGCTTGCTGGATGCCGCCGATTTCGGCTTTCGGCGTTGTGTCGCCGGCGGCTGGGGCGGCTGCGCAGGCTGCGTGTGCTGCGGCTCGTCGTCACCGCCGACCGATGGGAACATCAGCGTCGAGCTGTCGAATGACGTCAGCTCGGTCTGCGGGTCGTCATGCCCATCGCCGCTCCCGGCATCCGGAAACTGCAGGTCCGATTCATCAATCTGGCTCATCTTTCCCCTCCCCTTCGTCGATGACCCTGGCGTGTCAGTCGTCGATATGCGCGCGGTAGAAGCGCTCGTACGACCGCGACGGCGTCGGGCCGCGCTGGCCCTGGTAGTGCGATCCGGTGCCGGCGGACCCGTACGGGTGCTCGGCCGGCGAGCTCAGCTGGAAGAAGCACATCTGCCCGATTTTCATGCCCGGCCAGAGCTTGACCGGCAGCGTGGAGACATTCGACAGCTCGAGCGTGATGTGCCCTTCGAAGCCCGGGTCGATGAACCCGGCGGTCGAATGCGTGAGGATGCCGAGCCGGCCGAGCGAGCTCTTGCCCTCCAAGCGGGCGGCGAGCGTCGCGTCGAGCTTGACGTACTCCCATGTGGAGCCGAGCGCGAATTCGCCCGGGTGCAGGATCCACGGTTCGTCGGGGGCCACCTCGAACTGCTCGGTCAGCTCGCCCTGGTTTTCCGCCGGGTCAACATAGGTATATGCGTGGTTGTTGAAGAGCCGGAAGAAGCGGTCGAGGCGCACGTCGATGGAGGCCGGCTGGACCATCTCGGGAGTCCACGGTTCGAGCGAAATATGACCCTCGGCCTGAGCGGCCAGAATATCGCGGTCGGACAGCAGCATCGGCAAGCATCTCCTAGCGCCGGCGCCCGAGCGGCCCGGCAACGACAACAGTTCGGTTCCAGTGTAGCCACAGGGCGGCACACGCGTGCGCAAGCTCCACGCACGTGTATGGTGGAGGCATGACTACTGATGCGCAGGCAATGCAACCGGAGCCGCTCGTCGGCCGCCCTTCGCCCGTGGTGCCGGGCAGGTTCGGGGAGCCGCTCGAAGTCACGCAGACGCGTACGTCACGCGGGGGCGGCGCGGCACAGCCGAACCGGCCGCTGTTCGTGTGCCTGCACGGCTGGGGGTCGAACGAAGACGATCTGGCCGGCATGATGCAATATGTGGCTCCCTACAACGACTTCGTGTCGCTGCGCGCGCCGATCACGCTGCAGGAGCCGTCCACCGTCGGGTTCTTCGCGCAGCCCGGCGCGTATTCGTGGCTGCACGACGCCGTGCCGAGCGGCGAGGACCTGGATTACGACGCCTATGCCGCCGCGCAGGCGATCGACACATGGGTCGCCGGCAATGTGCCGGCGGAGCGCGACGTGGTGCCGATCGGCTTCTCTCAGGGCGGATTGTTGGCCACTCAACTGCTGCGCGTGCACCCGGAACGCTACCGCGCCTCGATCTGCCTTTCCGGTTTTGTGGCGCCGGGCGTTGTACCGGGCACGCACCCGGCCGACGACCGCCTCGCCTCGCTCGACATCCCCGTCTTCTATGGCTATGGCACCAACGACACGGTGATCCCGAAGTTCCTGGTGAACGAGACGCTGGCATGGCTCGAGGAGCACACATGGCTCACCGCGCACGCCTACCGCGGCCTCGACCATTCGGTGAGCCTCGAGGAATTCGCCGACCTGCGCCAGTGGCTCCTCGACCACAACATCGCCTCCGGCATGATATAGGCGAGTGGCGTGCAGGTCACTGTTTTCGCCGTTTATGTCACCGTTTTGCTGTTTTCGTCATAAATCAGGCCAAAAAGTGACGAAAACAGCGAAAACAGTGACCGTAACGGCGAATCTCCCACAAAGATAGCGGCGGCGCTCTCACCGGCACAGCACAATGGGGTCCAGTTCACGCGGAACCGGACCCCATTGTCATTCAGTATGGCCGAATCACTTCTTTGCACGCATGCGCAGGAAGATCTTGCGGATCTCCGAGGCGACGAGCACGAAGAACGCCAGACCGATGCACTCGAGCCATGCCATCAGCGGCAGCGGCGTGGTGCCGAACGCGGTGTTGAGGAACGGCACGTAGATCACGAGCAGCTGCAGCACGATCGACAGACCGATCGCGCCCCACAGCCACTTGTTCGAGAACAGGCCCACGAAGGCGCTCTGCAGGTGGCTGCGCGAGGCGATCGCATTGAACAGCTGGGCGAACACGAGGATCGTGAAGCCCATCGTGCGGGCCTCCACCATCTGCGCGTCATGGCCCATCGCGTCCACGGAGCGGTCGGTGAACAGGCCGCCGGTCAGGTGCATGTCCATGCCGATCAGCGTCACGGCCGCCATGATGATGCCGATGTAGACGATGTCGCCCCACATCGCGCCGTCGATCACGCGGTCGGTGAGCTTGCGCGGCTTGCGGTTCATCACGTCTTCGGTCATCGGGTCGACGCCCATCGCGAGCGCCGGTGCGGCGTCGGTGAGCAGGTTGATCCACAGCAGCTGCGTGGCGAGCAGCGGCACGGTCACACCCACGGACTCCGGGTTCTTGATGCCGAGCCAGCCGGCGAACACAACGCCGAAGAACACGGTGAAGACCTCGCCCACGTTGGAGCTGAGCAGGTAGCGCAGGAACTTGCGGATGTTGTCGAAGATGCCGCGGCCTTCGCGCACGGCGGCCACGATGGTGGAGAAGTTGTCGTCGGCCAGGATCATCTTCGCCGACTGCTTCGTCACCTCGGTGCCGGTGATGCCCATCGCCACGCCGATGTCCGCGGACTTGACGGCCGGAGCGTCGTTGACGCCATCGCCGGTCATGGCCGCGATGTTGCCTTGGCGCTGCAACGATTCGACGATCTTGAGCTTGTGCTCAGGAGCCACACGCGCGTACACGGAGACTTCGGAGGTCGCCTTGTCGAGCTGTGCCTCGTCCATCGCGTCGAGCTCGTCGCCGGTGAGCGCCTTGCCGTCCTTGGCGATGATGCCGAGGTCGGAAGCGATGCGGGCGGCGGTGAGCGGGTGGTCGCCGGTAATCATGACCGTGCGGATGCCCGCGCTGTGCGCTTCGGCGACCGCATCGCGCACTTCGGTGCGCGGCGGATCGATGATGCCGACCATGCCGCACCAGACCAGATGGGCTTCGATCGCCTCGGCCTGCTCGGAGATGTCGGAGATCTCACCGGCGGAGTTCGTGCGGATGCCCGGGATCTGCGCGAGCGAATCGGTCTCGAGCGGGCGGAACGCCTCGCCGAGCGTACGGTATGCCTCACGCGACAGGCGCTCGACGGTGTCGAGGATGTCCTGGCGGTCGCCTTCGGTGAGCTTGCGAATCGCGCCGTTCACGTAGATGCGGTCGCAGTAGCTCAGCCGCACGTCCGGCGCGCCCTTCGCGAACACGGTGAGCTTGCCGGCGTCGGTCGCGTTGCGCGTGATGACGGACATGCGCTTGCGTTCGGACGTGAACGGGATTTCGGCCACGCGGTCGAAGTGCGCGAACTTCTTGTCCGCGTGCGTCTTGCGGGCGGCCACGACGAGCGAGACCTCGGTCGGATCGCCCACGATCTCCCACGTGCCGGGCTTCTCACCGGCGCGCAGTTCGCCGTCGTTCGCGAGCGTGCCCGCGCCGAGCGTCGCGAGGACTTCGTTCGCCACGTTCTCGGGGACCGCGGAGCCGTCGATGGAGACCATGTCGCCTTCCGGCGCATAGCCGGTGCCGGTCAGTTCGACTTCGCCCGACGGCACGACCACGCGTTCGACGGTCATCTCGTTGCGCGTGAGCGTACCGGTCTTGTCGGAGCAGATCACCGAAGCGGAGCCCAGTGTCTCCACCGAGTGCAGCTTCTTCAGGAACGGCCGCGACGGCGAGCGACACGGCGAGCAGCAGCGAATCGATCACGTCGTGCACGCTGTGGAAGCCTTCGAGGACCGCAAGCGCGAGCAGCACGACCACGGCGATGATGCACACGGCGATGCCGAGGATCTTGGAGACGTGGTTCATCTCCTTCTGCAGCGGCGTGGCCTCGTCTTCGGTGGACTGGAGCAGGTCGGCGATCTTGCCCACCTGCGTGTTCATGCCGGTGCCGGTCACGATGGCGCGGCCGGTGCCCTGCGTCACGGACGTGCCGTTGAACACCATGTTCGCACGGTCGCCGAGCGCCTTCGCGCTGTCGAGCGTGGCGGGCTTCTTGCCCACCGGCACCGATTCGCCGGTGAGCGACGCCTCGGCGATGCGCAGGCTCGCGGCGGCGAGCAGTCGGCCGTCGGCCGGCACGGTGTCGCCTTCGCCAAGCACCAGGATGTCACCGGGCACGATGTCGGTCGTGTTGATGCGTTCCACACGGCCGTTGCGCAGCACGTTGGACGTGGGTGCGGTCATTTCGGAAAGCGCGTTGACGGCCTCTTCCGCCTTCGCTTCCTGCATATAGCCCAGGATGGCATTGACGATCAGGATCAGCACGATCACGATGGAGTCGAACGGCAGCGCCTCGCCTTCGGCGCCCGGCGCCGCGTTCACCTTTTCGATGATCCACGCCACAAGCGAGATGGCGGTGGCGGCGAGCAGCAGGTAGACAAGCGGGTCCTGGAACTGCTGCAGGAACTTCTTCCACTTGGGGACCGGCGGTGCGCTGGCCAGCTCATTGGGGCCGAACTTGTCGAGTCGGCGTTTGGCTTCGTCGGAACTCAGGCCGGTGCGCGGGTCTACATTGAGCGCCTGCGCCACCTGATCGGCATCGGTGAGCGACGGATCGACGTCGTTCAGCAGAGCCTGCTGCGCCTTCACCTCCTGGGTTTCCTTGGCATCCTCTGGTTCCACGTGGGGTTCGCGGGAAAGAGCGGATGGATCTATGATGCGATCATCCATAGTTGTTGTTCTCCTCGGTCAGCCGCGGAGTAGTCAGTCGAGTCGTCGGCGCAACACAAGCCGGTGGCCGCTACAGGACTGCGCGGTTATTGGCACGGCCCCGCAACCGCGGTGCCGCATTCGGTTGCTATTATTCCATAGCCGTTTGTCTACAAGCGGACACGGCCGCATTCTATACTCTATATGCACAATCTGCGCCATTGCGTGCGTGGATGGCGGCGTTTTTGGCGCGGGGTGCTGAAAGAATTGGACGCATGGTTAGCAAGAAAGGACCGACCAAGGGGTCGGGCGGCAAGCATCGTAACAAACTCAAGGGCAAGGGCCCCACTCCCAAGGCCGAGGACCGCGTGTACCACAAGGCGTTCAAGGCCAAGAGGCAGGCGGAGAAGCGCCAGCGTTCCGACCCACGTCTGGCGGCCCGCCGCCGCGTGGCGAAGTTCACGTCGGATTCCGACGACCTGGTCATCGGCCGCAACGCCGTGCTCGAGGCGTTGCGCGTCGGCGTGCCGGCGAGCACGCTGTATGTGGCGTCGCGGCTCGAACATGACGACCGCACGCGCGAGATCGTGCGTCTGGCCGGCACGAACGGCCTGAACCTGCTCGAGGCGGACCGCTTGGAGATGGACCGCATCGCGCGCTCCACGAACCATCAGGGCGTGATCATGAAGGCGCAGCCCTTCCAGTATTCGTCGCTCATCGAGCTCGCCGAACGCGCCGAACGCAAGGCGAAGGCGATGGAGGCGGCGAACTCGGCGGCGGCGCGCATCGCCGCGCGCCCGCTGTTCATCGCGCTCGACGGCATCACCGACCCGCAGAACCTCGGCGCGGTCATCCGTTCGGCCGCCGCGTTCGGCGCGAACGGCGTGATCCTGCCCGAACGCCGTTCCGCTTCGGTCAACGCGACCGCGTGGAAGGTGTCTGCGGGCGCCGCCGCACACATGCCGGTGGCGCGCGTCGTCAATCTGACGAAGGCGATCGAGGCGCTCAAGGAGCGCGGTTATTACAGCGTGGGGCTCGACGGCGGCGGCAGCGCGCTCGTCGGCGAGACCGGCTTCGAGACCGACCCGCTCGTCATTGTGCTCGGGTCAGAAGGCAAGGGCCTAAGCCGCCTCACGCGCGAGGCGTGCGACTGCATCGCCGGCATCCCCATGTCGAACGCGGTGGAGTCGCTCAACGCGTCGGTCGCCGCCGGCATCGCGATGTACGCGGCGGACCGCGCGCGCCGCGAAGCCGCGGCAAGCGAGTGATGTACGCGCGCAGATAACGAAATGGCCGTCCGCACTGCACCAGTGCGAACGGCCATTCGCATATACGGGCGGAATCACTGCGCCCAGACGGCGGCGTCCTGATCGTATTCGGGATTGTAATCGTCGTCGTGCGCGGTGTCGTCGCCGTAGGTGGACTG
>ERZ1643247.3519-NODE-3519-length-10979-cov-4.263731_pt1 | contig 10979 bp, 10 predicted proteins | sample MGYA00579264_ERZ1643247 | MGnify/ENA primary metagenome ERZ1643247 (study PRJEB29033, sample SAMEA4952262) | chicken gut metagenome | biome: Broiler Chicken; feature: Gastrointestinal Tract; material: Caecum | place: Ireland | collected 2018 | study: Broiler... | reverse complement strand
AATCGCGCCCAGGAGAATTCGAACTGATAGTCGTTCACGATGAGGGTAAATCCCTCGATCCTGCCGCCCGCTTCACCCGCAAGATCGATGCTGACATAGCTCACGCTGCCGTCGATGTAGCTGTTCTTCGCGCCGCTGACAAGGCTGACCGTCTTATCCTCGCGGCTGGAATCGAAAAACGCCGTGACGGAAACGACCCCGTCCGATTCGAACAGAGCGCGCGCCGTATTCAGCTCGAATCCCAGTCCCATGAGCTCGAAGCTCCCCTCTTCGGCCGTGAGCACAACGGCTCCGTCCTCGACGGTACAGCCCTTCAGCGTATCGGGATTGATCGATTCCGCCGTGAACAGGCGCGTCTCGTCGGCGCGCCAGCCAAGCGCCACCGTGACGGGTTTAAAGTTGAAAGCGCACACTTCCAGCACCGCCGCGATCGCGGCGACGACAAATACGAAGACGACGCGCTTTATGATCTTTTTCTTTTTCATGAATGCGCCTTACTTTTTTACATATTCGAGGTACGCCTTCGTCACCTCGTCGGGAGAACCGTCCATGCGGATCTTCCCTTTGTCCAGCCAAATACAGCGGTTGCATATGTCGCGCGCCGTATTCATGTTGTGCGTGACCATGACCAGGATCTTGGCGACGTTGACGAGCTCTTTCATGCGACGGGTCGCTTTTCCGATAAAGCCCGCATCGCCCGCGGCGAACACCTCATCCAAAAGCAGAATGTCCGGCATGATCGCCGTGGATGTGGAAAACGCCAGACGCACATACATGCCCGAAGAATAATATTTGACGGGCATGTTCAGAAATTCTCCGAGTTCGGAAAAATCGGCGATCTCGCGCATCTTCGCCTTGATCTCTTTGGGTTTTAATCCGAGCATCAGACCGCGCAGATACATGTTGTCCCAGCCGGTCTGCTCCTGTTCGAACCCCATAGACAGTTCGAACATGTTCGAAATGCGCCCTTCCACCGTCAGTTTGCCGCCCGAAGGCTTATAAACGCCCGCAATGACCTTCAAAAAAGTGCTCTTGCCCGCGCCGTTGTGTCCGACGACGGCGACCCGTTCCCCCTCGCGGATCGTGAGGTTGATATGGTCAAGCGCGTGAACGGTCGCATCTTCATAGCGGTTGAATTGATTGCTCCCAGGCACGATGATGTCTTTCAGCCGGCGCTCGTGCCACACTTTGAAGACGAGATCGGTGTCTTCCATCTTGATGATGCTCATTGCCACCTCACAACTTGAACGCGATCTTCCAGCGGGCGGCGTTGACCAGGACCACGCCGAGCGCAAACACGACGAGCGTAATGCCGACCGCGACCAGATAGGTATCCGCAGACGGAATGCCGCCGAGCAGTGGCTGTTTCACGACGTCGAGAATGTAATAGAAGGGATTCAGCCGATATACGAGGGCAAAGCGCTCGCCGAGCTGCGACGGCTGATAGATGATCGGCGTGAGATAAAAGAACGCCTGCATGACGAGCGTCTGGAAAGGCTGATAGTCGCGCACGAACAGGTTCGCGACGGCCGCGATCTGCGCCAGCCCCCAGGAGAAGACGAAGATGATGAGAAGCCCCGGCACGATCATGAGCATCTCCGGTCCGAAATTCTGCGGCTGCAACACGAGGTAAACGACGTAAAACGCCATGATGCTGTACAGAAGATTGATGAAATCCACGCAGACTTTTCGCAGAGGGAAAACCTGCGGATGCACGCGCAGCTGTTTGAGATACCCCTCCGCCTGGATAAACGCGTTCGTGCTCGATTCGGCGGAAGAGCGGATAAACGTCCAAGGATTCAGTCCCGCGAACAGCATGGGGATCCAGATCTTGACGTCGCGGTGGAACAAAATGGCGTACACCGATCCGATAATGACCGAAAGGGCGAGCGGCGTGATGATGGACCACAGCACGCCGAGAAGAGAGCGGCGGTATTTCGAGCGCAGATCGCGCCCGACGAAACTGAACAGAATATAGCGATTTTCCCACAACCCTTTGAAATAACCGCTTTGCTTTGTCATGTTTACTCCTTTTCTTTGCCCGGCGAACGAGACGGGCGGGCACGGTATGCGCCCAATGCAAACAAAAACCTGAACGCGAACGTTTCCGCCCGGCTCTGCCTGTACGCTTTGCCTCGGAAGGCATATTTTACACGCCGACAGAACCCCGAAGCGCCGAGAAACCGCTCCGCCTCACGCAGATACTCTTCTTTCAGCCGATCCCTGAACCGCGTGCAGAACGCCTGCAATTGCAGCGCCATCGCGCGGCCGCGCCCCGCGCGGAGATAGCCGAGCTTTTTCGCTGCGCCCTTTCCTCCGCCGGATGCCCCGACCGCGTTTTTTCCGTGCTGGCGGTACAGCACCTGCGGAACGTCATCGTACAGAACTTTTCCGAACGCGGCCGCCGCGAGCAGGATCCAATGATCGTAACTTAAAATCTCTTCGCAGAAGGTGCCCTTTATGAGCCTGAGAAGGGGCGCGTTGAACACCATCGTATGCCCCGAACACACGTTCTGGATCATCGCGTTGTAAAAACTGACCCCGCGTTTGGGATACGGAAGGACGCGGCTTTCGGAAAGATCTTCGCTTGCAAGGCACAAAACGCCCGAATAGAGAAGGGGGCCGCCCTCCTCCCTGCCGAAAAACTCCGCTGCCCGCACGAACTTTCCGGGCAGCCACACGTCGTCCTGATCGCACAGGGCATAGTAATCGAAGTCCTCTTCCGCCCCGTCGATCAGCGAAAAAAAGCTCGCGTTATAGCCGATGTTTTCGCCGAACAGCACCTCGAACCCGCACCGCTTTGCATACTCCGACAAAATGGCACGCGTGCCGTCGCCCGACCCGTCGTCGCGGATGCGGACGGTGTAAGAGAAGCCGCCGCCGAGCTCGAGCAGGCTGTCCAGCTGTTCGCGGAGATATTTTTCTCCGTTGTACGCGGAGAGCAGAATAAGAACGCGTTTCTTATCGTTTTGAACCATAAAACTCTTTATTATACGCCCGATAGCTCCCGTCGAGGATGCCCTTCCACCATTCTTCGTGCGAAAGATACCACGCGACGGTCCTTTGCAGTCCCTCTTCGAAAGAGACTTTCGGCGCCCAGCCGACCGATTCCGTGCGGGACGGGTCGATCGCATACCGCAGGTCGTGCCCCGGCCTGTCCGCGACGAACGTATATTCCCCTTTCCCGACAGCGGAAATGAGGGCGCGGACCACCTCTAAATTCGAGCGTTCGCACCGCCCGCCGACGTTGTAGACCCTGCCCGGCTCGCCCTTTTGCAGGATCAGGCGGATCGCCGCACAGTGATCTTCCGCGAACAGCCAGTCCCTGACGTTCTCCCCCGTGCCGTACACGGGCACAGGCTCGCCGCGAAGGATATGCGTGAGCGCGAGCGGGATGAGCTTTTCGGGAAACTGAAACGGCCCGTAATTGTTGGAACAGCGCGACAGCGTGACGGGCAGACCGTACGTGCGGAAATACGCGAGCGCGAGAAGATCTGCCGACGCTTTGGACGCCGAATAGGGAGAAGAGGGGCGCAGCGGACTGTCTTCCGTGAACGCGTCGCCCTTTCCGCCGATCGGGAGATCGCCGTACACCTCGTCCGTCGAGACCTGATGAAAGCGGACGTTCCCGTACTTTCTGCATGCATCCAGAAGAACGCCGACGCCCGAAACGTTCGTCTTTAAAAAGACGGACGGGTGCGCGATCGATCTGTCCACATGACTTTCCGCAGCAAAATTGATCACGGCGTCGGGCGACTCTTTCCGAAACACCTCTTCGACGTCCTTTTTGCAGGCGATGTCGCCCCGATAAAAACGGAAGCGCGGATCTTTCAGCGCCCCCGAAAGGGTATGCATATTGCCCGCATAGGTAAGTTTATCCATGCAGACGATCTCGTCCGCACGATTTTCGCGCAGGGCGCAGGCGATAAAATTGCCGCCGATAAAGCCCGCGCCGCCCGTCACGAGTATCTTCATGGCGCCTCCTGAAAATAAACGGCGCTCCCGTCGAAAAAGGGCGCCGCCGCGTCTTTTTCCGAGATCACCCTGACCTTGCCCGGCCAGCGTATGCCGAGAACGGGATCGTCCCAGCGGATGCTCCCCTCGCTCCCGGGCGCGTAAAAGTTGTCCGCTTTATACAAAAATTCGACGTTGTCCGTCAAAGTGAGAAACCCGTGCGCAAGCCCGCGCGGAAGGAGCAATTGCAGGCGGTTTTCCGCCGAAAGCTCCGCCGAGATCCATTTCAGATAGGAAGGAGAGTTTTTCCGCAGGTCGACGGCAACGTCGAACACGGCGCCTCGGACGCACCGCACGAGTTTCGCCTGCGCAGCCGCGCCCCGCTGGAAATGAAGCCCGCGCAGCGTGCCCTTTTCCGCGGAAAAGGAATGATTGTCCTGCACAAAATCGTAAAAGAGCCCCGACCTTTCCGCTTCGGCCCTGTTCCAGCTCTCGTAAAACCAGCCGCGCTCGTCGCCGAACACTTTGGGTTTTACGAGGAACGCTCCCTCTATTTCCGTACGGATGAATTCCATTTTCTACGCCTCAATAGATGATCCTGCCCTGCAACACGCGCAGAAGGTGCCTGCCGTATTCCGAATTGCCGCACGCCTCCGCCGCGGCGGCAAGCGCCTCTTTGCCGATCCACCCGTTTTTATAGGCGATCTCTTCGGGCGCGGAAATGACGATCCCCTGCCGTTCCTGCACGGCGCGGACAAATCCCGCCGCCTCGTACAGGCTTTCGACCGTGCCCGCGTCCATCCACGCATAACCGCGGCCCATGACCTCCACGCGCAGATCGCCCGCCGCAAGATAAGCGAGGTTGAGATCGGTGATCTCGTATTCCCCGCGGGCAGAGGGCCGCAGCCCCTTTGCAAACTCCGACGCCCGCCCGTCGTAAAAATACAGCCCCGTCACCGCGTAATCGGATTTGGGGTATGCGGGCTTTTCCTCGATGGACAGGGCGCGGCCGTCTTTGCCGAACTCCACCACGCCGAACCGCTGCGGATCGCGCACGCCGTAGGCAAATACCGTCGCTTTCCCCCGTTCCGCTTCGGCGGCCGCCTTTTTCAGGAGCCGTTTCAGCCCGCTGCCGTAAAAGAGATTGTCGCCGAGGATCATCGCCGCAGGCTCGCCGCCGAGGAATTTCTCCCCGATCGTGAACGCCTGCGCCAGCCCCTCCGGCTTCTCCTGCACGGCATACGAAAGGGACAGCCCCAGCCGCTCCCCGCCGCCCAAAAGGCTGCGGAAACTGCCGATGTCCTGCGGAGACGATATGATGAGGATCTCCCGTATCCCCGCCAGCATCAGGACGGACAGCGGATAATAGATCATCGGTTTGTCGTACACGGGCAAAAGCTGTTTGGACGTGACGATTGTCAGCGGAGCCAAACGCGTTCCGGCGCCCCCCGCAAGGACGATCCCTTTCATCCGCTACCTCCTTCGGCCCCTGCCGCACACTTTTTATAATTTTAACATAACATACATGCAAAGTCAATCTTTTGCGCGGATTACTTGCTCTGCATGGAATTTTATAACAAATAACTGCATATTCTTTAAATTTTCTTCAGTTTTTGACAAAATTACCACTAATAAATATAAAAAATTGCATTAAAAAAGTTGTCATGCGGTTTTTTAAATGTTATAATAAAGACAAGAAAAGATAAACAGGCTTTCGGTAAAGCATCCGGACCGCACACGGCAAGGGCCGCGGCGAGTTCGGAAGATTGGTATGGGTCCCTCCGGACAGTGGAGAAAATTATGAACAGAACATACATCCGTTTGAAATATACGGTAGACTTTTTTATCGCGCTCGTCGCGCTGATCGCGGCAAGCCCCATCCTCATCGCCGTCGCCATCGCGATCAAGGCGGAAGACGGCGGACAGGTGATCTTCAAACAGCTGCGCACCGGCAAACAGGGCAAAAAATTCTACTGCTACAAATTCCGTTCGATGAAGAGTACGGACGTCTCTTTCGACAAAGAGCATCCCGTCATCTCCAAAAGAAATGAAAACGTGACCAAAGTCGGAAAGTTCATCCGCAAATTCAAGATCGACGAACTTCCGCAACTTCTGAACATCATCAAGGGCGACATGTGTTTCATCGCGCCCCGCCCCCTGCTCCCCGTATACGATTCCGATTACGCGGACTGGGAACTGATCAAATTCGAAATGCGCCCCGGCCTTACGGGCCTCGGACAGGTGAGCGGCAACGGCTACCTTTCCATCCCCGACCGGAAATATTACGACGCCTACTATGTGATGCACGCATCGCTTTGGCTGGACATCAAAATCTTTTTCAAGACGGTCTTCCTTGTGTTTGCGGGAGAAAAACGTTTCCTGCGCCCCGTGACCGAACAGCAGTACGCGATGCTCAAACGCGAAATCAAGATCCACTACTCTTCCAACGCGATCATCTGCGCGGAGCTGAAGCTGCGCGCGGCGAAATGAGTGATTTTTATGAACGACCGGATCAGAATACTGCAGATTATAGGCAACGCTCGCCTCGGCGGCGTTGCCTCTTGTTTACTCAACTACCTGGCCGCGGCCGACAGGTCTGAATTTTGTTTTGACTTTGCGACATACGGCGAAAGCCCGTTCGACGGTGCCGCGCGAAAGATCGAACCTGAAACGCGCATCCACGCGATCCCGCGGCTGGACAGGCACCCCGTTGCGGCGATGCGCGCGATCAAAAAGATCTGCCTAGAGAACGATTACGCCGCCGTGCATTCGCACATGACCACCCTGTCCGCGCTCGCCCTGCCGCCCGCGGCGTCGGCGGGGGTGCCGCTGCGCATCTGCCACGCGCACAGCGCGTTCGACAAGAACTCCGACCACTACACGGTGAAAAAGCTGCTGCGTCCCTTTGCCGCCGCCAAAGCCAACAAGCTGATGGCGTGCAGCCGCCACGCCGCCGAAAACCTGTTCGGAAAGCGCGCAGACGAGGCGTACATCCTGCCCGACGCGATCGACCTGTCCCGCTTTGACTGCACGGATGAAGGCCGCGACGCCGCACGGCAGGCGCTCGGCATAAACGGGCGTCTCATCCTCTTTGTCGGGCGGTTCGCCTATCAGAAAAACCTGCCTTTTCTTCTCAAAGCCTTCCGCGAAGGGCTGAAAACGAAGGATATGACCCTCGCCCTCGTCGGAGACGGCGCGGAAAAAGAAGCGCTGAAAACCCTCGCCGTTTCGCTGGGGATCGAAAACAGGGTGCGCTTTGTACCGCCGTGCGATCCCGCGCCGTGGTACAAGGCCGCAGACGTCTTTTGCCTGCCTTCCCGCTACGAAGGGCTGGGGATGGTCGCGATCGAGGCGCAGGCGGCGGGAACCCCCTGCATCCTCTCGGACAAAGTGCCCGAAGAGGCGGACGTGAGCGGCGGATGCACCTTTTTGCCCGCCGAAACCGAGCGCGACGCCGCGCTTTGGGGCGCGGAAATGGCGAAAGACGCGCCGCGCATACGGGACGCGCGCCAGAAAGCGGCGGACGCGGGCTACGACATCGGACGAGAAGCGCACAATTTGACCGACTTTTATCGGACGGCGCTCAAAGAACTGCATATTTTATAAAGAACTTATAAAAACGGCTTTCCCGCCCGATTGCGGAAAAGCCGTTTTTTAATTTCATGTCTGATCTCCGTTTTCTTTTTCCTGCGGCGAAGGGGCGCTTTGCTCCTCTTCACCTTGCTCCGCTTCTTCCTGCTCCGTTCCCCGGCTCTGCACGGACGACTGCTCCCTTTCCGTAAACAGCAGAAATACGGAATAGACGAGCGCATGGAAGACGTGGAACATGTGATTATCCAAAAGAGCGAGGCCAAGGATCAGGCAGAGGACGCTGATATAAAAGAGCCTGTCAAACGTGAATCCCCTGCGGCACGCCGCGAGGGCGACCTGTACGAAATGGAAGACGAGCGCCGCAAACCCGACGATGCCGCAGCTTGCGATCAGTTGGATAAAGATGTTGTGATACAGGTCGGGGAAAACCCAGTTTGCGACCTCGTACGACCAATCGGGCGCGATCGGTTCGTAAAACCCCACGCCGAAGATCGGCGCACGGAGAAAATTGCGGATGCCGTTTTCCCAGATGAAAAAGCGGCCCGAATCGCTGAACCCGCGCTCGAAAAAGACGGCGAACAGATCGCGAAGTTTCTCCCAAAAAACCGCGGCAACGGCCGCCGCGATGAGGACACAGGCGCAGTTGACGAGGCGCGCAAACGTGCGCACGGGCGAGCGTTTAACGCTCAGATAGACGGCGACGGCTACGAGCGCGACCGCCCCGACGAGCGCGGCCGAACGGCTGAGCGTGAGAAGGACGCACCCGTAAAGGAAAAACCCGAGGATGTAAAATGCCCAGCCGTGCCGGCATTTATAACTCAAATAGAAGGGCGCAGGCAGAAATGCCGCAAGATATCCGCCGATGTTGTTGCTCATCCCCCACCCCGCGATCAGGAGATCTTTATTGATGGAACCGTCCTCGATCACCCCGTCAAACAGCAAGATCTTGAAAAGCTGCAGGCAGATGACCGCCGACGCGAGCACGAGGAGATAAGCCATGTATTTACCCTGCCCTTCACGCCGTTTCAGAGTATTGAAAAAGAAAATGTACATGGCGAAGAAGGAGAGCGCGAACAGGACGCCCAAAAAGAGGTCGGCGGCGGTGTATCCCGAAAAGAAGGCTCCGTTCAGCAGAAAAGCGGCGGTCAGCGCCGCGATGCTCCACTTGTACGCACTCTTGCCGCGGAAAAAATTGTTCCCGCCCCGCCACACGATCATGCGGTAGACGAAAGCCGAAACGCCGATGACGCCGAGCACGGACAGAGCGATCAGAACGGGCATGGAGTTGAGGTATTCCGAATTATACGGCGGCTGAGGGGTATGCCGCCAGCTCATGCCGAACATGACCAGAACGAGCGGCACCAGGATCGACCGGGTATCTTCGGCGAACAGGCACGCAAAGACGATGACAGCCGCCGTCAGATAAAAAAAGGCGATCTCCAATCCCGTGAGGGAAGAGATCAAAGCGAGCGCGGCATAGACGGGAGGATAATAATACCCGTCCAGAAAGCGCAATATCTTCTGCATCACAGTCCGCTGCGCGAACGCCGCCGACCTCTCTTTCAGTGCCGTCATGACCGCCCCCGACCGCAAACATGCGGTTTTTTTTAATTATACAACTTTTACCCCGATTCGTCAACCCTTTGGCGGTTCAGGCATCGTATTTTGCCATCATTTTGAGAAGAGCCGCCAGAATATCGTTGAGCGCACGGCACTCGGCCCTTGTCCTTATAAATGCGCAAAAGTTCGCACATTTTATCCGACTCCAGCCTGTCGCCCGCGCCGAGCGGCAAGGTGCGCAGGCGCTCCGCGACGGACAGCGCGTAATCGATGCGCACGTCGTCCCTCGGGCGGGGCGGAGCGTCCTCCCCGTCCGTAAAGCAGTCCACTTTTCTCGGCGCGGGCGCAAGCGGCGGCGCCGAAAATTCCTCTTCCTCATCCAATGCGGGCAGCGGCGGCCGCTTTTTCTTTTTCGGCTTTTCGGTCCGCGGGCGGAAGAGACACAGCCTGCCGTACAGCGCGAGATCCAGCGCCGCCTGCGCGAGCGCGGCGGCGACAAACAGGAACAGCGGCTCTGCCCCTCCGAATACGGAAAAGGCGGAAAAAAGGAGCATGCAGGCGCCCGACAGGCACAAAAACCAGGCCTTAGAACGGGCGCGCAAACCCTTTGCCGCCGCCAAAACGATGGCCGCACACAAAAACGCCGCAAACGGCGCGGCAAAAAGAGTAACCGACACAGCTTCGCGGACGCATGCGGGCAGCCCGCCGCATGCGTCCGCGAGGCGCAGAAGAAATTTTGCCATAACAAAACCCCGCAAACGTACTGCCTTGATTATACCCCGCACGGGTGCGCGGTTTGCGGAAACTTTTGTCAGATCTTATCCGATTGTGCCGAAACCTGCGGCAGTTCGACGACTTCGCCCCGCAGGATATTGACGAGCACGGTGCGGACTTCGGATATGCCGGGCGCCCGCCGCGCCGCCGCCGCATAGATCTTCAGCTGGGGCGCATAGTGTGCGGCGAGCCTGTCCGCAGAGAGGGAGGAATATTTATAATCGACGATCACGCACCGTTCCCCTTTTACCGCCATCAGGTCGATGACGCCCTGCACGAGCACACAGTCTTCCGACGGCGTCCCGTACAGCTCGGAAGCGGGAATATTCAGCAGAAATTCGCGTTCCCTGTACAGCGTATATCCCCGCAGGGAAGAGAACACCGGCAACGCCAGAATGGCGCGCAGTTTGTCTTCGTTCAGAAGGGCCGCGGCGGCGGGATCCTCTTCGGAAAGCTCCCGCAAAACGCGCGCGATCTCCGCATCTTTCGGCGCGAAAAAGTCCGCACGCTCCAAAAACGCGTGATACGCGGTGCCCGTGGCGGCGTCGGCCGCGGGGAGTTTTTCCTCTTCCACGAGGGGCGGCTCCGCGTAAAAGGTCTCGCCTCGCTCCCGCAAAACGGCGCTGGCGGAAGTCTTGACAGGCAAATCCAGGCTCCCTTCAAAGGGATAGGGTGCGCGGTAACGCCTGAGAACCTCGCGCTTTGCCTCCCCGTCGGGAGCGCCCAAAGTGAACACCCGCTCGGAAAAGGCGGGCAGCTCCCGCTCCTCGCTCTCTGAAAAATATCCGTCCAGCGAAGCAAAATCGATAAAGTCGGCAAAGCACGCCGCCTCGGGCACGCGGAAGAGGTCGAACTCTTTTTTGTCGGCAAACATCAGGTGCAGGCTGTACTCGGCGCGCGTCGCCGCAACGTACAGCAGGCGCATTTCGTCTTCGGCGCGTTTTTTGGTGAGGCGCACCCGCACGACGCGGCGCAAAAGAGTATCTTTCTGTCGGAAAGATTCAAAGTCGTACGCCCACGGCGCAAACCCCCACTCCTCGTCGAAGAGGAGATCCCCCTTCATGTCTTCGCCCGAAAAGCGGTCGTTCATGCCCGCGACG